>Ga0207984_1001649_pt1 | contig 10892 bp, 6 predicted proteins | sample ETNtaG_30_FD_185760 | JGI IMG/M metagenome (GOLD analysis project Ga0207984, IMG submission 185760) | Marine microbial and viral communities from oxygen minimum zone, Eastern Pacific Ocean - ETNP201306PF43B (SPAdes) (version 2) | ecosystem: Environmental > Aquatic > Marine > Oceanic ...
AGTTCGGCGTTGCCGAGTGGAACATTCGTCCGTGCCACAAGACCACATCTCCCTCATCACCAAAAAACTCAAAGGGTTCAATGTCCGCGAGTGCGTCCTTGAGACCTGTCTTCTGCTTTGGCCGAGGCTGTGGCCAAACAAATGCGGCAGCACCGCTTTCCGGATGAGGCGAGTGCAGTATCGAATAGCGGGCGAGATCTACAGAGTCCGGCTCTGCTTCGTAGAGCAAGCGGTGACTACCTGGGAAGAGGGCAATGCCACCGCCGTCCTTTGGAACCTTATCAACATATGCGCTCGCTACCAGATGCATCGGCTCGGGGTCAATGTGTGCGCCCGCACGGGCAGCATCCGCCAAAGCAGGTGAATCGCTCGTACGCTCTCTCGGCAACACACAGTACATACCACGCAACTCCTTACCACCCCAAACCGGCCAGCCACGCAACCGACTCCCACGAGGATCTGGATCGGCCGCTGAGGAACTGACCTCTGGTGTTACAACTTCACCTTCACCAAGGAGTTGCTCAAACCATGGAAATACACGGCGTGGAAGCAAGTTGATCAGATCCTCGTCGCCAGAAAGTTCACGCAATCGCCAGCCGTGGGCACCGGTGCGGTCATTCAGGCCATCAGGCGTGCTTTGGCGATCTGCCTCCGGAAGACCGTTTAACCAAGTTTTAGGATCATCCCGGCGCAAATGACTTGAAGTGTTCCCTGCCCACAACCTGTCCCGCGCTGCAGCACAAAGTTTGGGGTCGAGGATATTTCGTTTCACGAGAAATCCGTTTGTGATGAACTGTAGGATCTCCTGCGTGCTTAGTGCTGGCAATGCTGTATTCATGGATATGAGCCTTCTTTTTTTATTAGGTCGTGTTTATTCATCCTATCAGAAATCCCAGCTGGCGTAAAGTTTATACGGAGCTTTTTTTGTGTTGCAGGTAGTAATCAGGCAGGTGTTCTGCTATGTTTGTTTGTCCCTCCCCTTTTTAAAGAGAATTAACTTGACCATAATATATCCTTTACACTATCATAGGAAGATTATATATTATTAAGAAGGGAGGGAAATCGTGAGAAAATTGAGTTGTGTATTATTATGTTTTTTGGCTATTTCGTTTGCAACAGCAGGTATTTGGGAGGAGAATTTTGATGATCGTATGCCTAAAGGATGGGAGACAATCGTTGGTAAATGGAAAGTGGACAAGAAAGCACTAACACAAACGACCAATGAGTCATACTGCAAAATTATGTTTGGTGACGTAGCTTGGAAAGATTATAGCGTTGCAGTTGATATAACAGTTGGTGAAGGCCAACACCCATGTAACTGTGTTGGGTTACTAATTAGAGCAGATAAAGAGGGGGTAAACGGTTATCGTTTCTGGATACGTACCGACAATCATCAGGCCCAAGTTTCTCGTTGGATCAACAACAAGTTTGAACACCTCAAAAGTGCAATACCCCCACAAGCTGAATCGGGCAAGACTTATCGCATGAAGGTTATAGCCAAAGGGAAGAAATTCCAGTTCTTTTTAGATAAAAAATTGTTGTGGGAGGGTGAAGATAAAGACCAACCAAAATTCCAACCCAGTGGCCGCATCGGATTTATTTGTCACGAAACTGACCCTTATTTTGATAATTTAGTGATTGAAGGTGATCAAATTCCTGCTTCTCCGGTTAAACCTTTGGGGAAACTTTCTATCTCTTGGTCAAAAATAAAATCCTCGATCGAATAAATCTATATATACACATGCCAAACAGGCAGATTGAGTGATGAGATAAATTCAGCATGTAATTGAACCTCAACTTTTAAAATAAAACATATTAGGAGTGTTAGAATTATGAGAAAATTAAATTGTGTATTATTATGTTTTTTGGCTATTTCGTTTGCGACAGCGGGTGTTTGGGAGGAAGATTTTGATAATGGTATGCCTAAAGGATGGGAGGTAGTTACTGGCAAATGGAAAGTGGACAAGAAAGCACTGACACTAACTGCCGATGAACCATACTCCAAAATTATGTTTGGTGACGTAGCTTGGAAAGACTATAGCGTTGCAGTTGATATAACAGTTGACAAAGGTAAGCATCCATGTAACTGCACAGGTTTATTAGTTAGAGCAGATGAAAAGGGTGAAAATGGTTATCGTTTCTGGATACGTACCGACCAGCATGTAGGCCAAGTTTCTCGTTGGGTCAAAAACAAGTTTGTCCACCTCAAAAGTGCACTACCTCCAAAGGCTGAATCAGGTAAGACTTATCGTATGAAGGTTGTCGCCAAAGGAAAGAAATTCCAGTTCTTTTTAGATGATAAATTGTTGTGGGAGGGTGAAGATAAGGACGAGCCAAAGTTTCAACCCAGTGGCCGCATCGGATTTATTTGTCACGAAACTAAGCCTCGTTTTGAAAATTTAGTGATTGAGGGTGATCAGATATTTCCCTCCACTGCGGTTAAGCCTGTGGGGAAACTTTCTATCTCTTGGTCAGAAATAAAATCTTCAATCGAATAAATCTATATACATATGCCAAACAGGCAGATTGAGTGATGAGGCAAATCCAGCATGTAATTGAACTTCAATACCCCTGTCGGACCGGCTCACCCCATTGGGCTGGTCCGCAACGAAGGATCCTTATTCACCCGTTAACGACAATCGAACTCCAAGCTTACCAGCAGAACGGCTTTCTCTTGATCCGGTCGGTCTTTTCGCCTGAGGAGATTGATATTTTTCAGCAGGAAGCCCCCCGAATGGAGGACCAAGCCTTTCAGACTTCGGTTTGAGATGTTACCCAATGGGAAACCTTGGAACGTTGACCCGTCCATTAGTGTTTCACCACTTCTTGCTGCAGTTGTAACTGAGAGGCGCATCATGGATCGGCTGTCATCGATTTATAACGAATATGAAAGTGTATTGTTCAAAGACAAACTGATTTTCAAACCGGCAGATAGCCATGGAAATGGGATCCACCAAGGCTATAATTGGTAGCAGGGGTTTCCAGTTTATTGACAGTTGCCGTTGCTTTGGATAATACCAACAGAGAAAATGGGTATACGAAGTTCTGAACAGGTTATCAACAGGGATTCCTACATCAATCTAATACGTTTGATGGACAGATTAGCCCCGACTGGATAGATGGACAACAGCATATCTATGCGGAGATGCAAGCAGGCGATATAGCCATTTTCTCCTGTTTTACACCGCATGCGGCAGCGGCCGATAAGTCAACCCAAGCGGATGATCTTTCTAAGTTATAACAATAGCCAGGATAGGGAACACTATACAGCTCATTACTCTCACTTTCGTTGGTATCGAACGAGACAAATGTCATCATCCCAGCGAAGCAAACATTATTTTATCTGATTTTATGCATAATTCGATAAAACAAAAGACGGAAACAACACCTTCACCCTACTGAAATCACCATGCGAAAATATTTTCTGATTGCGGCTATTTGTATCTGCATGATATCTGCCCAGATGATTGTTAGTAATGCGTCGATCCATGTGCAGCTTTTTGAGGAGGGACTGACAGACCATAAAACAATTCCAAGTACCTTACCAGTCGAAACTGAACACTTTGCTGAAGAGGCGTTTGCTTTTTTTCACATTCCACACCGCTATGTCTACAGTGGCGTCCGTGCTGATCGACCAACATTGCTGCTAATTCGTGCCACTGGGCAAATTGAGTTGCCTGCAGGTGAACACCGATTGCTGATTAGGTCGTTAGGAAAGTCACAATTGAAAATCGACGACCAGATGCTGGCCCAGACACCTCCAGTACGGCATCGTACCGATGGACAGGACTCGTTTCAATTCCAGCAACTTGATCTAGGGGACGATATTCGACGACCAGCTCCCGGCGTTTCTGAACAGTTAGCTGTTTTCCAATCTCAGGGTGGCCTTCATCAAGTGGTTTTTGAGTTCTTAGTGGGTGGTATCTTAGAACCGCCAGAGTCTGACTATAAAAAAGTGCTTCGTGCTGAGGCGAACGAAACCACAGTTAGTATCCAACTGAGCGGAGACAAAAACTTTTATTTACTCACAGCTAAGCCTGGAAATCTTCTATATACTGATAAGGGCTGGTGGGACTTTAAGCAACGTCGTGAGATTTACTACAGTCAGCTGGAAGCCGACCGGAGAAAGAATCAATGGCAACAATGGAAACCCTATTGGGATCATCGACATGAGTACGCCAGAAGTTGGAGCCAAGAAAATCCTGCTCCCGAGCCAAAGCTGAATAACAATATTCCTCCCAATTCTAACCAGATTGATCAGTTCCTCACACATGATTTGTATGACCTGGCCACTGCAGGTGATTCAAACCACTCTTTGGATAATACTACATCTATTTCAGACCCAGGTCCAAACTTTCAGCAAACAGTATGGCCTATTATAGAAGCCAAGTGTCGAGCTTGCCATAGCGGAGAGAAAGCAGCAGGAGGCCTACGGCTGGATCTGCCTAGCACGGTGTGGTTTGAAGCCTCTGATAATGGGGTTGTTCCAATTGTCGCTGGAAATGCCATCGATAGCGAACTGTTTCGTCGCATTACTATTGACGATGATTCCAAAAGAATGCCTCCTCCCAGTAGTGGCAAAGCTTTGACTGCAGAAGAAGTCGTGATATTTCGCAGATGGATTAATGCTGGAGCTGAGCTGAATCGACCTATACCCGCTAAGCCTTATCAACACAGTCCGCCTTTATCTGATTTGGCTTTTCTGAGAAAGGTCTATTATGATACTATCGGCATTCCTCCCACCGAAATAGAAATCGAGCAGTTTCAAGCTGATCCTAGCAATAAACGTCGATCCAAGGTGATTACACAACTCCTACGGGACCCTAGATGGGCGGACCACTGGGTTTCCTATTGGCAGGAAGTCTTAGCTGAAAATCCAAATCTTATCAATGCTACGCTGAACAATACAGGACCATTCCGATATTGGATTTACGAAGCTTTGCTGGACAACAAACCGTTCGATGTCTTCGTTACAGAATTGCTGAGCATGGAAGGAGGAGTTTACGCCGGCGGACCCAAGGGATTTGGCCTTGCATCGCAGAATGATGTACCAATGGCGGCCAAAGCCATTATTGTTTCCTCCGCCTTTCTCGGTATCAATATGAAATGTGCGAGGTGTCACGATGCCCCTTTTCATCAGACAAAACAACGCGACTTATTTGAGCTGGCAGCAATGCTTAAACAGGAGGCAATCGAAGTGCCTACTTCCAGTAGTGTTGATCTAAGTACGCTACCGAGTGGACGAAAACCTTTGATTGCAGTAACACTCCAGGTAGGCACAAAAGTAGAACCCCGATGGACACTGACTAACTTAGTCAATGATCCAGTTGCTGGGAGGTTTTTACCGGCGAATCCCTCTTTACGCGAGCAACTGGCATTTCAAATAACACGACCAGAGAATCAACGTTTTTCAAAAGTGATCGTTAATCGAATTTGGGCGAGGCTGACTGGAGAAGGTTTAATTGAGCCAGTGGATGATTGGGAAGGTAACAAGATATATAACTCGGATCTGCTAACTTGGCTAGCCAGTCAATTTAGCACCCACAATTACGATACAAAACACATTATTTCCCTGATTTTAAGTAGTCGATTCTACCAAAGTGTCTCTAATGAGACCAGCGAGCCAAGGTCTGAGTTCATAGTCCCTCAGCGTCGTTTACTGGGTGCAGAGCAAATTGTGGACAGTCTAGTTGCCGTCTTCGGAAAGCGACTAAGTACAGAACAACTCAGTCTTGACCTTGATATTTCAAGGGGACGCCAAAACGCTATCAACTTTGGCTTACCACGCCGTAGTTGGCAGTTGACCAGCTTATCCAACGAGCGTGATCGACCCAGTTTAGCTTTGCCAGAAACACAATCTATTGTTGATGTCCTGGAAGGATTCGGCTGGCATGGCTCCCGCATGGAACCAAGAACCCGAACCAAGATCGAATTGAATTTGATCCAGCCAGGTATACTGGCTAATGGGGTCTTCGTACAGAAAATGACCACAATTACACCTGGGTCAGAAATGGAAAAATTAGTGGTTGAATCGCTGGCACTGGATCGACTGGTCCGATCAATTTTTCTGCGGCTACTGACCCGGTATCCTACTGCAAACGAATTGGTTGTTTGTAATAATCTCTTAAGGGATGGTTTTGAAGACCGTGTTGTCAGGGAATTAGGAGAGATGGGTAAAGCTCAGGCCTTACCTAATCCAGCCAAATATGTCACCTGGTCGAATCACTTACAAGAAAAAGCCAATTCATTTATGGTTGACAAACAACTGCTTATTAAGAATGGCCCTACACCAAGTCTCGCCTTACAGAAAAACTGGCGTCAGCGTTGTGAAGACTTATTATGGGCTCTCGTTAATTCACCGGAGATGATTTTCTCACCCTAAGGGTGGGGTGAAAGGAAAAAGGAAACGTGCAACGACGTGATTTTTTGATTGCTGCTTCCACTGTTAGCCTGGCAACTATAGCTAATCCTATGCCGATTGTTTCTAAATGGGCCAATCTTCGAGGTAAGGCCCAACACTGCATTTTTCTTTGGCTCGGTGGTGGCATGGCGCAAATTGACACTTTCGATCCCAAGAAATTGGGAGACGCCAAGACAAATAAACCGGGTTCATACTATCCCTCGATTGATACTGCTGTAGCCAAAGTACAAGTTTGTGAACACTTGTCGGGTTTGGCGCCCTTGATGGATAGGGTGACGGCAGTTCGAACTGTTCATCATGACGTAGTCGATGAGCATGCGGCAGCAACAATCCGTGTCCATACAGGGCGCCGGACTTCTGGGACCATCCAATATCCGTCTGTGGGTTCAATTGTTGCTCATGAGTATGCCTCGACAAACAGTAACATTCCTGCCTACGTCTTGATCGGTTACCCTAACGTGGCACGTGGCCCAGGCTATCTTGGACCACGATATGGACATTTGTATTTGACTGATGTAGAGACGGGGCCAGTAGCTCTAACCCCTTCCCCGCAGCTAACCGACTCGCGTCGCTTGCGTCGGCAAAAATTGATGCAAACTCTTCGTGGTTCAACAACAGCTGAAAATGCCAAGCAAATTCAAGAATATCATCAGATAATTGATCAAGCCGAAAAATTATCCTTCGGGTCGTTTATGAAAACATTTGATCTGACTTCAGAATCCACTCAAACGAGAGAATTGTACGGTGCAGACGTAACTACGGGGCTTGGGAAACGGTGTTTACTTGCCAGACGATTAATTGAATCAGGTGTTAGTTTTGTTGAGGTTTCACACAATCTGAATTTCCGCAATGGGACGGGATGGGACACACATTATAAAGGACAGATGAAACAACATTTATTAATCCGAGAATTAGATTTGGCTTTATCAGTTTTAATCACAGATTTGGAACGACGGCATCTATTAGATCGCACATTAATTGTAGTTGCCACTGAGTTTGGACGACCTGCTGGATTTGACAGTGGCGGCGGCCGTGGCCACCAATCAAAGACATTTTCACTGATTTTAGCGGGTGGGGGATTAAACCATCGAGGGGCATATGGCGTAACCGATGAGCTAGCTGCCACCATCCTAGAGAATCCAGTCTCAGTACCTGATTTTCATGCGACTGTATATGCGACCCTTGGTATCGATCCCTCTAAAATCCTCTATGACCAGCAAAACCGTCCCATCCCAATCACCGACGGAGGTCAACCCATTCATCAATTATTGCTTTAGCTACTGTGACTTGGAAATAGACGAGCATAAATGTATAGTTTAAATTCTGATCTTTTAAATTGATTTCTTGGACGTATTAATAACTCACCGATATCCAAGCAAAAGATAGCTTGTGTATGGGGCTACAATAATACAGACCATGTATTTCATTCGATTGCTTGTAGATATCCTCCCGAGTTCAGTATATACACCTTCTCGTTGTAAATGGCCGGCACCGACTCCTCCGTTTTGTTCTCCATCCTGACCGCCCAGAGCAGATCCGTAGTTCCATCTCCGTTCCCGTTGGCATCGACACAGAAAAAACAGGAGTTGACGGTAGACCCGAAGTAAACCCGACCATTATTCCCAACCACCGGACCGGTCAGTCCCCCCCCTCCATCAAAAGTCCAAATCAGCTCCCCATTCCCGGAATCAATGGCAAAAACCTGAGCAGCGACCGGTATCCCCCCCAGGCCAATACCGTTCAGAGCAGAGATATAGACCTTCCCATCGTTGTAGGCCGGAGTAACGTTGAACATCTTCGACTCTAAACCGGGCGTCCACATCACTTCTTTCGACTCCGGATCGAGACATCGGAACGTCGATCCGCCCACCGGCAGAAAGATCATCCCCTCAGCGCTGATCGGCGAACCGGAATCAGATCCTCCATCCAGCTGATATTTCCAGACAAGTTTCCCGCTCCGCTTATCGAACTTGTATAGATAGCGGTCCCAACCTCCGAAAAAGACGTGCCCCCCGATCACCAACGGCTCGCTACAGGTGGAACGCTCGGTGCGATAACGCCAGATAATATGCCCCGACTCCGCATCCAGACAGTTCACATACCCGTCGACGCCAGGAATAAAGACCAGACCGTCCGATACATTGACCGATCCCCATACCCAGCTGACATCCTGCCTCCAGATCAGCTCTCCATTCCGAGCATCCAGACAGTAAAAGTCGTCCTCTCCCCCCTGCTGCCCGATATAAATCTTATCCTGATCATAAACGGGCGACCCGGATACCGCCGCCCCAAGTTCGAACTTCCATCTCTCCTCCCCACTCTCGGCATCCAACGCATACACAAACCGACTCGGTGTACCCACATAGATCAGACCGTCGGCAGCCGTCGGCTTCGACTGGTAGTATGCCCCCCCGGCTATCTGATCGGTAAAGATCCGATAGCCATCCCTGACGAAGTCTTTGATCAAACTATGCTGCCACATCACCTCCCCTTTCAGATTCAAGCAATAGCAGTACAGATCTGAATCATTTAGCAGGATCCTGTCGCCTGCCATTTCTAGATCGGCGTAGATCCAGTGCTCACCGATTCGCTTTTCCCAGACGACCTTTCCAATTTCTCCCACACAGTCGATCTTGGCGACCACCCCGTCGATCGAAGCGACATAGATGCAGCCTCCTCCCGCCACGGGCCGAGAACGTACCCAATCCGACCTCTCATTCTGAAATAGAAGCTCTCCCGAAGAGGCATGCAGACAATACAGCCTCTTATCCGCACCACCGATAAAGAGTTTCCCTTCATGGGCCAGAGGCGCCGAAAACTGCCTGAATGCTCTACTTTCTGCCTCCTCTATCCGATAGGACCAGACCAACTTCCCATCCGCTTTATTCAAACAGTGCACCACCCCATCATTGGATCCAAAGTAAACGTGCTGCTTATCTATCTCCACCCTACGATTGATCCCTTCCTCCGCCCTAAACTCCCAAGCGATCCGCTCACTGGCAGCCGGCCAGTATTCACCGTCCGCCTTCAGACAGTACAGATACCCCGCTCTCGTACCGATGAAAATTTGCTTACCTTCTAGCACCGGCTCTGCAAAAGTCGGCCCCACGTTGAAATCCCATAGCTGCTCACCCGTAACAGCATCTTTACAAACGATCCGATTAAACGGCTGGCAGACGGGTGGAATTCCCTCAATATCCTGCACCCCGAAGGGAACAACCAGATACTTTTCACTCGCTGCAAATGGAGCATATCCCGCTCTATAGTCGACGTGCCCAGCGTAGATCTTTTCATCGATCTCTCCCGTTTTTTTGTCGATATAGACCACGTGCTTTGTGTCTCCTCTGTTACCCCGACTACCCATCTCGCGCAGTAGAACGTGACCTTCCAGAACAACCGGCGTCGATGCAAGACAAGGAACGCTATACAGCTGATCCCCTTTTATACGCGCTACCTGTCTGGTGACATCGAGCACTTGGCCAGTATCCAGCGCGAGCTTCCACATGATATTGCGCATCCCCGGAGAGGCGAGATACACTGCCTCCCCATCGACCACAGGCTTTGACTCCCATGCCAGACCAACCGGAAACTTCCAAGCCGTCCGTCCGTGTATCGGCCCATCCGCTCCGGAAAACCCGGTGCGCCGTTCGTTCCCCTTGTAATTCGGCCAATTTATCTCCCGCCCCTGAAGCTCTTCGTTTACTGCACTTTCACCCACTTTTGGAAGAGCCGAAGCAGGATCATCCACTAACCTTCTCTGCACCTCCGCCAAAACCGAAAACCCTTCGTCGATGACCCCACCAAATGCCATCACATCCTCGTCGGAATAGAGCTGCTCTTCCCTCCCGTGAAAAACTGGATTCCACACCGACAGATTTGCCAATCTACGATCTACTTCCAGATAGCACTCCCCAAGATCGATACATTGCTGCTGCAACGCCACCGCCCAATTTTTCATCAACAGCACTCTGACCGCAAAATTAGCGCGCGTCGTAGGTACTTCTTTCAGCTCCTCTCTGATCCGATCAATCTCTTCATCTCCAGAGCTGTATTTCCAGCCGTCATTTTCTCGTTCGGCAGCCCCGCTCACGATATATCTCTCCTTCATTTTATGATAAATAATACTTACCTTACCGACTAGACACGTCGCACTATAAGGCAAAAATACCATCTAAGCAACTGAAATAACAGGAGATTACAAATCTAGCAAATCTAGCTTTCGTTGGATTCAACTTTCAAGTGCAATTTTTGGTTTGAGGTATAATTTTCGTTTCCTGACACCACACTTCATAAGATGGCCAAAAGTTCAGCGCTTTGCAGGGACGATGATTAAGCCCAAGCCAATGAAACCGGAAACTAACCGTTGGAGTTACTGATATCCACACAATAGATAACTCGTGTACAGGTTTATAACTGAAAGACACCAAGTATTAAATATATGTACTAGAGTCGGTCAGTAAAGTACAGAAAC
>Ga0207984_1001654_pt1 | contig 10875 bp, 10 predicted proteins | sample ETNtaG_30_FD_185760 | JGI IMG/M metagenome (GOLD analysis project Ga0207984, IMG submission 185760) | Marine microbial and viral communities from oxygen minimum zone, Eastern Pacific Ocean - ETNP201306PF43B (SPAdes) (version 2) | ecosystem: Environmental > Aquatic > Marine > Oceanic ...
CCACGGCTCGAGCGTCGTCGCAGCCGCGGAAGTGTCGAAGCGCTCGACCGAGGAAATGATGGGCGCGCTCCGGCGCGGCCTGCACCGCGCCTAGGGCTCGGACAGCTTCACCCGCAGCACGCGGTCGCCGGCGAAGGAGCCGATGAAGAGCTCGTCGCCCACCTGGAGGCCGACGGTGCCGCCGCCCATGGGCGGGCCGTTGCCGACGTAGATGTCCTCGGTGGTGAGCGCCACGGGATCGACGGCGACGATCGCGAAGGGCAGCGGACACGCGCCCCGCTCGAGATTCCGGCAGATGGCGAAGTCCTTCGGATCGAGCGAGCGCAGCGACGCCACCAGCAGGCGCTTGCCATCCGGGCTCCAGGTCACGTTGTCGGGCGCGGGCACTTCGGCGCGCCCCTCGATCTTCCCGCTCGCGCGGTCCACCCGGCGCAGCTCGTTTCCCATCGAGACGTTCATGAAGATCGTGCGGCCGTCGGGCGACACCTCGACACCGTTGGGCAGCGCCCCCCGCGTGCCCGGGACTTTTTTGAAGCCCGCTTTCGCCGACCATTCGTAGAGTTCGCCACTGGGCTCGCCGGCGGCTTCGGTGAGCTGCTCGAAGTTCCCCGAGAGCGACATCATCTTGCTCGTCAGGAAGCCACCGTCGGGAAGCGCCACCACCTCGTTCAACGACGCATCAACAGGCGCCAGCACGCAGCCCCGCCAGGCGACGCTCCAGTCGGAACCGGCGCCCGTCACTTCGAAGAACTCGATCGATTCGCGCCCGCCGTGCTGCACCACCAGCAGCTGCAGCTTGCCGTCACGCCGTTTGGCCAGGTCGATGCCGTGGGGGCTGAATGCGGCCGGCGGCGGCCCCGGGCAAGTCGGGTCGCCCCAGCCCGGCTGCGGAGCGCCCTTTGCGTCACCGCCCCGGAAGAGCACGCTGCGCTCGTCGGTCGCGAGCACGAGGAGCGCCAGGTCGCCGGGCTTCCCGCCTTCGATGGCGCCGTACTCGCTCACCAGCAGGGCTTCGTCCCCGGGAAGCGGTGCCAGGTCTTCCGGATTCTGGAAGCCGCAGACGGGCCGCGCCGGCCCCACGGCCTCGCACGCAACGAAGGGACCCGGCAGCTCTGCGAACGCCGCGGGCGCAGCGGTGAGCAACAAGACTGCCAATGCGACCGGTGAAGCTCGCCTCACGCTGCGGACTCGGCCGGCGTTCCATGCGTCCCCAGGTAGTGCGATGCGAACGGGGGATTTTCCTCGAGCTTGCGGTTGATCTCGTAGATGCGGCGGTACTTCGTATCCTTGATCACCCAGCGACCGTCGAGCTTGACGTAGCGGTCCCAGTAGATCGCGGTTCCCGTGGTGAAGAAGTTTCCGTTCAGGATCCACATATTGTCCGTCAGGTACCAGATCCCCGTGGCCTCGGTCTCGCTCAGCATCTGGATTTCGGGGTGGTGCCCGTTGTGGTGCCCGACCGCCTGGCTGGTGAACGACTTCTGGATCGACTCCAGGTACTCGTCGCGGCCCTCGAGCTTCCACTCGTAGGTGCCGCCGACGAAGTCGACCGACACGTCTTCGTGGAATAGCGTCGCCAGCTCGGCGAAGTTCGCCGTGTCGATGCAGCGGAAGTAGGCGTGCTTCAGCTGCCGCACCGCCTCCATGTCCATCAAGCGCTGAACGTCACCGCGCAGCTCCTCGATCCCGCCCTCAGAGGCGTTCAGCGGCAGCCCTTCGGCAATGCCCATCCCGGCCTTGGTCAATACGTCGCTCATGCTTGGACTCCTTCTGCGTTTTTGGTACGGACGAGCCGCTCCATTCCGGGCCGGCAGGCGGCTTCGAGCCGGGCCCGCTCGTCCGGGGGTAGCTTCTCACGTCGCGGCTCCGGACGGCCAGAAATCAGTGCCCGGGCCCGGTCGATCCAGCCTCCGGCGCTGGGATCGAGCTCGAAAAAGGCGGCGATGCGCCGCAGCTCCGCGTCGGGGCGCTCGAGCAGAGCCTCGAACCGCACCTCCAGTTGATTGCCGGGGTCGATCTCCGCCAACGCCGCCATGCCCTGCTCGATCTGCCGGGTCCACCACGCGCCGAAGTGGGCGGCGTCGGGGCGAAGCTTCAGCTGGCGGCCGATGGCGTCGTCGCCGTCGGCCGACTCGAGGCCCCGAAGCTCGTCGAGGGAGGGAGGCTCTTCGCCGCGCAGGTGAGCCGTCGAGAGCGTCACCGCCAGCCGGAAGGCGTGGTGTTCCCGAATCGAAAGTGCGGCTTCGCGCCCGTCCCGGTGGATGTGGACGAAGCGCGCGGCCGGGAAGAGCGCCTTGAGTTGTGCCACGTAGTCGATCGAAGAACCCGAGCGCTCGATCCACACGCGCCCTCCGGTGCGTTCGGTGAGCCAGTCGAAGAACGCGCGGTAGTGCTCGCGCAACGGGCGGGTCGGTTGACTGCGCGCGAAAGCGAGCGCCGCGTCGAAGAACGCGTCCGGTGCGTCGGAGAGCCGCGAGAGCGCGGAGACCAGCAGCCACGGGAGCCCATCGCTGCGCTGGTAGCGCGATTCCGGACCGAACGGGTACACGATCTCCGGCACCGCGTAGCCCCGCGAGAGCACCATCGTCACGAATGGGTGGGGCTGCGAGACGAGGTCCGCGAACTCCTCGCCCGAAACGGGCTCCTCCGAGAAGCGGCGCGTCATGTCGAGGCCGTTGAAGAACTCGAAGATGCTCGTCACCTCGGGGCTCTCGCCGAGCATCTGTGAAAGCAGCGTCGAGCCGCAGCGCCCGGTGCCGACGACGAACCGGTCCACGAGAACTCCTACCTGCGGTAGCGCGACCAGACGGCGCGCCGGCGGTGGGCGAGCGTTCCGGCCCGTTCTCGGGCGCCGACCGTCGGCGTGTCCGGCGGCAGCGCGTCGCGCAATTCGACAAGAGGCACCCGGCGAATCGCCGCCTCGGGTTTCGCGGCAGCGCGAACGAAGCGTGCCGTCAGGCTCCCCTTCGCATTACCGGCCGGATCGAGCCAATTCGCGACGCCCGGATCGGTGTGGGCGATCACCCCGCGGAAGACCCCGTCCGCGTCGAGACAGGCCTGGACCCCGTTTAGCGAGCACTGGCGGCTCGCGTACTCGACGCATTCCCACCACCAGTTCGCGAGCGACACACCCCAGTAGTGGCATTCCGGCGGGCGGAACTCGACGATGACGGCTTCGTCCGGAGCGCAGTGAAAGTTCCCCATCCCGTAGACTTGACTGCCGGCGCCGGCGCGTGCCCCCGCATCTTCGGGCATGTAGAAGACCATGCTATTCGCATCCATCGACAGGTAGCCGCGGCTCATCTGCTCCCAGAGCGCGCCGCCCTTGTCGAGCCAGCGGGCGAGCTTGCCGATCCGGTTCTCGACCCAGTCGGGCCGGGGCGGGGGAATGGGCCAGTCTGCGCCCTCGCGCTCGATCAAGAGATCCGCCGGGAACTCCGCGTCCCAGTCCTGGAAGAGTTGGCGCACCAGGAGAAACTCCGCGTTCTCCGCGCTCGGAATCCAGTTGCCCGGCCGCTCGTCGCCGCCGATCCACAGCTCGAAGCTCCCGTCGGCGGCGGTCTCGAGCGCGAAGCCGTCGAGCGAGCCGAGTGTCCCCCACTCCGCGATGCTGCCGTTCGCGAAATGGCCCCAGTTCACCTGGAAATCGAGGTGGCGGGCACTGCCCCGACGTCCCCAGACGCGGTACACGGCGCCGCCGCGCAGGGGTGCGTACAAATACAAGCAATCCGGGTTGTCGAGGCCCCAGGGCCGCGCGTACTCGATCATGCGCCCGAAGACCGGGTAGTCCGGGTCGTCGTGGGTGGCGCAATTCGCGATCCCCGAGGCCAGGAAACGCAGCAGGTAGCGGTAGCCCTCGGCGCGGTCGCGGGGCGAATCGGGTGCAGCCTCGGCCCCGATGCGATCCGAGAGGCGCTCGATCGCCGCGCAGAGCTCCCGCCAGGCGCTGGCGTCGGCGAGGCGCTCGTCGGGGGAAGCCGTCACGGGGCCATCATACGGGATCCCCTACCCGGGCCGGTTCGGAATACAATCACCGCCGTGAGCGTCCCGCGCTACGACGAGGTGTCGACCGGCGGCCGCCGGGTGCCGGCCGGCGGCGCCATTGACCAGGCCCGGCAGATCCTCTACCTCGCATCCGGCACGTTGCACTTCTGCACCGGCCAGATCTGGCGCCCGAACGGCGGCCAGACCATCCCCCGCTGAGACCCGATGCCCGACACCACCCCGCACCTTCTCACCGAGCGACGCGACGGCGTCCTGATCCTCACGATGAACCGGCCCGAGGTGCGCAATGCGCTCTCGCCCGAGATGATCGTGCGGCTGGCGCAGGCCTGGTACGAATACCGCGACACCGACGCATTGCGCGTGGCAATTCTCACGGGCACCGGCGACGAGGACTTCAGCGCCGGGGGAGACCTCAAGCTCACCATGCCGCTCATGACGGGCGCCCGTCAGCCCGAGAGCGAGTGGGACCAGCGCCTGATGGGCAACCTGCAGCAGTTCGGCGATGGAATCCTGCGCGGCTTCGAGCTCTACAAGCCGGTCATCGCCGCCGTCAACGGACGCGCTCTCGGCGGTGGAACCGAGATCACCAACGCCTGCGACCTGCGCGTAGCGGCCGAGCACGCGACCTTTGGCACTCCCGAAGCGAAGGTGGGTCTCTTGCCGGGCGGCGGCTCGCTGACGCGGCTCCCGCGCCAGGTTCCCTACGCGAAGGCGATGGAGATCCTGATGCTGGGGGACCCGTTCACGGCCCAGGATGCGCTCGAGATGGGCTTCGTCAACGCCGTGGTGCCCCGCGAACGCTTGCTCCCCCGGGCGCTCGAGTTCGCGGAGCGACTCGCCGCCAACGGCCCGCTCGCCATCCGCAAGATCAAGGAAGGGGTCCTGCGCTCGAGCGGCCTGCCCCTCGACCAGGCCTACCAGGTCGAAAATGAGGTCTCGGCCGCGGTGATGCAGTCGAAGGACGCCCGCGAGGGACCCCGCGCCTTCAAGGAAAAGCGCAAGCCCAACTTCATCGGCAAATAGCCCGGCTTTCCGGGTGCCGCCCAGAGGAGACCCCCATGGCCATCGTAGAAGCTGCCGAGAGCAGCGGCCCGCGCCGCCGCCTGCGCGCACTTTCCCCCGCCACGCTCGAGCCGATCGGCGAGTTCGACTGCGCCACGCCCGACGACGTGCGCGGTGCCGTCGAGCGCGCGCGCAAAGCCCAGGCCGGCTGGGCGCAGCTCGACTTCGACGCGCGCGCGAAATACCTCTACGCCCTCTGCCAGCAGGTCGTGGCCCGGCAGGACGACATCATCGAACTCGTAATTCGCGAGACCGGAAAGGCCCGCAACGACGCCATCGCCATGGAGGTCTTCGCACCCTGCGACGCCCTCACGTTCTACGCCAAGAACGCGAAAAAATTCCTGCGGTCCGAAAAACCCCGCATTCACGGCGTGATGGGCTTCATGAAAAAGCTGCGCATCATCTACAAACCGCTGGGTGTCGTGGGCCTGATCACGCCCTGGAACGGCCCGGTCGCGCTTAGCCTGGTGCCCATGGCCCAGGCATTGATGGCGGGTAACGCCATCGTGCAGAAGCCGTCGGAGGTGACCCCCTTCTCGGCGCTGCTCGTGAAAGAGATGACCGAGGCTGCCGGATTCCCGCCCGACCTCTACCAGGTCGTGCAGGGCGACGGCGAGACGGGCGCCGCGCTCGTCGAAGCCGACGTCGACAAGATCTCGTTTACCGGAAGCGTCGCCACCGGCCGCAAGGTGGGCGCCGCCTGCGCCCAACGGCTGATCCCGTTCACGCTGGAACTCGGCGGAAAGGACGCCATGATCGTCTGCGCCGACGCGGATCTCGACCGCGCCGCGCAGGGCGCGGTAAACGGTTCGTGCATGAACACGGGTCATTACTGCTGCGGCACCGAGCGGATCTACGTGGTCGGCGACGTCTACGACGAGTTCGTCGAAAAAGTCACGGCCCGCACCCGCGAACTGCGCCAGAGCGACGTGGGCGAATCGGACGTCGGGGCCGTCTTCTGGGACGAACAGATGAAGATCATCGAGTCGCATATGGACGACGCCCGGGCCAAGGGCGCGAACGTCCTGGTGGGCGGTCGCCGCAATCCCAATCTCAAAGGTCTCTACTTCGAACCCACGGTCGTGACCGACGTGACCCACGACATGGACCTGATGACCCGGGAAACCTTTGGCCCCATCGTCTCGATCATGAAAGTTGCAGACGAGGAAGAGGCAATTTCTCGTGCCAACGATTCGGAGTACGGCCTGAACGGAAACGTCTGGACGACGGACACGGAAAAGGGCCTGCGCCTGGCCGAGCGCCTCGATACCGGCGGCGCCTGCGTGAACGACATGGCCATCACGTACGGCATCCACGAGGCGCCCTTTGGCGGCGTCAAGGCCAGCGGGCTCGGCCAGGTGAACGGGCCCATCGGACTGCGCAGCTACTGCCACATCATGCCCCTCACCGCCGATCGCAAGGGCAAGGGCAAGGTCCAGGGCGGCTACCCCTACACGCGCAAGGGCGAAGACGGCATGCAGAAGGCCGTCAAGATCTTCTTCGGCACCCGCCTCGCGCGCTGGTTCAGCTAGGAGATTCGTCGCCCTTGGAGCGCCGCTGCGTGCGGCGGTAGAGCGTCTTGCGATCGATACCGAGGATGCGCGCCGCCTGCACCTTGTTGCCACCGGTCATCTCGAGCACCTGCGCCGTATAGCGGTTTTCGAGTTCGAGCAGCGTGAACTGCGCTTGCCCGACCTTCTGCAGCAGCGCCTCGAGGTTCGCGACGCTGGTGGGGTCTGGCCCGCTTCCGGCCGTGGGCAGGTCTGCCACGCCAATCTCATCCGTGTCTGTCAACGCGAGCGCCCGCTCGATCACATTCTCGAGCTCGCGGGCGTTGCCCTTCCACGGCTGGCGCTCGAGCCACTGTATCGCGTCGCGCGAAATCGTCGCGTTCCGGCCGCTCGAGTGCTTGTGCAGAAAAGCAAAAACCAGCGCAGAGATATCCTCGGGGCGCTCCCGGAGCGGTGGAATGTGGATCGGAATGACGTTGAGCCGGTAGTAGAGATCCTCGCGGAAATTCCCGGCGGCCAACTCGGCATCGAGATCCTGATTCGTCGCCGCCACGATGCGGACGTCGACCTTCACGGAGTGGTTGGCGCCGACGGGCCGGATCTCGCCGTCCTGGAGAACGCGCAGCAGCTTGGCCTGGAGCCCGGCGCCCATGTCCCCGATCTCGTCGAGAAAGAGCGTACCGCCGTCGGCCTTCTCGAAGAGGCCGACCTTCGACACGTGCGCACCGGTAAAGGCGCCGCGCGCGTGCCCGAAGAGTTCGCTTTCGAGCAGGCCCTCGGGAAGCGCCGTGCAGTTGATCGGGATGAAGGGCTTGCGCGACCGCGAGCCGTGGTAGTGGAGCGTGCGCGCCACCACCTCCTTTCCAGTCCCGCTTTCCCCGGTGATGAGCACGCTGCTGCGCCCCAGCCCGACCTTCTTGAGGAGCGCGATGATCTCGCCCATGGCCGGGCTCTCACCGATCAGATCTCCAAGCTTTGCCGTCTTCTCCACGGCCCGGCGCAGCCGACGATTTTCCTCCTCGAGACTCCGGTACGCGAGCGCCCGCTCGACGGCGAGTCGGACGGCCTCGGGCTCGAAGGGCTTCGTGATGTAGTCGAAGGCGCCGGCCCGCATGGCATCGACGGCGGAATCGATGCTCCCAAAGGCGGTCATCAGCACCACCGGCGTGCCCGGCCGGATTCGACGCAGTTCGCCCACGAGTTCGACGCCGCTGCGGCCAGGCATCCGCACGTCGCTAAGCACCGCGTCGAACTCGACGTCCCGCGCCCGCTCCAGCGCGATGTCGGCCGAGGCCGCCTCCTCCACCAAGTGCCCATTGTCGCGGAAGAACGAGGCGAGCATCTGCCGCATCGCGTCATCGTCATCCACCACCAGAAGGGGTCGTGCATTCGGGGTCATACCGGGATTGTTCGCACCTCTCGTGCCACCCGAAGGAACGCAGGCGCTCTCTGGTGACCCCAAGTTGGGACAAACTGCCACAGATGACCCAAAATAGGTCAGCTCCTGATGCTACTCAGCTCGATCCTCCATCGCCGGCCTCGGGCACAGGGAAGCGCATCGTGAAGGTCGTCCCCTTCCCCTCGCTGCTCTCGACTTCGATCGTTCCCCTGTGATCCGTCACAACCCCCTCCGCCACCACCAGGCCCAGGCCGTAGCCCGCGCCCGCCGCCTTCGTGGTGAAGAAGGGCTCGAAGATCTCGCCCAGCACGTCCGACGAGATTCCGACGCCGGTGTCGGCGACCCGGATCTCCACCCAGCCGTCCTCGCTGCCCGACAGTTCGACCCGGAGCCTGCCGCCCTCGGGCATGGCGTCCGCGGCGTTGAACAGCAGATTCAGGAATAGCTGCTGGAGGCGCTCTGCATCGCCGCTGATGCACGGCGCCGAGCCCAGGTTCTTCTCCACTTCGATGCCCCGCCGCCCGAGCTTCTCGCGAAGGAATGAGAGCGAGTTGTCGAGCAGCGGCGTCAGGTCGACAGGAAGCCGCCGGGTTCGCCGCGGCCGCGCCATGTTGAGGAGCGTCTCGATGATCTTGGAAATCCGGCCGATCTGCTCCTGGATCGTCTGCAGACGCCACTCGGCGGACTCACCCGAAACGGCTCCCTCGAGCAGCTTGGCGTGACCCTGAATCACGCCCATCGGTGTGCCGATCTCATGGGCAAGCCCGGCTACGAGTGTCCCTACCGACGCAAGCGCCTCGGCAGCACGCGCGCGATCCTCGGTCGACCGCAGCTCCGCCTTCTGGTCCTCGTAGTTGCGCGCGAGGCGCCGTCCCTCGGTTGAAAGCTCCTGCATCAGGTACTCGAGTTCACGGCCGTGACGCTCTACGTAGGCGTCCATCGCGATCTGCGCGTCGAGGAACAGCACCTTCTGGATCGCGCCAATGCAGCCCTGCGCCTTCGCCGCGTCGTGCGCGTACACCCGCTGGATCAGCGGAGTCAGCAGTGACAGGTAGAGGGAATAGGCACCGATATACCAACGCAGCTCGAGTCCTACGCGTTCGTGGGCCTCTCCAATCCGGCGGCGCTCTTCGAAGTAAGCGGTGTCGAGAGCGGGCGGAGTGAGGCTCAGCAGGTACTGGCGCTGTAAACCGAGGAGCCGCTCCTTGACCTCGGGATCCCTGAGGTAGCGCCGGGTGGCGGGAAACGCGAGCAGATGCCGATAGAAAGCCGCCACCAGTTCATCGGCCTGCTCCTCGACGCTCGGCCGCAACTCGCGGAGCAACACCAGGTCCGTGTCCTTCAGGTTCAGGAAGGTGAGCCGGTCCTGAAGGTCCGAAGAAGCCATCGGCACAGCATCGTCTTATCGGGCGTCGCGTCAAGGCTCGGGGATCCGCAAGCGTCGCTTGGGACCGGAGTGCAGGCTCCGGCAAACCGCCCGACGGGTAGACCGGATCCTCTGCCCTCCAGGCGAGCGCGCAACGTTGCGCCGTGCGCATCGTTCTCCAGCAGCCCGCTAGAAGTCCTCGCGCGCTGCGGTGCGGGCCAGCACTTCCTCGCGGCCCTCGTGACGCACGATGGCTCGTCGAAGCCCGTCGAGCGTGACCTTCCAGTCCGCGCCATCGGCACTCCCCCCCGCGCGGATCAAGTCGTCCAGCGTACGCTCGATCATCAGGTGCTCTGCCTCCAACTCGTCGATCTCGTCGGAAAAGCCAGGAGCCAGGCCGTCGAGCGCGGCGAAAAGCGACCCCTCCTCCACGGCGAAGTGCGCGACGAGTGCAGCGCGATACCGCTGTAGGGCAGCCGTAGCGCCCGCCGCATTCCTCTCGTTCATCGCCGTGTCGAGCTCTCCGAAAAACACCCGAATGCGCTCGTGCTGTCGGCTGATTGCACGGGTGATCCGCCGCACCCGCATCCAGAGCCCCGGCTGGTTCGACTCGATGCCAAGGCTCGGAAACAGTGGCGGGCCTTCCCAGGCCTCGCGTGGACGCTTGCGCTCCCGCTCGACCAATCGGCGCAGATCGCGCAGGTTGCGCACGCCGTGTACGGCACCGGCGGAAAGCACGCGCAGGCCGCCCGCGGCGAGCAGCGAGAGATAGCCGCGGCGGATCAAGACCGAGAACGGTGCCGCGACTCGGATCTCGATCCACCGCTCGGAATCACCATCCATGATCAGGTGGAAGAACTCGGCGGTGAAGCCCCCGATGCCGTCTTCCACCGCCGCGAGCGCCTCGACTGCTCCGGGGCTGAAGCGGAAGACCAGGTCCGGGGCAGGCGCGGTGCCGGGAAGCAACCTGGTCTCGTCTCCGCACCGCTCCAGGTGCCAGGCCTCGCCGGGGTGCGTCGTGATATAAACATCGATCGTCGCGCCCTCCTCCAGGTAAGCCGCGGCCGACCGCCAGACGGGATGGTCGCCGAAGAGCCCGACCAGGACTCCAATCGTGTCGGGTTCACCCTGCCGTCTTTCCCTCACCCCGCGTGGCAAATGCACGAGGCGTGCCCGTGAAAACCGGCTATCGCAGCTATAGGACTGCCGGCGGCGTCCTCCTACGCCCCGGAACGACCCATACTGCCCCTCCCCCCGCTCACGAGGGCAGCGTCGCAAACCCGCGGCAGCTGCCGGTTGCGCTGTGCAGGCAAATGGAGTTGCTATTCGCCCGGCTGCGGAGCCACGACCAGTGGGAAACCGCTGCCGCGCGTCCTGCGCGACGCTGTCGTTGGCATCGAGGCCGAAGTGGGCTCGGGTCCGGGGCACTCCTGGCCCGCAGGCGTTCTGGCGTTTGAGAAACTTCTGCCGATCCAGCCCTGCATGGTGGGGCAAAACAGCTCAGTTGCATGGTGGGGCAAAACAGCTCAGTT
>Ga0207984_1001656_pt1 | contig 10858 bp, 5 predicted proteins | sample ETNtaG_30_FD_185760 | JGI IMG/M metagenome (GOLD analysis project Ga0207984, IMG submission 185760) | Marine microbial and viral communities from oxygen minimum zone, Eastern Pacific Ocean - ETNP201306PF43B (SPAdes) (version 2) | ecosystem: Environmental > Aquatic > Marine > Oceanic ...
TGTTTGATGAGCTCGTTGCAGTTTTCCGGTGTGAGATATGAGCCGCCGCTTATCTGGGAGATCGTGGTCAGAAGTTTTTCGTTGAGGTCGGTCTTTTCCATTTCGATGGAAGCCTCGCCTACGAGGAAGGAGACCGCGTCGGTGGCGATCAATTCGCCCCCTGAGTGCAATTTCGCGGAAACCTGGAATTGACCGGCGGTACGGGGCGTGAAGACTGTCTCGTATCTCGATGCTTCGTCTGCCCTTTGAAAAGAAAGTGGAGAAGACGCGCCGTCGGGGCCGGTCAACGTGGCCTTCAGATCCGGTGTGGATTCCGCAGTCTGAATGATTCGGGCTTCGATGCGGATGGGATCGGTGATCCGGTATTCCTGCTTGTCGGTTGCCAGGCGGAGCGGCTGTTCGTTGCGGGGATCGTCCTCCGGGTCAGGCATGAGCCAGCGGATGAGCTGGGACCAGAATTGCTGATACGCAGTGGAATCGCCCCCACGGCCGAGAGATTCAAAATCCCAGTGCCAGGTGGTATCGACGGCCATCACCGCGGTCTTGCCTTTGCCGTAGCGCTGTACAGCGAGAATGGTGTCGGGCTTGAGGATGCGCCGGGCAGAACGCCGAACCAGCAGCACACTCGCGGCCGGTTTGGCCTCGCCCAATCGATTCGAGCCGGACAGGCCGGGCAGCGATGCCCAGAGACTGCGATTCTCGTCAGGGTCGGGCGACAATTGGAGAATCGAATGCTGCGAACCGTCTGGCGTGAGGATTGGCCGAAACTCACCTTCGGCCTGAATGTCCCCAATGGGTTTGACTGCAATCGGCAATGCCTTCTCTATCGGAGTGCCTTCGTAGCCGCCGGAGGCCAGCGTCTGTTTGCCTCCCAGCATCAGCAGCGCGCCGCCGCTTTTCACGAAATCGGTCACGGCCCGCAGTTGCTTGTCCTCAAACTGCTTCGACTCGATGTCACCCAGAATGACCAGATCAAACTCCTTCAGAGCGGCCGCGTTGAGGGGCAGTGCGCCTTGATGCCCGGATGCTTCGGCGTCCGTTTCTTTTGTCGTCTGGTGAAAGAACCTGGTTGGGCCCACGCGCAGGTAGCTTTCGATGGAAGTATCTTTGTCCATCGCCAGGAGGCGCCGCAGAAACTTGTATTCCCACCGCATGGCGCCCTCGATGTAGAGGATTTGGTAAGAGCGGTCGATGACCTCGATGCTGAAGGAAATACGGTTGTTCACCGCGGTCAGCTCGTCTTTGATAGTGGGCGTAGAGACCGTGTACACGAATTGCCCCGGTTCTCGGGCAACGAATGACAACCGCACGGTCTCGACCTCGTCCGGCTTCACGCTGGCCAGCCCGGTGGCGATCTCTTTGCCGGCCGATCTGAGCGAAAGCGGTGTGACAGCAGAAATGCCGCGAGACCTGACGGCCAGCTCCACAACGACCGTGCTGCCTGCTTCGACCAGTTTCTCGACCTGCAGATCCGTGAGCGCCAGGTCTTTTGCCGCTGCATCATGATGGGCACCCACACCGATGCTGAAAATCGGCACGCCGGCCTGGGCCAGCTTCACCACGTCTGCGGAACGATTGTCCTGCCCGTCACTGATGAGCACGATGCCCGCCATGGGGGAAGAGCCTCTTCTGGAATTGGCCGTTCGGAGCGCCTGCGCAACGTTGGTCAGCGGGCCATCCGCGGCCGCATCTTTGAGGGAATCGTTGGGTAGACTGCTCGCCTGGTCGGCGAAGGTGAACAGCTCCACATCAAACTTGCGGGAGAGGTCATCCAGCAGATCGGCATCTTTCCCGTTGAGGAGACGTTTAGCCTGTTCGATGCGTGTCCGGCCGTTTGGCAGATCGGGCAGGCTCATGCTTGTCGATGTATCGAGCAAAACGGCGACGCGGCCTTCGTGAACGATGGTACGGGTTGATTTGAGATTCGGCTGCGAGATGCACAGGGCGAGGAGCCCGACCGCCATGAATCGCACACCGGTCGGCAGCATCCAGAACGCACGTTTTCTGATTCGGTAGGCGCGTACGCAAAAGATGGCCATCAGCACAAGAACGAAAACACCAACCCCAAGCGCCACCGGGGTGAAAGGGTTGGCAAAATTCCATTCGTATTGGCTACCGAACAGACTCATGAAGGCTCCAGCGTCGAAAAAGCTCGGAACACAGGGACAAGCCAGTCTCCACTTGTCCCTGCGGACCTGTCTGTTCAGGGGCGAGATTCGTTAGTGTGCCGGAGCAGGCTCAGCATCCTGGCCTACTCTTACCGAGACTCCTGCAAACTTACCGACCTGGTCTTCCTCGTTTCGAATGGTCTCCGGCTGGGGGGCGAAGCGTCCGGAGAGGAAGGATTCGATCAAGTAAAGAGCGAAGGCCGCGTAGAGTAACGGCAGCGAAAGACGAATACCTCGACGCTCTTTTAGCAAAAATGCAGCCACCGGCTGAGATTCCTGCACGATGCTGAGGGGCACCCCCTTTAACACCTTTCGTAAGACAGCATTGGAAGTCTGGCTCAAGTCGGATTCTTTTGTGTCCACGTTGACAGCGAACTGCGAAAACTTTTCACGCTCCGTGCCGGAAAACTGAGCCACATAGGTGCCCGGCTCACTGGTTTCATTGAAATGCGCCACGACCATGTTTCCCTGCAGAACGCCTTTGAGTTTGTGCTCGATGCCCGACGGAGTCTTCACGGCTATGCGTGTGCCGAAATCCGCCAGGTCAAGAGCAAATGGAATGCTCTCTCCAACGATGTAATTGCGGCCGAAATGCGTTCCGCCCGTCAGAAACTGGGTGACATGATGAATGAAAGGCACAAAACTGGTCTTGAGGGGCAGATTTCCCCAGTCCGCATCTACAGGGAAAGCGGCCACCAGCACTTTACCCAGCCCGCGATTGGCCTCGATGAGCGCGGGGCTGCCGTTATCAAAGCTTGCCAGCACCCGGCTGTCAGAGCGGCCCTCGTTGAGGAGCGTGTGAACCCTATGAAATCGAAAGTGTGAAAGGTCGCCGGCCTTCTCCCCGTCGAAGGGCTTGAAGATGGGATGTTGATTATCCCATTGAGTGAGCTTCAGCGCGCTTTCAGCATCGGAAGCCTCACCGGCAGGCTTGCCGAACCCCGCCGGCAAGAGGCCCCCCTCGCCGGACGCAAGGGCCTGGTTGTGCCAGGGGATGTCCGTACGATCGCCGGGGAAGATGAGCATTCGGCCTCCTGCGTTTACATGGCTCTGCAGCTTTGAAACATCATTTGCCTGCAGTTTGGCGACGTTTGCCAGAATGACAGCTTCGTAGCGTGACAGGTCTTCGGACGAGATTTGGCCCGATTTGATGACCTTTGGGATGAATGGGGACAGCGCGCTCTCGCTGCCTCCCGGGGACAAAGCAGAGGACAAGAAATAGGTCTCGCTGCGGAACGTTATCTCTGACGGCGCGCCATCGACGACAAGCACCGGGACGCCATCGTGGACGGTCACCGCAAAGTGTCGGCGGTCGTCTGCTTCGAGCGGATCGCCGTCAAGTTGAAAGAATCCCTGACGCATGCCTGCCTGCTCGAGGGGATGATGAATAGTCACCTTGGCAGAGCCGCCGAACGGCACTGTTAGAGGTTTTTCCGCCTGATATTTTCCATCAATAGCCAACCGCACGATAACGTCTGCATCCGCTTCTCCGAAGTTCTGGATTTCCGCTGTAAAGGCCACCGGCCGGCCCCGTGATTTGACTTCGGAAGGCGCTTCCGTGCGAATAATCGCCAGGTTGCCGCGCCGCTCTCCGGCCTCTTCGGCATCCTCGGATGTAACCCCGCCTACATCAATAATGTAGATGTTCAATCTGTCTTTGAAGTCCGGCAGATCCAGCTCTTTCACATCGCCCTGCCAGCTTGCCTGCTGTCGATCGGACACCACGCAGATTTCTCTGTTGGCCGTTTGGGACTTCTGCAGCATTTGCAGCGCAACAGAGATGGCCTCGGGCATCGATGCGCGGGAAAGTGAGGGACGGGTAGTGGCAAGTCTCTCGCGAATTTGCTCTATCTCAGGGGTCAGTTCCTCAGGTACATCGATGTTTTCGCCGGCAACGACCAGCCCTGCGGAATCTGACTCATCAAGCACCTGCAAAATCTCGTCGACCCTCGCCTTGCCCCTCTCGAATCGAGAGAGATGGCCATCACGACATTGCATACTCATCGAAGCATCGAGCACAACGACCATATCCGTCGGCCCGTCAATCTCTCCGACTGCTCCCCCTGTTTTCTTCAACACAGGTCTCGCCAACGCCATCACCACGAGCAGCAGAACCGCAAGCCTTACCAGCAGCAACAAGATATTCTGAATACGCAGCCGCCGTGAGCTCCGCCGCATAGCAGGCTGGAGGAACCGCATCGCGGCAAAGGGAATCCTCCGCATCTTCGACCGCGGCCGAAGGTGAAGCAGCACGGGAATGCCGAGCGCCAGCAGGCCCCCGAGTATGGCTGGGGTAAGGAAGAGGAGCGACATGAAGGTCCCTGAACGCGGATGCGGAATTCACGATGCGGACAGCGAGTTCCGGGCCAAACAAGAATCAGGTTGTTGTGACTGCATCCGCCTGCTCGATGCGCGTTTTCTGTTCTGCGACACAGGGCGGAATAGAGGCCAGGTTCTCGCCGGGCAGTGCTTCGCCTTGTGCTATGGTGAGACAGAGCTCCATGCCTTCCTCGAGATTGGTTCTGTATTGTTTGAGTGCTTTGACTTCTGCCGGCGAATGGCAACAACCTGACTGCTCGATGTACTGGTCTACGTACATCTCGATTTCTTTAGCAAACATGTGCGGCCGGTCTTCAGGGACAAAACATTCTCCTCTGCCGTAGATGTGGTCAACCATCTCTTTCAATGTATAGGTACGGTTGAACCAGGCAAGATTGGGGCCTGGGCAGATGGCCTGTGGTGCATCTTCGGCCTCGGCCAGGCCGAGGGAGATCAGCGCGCCGTTGCCAAGGTGATCGCAGATGCATGACTTCTCAGTGACACCAGTGCGGAGCCTCTGTTTCTCCTCGTCTGCGACATCCATTTTTTCAATCTCTTCAAGCTTCAGCTTCTGGTATTGCTGGGAGCTGGCGCAGATAGGCTCTTCAGTGAATTCTGTGTTGCTGATAAGAAAGTGTTTGGAGCATTTGGAGCCGGGTTCCCCTCTTTCGTTCTGTTCCTGGGTGCACAGCTCCGAGCCTGAGGTGCGCAGGTTGTTGAACGGGATACCCAGAGGGGAAGCATGGCTTACATAGAGTTCGTCATCACCAGCATCCTTGAGGCTCTCCAGGGTCGAGTGATCGACGCACGTGGCCTCCGGCACAAGCAGAAACGGCGTTCCCCAGCCGGTCAGGTCAGCGTCAAAATCGCGATACATGCGTTGAGCTTCGCCGTGGTTGCCGATGCCACCCTGTACGGAGAGGAGTGGACGGGCTTCAAGCGCGGACTCAGGGAAATTCCAGCCTTTTTTGTCGTAAAACTTCTTCACGGCCGGCTGCAGGGACGTCGTCAACTGCGAGCGTTTTTCCTGAAATTCCTTAAGCGCGGCGGGCATCAAGACCCCTTTGGTGGGGAAGGCATGGCCGCCGCAGTTGAGCCCGGATTCGATTCTGTATTCGGCCACTTCGAGTCCGAGCTGGGCGAGCACTTTGCCCTGCAGCATCGCGGATCGAAAGTCACTCACTTTGAGGATGAGCTTCTTCTCAATCACGCCCTCTTCGTTTCGGTAAAAATTGGGGAGCACCGCCATCAGCTTGATGAGGTCTCGATTAATCCCCGCGGAGAGAACCAGGGCGGATTGCGGCCGGCTGTTCGCAAATCCTCTCAGCGCGGCTTTCGCGTCGCTGAATTCCGGTCCGAGCGGTTGACCATGGCCGTTCGTGTGCCGCCTGTCGAGCTTGACCATGATATTGACATCTATCGAGCCCGGGCTCATCCGATCCGTCAGATCTTTGGCAAGAGCAATGCGCTCTGGCCCATCGTCCATGGCCAGCAGACGGAGATAATCCTGCTTCAACTCGCAATCATCGGGCAGCAGTTCGAAGTAATGGCGCTTCTCGTTGTCCTCGAAGAAGGACTGATTGCGTGTGGATTCGAAGCGCGTTTCCACGATTTCGTGGACCGTGTCCAGGTATGCTGTGATTCGCTTGGCGCGGGCATCCGGCTCGTTGGCTGAAACCTTGAATACCGGCAGACCATACTCTTCGCGATAATGCTTGCTGAGCCGGTAGAGGAGAATGTCATCCACAAGCGAGATAACGGAAGAAATGCCTAGATGGCCGACACGAATCGGGCTGTCCGCTGAGTGTCCGGTGCCCATCACCGGAATGTGGAATCTGTGTGGTGAAGGTGTCATTCGATGTGTTTTCCGGATTAAGAGTCAGCGGAAACAGGCAGCACGTAAACAAGAGTAAACTGTCGTATGGCTGCAGATGTTGGCGCTTCCGCTGCAGTTCCGTATTGGAACTCCGCCCTGCTGCAGAATGAGGTCTCCTGCAGAGATTATGAACCTTTATCAGCAGGCCTGCACTGAAAAATCTGCGCATCGGGAGGTGGTGGCCTCCGGCGCAAATGATGTTCCCCGTGCAACGACTACGGTTGGACAGGAAGCCGGAAGACAGGATGCGGGAATGGTCAAAAGCGCTCTCTGAAAAAAATCACTCAGCTCCTTGAAGCATGAAATTTGCTGCATACAATCCTAACAAAATTGAGACTGATTCTCAATTGCAGAAAGCTTGGGCGGCCTTTCCCACACCGCTGCCTTGTCTAAGCTTACGTTCTTAACGACTTTCTAGTAATTTCGCAATGTCCCTTGCCACCGCCGCTGATTCTACAGTGCCTGTTGAGGGCCAACAGGATATCCTGTTGATCGGCAATCCCAACGTCGGCAAGAGCGCACTTTTCAAAAACCTCACAAACCGCTACGTCACAGTTTCGAACTACCCGGGGACTACGGTCGATGTCGTGCGGGCACAATCGCGATATCCGGAGATTCCAGGACAGGTCATCGATACGCCTGGCATCAACGATCTCTCCCCACGGTCTGAAGACGCCAGAGTAGCCAGTGAAATCATCGAGAGCCACCCCAAATCAGTGATCGTCCAGGTGGCGGATGCAAAGAATCTTCGACGGGCCCTCTTCCTGACACTGAAACTGAGTGACTTAAACCGGCCCCAGATTCTCGTTCTGAATATGGCCGATGAGCTCGCCCACATTGGTGGCAGTATCGACACTGAAAAGCTGAGCGAGTTGCTGGGCGTGCCGGTCATCACCACGGTTGCGGTCCGCAATGAAGGCACCGATGAAGTGGTCTCTGCGGTGACCAAGGCCGCGCCCGTGAAAGTGCAGGCGCAAGAGGGAACCAGCACGGACGAGTTTGAAAGGAACTGTTCGCTCCTTGATGAAGCGAATCAGATCCTGGCGAAGACCTACAAGCTGACCAGGCCTGACAGTCCGTCGATAGGCGCCCGCCTGGGTTATATGGCGACTCAGCCCATCCGGGGGCTGTTGCTCCTGCTGATCGTTCTGCTCGGGCTTTTCTGGTTCGTGGGCATGTTCGGCGCAGGGACACTCGTCGATGCCATGGAAACAGGTCTCTTTCAGCAGCGGATTAATCCCTTGCTGATCAATGTGGCCAATAGCGTCCTGCCTTTTCCGCACACAAACGAAGTGGAAACTGTTGAACTCGCGGTCTCCATCCCACTGACTCCGGTTCACGAGATCGAGCTCTTCACCAGCCCTCGCGATTGCATCACTTCCTCTTATACACTGCCGCAGGAGCCGCTGACTTTTTTCCAGCAGTGCTGCCGCTTTGTTTATGATTTTCTCGTTGGCGAGTATGGCTTGTTCACTATGGCCTTGAGCTATGGGATAGCCATTGTTCTTCCCATTGTCGCTACATTCTTCGTGGCCTTCAGTTTATTGGAGGATTCCGGCTACATGCCCCGTCTGGCCATCATGGTGAACCGGCTCTTCCGCCTTATGGGACTCAATGGCAAGGCAGTCCTTCCTATGATTCTCGGCTTGGGGTGCGACACAATGGCCACAATGACCACTCGCATTCTCGACTCGAAGAAGGAACGCCTGGTGACGACTCTTCTGCTTGCGCTGGCCGTGCCTTGCTCTGCTCAATTAGGCGTCCTGCTGGCCATGATGGCGCGCCTCTCATTCACTGCCGCGATGGTTTGGGTTGCATTGATGGTCTCTGTCATGCTCGTGGTCGGCTGGCTTGGCTCGAAGGCGTTTCCGGGCGAATCGAGTGACTTTATTCTGGAAATCCCTCCGATTCGCTGGCCGCAATTCGGCAACATCATTGCAAAGACTTTTGGCCGGTTGGAGTGGTACATGAAAGAGGTGATTCCGCTCTTCATCATCGGAACGGCGATCCTCTTCCTGCTGGATCGATTCGGCGCCTTGGACTGGATATCGACAGTGGGTGAGCCCGTCGTATCCGGTTGGCTCGGCCTCCCGATCGAGACATCCAACGCGTTTCTTATCGGGTTCATGCGCAGAGATTTTGGGGCAGTGTACCTCCTTGATGCGGCCATGGGGCCCGATCCGCTGCTGAGCCCACATCAGGTTCTGGTATCCATGGTTACCATCACGTTATTCATGCCCTGTATTGCTACCTTTTTCATGATCGCGAAAGAGTTTGGCCGCAAAGTAGCGTGGGCCATGGTCGCCTTCATATTTCCGTTTTCATTCCTGGTCGGTGGCCTTGTGCATCGATTGGGAGGTTTCCTCGGAGTGTAACCGTGCCTGAAGATTCTCCTTTCTATCACTGTCCGATGTGTGGCTTCGAGTTCGATCGCTCGACCGCTGCCTGTGACCACGGCTGTCCGGTGTCCTCCATGTGCAATCTCGTACGCTGCCCGGGGTGTGATTACGAGTTTTCCGAGACTAGGAATCCCGTTTCCTGGTTTCGCCGCATCTTTCAAAACAAAACTAATGGCTCAGACTGCAGAGTGGTGCCTATGACCGGGATCGAGCCCGGCAGGGCGGCTCGCGTTAAAGTTATGAGCCACCATAAGACTCGGCGAAACTCTCTCGCCGCGTTTGGTCTCGTGCCCGGCAGTGAGGTCACCGTCATCCAGCATCGTCCTGCATGTGTCATCCGAATCGGCGAAACGGAGCTTGCCCTGGAGACAAGCATCGCCAGCGACATTTTTGTTGAGCCAGTGGATGCACACAAGGCCAGCCATCCAGAGCCGTCCGCTGCAACATAACGAGAATTTTCCGGGAGATGTTCCTGCTGCCTCCCATCTGACTGAATTGTCGAATCGTTTATCCGCCGGCTCAGACGGGTAAATCTTGCAGCGAATGCCGACATCGCGTGCAAAGAAGGTGGGTCTGGAATCTGGGATGGGAATGTGGAACGGGGATAATCCAGTAGAATGCGTTCGGAATCGGGATTGCGAAGTAATGACAGTTCCGCCTCTTCCTCGCCGTCTCTCGCGTTCTACATTCCACAGAGACCATCGCCACAACGCGGTAGCAGGCATTCTGAAGTATTTGGTATTGTGTTAGATTCCTTAACGCTGCAGGATTAATCATGACACCACGCGAACGTTACCTGGAAACCATCCTGTTCGGACGACCGGATAAAATCCCGTTTTCACCGGGCGGGCCGCGGGAATCTACACGGGCGGCATGGCACACACAGGGGCTGTCTCCGGATCAGTATTACATGCAAGCGCTCCATGAGATCCTCGATTTCGAAGCGCCGAAGACCAAACCCCAGACCAGTGCGGGTGTCTCGTTCAAGATGATTCCGACCTTTGAAGAGAAGATTATCGAGCACAAAGATGGGCACTACATCGTCCGGGACTGGATGGGCGCCATCACGGAAATCTCAGACACATTCGACTACACCTACATCCGGTCTGCCAAGGACTTTGTCACGAGAAAGTGGCATCGTTTTCCGGTTCAGAATCGCGACGAATGGGAGGAAATGAAGTGTCGGTATGATCCCGGAGGCGAAGGCCGTTTCCCCCTCGATTTCGAGAAACGTTGCGCATCCCTTCAGGATCGCGATTACATCGGCTCGATCCATTTCAATGGGCCTTTCTGGCAGCTCCGTGAATGGTGCGGCTTTGAAGGGCTGTGCATGTTGATGCTGGATGACCCCGATCTGGTTCATGACATGTGCCGCTTCTGGGCAGATTTCGTCTCGGCCACCATGGCACCGATACTGGAACGAGTCCAGCTCGATTCCGTGGGCATCTCCGAAGATATGGCCTACAAGGTCAAGAGCATGATCTCGCCTGCCATGGTCAGGGAATTCCTTCTGCCGGTCTACGAGCAGTGGATACCGGAAATCAAGGCATCCGGGTGCCCCATCATCGATATGGATTCCGACGGCTTTATCGGGGAGCTCATCCCCATATGGATCGACGTCGGGATCAACTGTTGCGATCCCATCGAGGTCGCGGCCGGCAACGATATCGTGGCGTTTAGAGAGCAGTTTGGAACGTCCATGGCCTACAAGGGAGGCGTTGATAAACGCGCCATCGCCAAAGGCGGCGAAACCATGAAAGCAGAGGTCATGCGAGTGGTGCCGCCTCTCATCGCAACCGGTGGCTTCATACCAAGCTGCGATCACGGTGTGCCCCCCGACATCTCATGGCCGAACTTTATCGAATACGCCCGGCTGCTGGCGCAGCTCACCGGCTGGACGGATTAAAGATCAGGGCCTGCTTGTGGAGAGAGCCAGTGGCTACGCATATCTGCCATGCCGCTGGATGGCGGACATGATTAGCCGGAGGCCGGTGAGGCGAGAGCCGTTGTTGATGGAACCGGCCGTGGCGAACAATAGTCCCCGGGATTCTTTTACCATCTCAAAATCGCGGAGGAATTCGGCTACCAGGTTCACC
>Ga0207984_1001658_pt1 | contig 10853 bp, 9 predicted proteins | sample ETNtaG_30_FD_185760 | JGI IMG/M metagenome (GOLD analysis project Ga0207984, IMG submission 185760) | Marine microbial and viral communities from oxygen minimum zone, Eastern Pacific Ocean - ETNP201306PF43B (SPAdes) (version 2) | ecosystem: Environmental > Aquatic > Marine > Oceanic ...
GATCGCCTAACAGAAACATGAGCGTGTCGACCGAGTGTACGTGCCCGTGCAGCAGGCTTGACTGCGCGAAATGGATCGCACGTCGCGGCTCACCGATGTCACCTGCTACGATTCTTTTCCGCGCCTCTTGATAGGAGGTCTTCCACCGGCGAAGCACACCCGTCAGGAAACGTGAACCAGCCTTTTCAATCGCGGCCTTCGCCGCGTCGGCCTCGGCCATAGAGCAGGCCATCGCCTTTTCGCAGAAAATCATCGGCACCCCGAGCTCGGCCACGGCAACGGTGAGCTCTGAGTGGTTCACGCCTTTGGTGCAGATGCAGACCATGTCCGGCGATTCCTTTTCGATCATCTCGCGGAAATCTTCGAAGGTCGCCTTAATTCCCCACCGTTCAGTGAATGCCTGCCGCTTCTCCGGCAGCAGATCCGCGCCGGCAATCAGTTCGAGCTTTTCGCTGGCAACGCATGCACCCGCGATGGAAAAGGGAAGCGTGAAAACAGGATAATCAGCAACCTCGTCACAAATGGTGCTTCCCATTCGACCGAGGCCAATGATGGCGACACGAGTGGTGGACATGATGAATATGTTTGGGATTTAAGGGTACAGTGCACGCAGCACGTAGTTTTTACAGATTCAAACTGCCTGCCTGGTCTCACAATAGTTTTTCCAGACCGAGCTCGTGCTGTCAAATTTTCTCTACTCTCCCTCGGGCGGGTTCTTGATGGCTTGAATCGCAGCAGCCGCGGCGGCTTTGACGCTCTGGTTCTGATCCTTTCTCAGCTTCTCGAGGAGGGGGATCGCACTCTTGGCGCCTTCGCCCTGTTCCCCGAGCGCTTTCGCTGCTGCGGCCCTTACGTAATACGAAGGATCTTTGAGCATGTTCTTTAGTAGTGGCAGCGATGATTCAGGCTCCTCAAGCTTCGAAAGAACACTCACGACGCCGACTCGTACCGAGTAGGCCCTGTCTTTGCTCGCCTTGGCGAGGACAGGCATGATGGGGACGCCGACCGCGGAATCCAGGCCCGGCAGAGCATTGATGACTGCGAGACGAGTTTCAGGGCTTTTCGAGTTGAGACCGTTGCCCAGATACTTGACCGCATCTGCGTGGAATTCGCCGAGAGTCGTCAGGGCCGTAATGGCAGCCATGCTCACGCTCGAGTCCGAGCTGTAGACAAGCTTGCCGATGACCGGCACAGCGGGCGCGGCCTTCTCGCCGTATCCGACGAGAGACTGGATTCCCTCGAGCTGATACTTGGGGTTCCTGCTCTTCACTTTCCTGAGGGCGATGGTCATCATCGCTGATCCGTCGGGGTCTACCTTGCCCATGGCCGCGGATGCAGCGCTGGCGATCATTTCATTCTTGTGTTCGGTCAGGCGCAAAATGGTCGACGCATACTTCTTGGATTTAGTTCCCTTTGCTCCCACTGCAGTGATGGCCGCGGAAGCGATGTAGGGGTCTTTGGTTGTCATGGCAGCGACCAGTTTGCGGTAAGCCTTGGAATCTTCTTTTACACGCGCAAGCCCGGCAGCAGCCGTGGTCTTGACTGCACGTGATGAGTTTTTCTGTGCGTAAAGGAGAGTGCTCACGGTCCAATCACCCATGGGATCGATTCCTCTGATGGCGCCGATAGCCTTCACTCGGACGGACTCGTTATCATCATTGAGCGCACTTTTGAGCCCCATCAGCGCCCCTTTGCCATACATGCCCATTCGGCCGAGGGCAAAGGCGATATCGCCGCGAACGGTTTCGTCTTTATCTTTAAGCGCCTTTGCCAATTGCGGAACGGCTTCTTTTGCACTGGCACCCATGACGGCGAAGGCCATAGCCGCTCTCTTTCTAGTCAACGGGATAGGTGATTGTAGGTCGTCCAGCCAGCGGCGAACGGGCTTTCCCTGGAAGGCGGCCTCTGCCTGGAGGTCTGGGAAATATAGACCTGTTACGACCCAACTGAAGAGTACAGCTCTGAGCGTCATATTCGATAGTACCTCGCAATCTGATTTGGGGAAGTATGGCATCTGTAAGGTAGCAATTTGCCAACGTTCCGGCCGAATGCAAGCGAGCACAAAAAAAGGCACGAGACTGAATGCCCCGCGCCCAAAACAGAAAGGTCCGATTATGTCTCAATCAAAACCATCGTAGTAATCTTCGCCAAAATCATCGTCGTCGAATGCGCCATAGTCACTTTCGTCATCCTCATCATCGTCCTCAAAGTCATCGTCCGAGTCGTCGTCTTCAAGGTCGTCGTCTTCAAGGTCGTCAGCGAAATCGGCCAGGTCATCGGGAATGATGTCGTCAACACCGTCGCTGCCGATTTCGTCGGAGTCAGCAATCTCGTCGACATGATCCTCGTCATCTTCGCCATTGCGCGAACGTCTTGGGGGAGCGCTTGAGAGGAGGCATTCCTCCTGCTCTGCAGTAAGCAATTCCAGGGTTCCAGAATCTTCATTCAGTTCCATCCGGGAAAGCATTTTCTGTTCCTCATGATTGGGGCGTATCAGGAACAAGCTGACAGGGTCAGTCGTCAACCAACCAGAAATGTGACCCGTTCCGATCCAGGATTGAATCGGCGGCGACATGGCATCTAGAGGCCAGAAAAGGCCCTGCCAGCTTTCGCGGGCGGGATAAATAATACTCTTTCTTTGAATTTGCAAACCAAAAAATGGCGCCCTTTTCCGGGAATCATTCGGCCTGGATGTTTCCCCAGGGAATGCTGCTGAAAACGCGTGGATCGGCTCGAACCACCGGAGTTTCCTTCCATGCTGTCAAGGCCATGCTGCGGTCAGTTGTGGTCACGCAAATTCACGGCTATAGAAGGCCCCGTTTTAAGCCTGTGAGAGGATTATGGGATACAAGAGCCTGAAAGAATGCGTGGACGATCTCGAACGGGAAGGCCAACTCGTCCGAATTGAGCAGGAAGTCGACCCATATCTCGAGGCGGCCGAGATTCAGCGGCAAGTCTTTCAGGCTGGTGGCCCGGCAATCTTCTACGCGAAAGTCAAAGGCTGCCGATTTCCCATGGTGAGTAATGTCTTCGGCACGATGGATCGGGTGCGGTTCATTCTCCGAGATACGCTCGATGCCGTTGAAAAGCTGATGAGACTCAAAGCAGATCCGGCCGCGCCGCTCAAAAAGCCCCTGACGTACCTGGCCGCAGGATTGAAAGGCCTGAGCGGGTTGCCGAAAAAGGTCAGGAGCGGTCCCGTCATGCAGAATGAATGCAGGATAGAAGATCTGCCTCACATCCAGTCCTGGCCAGATGACGGTGGCGCATTCTTCCTGCTGCCGCAGGTCTACACGGAGAATGCCAACAAGCCCGGCGTCATGGGCTCAAACCTCGGCATGTATCGCATTCAGATGTCGGGGGGCGAGTATGAAAAGAACAGAGAGATAGGACTTCACTACCAGATTCATCGCGGCATTGGTGTGCATCATTCCGCGGCAATCGAAAAGGGAATCCCTTTCCGGGTGAGCATTTTCCTGGGCGCGCCTGCGATGACCATGGCCGCGGTGATGCCATTGCCGGAAGGCATGCCCGAGGTTTGCTTTGCCGGTGCGCTGGGCGGACGCCGCATCAGGATGTCCCGCTCAGACGATGGGCCAGTTCATGTGGACGCGGATTTTTGCATCACAGGCGTGGTCGATCCAGAGAAAAAACTGCCTGAAGGGCCGTTCGGCGATCACTTGGGTTACTACAGCCTGGCTCATGATTATCCGGTGTTGAGGGTGGAGAAGGTCTATCACCGGTCGGATGCCATCTGGCCGTTCACCGTGGTTGGGCGGCCGCCGCAGGAGGACACCATGTTCTGCAAGATAATTCACGAGCTCACGGGCGACGTGATACCTGCGGTGCTGCCGGGCGTGCACGCGATTCATGCGGTGGACGCGGCAGGGGTGCACCCACTTCTGCTTGCCCTTGGAAGCGAACGATACGTGCCATTCGAGAAACGAGCCCGGCCGCAGGAACTCCTCACCCAGGCGAATGCCATTCTCGGCCAGGGCCAGATGTCGCTCGCAAAGTATCTGATGATCGGATCGGTGCAGGACAATCCAGATCTGGACGTCGAAGATATCGAAGCCTTCCTCCGACACATTCTGGAGAGGGTCGACTGGAAGCGCGACCTGCATTTCCAGACATGCACGACCATCGACACGCTCGATTACTCTGGAACGGGCCTCAATGAAGGCTCGAAGGTCGTGGTGGCCGCGGTCGGTCCGAAAAGGCGTGACCTGCCTTATGAAATCACTGACGAACTGAAGCTGCCGGAAGGATTCAGCAACCCGCGTGTCTGCTTTCCCGGTGTCCTCGCAGTGGAAGGGCCGACACCCGAAGCCGAAGGATCGGGCGAGGCCGAAGTGGCGCGTTTTGCTGAAGCTTTTGAATCGGATGCTCTTATCAACACGTTTCCACTGATCGTCATTGTCGACGACAGTGATTTTACGGCGAAGACTCTGAACAATTTTCTCTGGGTGACGTTCACCCGGTCGAATCCTGCCTCCGACATTTACGGCATCGATTCCGAAACGGAAAGCAAACACTGGGGATGCCGCGGCTCATTGGTCATCGACTCACGGAGCAAACCACATCACGCGCCGCCGCTGGTGGAAGATCCGGGAGTGACCAGGCGGGTGGATGCGCTCGGCGCGAAGGGCGGGCCCCTGTTTGGGATTATCTAGCCGGCATTTCTACACTCAAACTTGCCATGCCTGAACGATTCCGTATCTTGCTCCTACCGCAAAACAGACAACAGATTTTCAAGCTGGAGACGCATCCATGAGCGCAAAAGATTCGGAGATGATTCTCATCCCTGACGGTAATTTCCTCTTCGGAGAGGATAAGGAAGAGATCAGCCTGCCCGCGTTTTATATCGACAAATTCCCCGTCACGAACTCCGATTACAAAGAATTCTGCGATGAGAGCGGCCGCTCCTGGCCGAGCCATTGGAGCCAGAAATCCGTTAAAGAAAAGAAGACCCGTTTCTTCTTCAAACGCACCGTTGTCGATGAAACGGCAGGCTTCCCGGAGGACATGGCCAACCATCCGGTGGTGAATGTCCGTTACGATGACGCAGAGGCATTCGCCGAGTGGGCGGGCAAACGTATACCAACGGAACAGGAATGGGAAAAAGCTGCACGGGGCGAAGACGGACGGCTCTATTCCTGGGGAGACGACTTTCCCAAAAACTGCTGCAATCACAATGAGATGGTCGGTTCGACTTCACCGGTCGGGCATTACGGGAAATTCACGAGCCCTCACGGGGTGCACGACATGTGCGGGAACTGCCTCGAGTGGACGTCTTCCAATTACAGCGAAGAGGAAGAATCCAAGGTGCTGCGCGGTGGGAGCTGGTACCATTACGAACTGATGGTCACCACCACCTACCGTTTTCGGGTCTCCCCGCTGACCAAACTCGAAAACATGATAGGCTTGCGCTGCGCTCGTGATGCTTGACTTTCGCCCGGCGGGGATGAAAGCTTCTTGTGTCAGCGTCACCCACAGCACTGGGTACAGCCATGGCCATCGGTCAAAACGTCATTCAGCAATTTGAGGACGGCTTTCTGGTTTGCCTCAAGGGGAAAGACCGGGGCAGGGCTTGGCCTCTCGGCAAGCATGGCCTGGTTTACGATCCCGTGCTGGGCTGGTTGCCTCACGAGAATGCTCCCGAGGGTGAGCGGATCAGGCTCTTCAAATACGCCGATTATGCCCGGGTTGAAAATAACGGGGCCGACCTCCGCGTCCTTGGTGAAAATGTCGAAGATGCTGCAAAGGTCCCCATCAATGGCCGAATAGAACTGAACGACTCGCTTTATCGAGTGTACTTCCTCTCTCTAGAACGGCCCGAAATCATCAGAACAGAGCAGGAACTGAGGAGCGAGAGCACGCACTCTCTCAACGGCCACACCCAATCGCATGACACCCGATCACTCAAATCGCTCATCAGTGATGGCCTCGCATCTTTTTTCGAGGAACACTGGGACGGCTATCTCCAGCGTTACGCTTCGGACTATCTCGAAGATCCTCTTGAAGTGATCCGCAGGCAGAATAAGTTTCTCGCAGGCATAAAAGGACCGGATCAGCAAGAGGCCGCGCGCCAGTTCATGCAGTTGAATGCCAGACTTGAGGGTGGCCTCTTTCTCCAGGCACCGGAGAAATCGGGTGACACTTACGATGAGATCAACAACGTCCTGTACTTCGCGCAGAATGATTATCTTCCCGGCCACCGGTTCGTTCTTGGTGACGCATCCACCTACAACCGGGAAAAGCTCCGCATCGAGAAAACCAGCTTTTCTTTTGGAAGTGACGAGGAGAAGAGCCTGATAGATTTCTTCGTCGGCGCCAAGCTCTGCGGCGCGGAACTGAAGGATGACTGGTTCGCTATCAGCCTGCGGCTTTTCTCTGAGCTTACGCAGCGCTTTTCGCCGCTGCCAAATGTCGAAGGCAGGGAATCAACCACCATCGTCATTCAGGATTTCTTCGAAGAGGGTGGTGTCTGCCGGCATAAGTGCGCCGTGCTGCAGGTCGCATTGCAGGAGGCCGGCGTCTCCAGCCGTTACCATCGAGGCAAACTCTTCTTCGGTGGTTACCACGCGTGGATCGAGGTCGACATTTTTCGGGACGGCAGCTATTTCCTGATCCTCGACCCGCATCTTTTCCACGTCCTCATCAAATCTGGCACCCTCGAAACCAGCCAGGGCGCAATCTATTTGCGTGACGAGGGCTATCCCGTGACCGAACATTTCAACACCGTATGGCGCGGCAAGCCGGTGGGAGAGGATGAGAGTGTGAGAGCGTTAGAGGCCGGGGTCGGAGTTGAGTGAAGAGGGAGGCTATCCCCAATCCTCTCTTCCAGCTTGATTAAGCGCTGAACACAGGTAGATTTTCCCGTCGAGTACACGGGCGACGGCCCGGTAGGCCGGTGTAGCTCAGTTGGCAGAGCGGGGGTTTTGTAAACCCCAGGTCGGGAGTTCGAATCTCCCTGCCGGCTCTATTTCCCCAACCATCATCCCGACTATGAGCAGAGTTTTAATCATCATGGGCAGCGATTCCGATTGGCCCACCATGAAACCTGCTGCCCTGCAGCTCAAAGAGTTCGGCATCGAGTGCGAGCCGCTCGTCCAGTCCGCGCACCGCACACCGAATAAAGTTCAACAGACAGCGCAGACCGCAGCAGAACAGGGCTTCAGAGTGATCATCGCGGCCGCGGGTGGAGCCGCGCACCTTGCCGGGGTTGTTGCCTCCTTTACCCACATTCCGGTCATCGGCGTCCCCATGAAGACCTCCGCGCTCGGCGGCCTGGATTCCCTCTACTCGATGGTGCAGATGCCCAAGGGCGTGCCCGTGGCGACGGTCGGTATCGGCGAGGCCGGCGCAGTAAACGCAGCCATTCTTGCGGCACAGATCATCGCTCTGCAGGATTCATCCATGAACGAAAAGCTCGATGCCTACAACGACCGGCTCGCGGAGGATTACAAAGGAAAGGCATCGAAAGTGAAAGAGGAAGTCGCTGCCCGGTAGGGAATCATGGTTGATGGTTAATGGTTGGTGGGCCAAGCATCCACGCATTCCGTGACAACATATGATCGCCGTCGTTCAACGCGTAAAAGAGGCTTATGTCCGAATCGATGACGAGGAATACTCGCGCATCGGGCACGGCTCATTGGTCCTCCTCGGCGTTGAAGAGAGCGACACAGAAAAAGACGTCGAGACCCTCTCGAAAAAACTGGTGGAGCTTCGCATGTTCGCCGATGCGGAACGCAAAATGAACCTCTCGCTCAAGGATGTCGGCGGCGAGATGCTGGTGGTTTCTCAATTCACCCTCCCGGCCGATTGCCGCAAAGGCCGGCGCCCTTCATTCATCAGAGCCGCGCTTCCGGAACTCGGCGAAAAACTCTACGAAGACTTTGTAGTTGCCGTGCGCATTCAGGGCGTAGCCACTCAGACAGGCAAATTCGCGGCGATGATGGACGTCGGCCTCATCAATGATGGTCCGGTAACCTTTGTCCTGAGAACGCAGGATGGCAGGGCGGTTTAGAGGCATGTGAAGGCTGCATAACGGCTGGTTCCGGCGTTGGTCAGTCCAACCATTCCGTCGCTTTTTGGGCAGCCTCACCGTAGACCCTGGTGAAGGGCGCTCCTGTCTCGCCTGCCAGGGCTTTGCAGTCTTCGTACTCCGGCATTGCCTTAACCACGCGGCCATTCATCCGCCCGATCTTGATGCGGACCTCGCCGTACGACGTTGTCACTGGACGCGTCTCTCTGGAAAGTTTTCTCCGGTGGACCAGGTAACGCCGAATCCCAAAGGTGGTCGTCTCTTGAAGTAGAAGGGTCTGGATCGGGGCGAGTGAGTCCGGTTCGACTATCACGCTGAGCAGAACTGCGGGTCGGTTCTTCTTCATGTGTATCGGCGTGGTGTAGACGTCGAGCGCGCCACTTTCGAACAGTTGTTCCGTGACGTAGCCGATGGCCTCGGCGGAGATGTCATCCAGATTGGTCTCGACCATCCAGACCTGATCTTCTTCGTCAGACTTTTCCGCCGATGAATCACCGATGAAGACGCGCAGCAGATTAGGGTGTCCAGGAAATTCACGAGTGCCCGCGCCGTAACCTGTGCTGGTGATGGTGAATTCAGGACGGGGCCCGAAGCCTTCAGACAGGGCGACCAGGATCGCCGCGCCGGTAGGTGTCAACAGTTCCTTTTGGATATTGCCGGCCCGGGATGGAACGGCCTGAATGAGCTCCGCGGTGGCCGGCGCAGGAACGGGCATCCTGCCATGCGCGCAGTGAACGTGGCCGGAGCCGGTGACAAGCTCCGAACAGTGGATCTCATCAATCCCGAGGGCCTCGAAACCAATGCAGGCACCGACGATATCGACGATTGCATCCACCGCGCCAACCTCGTGAAAGTGGACCTGATCAATGGTTGAGCGGTGGACCTTCGCTTCAGCCCTGGCAAGGCGTGTGAAGATTGCTATGGAGTTCTCTTTGGCACGGTCTGAGAGAGAGGAGTCTTCAATGATCTGCTTTACATCGCCGAGGTTCCGATGCCCATGGCCATGATCGTGTTCCTGGCCAGCATGATCGTGATCGTGGTGATGGGGTTCTTCTTGATCCTGCAGGATGACATTGAATTTTGTGCCGCCGATGCCGCTGCGCAAGACCTGCTCTGTTGAGAGGTCGAATTCGTCGAGATTCAGCTTTGAAAGTTCCGCCTGGAGGATTTCGAAATCAAGACCCGCATCCAGCAGCGCCCCCAGAATCATGTCCCCGCTTGCTCCAGAGAAGCAGTCGAAATAAGCGAGGCTCACTTCTTGTCTCCGAAATACTTCATGCCCATCTGAACCATCTCAGCCGCGTTATCCCCGATGGTATCGAGTTTCTTTTCGATGATTCTCATTTTGGTTTCCAGCCTGACGATGATCCACAAGACCAGAAGGAATACCAGGGAAACCATCGTCGCCATCGTGACGAAGAATCTTTCGCCGCTAATACCAAGAATCTCGTTCATTGCATTTCTTCCGAGTCGGGATCTGAGTATCGCGCGTGCCCTATAGTTTTACGCCAGGACTGAAAGGAATCAAAGCGTAATGAGTAATGAGCAATACGTAATGATGGTGGATGCTGGATACTCGATAGATCCCTGCGCAGACGTTTGGGTGTCGAGCATCAACTCTCCAGCATCATTACGCATTACGTATTACGTACTACCATTACTTCGTCACTCTCGCGTTTCCCCAGGTGGCGCTGCCGTAGAGCCAGGAGGCACCGCCTCCATCCACTTTCAGTTCGAATTTGTCGACGCCGGTGATATCGACCTCGACTGTTTCCGCAGCGTGGTCGGAGTTGATCCATTCGGAGCCCCAGATGGTGCGGCCATCGCCCTTGACGATGAATCTGAACCATTTGCGATTCTTCAGTTCAATGCCCTCTGGGTCGGAGCCGATGTCTGCTGCAAACCTGGAATACTCTCCCTTGAGCCGATACTCGATGAGTGACGGCGGCCGTACGCCCAATCCCGACTGGAAGGCCTTCTTGCCGATGTGGAGTGGGTGGCCTTCGAAGCTACGGTTAATGCTCAGGGGGCCTTTGCGCTGCCGGATCCGTGATGGAAGTAGACGTGAAAGGGCGAGTGGGCCAGCCCCGGCCTCATCAGGCGATGAGATTTGGGGCAGTTGTTTGGTGTTGACTTTCGCCCTGCTCTGTTCGTCTCCTCGCCAGGTGGATTTGGGGTCGATCTGCCAACTGGGGCCAAAGAATCCGGAGATCAGCATGGTTTCGGGCGTGCTGGATCTGTCATCGAAGACTGCGAAGTCGAACCAGTTCCAGCCATCGAAGGGCTCCCATCCGGTCACGTTGCCGAAGCGGCCTCCGATCTGCCAGACGGTGAACGGATCGGTTGCTTCGGTGACGACTACGTAACGATTGGGCTGCAGCGGGTTCGGATAACACATTCGGTAGCCGACGCCCTTGCCCTTGAAGATCTCGCCCCCGAACTCGTACCCCCCCTGCGCCACTTTGATGGGCAGACCACTGGCCACCCGTGCTGTGATAGCATTTTCACCGGGCCCACCGAAGAGAAACAGGTTCAGAGATTCGATGTCCTTGTCAGTGACGTCCACGTCCGCTTTAACGCGCGGATAGATACGAAACTTTTCCTCCCAGTTCGTGGCCATGGCTTCGGCTTCCGTCTGGTTCATCCTGTTCCAGACGGGCCTGTTTGAGACTGTTCCATAGACGATGACGAACGGAGAGCGAAGCGCGTCGGCCACGGGGCCTTCGAGCGCGGGCTTCTTGGAGAGCTTCTCAGGGTCGGCTGCCGCGGCCTGCCAGTTGCCGTCCGTTTTCGCGAGGCGGATCTC
>Ga0207984_1001663_pt1 | contig 10826 bp, 8 predicted proteins | sample ETNtaG_30_FD_185760 | JGI IMG/M metagenome (GOLD analysis project Ga0207984, IMG submission 185760) | Marine microbial and viral communities from oxygen minimum zone, Eastern Pacific Ocean - ETNP201306PF43B (SPAdes) (version 2) | ecosystem: Environmental > Aquatic > Marine > Oceanic ...
GCCAATTTTGATTTACTAACTTCCACACAACACATTTCATCTTCTAATGGTGGTATAATTGCAATGGGTACTACGATACCAACAGAATTAGATGACAATGGAATAATGTTGAGTGGAAGTGGTGAGTTTAATTTACAATCTGATTCAAATAATTATATTAGACAAGATGGTGGTTCTTTTTCTATAAAAGCAGATACATTTGATTTATCAACCACATATTTAAGAATAACTGATACAGCGGTAGCTTCAGCATTAGCACAAGGTATTGTTATTAGTGGTGCGTCTAAACATATTTTAGTTGGTAGTCAAATAGCCATTGAGGGAGATGGAGATAGTAATTACGGTTCAATTACAATAGGTAGTAAAGTAATTTTAAGAGGAAATAGTGATTCTACAATTTCTGGTTGGACTGTAGGTTCTTCTACTTTAGAAAGTGTAAATGATAAAGTAATTTTAGATAGTACAGCTGATGGTAAGATAAGATTGGGTGCAACACCACCAGAAAGTGCAACAAGTGGAACTGGTATATTCTTGGGTGGTGACGGAGATTTCTTAGCAGGTAGTTCAGCTGGAAATCATTTCCAATTTTTATCTGGTGGTACTCTTGATATAGATTCTGCAGTATTTAGTTTAAATGCAACAACCATTCTTATCGATTCAGCTACTAATGATGGTAAGATTGCACTTGGGGACACACCACCAACTTCGGTAGATTATACATCCAATGCTGGTATCTATATGGATGGTACTGGTGATTTCTTGGCAAGAGGAGATAATGATAATTTTATAAAGAAAGATGGAACTTCACTTAGTATATCATCAGAAACGTTTGATTTAGATGCTGGTACTATTGTTATGGATAGTGAATTGAATAGTGGTACACTTAGATTAGGTGAAAGTGGGGGACCAACAAGTAATGCAGCTGGACAAGAAAGAGCCGGTATTTACATGGACGGTACTGGTGATTTACTTATATCGGATGGAGATGCTGGAGATAATGAAGGTTATTTAAAGTTTGATTCATCTGGTACATTTGAATTACAGACACCTGCATTAACATTTGAAACTGATGGAACAATTACATCACAAGATTATTTAATTGAAAAAACAAGAATATTTGGATCTGGTGGAGATGGTGATGCTGTATTATCAACAGATGGTGCAACTCCTATAACTTCAGATGATGATGGTAGTAATTTATTTACACGATCAGGTGCAGTTTGGACACAACAACAAGATGTTTATATGGAAGATTTAACCATTAATGTTAATACGTATCTTGAATCAAACGGATATAGAATATTTGTAAGAGGAATTTTAAATAATAATGGATGGATACGGAATGATGGTCATGGCGGTACTGCTGGAATTGCTAATGCCGCAGGTTCTGGTGGAGATGGTGGCCACGGTGGTTCACTAGCCGCGGGAACAGATGGATCTGGCGGTGGTCGTGGTGGATGGGAACAGGGCGGAACTCATGGTGGAGGCGGAGGCGGAGCCGGTGGTACTGGAGGTACTATATTCATTTCCGCAAGAACCTTGGCTGGCATCGGTGGTATTCGTGTTGTAGGCGGTGCTGGTGGAGCTGGTGGAACATTATTACCATAATAATATAGGAGAATAAAATGAATTTATATTATAAAAAAAGAAAAAAACAACAAAGTAAATATAGTGTTGTTTGGAAATCGACTCGAACCTTTCGAATGGCAGAAGGTGGAGCTGCAGGAGCACTTGGTGGTGCTGGTGGTTCAACTTCCGCAACTACTCGTGTTAAAGTTGTTGATCCACATATTCTTTTAATGTGGAGAGATGTTATGCATACTTCAGAACAAGCTTATAGACTTAACGTCTCCGGCGGAGGAGGCGGAGGCGGAGGTGGTGGCCAAGGTAGTAATCCTACAGGTGGTGGAACGGATGGTGATGCTGGAACAAAAGGAGCTGATGGAGCCGATGTTGCACATTGTGTAAATACGCTAGCTGGAAAAGCTGGTGGAGCTGGTGGTCAAGGTGGTGGTGGTGCTTCAACCGCAGGTGGTGGAGGTGGTGGAGGTGCTGGTGGTAATGGTGGAGTAATCTGTATCATTAGTACAACTGCAACTTCTCCGTACACCCATAACGTTGCTGGTGGAGCATTAGCAGCTGGTGGACCCGCGAGTGGCGCGGGGGCCAGTGGTGGTGCTTCTTCAACTGCAGGTAATGTTGGTCTCAGTGTTCACATACCAATATAATCAATATATATGTATATACAATAAAGGTAAATAAATGGCAGATTATATAACAACAGATACAATAAGAGGTAAATAAATGGCTTTTACAGATCAAGGAGCATATTTAGATACTTCAGAACGAGTACATATAGGTGGTACAGGTGATCCTGTTGTATCACTTAAAATTACTGGTGAGGGGTATTTTACAAGTAATATTACTGCATATTATTCATCAGACATAAGTTTGAAAGATAATATCAGACCCATAGAGAGTGCCATTTTTAAGGTTAAACAAATTAGAGGTGTTACATTTGATTGGAATGAAAAATCAACTGAATTACAACAAGAAAAGGGTCATGATGTAGGTTTAATAGCACAAGAAGTGGAAAAGGTTTTACCAGAAATAGTTCAGATTAGGGAAGATGGAATTAAAGCAATACAATATGAAAAGGTTGTACCATTATTAGTAGAAGCCATTAAAGAACAACAAGTTACAATAGAAAATTTAACGAAACGAATAGAGTTATTAGAAAATGGCACTTCAAGACGGATTTAAAGTAACGGGACTAACCATTTTAAATGGTGGAACTGGTTGGGGCGAAGATACATCGGGAAATTTAAAAATGAGGGGCCCAGGAACCCATATTGAGGTAGGTACGGGATTTACAGGAACATATGGAACTGATGGTAGTGGTGTAATTGATGAAGTTGCAATAACAGCAGCAGGAAAAAATTATTCAAGTGGTTCTTGGTCATATGACCCAGTTGGTAGTGCAATAGCCACAACATCTGATCATGAAGGAGCTTGGGATCCAAGTCGTACTCAGGTATATACAAGTGTGTTATTATCAGGTGTTACAAACGATACTAATAATAGAATTGGATTTTTTGATAATTTAAATTATTTTCAAGTTTTAACATATGATACTTCAGCAGGCAGTGCACCACCATATATTACAGGAGCTACGGGATGGAGAACACATCCTGATGGTTCAACTCCAACAGCCGCTAATGGAACTTCAATATATAATGTAAATGCCAGTACAGCACTTCCAGGTGAATTTTGTAGTATTGGAATAGCGGGAACTGGTCGTGGTGCAAAAATAATACCAACAATAGGACAAACTGATTCAATGTCTTTTGCTGATATAAATGTAGAAAGGGGAGTTGGAGCTACCAGTCAAGCTTCTATCCACGATTTATATCAAGATTTCTCATCAATTGCAGGAGATGTTCATAGTGATGTATTTGGTAAACCAAATTTTGATTGGTTTCAAGGTGGTCCTCGTTCTGCATCATTTGTCGGTCCTGGTGGTGGATTTTATCAATCTCATCCAATTCGGTTAGATGAGTTTTATGGTAGTAATTATTCTCAATATGGTGGTGTTGGTTGTCTTGCACTCGGAACTAAAATTTTAATGTCGGATAATAGTATTAAAAACATTGAAGATGTAAATGTTGGTGATTGGGTAATGGCTTCAAATGTTCCTGGTATGCCATTAGACTTTGATGAAGAAGATACTTGGTCAGTTTGGGAAGGAATACCACACGGACAAGAAGATCAGGATAGGATGATGTATGATATTCAAATATTAAATATATCTACACCCGCAAGTGCATCAGTTCAAGAGATTTATTTTGATTATTATGATAATTATTATATAATTAATGATTCTTTGAAAGTTACATACGAACATCCATTTTTTGTTTTAAGAGAAGGTAAATATACTTTTAAAACAACAATTAGTTTACAGATTGGAGATATGTTATATGATTCTAATAATGAATTTGAGGAAATAAAGTCCCTTGAATTTGTAAATGAACCTATAGAAACTGTAAATATGAATGTAGAAGATTTAGATGTTTATTTTGGAGGCGGTTATTTGATGCACAATGTACATGGAAAAGCTGGAAGTTAATGTATAGGTATTTAGAGGGCAATGTTAATCCTACTTATGAAAGGTTTAATAGTTTTTTAAATGAATACTTTTTAGATAATTTAATTAATGGTTATGAAATTTATTTATTTGGAGCATTTCCTAATACAATAGAAACTAAAGATGTTGATATTAGATTAATTGGAGAACCACATAATTATAATGAACTTGGTAATTATATGAAGGAAGTTTCTGAAGTTGGATTGAAAGAATATAATATGTATATTGATATTTTTGGTGAGGAAGATGATAGACTTATAAAATATGTTGATGAGTTTAATAGAACGTTAAAGGGCCCACGATTCTTTGATATATGTTATGTTCATCATTTAAAATTATATCAAGATGGTGTTTTGATAAATAATAAACGAAAATCGTCTGGGAATAAAAAAATTGAGAAAGTTGGGGATAATTTATGGAGATTACAAAGAACAATGCAATTAACAAAATGGGTAGAAAAAGGTGGTTTACCAAAACCTTATAAGTTAGATGAATATTTAAATAGTGATTATTATAAAGAGTAAAATATGAGTTATGATGTTTATTATGCCACAGGAGGTGGTTCTTTAGTATATGGTGGAAGTGATGTTTGGGTTAATAATTGGTTACGAGAAGTAGCCCCCAAACTTAATCATCCATCCAAATTACTAATTCATCGCCGTAAACCAGATTGGGACGATAAAGTAAATTTTGATAGTCCAATAGAAGTTGTATGGCAAGGTGATAATCCAAGAGAATTTGAAAAATTAGCAAACAAAGCTCGTAAAATTCATATCTTACATGGATATTATACACCACATAAAATAATAGAGAATAATAAAGATAAGATAGATTCGGTATGTATTCATGTATCAGTTCAATTATCTTTAAACGCTGGTTTTCATTTGGGATTACCTAAGTTAATGCATTTTTCAGCAAATCGAGCGTGGGAAAGACGAATAGCACAAATAGCAAAGAAAGTTATGTGGATTGGGTTGGATAAGATTCCACTACACGACCAAGTGGATATTATTGATATACCAAATTATTATGAGTTTACACAAAATAAAAAAGTATGTATGAGTAATAGAGTAGGATATGCGGCACGCATGGAAACCCGTAAATCACCACACTTTTTAGATGGTGTTGATAGTTTCGCATTCACCGATTTAGAGGATTGGAAATGGTGGAAAACAAGAGCAGGATTTAAGTTCGAAAAAACACGATTATATCAATTTCAATATAAAAATTTACATAGATTTTTTAATAGAGAGGATTGGGGGATAAGTCATAGCTGTCATTTACATGAACCATTCGGTTATTCTATATTTCAAGCATTAGATTATGGAAAACTACCTATATTACAAAAAGATTGGCTGTTAAACTATGAATATCCATTCAGAGCTTTTGATAAGAAAGAGTTTGATGAACAATTACATAATATATCAGAGTTATCAGAGAAAGAAAGACAAGATTATTTAGATGGTATGAGAGATTATTGTAGGAAGTATGATAATAAGGATGAATGGGTAGAGAAATATTTACAAATTTATAATGATTGATATTTATTAGTGTTAAACACACACAACGGGACGCGTAGTTTACGATAAATCGTCTTTTTTACGCGAATTTTTTAAGGAGAACCTTTTTGACAACACCAATAGTAGGAAGTAAATTATCATTAGGAAAACTCGGTAGAGCAACTGCCGTAGACAATTCCGATTACACTTCTAAAACGAGTTTGAATAGTTGTGCCAGAGATAGTTCAACTGGTAAGGCAAGTCTTGGTGATTTTTATATAAGTGCAGTTGATAATACTTTGGATGGTTATCCATATGTGGATGAACAAACAAATGAAACATATGAAGTAACTTTTACAAATGCAAATTCATTATTTACATCTCGTATAGCAACAAGGGCTAAAAATTTCACTTGGACTACAAGTAATTCAGGTTTATTTGCACTACAATCTTCTGCTACTCGTATTGCACAATACAATGCAGGTGCTATTGCAGATAATACTACTCCAATAGGAGTTACATTTGAAAGTAATCTTGTAACAGATCATGATTTTAATAATTGGACAAGTGCAAACTTACTCGGAGATTGGGATGAAAGTGGGGGAACTGTAATATCACAACAACCTCTTTCAAGGCAATCTCCATCGGGTTCTAATCTTAATGCTGTACTGTTTAATACACAAGATGGATATATAGAACAGACATTTACAGTAAAGGGTAATTCAACTTATCAAATTAGAGCTTTAGTATCTTCATCTAATTCTGGAGAAGGTAATTTAGAATGTGAAATTAGTGGTGCATACCACCAAGAAACTTTTAAATCTTTAGCAGGACATACTGAGTGGAGAGAATTTAGAGAAGATTTTTATACAAGTGGTTCGGCAGGAGTAAATCAAACATTGAAACTTAAATTTACAGCGGTATCTGCTTCAACAGACCACAAACCATTATTAGATACAGTATTTTTTGAGAGATGGGAAGGTGCACATTTTAGTGATACTAATGTAACTATAACGGGGAAGTATCATGATGATGGACAAAGTGATGGATTTAACGACCATGCAACAAGATATAATACTGCGATAAGTAAAGTAGTTGAGATACAAGATACATATGGTGGTCTTGCAATAGCTTGTTTCTTACCAGAGACTTTAGTACGAATGGCAGGCGGAAGTGATAAAAAAATTGAAGATTTGTATGTTGGTGATGAAGTTTTAAGTATAAAGTTAGAAGGTCTACCTGATGAAGATTTAGGTTATAGTGCTTGGAAAGAGTTTACAATGTTATCAGTAGATGATATGACAACTATGGAAACTGCTACGGCAAAAATTGAAAAGATTTTTTATGATTACATGGATGGTTATTGGGATATAAATAATGGATTAATAAAAGTAACTTCTGAACATGACTTTTGGACATTTGCTGACCATTTATTTGGACCGAGATGGGAATGGAATACACCATTGGAATTAAGTGGACACTTTGGTACGAGTCAAAATAAAACACCATATTATTTAATGGATACAGATGGGGAAAAAATTGAAATCGAATCTATTGAATATATTGATGGTGAAGTTGAGGTTATAAACATAGATGTAGAACCATTAGACATTTATTTCGCAGGTGGTGTATTAGTTCACAATAAAGGAGCAAGTTCCGAACCATAAAAAATATGATTTGAGAATTTTTTTAACTATTTATTTAAGGATAATAATAGGTTTTATATGTCAATACTAAATCGCGGTTGGATTTACGATTCAATAACAAGAAATCAAGAGTCAGGTTCAGTATCATATAGATGGACTCATGGTGCAACAGATACCTACTTGGGTACTGGAATATTTTACTTTGCCATTCCATATTTTTTAAAGGCACGAGTATGTGTTTGTCTTGGTAGTGGTGGTGGATATGTGCCACGATTGATGGTTGATGCTGTATGGGAATTAAATGAGATTTATATGACTGATATAACTGGTGAAGTTTATGTCGTTGATGCCACTAATAGTATAAATGGTGAAGTGGATTGGGAAGATCCAGATAGTTATTTTAGAAGTCATTTTCAACCTAAATTTATTAATAATACTACTGAAGAAGCTTTTTATAATTTTTTTGTTAAGAGAGACATCAAGATAGATTATTTACATATAGATGCAGATCATACTTACGAGGGATGTAAGAGAGATTTTAAATTATATTCCACTATTATGAGAGATAATGGGATAATATCAATACACGACACAGATAAAAGATATTGGGATGATTTTGAAACATATGATGATGAACCACATGATGAATGTATTGGGCCAAGTCAAGTTATAGAAGAGATTGTAAATGGTGAAATTGGAGTAGGAATAGGAACTCGATGGGAAGTTTTTAATTTATTTGATTATATGCCAAAGTCTATGAATGTTAATTCAACGGGCCTTACATTATTGAGGAAATCTAATATAGAATGATATCTACCTTTTCAAAAACAGAATTAGAAGAAATACGCAAAGAATTTAGTCATTGGGATTTACCCAAAAATGAAATTTGGGTGCAAAAAGAAATAGACACTAAATATAATAGTGAATATGTTATAACAAGAGTAAAAGAATTTGAATTTATTGAAAAAAAATCTGAATTGGCTTGGGCTAAAATTAAACTTGATCAAATTGAGTCAGTTCTTGAAGAATCACAATATGCAAAAGATAATTATGATAAATACTCATCACACTTTAGAACAATTACACAAGAACTTGAGGAATGTGTAAATCTACGACAATGTGAGTTTTATAAAACTAAATTTATAGATCAAAGAATAAAACATATAAAATTTGAAACGGCAGAAGAAGAATTAGAGTATAGATTAAGACTTCAAGAATGTGAATTACATACAGACGCCTATGTAAAAAAACGAATACGAGATTATGATTATTTAGAATGGCCAATCTTTGATGAAATTACACAACGTATAAAACTTAAAGAATGTAAAAAACACAATACACGATTTATTTCAAATAATTATAAATATTGGATGAAAAGGAGTGAGTTTGAATTTCCAGAAGATGAATTGGATATTCGTATTGTCTTGGAAAGTTGTGAGACATATAATGTTCCAGATATAAACAAGCGAATAAAAAAGATGAGAGTTAAAGATTTAATATCTGATATTCGCGAAGAATTGAAATTCAGAATAGCCTTAAATGAATGTCAAAAATATAGTACTGATTTTATCAATGAAGAAGTAAAAATATGGGGAAGTCATCCTGTTCATCCTATTGATATTACTAATCCATATGATGAATTAAATGTTAGATTAGATTTATTAGAATGTGAAAAGTGGAGTACTAAATATGTTGATCAGGAATTAAAAAGAATTAGAGATGAAGAATATTTAGTAAGGGATTTAAGAGAAGAACTTAAATTAAGAATTAAGTTATTTTATTATGAAGATAGAAGTGATGGTCCCCCAGAAACTATAGACGATTCAAAGTTTTGGCAACAAATAAGTGTTCATGGTATGCATTCCATGAAAAAGTTAAGAAAAGAGTTAGATAAAGTCGGTAAAGGTTTTTGTTTAGCAAAATGGAATCAAGTTAGTATTCTTTTACAGACTGGTCAAACTCATTCTTGTCACCATCCAAGTCCACACCAAGTTCCATTAGCAGAATTAAAGGATAATCCATCTGCATTACACAATACATATTTCAAAAAGATGCAAAGAAAGTCAATGCAAAAAGGTGGTCGTCCAAAAGAATGTGATTATTGTTGGAATGTAGAAGATTCAAATCCTGAATCTATTAGTGATAGAGTTTTAAAAAGTGGAGAAGGATGGGCCTTTCCACATTTTAATAAGATAAAAAATTCAAATCCAAATGATAATGTTCAACCATCTTATGTAGAAATTTCGTTTAGTAATCAATGTAATATGTGCTGTTCTTATTGTGATGTGAAAAGTAGTTCGAATTGGCAAGCAGAAATACTGCATAAAGGACATTATCCAACGAGCGGAATGTTTAATAATATAGAATGGATGGAACGAGATGGAATTGTTCCTATACCACATACTCAACCTAATCCATACAGGGATGCATTTTGGAAATGGTGGCCAAATTTATTTTCAAATCTTCATACATTTAGAATAACAGGAGGAGAACCACTTTTACATAAGGATACTTTTCAAGTTTTAGATTATATTATAGAAAATCCAAAGGTTAATCCACAGATAGAAATGTCTATAAATTCTAATTTATCAATTCCAGATGATAAGTTTGAAGAGTTCGTTGATAAAGTTCAGTATATTACTGATAAAGATTTAGTATGGAATTTTACTTTGTTTACGAGTATTGAAGCAGGAAACATACGTGCAGAATATATTAGAGATGGTTTGGACGCCGATAAGTTTTGGAACAATGTTGATAAATTTTTAACAAGATGTCAAAAACCTGCATTAACACTTATGGCAACTTATAATTTAATGAGTGTATCTACGTACCATGACGTAATTGAAAAAGTTTTTGAATTGAAAAAGAAACATTATAATGGAAAACGATATAGACATTATGCAATTATCTTGGATACTTCGTATATTAGACATCCTGAATTTATGCAAATAAGGTTACTCGGAACTGAATGGTTAGAAAAAATTCAATCAGATGTAGATTTAATGGAATCTTTAAGTGATGAAAAGTATATCCATATTCATGGACATGGACATAGTGGATTTTATGATTTTGAAAGAGAAAAATTAAGACGAGTATTGGATTGGTGTAAGTCACCACTTGATGATGTAAAATGGTTAATGAAACAACGACAAGATTTTGCATTGTTTATTGATGAATATGATAAAAGACGAGGAAAAAACTTTTTAAAAACTTTTCCTGAGATGAAAGAATTTTATCAGTCTTGTAAAAAATTAATAGTATTATGAGCATAAATTTAGTTACAGTTTGTGGTCATAATACCACGATGTTAAAACATATGTTAAATCATTACAAAGATTTTGTTGATGAAATCTATGTTGTGGTATATTTATCATCAGACAAAGATAGAGTTTTATCAGAAGTCAAAGAAATCACTCGTGATTTAAATATTGATATACATAGAAAAACTTTTGAAGAACCATTTAATTGGGAAAGAGTTACAGAGTTATATAATGAAACAAAGTTATTAAAACCTAATGATTGGTGGATTGTATCAGA
>Ga0207984_1001665_pt1 | contig 10823 bp, 10 predicted proteins | sample ETNtaG_30_FD_185760 | JGI IMG/M metagenome (GOLD analysis project Ga0207984, IMG submission 185760) | Marine microbial and viral communities from oxygen minimum zone, Eastern Pacific Ocean - ETNP201306PF43B (SPAdes) (version 2) | ecosystem: Environmental > Aquatic > Marine > Oceanic ...
TGGGTCTTTTCCGGCGGTTCTTCTTCAGCAAGCGTACAATATTTCATTGGACCAGATATATTGAACTCAGCTGACTTTCCTGGAGGTTGTTACATGTTCGAAGGTTGGCTTGTTGATAACGATACCGGTGTTGAGATTGAGTATGAGACTTGGCCATTTACCCTAGACGTACCACTTAGTGAGTGTGAAGAAATGGACTGTCCTTTCATGGACGGTCCCGACAGTCCTTGCGGAGCATCAGCATGTGAGGATCACGAGTCCGATGCCTGTGACGATTACGTAAATGACTACTGCGAGACCCATGACGATCCTGGTTGTGACGATGAAGATGATTATGCACGTCTTGATGGAATCATCGGTGCAGAGCCTCCGAATACTGACCCCGATATTAGCCCTACAAACTTGGTTGGAGCCTTGTCCGATAACGAGGGTCTGCCAATGATGTATAGTGGTCAATTTACCCTGACCTTCGAAGGAGCTGACGCTTCCTTGGATATGCATGAGTTCTATATCCCAGTTGATGATGGAACTTGGAATGTGGAAATAACTCTCCTGAATGGTTATGGGGTAACGTCTTGTGAAGGATGCGAAGATTTGGAGATAGATCGTAACAACGCTAGGTTCAGTGCAGATGAACCAGTAACGCTTACCTTTGGTCTGCTTCCAGACTGTGATCATGTCGTTGGACTTGATTCCACAGGCTACGGATTCGATCCAGTTGACCTTACTATAAGTGTTGGAGAGACAGTATGTTGGCAGTGGACAGATGCATTAGACGTTCACAACGTTGTTGAGACTATTGGAGAATATAATACAGACATGGATCTGACTATAGAGGTCGGTTTCTACAGTCCAGCTTCATCCTATTATTATACATCCAATACTGTGGACTTCAGACATACTTTCACTGAAGATAATATGACCCATTATTACGTGTGCACTCCACATGCAACCATGGGTATGGTCGGTAAGGTCACGGTTGGTGAAGGTTCGGAAGAGGATCCAGTGCAAGAGATTGTTGATGAATCAGGACTTCCAAGTGTTGGCTTCATTGTCGCTGCTATGGCGCTGGTTGGTGCAGCCGGGCTGCGCCGCAGACACTAGGCCTAAATAATAGGGCAAATCCCCCCTGTCATGACAGAGGGGATACCAGTTGTCAGACCAGAGTGGACAAAAGTAGACTTAGATAACAAATCAAAATATGCACATTAGTACATTATGCCAAGCTACCCCACTCCGGAGGTAGCTCCCCAAGCCTCGCCAAAGAAGAAGAAAAGAAGTAGAGGATGCTTCGATGGAGTGTGTGTGTGTCTAAAGATTGAGTTGTTCTGATAAGAATTTACTAGACTTGATAGTTTTGATGAGCTGACGGGCCTGATACAATTCAGCTTGTACCTTGACACTCATTTGTTGATCTCTCCTAGCTGCAAACTCAGGTCTTAGAGCGTTTCCACAATCACCACAGAACTTTGTGATAGTTCCATTGACAGCCTGACAAACAGGACAGGTTCGATGTTCTTCTGTCTCATCCTGAACCTCTCTCCCTGTATCCTCTCTGAATCGATGTACTATATCCTCCTCTCTAGCTTGACCGTAATGGGTTGCCATGTTAGAATTTTTAGACCAACCCATCCAGATATTGATTTCATCATTAGCCCACTTTAACTTTTTGAGATTCCTAGCCTTAGTGTGTCTGAATGAATGAATCCTTAATTTATCATTTGGAGATATCACTCCACGCTTTTTCAATCTTTCAACAATACGACTAGACCAGGAGTCTATGGTTGAATGTGAACGCCTTTCCGATTGGCTCTTAGTGTAGGTAGTATTGAAAACCCAATCATTTGGATTACTTGACATACTGTTAATGTATGGCATAACCAAAGGTATCGATTCATGAAGCCAATTCTTGCGGTACCCTGTCTTACCATTCAGCTCCACACAAAGGCCGTTCTCATCCCTTTGAACGTCCTTTATCTTTAGGTTTAGAACTTCTGACCTTCTAGCACCAGTATCATACAAAATGGCAAAGTAGACCTTTTGTTGTAAAGTGCGACATTCACCTAGATATTGTTCTAGTATTTCTGGTGTTATGAAAACATCCGGCTTGGTGCGCATTCTCTTTTTGATAGTTATCTCTGAAACGCAATCGGGATAATTCCCTTTCAATTTTCCACCCTGGATCCCTCCGGACAAATACCACCTAAGAAACGCTTTAATCGGAAATAATCTTAGCTGTACGCTAGTGGGGACTAATCCCTCTCTAAGTATGTTGACATACTTGACCATATCCAGTTGAGTTAATTCCTCATATGGTTTTTGCCTCCAATCCTCAAAACCATCTAGACCAATACGATATTGGTGTAGGGTTCCTTTGGTTAGACCCTTTGAGCGTTGTAAAGTTAGGAACGCTTCTAGGGCTTGTGCTGACTCTGTCTTATGTTGTTGACTTACTTGCATCTGTGTGACCGACCTTGCAATAGCCTATCGTATATAAAACGCCAAAACACAACTTTACAGACTTTGTAGTTTGTTTATTGCTCAATTATACTAAATGGCATGCTTGTATTGGAGCTTCCGCAAATCTGGCCACTATTGTTTATCCCAATAACTCCTACTCCTGTATCTTTGGGCAATAGTCGAACGCCCCATTCCATCGCCTCTTTGAGATTCTCACTATGTTGGGCCACTCTGTAACAGAGAAGTTGCTCGGTTATCGCCTCACCGACACCCGTAGCAACAATACCGATTTTCTCGTCACAATAGAATCCAGATCCCCATAGTGGTGTATCTCCGACTCTTCCCACAGGTCTACCTCTAACCCCACCAGTGGATGAAGCCACTACAATATCGCCTTTTGAGGACTGAGTCACAGCACCTACTGTATCTCCGGTCCATCCTTTTTCAGAGCCTTTGACCTTGGTCAGTTTGTACCCTCTCTTTAAGGCAAACTCGATAGCTCCTTCACCCGCTAACATGACCGGGAATTCGTCCAATAATTCCTTGGCAATCAGTACTGGATTCTTGAAATTCCGAAGATTTGCTATGGCTCCCATTCTCCCATCACTGGTTGCCACTGACGAATCGTTCTGGACACTACCGTCTTCCCGTAGGCAACTTCCAGTACCAGCATTGAACCTGAAGTCGTCTTCCATGACCATAACCGCCGTTATTGCTGCTTCCAATGCGTTATCGGTATCTTCCAGAACGCTCCATCCTTTTTCGGCTGCCTTATCGATCCCATCCTGGACTTTTGGGGTGTGACCTGCACCTCCATGGCAGATTATTTTCATTCGCCTGTCCGACGCGTTTGACTTAATACGGGTTTCCTTTCCAATACTATGTCAGAGGTTTTGCCATTGACTGCAATACCAACTCTCCGGCAATTAGCGATGCCTAGGGATACGAATGCACTAGGCACTATTTTTGGAGGAGTTATACTTAGTCAAATTGATACTGCAGCTGCGATAGAAGCCCACAAGCATCACAGAGGAGCGGTCGTGACAGTAGCGATGGACGAGATTGAATTCAAGCAACCTGTGTTTGTAGGGGATGTAGTTTCATATTATGCTAGAACCCACAAATTAGGTCGAACATCAGTGACGATTGATATAGATGTTTTTGCTCAGAGACAGTTTGCTGAAGAGGGAGATTTTATCGAGGTCACAAGTGCAAGGGCAGTAATGGTTGCGATTGATGAGAATAACAAACCTATTGCCCTGAATAAGTGAGTTTTCACACGATGATGTGTCTGCCGAGTATACTAGACCGCCGAATGAGTAAGCCTGAGCCTAAATGTATGTTTTACCAGGGACTTTCATAGCTTCACGGATATCTCGAAGACCTTGGGTTGAATTTTCTTCTGTAGCGTCTTCCAGATTCAAGTAAAGCAATTCATCAATCCCTCCACAGGGATTATCAATTTCTTCTTGGCTGATAGGTTCAACGGTTTCAAAAAGATATAATAGATACCAATGATTCTTTTCATCATTCCAATGAGACTGGGTACCCACTAGAGATATCTCACGATCTGCAATTTCAAGTTCCTCGGTAAGAACACGATGTCCTGCCTCTTCGGGATGTTCACCGAATTTCATTGCCACTCCAGGAATATAGTATTTTCCGGCAGAATAGGTGCCTGCATCTTTAGAGACTTTTTCAACCATTACATTTCCTTCCGGATTTTGGTTGATCAATTGAGCCTGCATCATAACCAGATCAGTTGTTTTGTAATCAATTTCTTCCTGCCTGACAGCATAAGCTTTGTGATTTAGAGTGGACATAAACTTGGTCTGATATCTGATTATATACACCTTATGCTGAATAAATCACAAATGCCCCTCAGCACTCATAGGGCTCTTCAACGCGTAAAGCTCAGCCACATATTACATCATAGGGGCATACCCCTATCGGGTGGTGGAAAAATAATTTCGTAATAGTTAACATTAATAGGAGCGTTCAATCTGAAAAATAGGTGCTCGCAAACGATAGACCTGATCGCTTGCCGGAATGGTTCAGAGTAACTTTGCCGTCTGGCGATGACATGGAGCGCTACAAGTCCACTACAGCTTCTGTAAAAGGCAATCAATTACACACAGTCTGTGAAGAAGCCCACTGTCCCAATATACATGATTGCTGGAGCCGTGGAACTGCCACTTTCATGATTGCAGGCAAGGCCTGTACCCGTGGTTGCCGTTTTTGTGCGGTGGACACTGTTCGCAACCCGCCACCTCCGGATCTGGATGAACCTGAAAATCTGGCGGATGCCATAGAATCCATGGGTCTCACCTATGCTGTTATTACTGTTGTCAATCGTGATGACATTCAAGACGGTGGAGCGTCCCACTACAGGCAGTGTCTGGATGCTGTTCATCAGAGACTTCCCGAGGTCGGTTTGGAACTTTTGTGTAGTGATCTGAGTGGTAATCTCGAAGCTTTGGAATCCCTTCTGGACAATGTACCTTTGCAGGTATTTGCCCACAATGTCGAAACGGTCCGAAGACTGACTCCTCGAGCCCGTGATCCAAGGGCAACTTTCGAGCAGAGTATACTGATTCTGAAGAAAGCCAAGGAACTTAGACCAGATATAATGACTAAATCCAGTATTATGCTGGGTCTGGGTGAGACTGAAGAAGATATTATCGAGACATTTAGTGAACTGAGAAATGTTAAGGTCGACCTTCTGACCTTAGGGCAATATCTGGCACCGGGCCCAGGTTATCTTCCAGTAGTTTCCTTTCCCAAGCCCGAAAGTTTCGATAATTTGGCCTATATTGCTAAGGAGATGGGTTTCAGGGCGATTGCCTCGGGTCCAATGGTCCGTTCATCATATCGCGCCGAATCTCTGGTTGCTGCAGCCAATGGCCAGACCTTTGATTCCGAGTTAAAGGTGGTTGCGTGAGCAAGAAGAAGACGTTACACGTACCGGATGCCCCTTTCCGACCCGGTGAGAAACCGGACTTCAGTAATTTGGAATTGCCAAAGGCTGGTGACGCCAAGAAACCGAAAATCATGGTCGAACCATCCGAGATTCGTGATCTGGCCTTCAGTTTAGTGAGAGTTCTGGATGACAAGCACGAGGCAGTAGGTCCGTGGGATCCCAAGCTTGATGCTTCTGTTCTCAAGAAAGGATTGAGGCATATGTCCCTTCTGAGGATATTCGATGACCGTATGCTGACCATGCAACGACAGGGTAAATTGTCATTCTACATGAAATCATTGGGCGAGGAAGCGGTTGCTATAGCCCAGGGAATGGCCCTCAGGTCAGACGATATTCTTTTCCCATCTTATCGGCAACCAGGTCTGCAATTTGTCAGAGGTCGGGACATAGTAGACATGATATGCCACTGTATCACGAATGTCAAGGACAACGTCAAGGGTCGGCAAATGCCAGTCCATTATTCCTGGAAGGAAGGTAATTTCGTTTCGATTTCAAGTCCGGTTGGTACTCAGTTCCCTCAGGCAGTGGGTTGCGCGATGGCGTCTGCCTACAAGGGTGAGGATAACGTATCGATCTCCTGGGTTGGTGATGGAACTGCAGCCGAGGGTGATTTTCATTATGCGCTAAATTTTGCTTCTGTCTACAAGGCTCCAGTTTTGCTGAATGTGGTCAATAACCAGTGGGCAATCTCAACTCATAAGAATATATCCAGTGGAGGAGCTACTTTCGCAGCTCGGGGAATTGCATATGATGTCCCCAGTATTCGTGTTGACGGTAATGACTTTCTGGCCCTTTATTCAGTGACAAGCTGGGCCGCTGAGAGGGCCCGTAAGGGTGGAGGACCAACCTTCATCGAGGTCTTCACGTACAGAGGAGAAGCCCATTCAACCAGTGATGATCCAACCCGATACAGGCCCAAGGATGAATGGAAATCCTGGCCGTTAGGAGATCCAATTGAGCGCCTCAAGGCCCATTTGATAGGGTTGGAAACATGGTCAGAGAAAGAGCAGAACAAACTTGAGAAGGAGTTGGATGCTCTAGTCATTAAGTCCTACAAAGAAGCGGAAAAGCACGGTACCTTATCAGAAGGTCCCTGGGCCCCTGAGGATACACTATTCGAGGACGTTTACAAGAAACCCCCACGCCATCTTAGGAAACAGAGGCAGGAGTTTGGATTTTAGATGTCTCAGATGAACATAATTCAGTCAGTGAATTCAGCTCTTGACATTATACTGGAAAAAGATCCCAATGTATGTATTTTTGGACAGGATGTAGGCTATTTTGGTGGTGTTTTCAGATGTACTGACGGTCTTCAGAAGAAGTATGGAAAACATAGAGTCTTTGACACTCCACTTTCAGAAGGCGGAATTCTTTCGACCGCCATCGGTATGGGTATCAACGGACTCAGGCCTGTCGCCGAGATTCAATTCTCGGACTATATTTTCCCTGCTTTTGACCAGATTACCAATGAACTGGCCAAGCTTCGTTACCGAAGTGGAGGCGAGTATTGGGCCCCCGTCACGGTTCGAACTCCTTGCGGCGGAGGCATTAGGGGTGGTCACTATCATTCCCAGAGTCCCGAAGCATACTTTACACATACACCAGGTCTGAAAGTTGTGATTCCCTCTAATCCTCATGACACTAAGGGTCTATTGATAACCTCGATTGAGGATGATGATCCCGTAATCTTTTTTGAGCCTAAAAGATTGTACAATGGTCCTTTTGATGGAGACCACAAGAAAGCGGCTCTCAAATGGGATATACATCCTAAGGGAGAGGTTCCAGAGGATTATTATTCAATACCTCTTGGAAAGGCAGCGATCGAACGGCCTGGTAATCAAATCACGGTCCTGACTTATGGTACGATGGTCCATGTTGCCAGAGAGGCGGCTGAATCCAGTGGAATTGATGCCGAGGTCATAGATCTGCGAAGCCTGGTTCCGCTTGACATAGATACCATAACTGAATCCGTCAGAAAGACGGGCAGATGTGTCATTGTCCATGAAGCACCTAGGACCAGTGGTTTTGGTGCAGAATTATCTGCACAAATCCAAGAAGAATGTTTTTATCATCTGGAAGCGCCAATTGCAAGGGTTACCGGATGGGATACTCCCTTCCCTCATTCATTAGAGTGGGAATATTTCCCTAGTCAGGAAAGGGTTATAGAGTCTATGAAGAAGGTGTTGGGGAGCTAAGATGGCGAAATACGTGTTCAATCTGCCGGATGTCGGTGAAGGCGTCGTTGAGGGGGAGATTGTGAAATGGAACGTTAAACCAGGTGATACAGTCAAGGAAGATGAGCCTCTGGTAGAGTTGATGACGGACAAGGCAACGGTTTCCATACCTTCTAGTGTCAATGGCAAGGTTGTATCCACCACGGGAAAACCAGGAGATATGGTTCCCGTTGGAGCTGAATTGATTGTCTTCGAGGTCAAAGGGGATGGCGGTTCTAAACCGAAGTCGAAACCCAAACCTGAACCAGTGGCCGAGTCTGCACCAGATCCAGAACCCGAACCCAAACCTGAACCAGTTGCAGCCCCTCCAGTATCTGTTCCTCCTCCAGTAGCTTCCACAGGCACCAAACCCTTAGCCTCGCCAGCAGTTCGTCGCAGGGCCAGGGAGGCTGGTATTGATCTTTCCCAAGTTAGTGGAACTGGACCCGCAGGTCGTATTTCCCATGATGATATGGACACCTTCATTTCTGGTGGTGGTAGATTGGCTGCAGTTCAGTCCGGTGCCAAGATGACGGGTGTGGAGGAGGTGCCAGTTATCGGGCTTCGCAGGAAGATTGCTGAGAAGATGGCCACCAGTAAACGCAGCGCGGCTCACTTTTCCTATTTCGAGGAGGTAGATATTACAGCACTCGAGAGTCTCCGTCAGCATCTTAATTCCACAAGGGCAGAGAATCAGCCCAAATTGACCTATCTTCCATTCATTATTCAAGGCTTGATCAGAGCTGTCAGGAAATTCCCGCAGTGCAATGCATTGTATGATGAGGAAAAAGGAATTGTGTTCAGACATCAGGCAGTTCATGTCGGGATATCGACCCAGACCGAGGATGGCTTGATGGTCCCGGTTATCAAGCATGCTGAAGCACGGGATGTCTGGGATACGGCGAATGAACTTGTCCGCGTTACTACATCAGCACGGGAAAAAACAGCAACAATTGATGAATTGACAGGTTCTACAATAACCATAACCAGTTTGGGGGCTATGGGTGGACTGGGGGCGACTCCGATAATCAATCATCCCGAGGTTTCCATAGTCAGTATTCATGCAGCTCGTGATCAAGCGGTAGTCAGGGATGGTGAAGTTGTAGTTCGTAAGATGATGAACTTGGCCTCATCTTTCGATCACCGGATAATCGATGGCTATGATGGTGCACTTCTAATTCAGGAATTGAAATCCATGCTTGAATATCCGGCAACAATTTTCATGTGAGGTTCTATGGCTGAAGTCCGTAATTGTAAAGTTCTGGTAGTGGGCGCTGGCCCGGGTGGATATGTGGCTGCTATACGAGCTGGCCAACTTGGCCTAGACACAATTATAGTTGAAGGGTCAAGAGCCGGGGGCACTTGTCTGATTCGAGGATGTATACCTTCTAAGGCAATAATCCACGCGGCTTCATCTTTTGAGGAATTGGAGCAACATTCGGGTGCTGGTAAAATGGGAATCAGCGTCACTGGCAAACCTAAGGTCAACATGAAGGATCTGGTTTCCTGGAAGGAATCTATAGTAGACAAATTGAACAAGGGGGTTGAAACCCTTCTCAAAGCAGCTAAGGTGGAATTAATCTCGGGTTGGGCTAAATTCAGGAATGCCAAGACCTGTGAGGTTAGTGGAGGAGAAAAGGAATGGATAATCAATGCCGAACACGTTATTCTGGCCAATGGTTCTAAATCAATTGAACTGCCTTTCATGCCTTATGGTGACAATGTGATATCATCTACCGAAGGCCTTGAATTGCAGGAACTCCCAAAACACCTAGTAGTGATTGGCGCCGGGTATATCGGGCTTGAATTGGGTATTGCTTACCGAAAACTGGGTTCCGAAGTAACTTTCATCGAGGCTTTGGACACTATCTTGCCAATTTATGATACCGAAATGACACGTCCTATCTCCATGTGGCTTCGTAAGCACAAGGTTACGATCAATCTTGGAGCCAAGGCCAAGGGAGTTTCCACCAGAGGTAAGGAGACTACAGTTGAGTATACTGATTCCAAGGGTCAGGATCACAAAATAAAGGCTGACAAGGTTCTTGTTACGGTTGGCCGTAGACCCAACACTCAGGGATGGGGTCTGGAGAAGATGGCTGTCGATATGGATGGTCCTTTCGTCAAAGTTGATGACCAGTGTCGTACTTCCATGAAGAATGTGTGGGCTATTGGAGATATTGTTGGTGAACCTATGCTGGCCCACAAGGCATCGGCTCAAGGCGAAATGGTGGCCGAGATAATTGCCGGACATCGCAGAGCCTTCGATCCGGTTTCAATTGCGGCAGTCTGTTTCACAGACCCGGAAATAGTCGGTGTCGGTTTGACACCTGATGAAGCAAAGGAACAAGGTATTGAGACGGTAGTAGGTAAATTCCCATTTGCAGCCAGCGGTCGGGCATTGGCCATGGATGCGGGTTCCGACGGTGGATTTGTGAGGATTACGGCTCGAGCATCTGATCACGTTATTTTGGGAATTCACGCTGTTGGTTCACATGTTTCTGAATTGTCAGGTGAGTTTGCACATGCGATCGAGATGGGTTCCAGATTGGAAGATGTGGCAGGCACAATTCATGTGCATCCAACTCTGACCGAGGCCTTTGCTGAATCAGCACTAGCAGGCCTAGGCCAAGCTATCCACATTTCCAAGTGATCTCCGTCGATCTTATTGAGGCCGGAAATGCAGCTCATTCAGATGTTGACCGTTTAATGGTTGGTTTGCAGGAGCAACGCATCGATGACAAAATACCGGACACTTTGATATTCGTGGAACACCCGGAGATAGTTACGATTGGAAGAAGAGGAATGCTGGATGGTCTGGAAGCACCCGATGGCTTTGCATCATCCAATGTTGACCGCGGTGGTGGAATTACCTGGCATGGGCCCGGACAGTTAGTGGGTTATCCTGTGTTCAAGTGGCAAGAGGAATCGATTAGAAAGGTAATCACGATGATAGAGGAATGGATTATTATCTCTCTTGACAAATTAGGGATTAAGGCGGTAAGGAACGAAGCCATGCAAGGCGTATGGTATGAGGATCAGAAGATTGCCAGTATCGGATTAGCATTTAGCAAGTGGGTCTCACGACATGGTTTTGACATCAATCTGGCAACGCCACCGGGTCGTATAGAGTCTGTGGAAGGATGCGGTTTGCCTGTTGGTAAGCACAC
>Ga0207984_1001666_pt1 | contig 10815 bp, 10 predicted proteins | sample ETNtaG_30_FD_185760 | JGI IMG/M metagenome (GOLD analysis project Ga0207984, IMG submission 185760) | Marine microbial and viral communities from oxygen minimum zone, Eastern Pacific Ocean - ETNP201306PF43B (SPAdes) (version 2) | ecosystem: Environmental > Aquatic > Marine > Oceanic ...
AAAAGATTGGAGAAGATAAAACCATAAAAAGAAAACCTAAAACATTATTAAATTTTTTAAACTATGACAGCGAAAAAGAAAACAAAACAACCGGATAACATTCTAACAGCATCAGAACAGTTATCATCATTTCTAAAAACACACAAAGAAGACCACTACAATTACGAAGAGGCTATAGAATACAAGGTTTCGACAGGCTCCCTTACTCTAGATATACAGACCGGAGGAGGGTTTGGCCCGGGACTGCATCGTTTTTGTGGCATAAACGAGGGAGGAAAGACGTCCGAAGCCCTTGAGGTAGCGAAGAACTTCCTCAAAATGCCCAATTCTAGAGCGGTATATTTCAAATGCGAAGGAAGATTAACCCCCGAGATGAGAGAAAGATGTGGGGTAGATTTTGTTCACACAGCAGACCCAGAGAGCTGGAAAGATGGAACATGCTTCATATATGAGAGCAATATTTATGAATCTGTCTTTGACATGATGAAAATGCTGATTCAATTCAATGAAGAAGGCAAAAGATATATATTTATATTAGATTCCGTTGACGGCCTGCAAACAAAAGGCGATAGCGAAAAAGCCCTTGACGATGCGACTAAGGTAGCAGGAGGAGCAACTATTAGCTCCGTATTTATGAAGAAGGTCGCGACAGCATTAACAAAGAGAGGCCATATGGCTATATTCATAAGCCAAGTGAGGGCCGACATACAATTAGACACCTATTCTAGAGGTCCCATAAGACAAACCACGGCCACGGGAGGAAACGCCCTACTTCATTTTGCTAACTGGATTCTTGAGTTCGAGGCAAGATTCAAAAAGGATTACATTTTAGAGGATGACAAAAAGTCACCAAATAGAGTCACGAACAAGATTCTAGGGCAGTGGTCTAAACTTACGGTAAAGAAATCTCCTAACGAGAAAACAAACTTAGTAATAACCTATCCAATTAAAAGAGGAAGGACAGGAGGAACAAGCATCTGGAAGGAGCTAGAGATTGTAGATATACTAATTGAATACGACTTTGTTTCTAAATCTGGGGCTTGGATTAAAGTTTCTCCTGAAATTGTAGAGGAGCTGGCAAGTAAAAAGATAGAGATACCAGAAAAGTTTCAAGGCAAGAATGGTTTGTTTAAATACTTAGAGGATAACCAAGAAGCTACAGATTATTTTTACAATAAATTCAAAGAGACATTGGCTTAAACCCCCAAAAACTGAAAAATAATCCGCGAAGGACCCTATTTAGCAGTGGACTATATATATCATGCCGCACAAAAACAAAGAAGAAGCAACAGCTTACCGCAAGGCTTACTACAAAGCCAACAAGGAGAAGATAAGGACTAAAAGCAAAGCCTATTACGAAGCCAACAAGGAGAAGATAGCGGCTCAGGACAAAGTCTACAAAAAAGTCTACCGCAAAGCCAACAAGGAGAAGATAGCGGCTCAGGGCAAAGTCTACCGCAAGGCCAACAAGGAGAAGCTAGCGGCTCAGGGCAAAGTCTACCGCAAAGCCAACAAAGAGAAGATAGCGAGTCAAGGAAGGGCATGGCGCGAAGCCAACAAAGAAAGGCTGGCTATTGCTTACGAAGCTGACGCAGAGAGGAGGAACGCCCAAAGGAAAGCCTTCCGCGAAGCCAACAAGGAGAAGCTAGCGGCTCAGGGCAAAGTCTACCGCAAAGCCAACAAAGAGAAGATAAGGACTAAAAGCAAAGCCTATTACGAAGCCAACAAAAAGGAATATAATGAAAAGCAGAGGATCTATAAGAAAAAAAAATACCGCAATGATCCCATCTACAGACTCAAAGATCGCATAGGATGCCTAATTAGGGAAGCCTTAAGAAGAAAAGGCTTTACGAAAACGAGTAGAACTCGCGAAATTCTAGAGTGCTCCTTTGAAGAATTTAAAACTTATATTGAAAACCAATTCAAGGAAGGGATGAATTGGGAGAATCGCGGAAAATGGGAGCTTGACCATATAGTTCCCCTCTCCGCTGGCAAAACCAAAGAAGAAATTCTAGATTTAAATCACTACTCGAACTTCCAACCTTTATGGCGAGAAGAGAACAGTACGGCGAGCAAAGGTGCCAAGTTAATTCCAACTCTTATTTCCCCAGAAAACAAAATAAGATACGCTGAAATTTTATCCAGACATGAGGCTCTTTAACATATATGGCCGACTTGAGAGAAGAAACGTAAATAAATACCTAATAAAATGGGATAAATCTAGTAGATCCAATATTCAATTCGAAGTAAAGCAATTCCTTAAGAAATACTGGCGCAGCTGCGTTGTTTATGAAGAGTTCCCTGTTTATGGGAGCAGAATGAAGGTAGATATCCTAAATGCCACAAGAAAGATAGCCGTGGAGGTAAACGGAGCCCAACACGGCAATTATAATAAGTTTTTTCACGCTAACTCGCGTATCAATTATTTAAACTCAATAAAAAGAGATTTTAAAAAATTGGAATGGTTGGAACAAAACAACTACAACTTAATAGAAATAAACTATGATGAAATAGACTCTCTTTCTAAAGGTTTTTTTAAAAAGAAATTTAAAATTGATTTATAGTGTAATAAATAGCATGAAAGAAGAAGGCTTTACTATACCGAAAGTTCTGCTTCAGCAACTAAACGAGACCTCCTACGGAGGCTTTCTGCTTTTTTGTTTTGATGAGACAGGAACCCCTCGTTCTTATGCCCAATTTGACAATGAAATGAATATGTTTGCGCTGCAAAAATCTGCGGAGTATTGGTTAGAAGGGATACACGCTCTCAATGCTGAAAGCGTAAGGTGTCAATTTCGTGAGAATAGTTCTGAGAACAGCTCAGGAGAAGAGGAGCCACAAGACGAATGGTACGAGTCAGATGATGATGACGAGGCTTTTTCTTCTTGATTTTTTTTCTAGTTCAGTTTATAATCCGTATTGAATGTCTAACATTTCTTCTCTCAAGATAGAAAGACACGTTCTAGGCGGTTTAATTAAACACCCTTCTGTCTTTTTCGATGTAGATAGGTTCGTAGACGCTTCAGACTTTGTTTCTAAGGAGCACTACGTTATCTATTCAACCATCAAAGATATCCTGTCTTCAGGCAAGAAGCTGGACAAGACCTTACTATCCCATCAAATAAAGAACCTAGGAGTCTCCTTTAAGAGCGAAGTAGACATATTCAACTACATAGAAGACATATCCTTTACTCAAATAAATAAACCCGCAGTCATAGAAGCCTGCAAAGAACTATGTAAAATAAGAATAAGAAGAGACATAGAAGAGACAGGAGGAAAGCTTCAAACTTTTGCCAAGAACAACGGAAATAAAAACGCCGAGGAAATCATATCTGAAGCTGACCAAATATATAATGAGAAGATAAAGAACTATTCAAGAGACAACGAGCCAGAAAATCTTTTCGAAGGCGTAGAAGACTTAATTGAAGAAAGAGGAAATGATCCCAAGGAGGAAATGGGACTTAAAACCCCGTTCCCAGAATTTGACAGAATGTTTGGGGGAATAAGAAAAGGAAACATTTACGCTTGGGTAAGCAGACCCAAACATGGCAAGTCTACAATGCTAGCTCATCTTGCCGCAAACATGTCTGTCATAAACGATTGCCCTGCTTTGATTCTAGACACAGAGATGGCCACCGTAGACATACAGTTTAGACTAGCTTCGGCTATCACAAATATACCGGTTTGGTTTTTAGAGACAGGGCAATGGAGGAAAAATGAAGAGATGGTCGAAAAGTTTCAGAAAAACAAAAAGAGGTTTACTCACGCCAAGGAAAGGGTAGACCACATGACTGTAGCCGGAAAACCGATCGACGAAGTTCTTTCTATCATTAGGCGGTGGTACTACTCAAAAGTAGGAAGAGGGAATAATTGTGTGATTGTATACGATTACATTAAACTCACAGGAGAAAGCGTAACCAAAAATAATTTCAGCAAGAAAGAGTACGAATTGATAGGGGAGAAAGTTAACTCTCTAAAAGAACTAAGCTTGGAACTGGACGCACCCATTCTTACTGCCTGTCAGCTTAACAGATCAGCCGAAGGAGGCGTGGACGACAGTAGCGCGATAGCTCAATCGGACAGACTTCAGTGGTTTGCGTCATTCGTGGCTATATTCAGAAGGAAAACGCCCGACGAAATAGGGCTCGAGGGAGAACAGTACGGCTCACACAAGCTAATACCGCTAGCTACACGCTTCCAAGGAAGAGATGCCCAAGGGCACCAAGACCTAGTAAGAATACCGGGCGGAGGCAGAACAACCTTCAGTCCTAACTTTATAAATTATAATATAAATAACTTTAGTGTTTCCGAGCACGGAACTCTGGAAACTATACTAGCAAACAACGCCGTGAACACAGAACTGCAAGACGCAGAACCGGAATCGGGCCTATTATAAATGAACGTTAACCTAGACTCAGACAACATAAGGGAAATCCTTACCGAGATTGGCTATTCACTTAGCGACCAAGGTAAGTACTTTAGAACCAAGCCGATATACAGGGACTCTAGCAGCAGTACAGTTCTTAGTATAAGGAAATCTGATGGCAAATGGAAAGATTTCAGAGAGGACATAGGGGGATCTTTTGAGGACCTAATTAGACTAAGCCTAAGCCTTAAGTCCAAAGTAGATACGACCAAATGGCTCCTAAACAAAGGCGTAGACATAACAAGCGAAGCTAAAAAAGTAGCACCTAAAATAAACCAAGCTAAAATATTTGAAAACGAAAACTTAAGCAAGTTGATGCCAGACCACAGCTATTGGAACAATAGAGGTATAAGCAACGACACCTTAGCTACCTTCAAAGGCGGTGTAATAGAGAACGGTAAAATGGCAGACCGCTACGTTTTTCCTATTTTTAATAAAAAAGAACAAGTAGTTGGCTTTTCGGGAAGAGATCTAAAACCAGAGAAAAAGGAGGACTCTAAATTTGTTAGGCCCAAATGGAAGCACATAGGAGACAAGTCTAAATGGAACTACCCTCTTTTAAATAACGTAAAAATAATTAGAAAACAAAAATCTATTATTGTGGTTGAAAGCATTGGGGACATGTTATCCCTATGGGAGAATAACATAAAAAATACTATAGTTTCCTTTGGGGTAATTCTTTCCCCAAACATGCTTAGCACCTTAATGAGAATGGATCCTGACGAAATTTTCATATCCTTTAATGACGATTCGTCAAATAGCAGCGCGGGGAACGAAGCAGCGCGCGTAGCTAAGAAAAAATTATTGCAATTTTTCGACGAAGATCAGATAACAATAAAACTGCCGCAAGGGCATAACGATTTTAACGAAATGCACCTTAAAGAACCTTCTCTTATAAAAAAATTTTTCAATGGCTAAAAAAGAAAAAATAAGGCTTAGCGCCAGTAAAATTAAAACGCTAGACTCATGTAGCTGGCTTTTTTTTTCTAAGTATCACCTCAAAGTACCCGACACGACAAATGATGGAGCATCAAGAGGCACCATTGTTCATTTAATTTTTGAACTGCTATTAAAACCGAGACACAAAAAGAAATACTTCACCAAACTTAAAAAAAGCCCCACAGCAATACTAAGAATCAAACCTGTCAACAGACTCCTCAATAAACACGCTAAACGTTTAAACGTCAACGACAAAGACAACATGGCCTTGATATATCAAATGCTATACGTTGGATTTAATTATGATTTTTTTTGCAAAGGAAATAAAGAGCTAAGAGAAGAAGACCACTTTGAAATAGATGGAGACAATTTTGTTATTAACGGCTTCATTGATAAAAAAGCTTTTTATAAAAATAAAATAGATATTTGGGATTACAAGAGCAGCAAGGCTAAGTTCAACAAAGAAGAAATAGCGTCGAACTACCAAGCCTTAATGTATTCCCTAGCAACCTTTAAACAAGAGGGAGTAATACCTGAGGTTAAATTTCTTTTTTTGAGGTTTCCAGATTCCCCAGAGCAGGCCGCACCTAAACTTACAGAGGAAGAGTTGGACGGTTTCGAGATTTTTTTAACAGAGCTTGCTGACCTGCTGTCCGACTACGACGAAGACAAAGCTCACGAAAACCTAGCTAAGAACGGGTATAAATACAGGTGGCTTTGCGGAAGCGAGAAGCCCGGAAAGTGGATATGCCCAGTAAGGAAACCTTCTGTTTTTTATAGCTTGATTGACAAAGAGTCAAATAAGATAATTAAAAGCGCCTACAGCAAAAAAGACCTAAAAGCCGCCAAAGGTCAAAAGATAGAAAAGAAAGAATACAAAGGTTGCCCAGCTTGGTTCGGCGCAAGCAAACCGGTTTCGGAAAAAAAGGCTTTTGATTTTTCTGATTTTTAACTTGACTTTCTCCCAAGAACAAGCTATCCTTAGAGAGGAAGATGAATAGTAAAAGATGTTACGTCTTATTTTGCGACGAGGAGTATTACTACCTAACGAGGAACGTACTTACCCTGCTGGATAAATTTTCAGAGCACAAGGTATTAGTGTATACAATTAATTTTTTACCTACCGATTCTTTTAAAAATGTCGCTTGGAAAAGAGTAAACGATTATAATTTACTTGAGTACCAAACTACCGGCAAAAACGATTTAATTAAAAACGATTGGGATAAAACAATGTACTCCTGCTTCATGAAAGCTTCTGCGATTGCCAAATCTCTAGAGACAGATTTTGATGAGTTCGTATATTTGGACGTAGACACATTCCCAACTAAGAAAATAGACGATATTTTTTTAGAGGTCGAACAGAGAGACCTACCTTACCCCATCCTACCGAAATACTTCGAGCAATTTATGATGTTCGGAGGGAAAGGAAACCCCTTTCAGGAGACCTTCGATGAATCAAAGACTCTAGAATGGTGGTTAATCGAAAGGCTCGGACTTAAGAAAGAAGATTACCAAAGAAAATGGTATAGGCAATCGTGCTTTTTCTACTACAATAAAAACTCTAAGCCTTTTTGGGAAGAAACTAGCGGTATCTTATCAGACGAAGATATATTCAGGAACCAGAATGAGTTTTTTGGAGACGAATCCGTAATAAATGTTCTGTTGTGGAAATACAACGTTACAGAATGTTTTGGCGCTGAACATATAATTCATATTGCTGGCGGGAATATGATCGACTCAACAGATAAAATAGATAATTTATATAAAGAGCTTAATACGGATTCCGGCCCCAAAATAGTAATGAATTGGTACGGTAATACCCATTTCGATAAAGCATGGATGCTTCATGGTAAAATATTTAAAAGAAATTGGAAAGAAAACCTCCTCTCTACGGATCAAAGCAAGGCGGTCTGGAACGAAGAGGACACCAGAAAACTAAACAACTATTTTGTTGATAAAATGCTTTCCCTTAATTAGTAAAATGTATTCTATACCCTTATTTAAATCTCATTACAGCATAGGTAGGTCAATCTTAACCTTGGAAAATCAAGAGGAGGAAAAGCCCAACCACCCTTCATCCATCTTAGAGTTAGCCAAGAGAAAGAAGATGAAGACCGTTTTCTTAATCGAGGACGGAATGAACGGGTTTCTTGAGGCTTACAAAAACTGCGAAGAGGCAAAAGTCAAACTTGTATTCGGGCTAAGACTTACTGTATGCGAGAACGCTCTAGAGAAAAATAAAGAGTCCCTAGAGAAAGAATGCAAATATGTAATACTAGCTAAAAACATAGAGGGTTACAAAAAATTAATTAAGATTTCTAGTTGGGCAGCATGTGACGGGTTTTATTATCAGCCTAGGATAGATTTAAAAACTTTATCTAAGCATTGGAGCGAAAAGGATTTACAGCTTTGCGTTCCCTTTTATGATTCGTTTTTATTTAACAACGCGTTGACTTTTGCCATTTGCTTTCCTGACTTTAGCTTCACTAAGCCCGTATTTTTTTTAGAGGATAATGATTTGCCATTTGACTACCTCGTAAGGGAAAAAGTGATGAACTACTGCAGGGATAATAAATTTGACACCCTACCAACCAAATCCATCTATTACGAAAACAGAGAGGACTTCAAAGCGTATGCAACATTTAAGTGCATTAATAACAGAACAACCTTAGAAAACCCCAAGTTCGACCACCTATGCTCAAATGAGTTTAGTTTTGAGAGCTGGGAAGAACAGCAAGAAAAGGGGAAAAGCAAAAAAAAATCCGCGAAAGAGGCGGCTTAACAGTGGACTATAGACATGGACGAACACTTACTTAGATTCAGAAAAGATAAAAAGCTAGTCTTCATTGACTGCGAAACATACAACCTTTGTCTTAACTTTTGTCATAATGTAACTTGGCAAGTCTCAATGATAGAGACGGACGGAGTTAAAAAGACAGACGAAAGAGATTATTATATTAAATGGGATACAGACTTTAAGATTAGCGAAGACGCAGCAAGGATAACACGATACGATGACGACTTTGTTCAGAAGAATGGAAAGGAGCCGAAACAGACGCTGCCAACTATACAAAAATGGCTGGATGAGGCTGATTATATTATCGGCCATAATATACTTGGCTTTGACATTTATTTAATCAAAGAGCTTTACAAGCTGCACGGCGCAGATTACAAACCACTAGTGCCAAAAATTATAGATACAAATTGTGTCGCTCGCGGAATAAAGATGGAGATACCCTATAAAGCAGGAGAAGACTTTACCGAGTACCAATATAGAATCTATAACACAAGGAGAAAAGGAATAAAGACTAATATGACAGCTTTAGGCAAGGAGCTCGGTATAAAACACGACTACGAAAATCTACATAACGCTCTTGTTGATTTAGAGCTCAATTTGAAAGTATGGAATAAACTTAAATATTCTCTTGAATTATGACACCAGAAACCTTTACAAAAAAGTTTAAAAAAATAGACTTACCCCTCCACGGGGTTAGGTTGCCCTCTTTTAAAATAAGTGACGAACTAAGAGATAGGCTAGATGCGAGCAAATCAGAGGACAACGTAAAGATATTACGCCGCCTTTGTTATGAGGGCTACGAGAGAAGAATGCTAGCAAAGCAAATAGACCCATTAAAAGCAGAAGAGTATACAGACAGAGCAGAGCACGAACTAGAAACAATGGAAGAGCTTGGCTTCGTAGACTATATGCTACTAACTTGGGACGTTATAAACTTCTGCAAAGAGAGCAACATTCCAGTAGGCCTTGGGCGAGGATCAGCAGCAGGCAGCTTTGTTTTATACCTCTTAGGAGTAACCAATTTAGACCCTATTAAGTATGGTCTGTTTTTTGAAAGATTCATATCAAAGATTCGAGCCAAAAAGAAAGTGGTGGATGGGGTCACGTACCTTGACGGTAACCTAATGGTTGACGTCGATAACGATGTTTGTTATTACAACAGACATAGGGTCCTTGAATATATAGATAATAAATTTAAAGGTAAGACCTCCAAAATTTTAACCCTCAACACCTTAAGCGGCAAACTTCTCATAAAAGAGTGCGGGAAGATTATAGCTAGCAAAAGCGAAGTAGAGATGAATATGGTTTCCGGGCTTATCCCTAAAATCTATGGAGAAGTCAAAGACCTAGAAGAATCCTATGACGAAGTGGCAGAATTTAAAGGTTGGTGCGACAAGATAGAGAACAAGGAAGCATACCGCACAGCTCTTAAACTAAGAGGGCTAATCAAAAACAAAAGCGTTCACGCGTCCGGCATATTGCTTTCGTACGACGAGCTAGAGGACAGCTGTCCAGTGGAATTAACTAGCGACAAGTCTGTTGTGTCTTCTTTCGATATGAATTGGGTTTCGCTTTTCAATGTTAAGCTTGATATCCTCGGGCTTAGGAGCGTTTCTGTTGTAGATGACGTATGCAACCAAATAGGCCTTAAAGTTGAAGATATCGACCTTAACGACCCTGCTATATATAGAAGGCTGCAGGACTTAGAGACTCCCCATGGGTTATTTCAAATTGAAGCTGACACGAATTATAGGGTTTGCCAAAAAGTTAAACCAAAAAATCTAGAAGAATTAAGCGCGGTGTTGGCTTTAGGACGACCGGGGGCATTAGCCTTTGTAGATCAATACGCTAGCTATGCTAACCATGATATCTACGACCCCATACACCCTTTGTTTGACGAGATCCTTAAAAGTACAGGCGGGGTAGCTTTGTACCAAGAGCAAATGATGCAGATGGCGCACAAGGTTGGCTTTACATTAGACGAAGCCGAGATTCTCAGACGCATCGTAGGAAAGAAGAAAGTCAAAGAGGTTAGACAGTGGAAAAAGAAGATTCGCGAGAAGGTTGACGAAAATAGACTTAGCGATGAATGGACAGGAGCTAAAGGCAATGTAGACGTAGGAGATGTTCTATGGAGCGTGCTGGAAGACTCCGCTAATTATTCCTTCAACAAAGCTCATTCTATTTGTTACGCCGCTTTAGCTGCTATTACAACTTATTTAAAGTTTAAATATCCGAAAGAGTTTTTCTTGTCTCTTCTAAAGATGACCAAGCACGAACCAGACCCTCTATCAGAAATAAATAAGATACAAGTGGAGTTAGACTTATTTGGAATAAAGTTGCTACCACCTCACATAACTAAATCTAAAATGGACTTTCATATCGAGGGAGAAGATATAAGGTACGGCCTAGTATCAATAAAAGGCATATCAGACAAGACCATCGAAAAGCTGAACAACTTTAGAGCAGAGTTTACAGACAAGTTTGAGGTCTTTCAAGCGGCCAGCGAAGCAAAAGTTGGCATAGGGGTTTTATCTGCACTAATACAAGCAGGAGCATTTGAAGGCTTCCCTCAGTCAAGAAGTAGGATAGTGCTAGAAGCTCAGCTTTGGAACGTACTCACACAGAGAGAAAAAAGAATGACTTACAAGCT
>Ga0207984_1001667_pt1 | contig 10814 bp, 3 predicted proteins | sample ETNtaG_30_FD_185760 | JGI IMG/M metagenome (GOLD analysis project Ga0207984, IMG submission 185760) | Marine microbial and viral communities from oxygen minimum zone, Eastern Pacific Ocean - ETNP201306PF43B (SPAdes) (version 2) | ecosystem: Environmental > Aquatic > Marine > Oceanic ...
ATGTTCATTTCTAAGCTTGATTTTATTCCTCGCTCTGAATCTAGAAGCTGAAATTGGCAATGGCCTATGGCGAAAATTCGATTACACCGATGGGTTTAATGGTATTAATACCTTTAATATCTACGAGACACGGGATGGTCGAATGTGGTTTGGTACCATGAATGGTTTGTATGTCTACGATGGCCAAACGTTTAAGAACTACACACAATTGGATGGTTTACCCAATAATAATGTTAGAGGTATTTATCAAACAAGAGACGGCAAAATATGGCTAGGGACGATGGGAGGATTAGTAGTTTTCGATGGTCATACTTTCGAGACAATCCAAGCTAAATATGTTGGTGTTTGGGCTTTCCATCAAACTGACGATGGCAACCTCTGGATTACCACCAATGATGGTTTCTGCATGTATGATGGTCAGCAATTTCACCATTACCCAATACAGAAAGATGGCCAATCTCTTGGAACGATTGAAGTGGTTGAGGATAATGTTGGTGTGCTATGGTTTGCCAGCGTCACAGGTGGGGTAATAAAGTATGACGGCCATACCACCACGGTTTATGATGAAGCGGATGGGCTAGCGACCAAAGATATTTGGAATTCGGAGAAAACAAAAGACGGAACACTCTGGTTTGGTGGTGGTTTTCAATCGAATGTTAATGGTCTTACTAACTATGACGGAGTAACTTTCCGTATCCTTTCTACCAAAGACGGCTTAATTGACAATAGAGTTAGAAGTAGCGCAGCTTCAAAATTAGGAGGAATATGGCTAGGTACCGATAACGGTATTTCTTACTGTGACAATACTGGTCCAACTTCAACCTTCACTAATTTCTTGCCAGAAGTTGGTTTAGGAACTAGGCAGGTACTCAGCATTTACGAGTCTAGCGATGGGATTCTCTGGTGCGGTGGTTACATGGGTGCAGTTGGACTATCACAATATGACCCACAAGGATTAAAGCAGTATAAGGTGATCGATGCGTTGGGGCAGGAATTGGCAGACCAGAAGGTCAACTGGATTTTGGAAACAGATGACCTTCACATTTTGTTTGGTACGGCTAAGGGAATCGCCCACTACCGGCAAGGTGCAATTACAAGCCGTTTTTTGGTTAATAAAGAGATTTTACAGCTGTTCCAATCTAAGGATAGGTCGATTTGGGCATTTTCAGTTGACGGTGTTAGCCAATTGAGGATAATTGACCAGCAAGGTCAATTGGCTTTTCAGCTTGAGAGACAATTGCTTGGTCAATTTAAAGATCCTTGTCAATCTAAAGATGGTAGTATCTGGTTGGATGCTGGCACTAATTTGGTGAAATTTGATGGGAGTCATTTTGAAGAATTTCAAATTCGTGATAACCCGCTGAAACGCCCATCCTTTCAGCAACGCTCTAAAAGGCAAAAGACAATTGGTTTGATGCCAGATGGTTCGGTGTGGTTTCTAGGCGAAAATGGTGTTGGTATCTTCGACGGTGAAGAGGCAACCTATTATGAAGATCCAAATTGGTATTGGAACTTCGTTGGTTTAGTCGATGATGCTTCTACCATTTGGATTTATGGGTTTAGTGGTATTAAAACGTTGAAAAATGGAGAATACAGCCATATCCCGATCAATCCAAGAGATAATCAACAGATTATCTGGTCCATTTACCAGGATCAGCATGGTGTCTTTTGGTTGGGATCACCGAGCGGTATCACTAGCAACCAGCAGGCTGTTTGGTCGATCTATCAAGATCGACACGGTGTTTTTTGGTTAGGGTCACCAAACAGCATCACTGAGTATGAGGATGATAAACTAAACCACTTTTATCTTCGTGACGGGCACTTCGATTTTAGTAACTACCCTAGTTTCGAGACTAGGGATGGTTTGTTAATTGGGTTGGGTAATGGTATCGCGTTGTTCGACGGGCAGTGCTGGAGTACGATTGATACTAGGGATGGTCTGTCGAGCAATAACCAATTGGACTACCATCTGGATAATGATGGGAATATCTGGATTTCTACTGACCAAGGAGTTAGTCGTTACAAACGTGTGAAATCGACCCCAAAAATCGAAATAGCCGAAGTCAAGACAAATCAAGTTTATCAAAATTTAAGCCGAGTGCCACCTATTCCAGTTGGTAACTTAGTTAGTTTTAGTTGTAAAGTGGTGGATTTTAGAACTTTGCCCAACAAACAAAAATTCCGTTATCGAATTAGTAACCGAGACTTAGCAGATATTAGTGAGGTTAGTTGGGGGCAACCAACTAAACATCCACAATTTGATTACAAGTGTGAAGTGGCAGGTCGGTATACTTTTCAAGCCCAATACATCGACCGAGACCTTAATTACTCTGCCCCAGCAAGTTTCCAGTTGGAGGTTTATTTGCCTTGGTATATAAATGGTTGGATTACCAATTCAATTGTGGGTAGCTTAATACTAGTTATGTTAGTTGCAGGCTTTTTAGGGGTTCGATACTATCGGCAGAGAAAGTTGTCACAACAACTTCAAGCCTGGATGCTGGACGAGGTGACTCAAGAATTGGCTGAAGCCCAGCAAATGCAACTAGCTCTACTACCTGAATCAGCTCCGGAGGTGGAGGGGCTGCAGATTGCCGGGCAGAATATCCCTGCTAAAGAGGTAGGGGGCGATTTTTTCGATTATCTTCAATGTGAAGATCAAGTGTTAGTCGCGGTGGGTGACGTCAGTGGAAAAGGCCTTAAAGCAGCAATGAACGCAGTGATGGTCAGTGGTATCCTCAATCTCTCAGCTGAGTATCAAAATGGAATAGCGGAAATTATGTCGGATATGAATAGATCGCTATGCCAAAGCATGGAACGAGACATGAATGTTACCATGGTGCTTGCCCAGTTTGACTATGCAAAGAGACAAATGATACTTGCTAACGCAGGTCAACACGCCTATCCTTTATTGATTCGTAATGGTACTGTTGAACCTGTTATAGCTAAAGGGATGGCATTAGGCATGATACCTAATATTCCGTACAAGTTAACCAAGATAGATTTAGAATCAGGTGATCTTCTGCTGTCGATGACCGATGGCATCACAGAACCACGTAACGCTGAAGGTGTGATGTACGAAGAATCAGGAAGGTTGAATGAGGTATTGTCGAGCATCCCAGCTAACATGCCGATAGAAAAGGTCGTTGATACCATAATCAATGATGTGGAAGCCTACACGGTGGATGAAGAGCAAGACGACGATATTACGCTGGTGGCGGTCAGGGTAAGCTAAAGTCCTCATATAACCTAAATAACCTCATTGGGTTCAGTGCCACCGTATCGGATGCATCCCTACGGCGGTCCAAACCCCGGCATCTGCAGTTTATTCCTATACTTCAACTTGGCAGTACCTTTCAGCTAGAGTCTAAAACCTGAGCCACACAACCCATCTATGCTGGTCTGGGCTAGACTTCAGGCCAGCGTGGGTAGGTTTATTTCAACCTGTCTGTTAAAACTACTATGAACATAATCTTCTCAGCAGGTTCTTAGTGATCATCTGGACGCGGTGATCGGGCCCTTGCGGTTGTGCTCCATGAACTGAAGGTCGGACATAACCAGGTGGTTCGCTTAACGCGTCGCCCCACCAACAAGTGGCAGCATTAAAAACTAAGTTCCCTTTCGGCCCGGGATACAGCGTTGAGGTATACGTGCCTGATCCTGCGCCGCTGGCAGTCGTTCCCTGAGCTATAATTTCTAAGTTGGGAATGTTTGCGGGATCACCATGCCATTCCCAACCAACTAATCCGGATATGCTGTCTCCAATTTCCATGCCCGTATTTTCAAACAACCAATGGTTTGGCTGTCGGCAAATCCAGTCTGCGCCACCGACAATTGGGCCGGTGCTGCGGGCACCAATCAACATGTTTTCATTAGGTGCTGTTCTGGGAAGGGTCTCCATCGAATGGAAAAGGCCGTCGCTGGTTTCGTCAGGCGGACCAAATCGGTCCACACGGGTGATAACCCGATTAGAACGCCCGTCGCTCGACGGCTTCATCTGCAACAACCCACAACAGGTATTTCCAGATAGAAAAGCCACATTCAATCCAGCCCCTATCGCTGTTTGCAGGTTGTTGAACATTTCCAAAGAGTAATACTCATCATGTCCCACAGAGAGCATTGCTTTTCCCCGCATTAGTGCCAGCCCATCTGCGTGTGTGTCGATATTTGAGATGTAACTAACATCGTAACCTAAAGACTCCATCCAATAGGCAATTGGAAATTCCCAACAAAACCATTCCCCCGAGCCAGTGCTAAGTGGTGCGTCAATAATTTGACAGTATTTCCCATAGGGGCGATCATAACTGACATCGACTCCTGCCCCCCAATACCAAACCGTTTCTTCGTTATCGTATAGAGAAAATTGGTTCGGCCATCGGTTGTAGGCGTTCCAGGTCGTATCCGAGCATTGGAATAGAAAGTCGGTCTTACGATTATCTTTGACGAGAAAGGTAATGTAGCTTTGTAGGTCACTGTTTTCGGCGGTCAGTCTACAGAGATAGACTCCACTCACCCAATCGTTGGGAATGGTAAGTGTTTGGCATGCATCCCAAGCGCATTCACGTAGACGCCGTTCTCCAATAGGTGGATCAGGTTGGGTTTTGCCCTTGAAAGTCCCTAGTGACGCGACTTGTCGCCCCCCTAATCCCCTATAAAACCCGCTACGGTAAATATCAATATAGAAAGTGGATTCTGGATTGCACGAAACATACAGGCTAATCTGCTCCCCAGCAGAGACACTGGTATGGGAAGCATAACCTTCGATGTAAGGAGATCGGTATTTGGACGAAGGGTCAATATCGGTTTTAGTGAGTATCCAATCCCGAGTACCAGGTTTCGAGTTTTCCTCTTTGATGAGATCACTGTGATTAGGAGCAAATTGTTCTTGACTTGACAGATCAGACAAGTTGCCTGGCAGAAGAGATGATAGGCCTAAAGCAGTCATGGTACGCAAGTAACCTTGGCGGCCAATTTTGGAATGATTGTAATCCTTATCTACCATTAGCTTTTCCTTGTAGTGTTACACCCACCACAGAGAGTAGCGATAATATAAATACTTTGAGACTGATCTGCAAGACAAAAGTTTGTAATTGTCGAGGGCAATTTGACAAATGACTTGGCAATACTCTCCAGCTAGAATCTAAAAACCCAAGCTGCATAACCCATCCACGCTGGTCCTAGACTTCAGGCCGGTGTGGGTGGGTTTATTTTGCCCGCATTACAGTCTCAGAATACCCCTCCAGTCGAACAACCGAGACCTTGAAACACCGCATAACCAATTTTTGTCACATTTAGCCTAAAGTATTTGGCTGATCCTGCCGATAGATAGGTAGGTCATATTGTATTTTTATCTATATCCATTTACTGGTGTCCATGTGAATACCTTCAGAATCAACAGCAATCCAGCATCAGCACTAGCCTACAGGAATCTGTCCAAGTCTCAGTTCAATCTGCAGACAACATTGGAACGATTATCCTCAGGGTTGCGTATCAACAAAGCAGCCGATGATTCTGCTGGGTCAGCTATTAGTACTCGGATGAACAATCAGATCCGGGGCATGAAACAAGCCAATGAAAACGCCCAGCAAGCTAACAACCTGATTCAAACAGCAGAGAGCGGCTTGCATGACATCAGCGATATGCTGAGTCGCATGCGGGAACTGGCTGTGCAGGCATCTACCGATACATTGAACAATACAGATCGTGCCAGCATCGACCTTGAATACCAAGCCCTGAAGAATGAGGTTACACGTATTGCCAATGTAACCCAGTACAATGAGATGGATATCCTGAACGGTACTGATTACCGTAATCAGGTGAATGCTAACAACTCTACCGCTGATGACGTATCAGGAGTAAGTATCCAGACTCTAGACAAAGTTATAAAGGGGACGTATACGTTACAAGATCAATCGATTACCAATTCCACAATTCAACTGAGCAATTTATCAATTAATACCACCGGTGGAGATACGAATCTAAGCATCTCCACTTCAGCAAATGGCTTGATCGCTGGTGGGGATTACCGTGTCATACGAAGCAAAATCAGCAGTGACATTATTCTGCAGATATCACCTGATAGCGGAACAACATGGAATTCAGTCAATACCATACCATCTCACACACTGCCAACAAATGGCAGTTCAAACACAGCTACGTTCCAGACGACAGACGGAGGTCAGATACAGCTCGCATTGTCCAGTCCTGCTATCTTCACGAATACAGGTTCACCTACCCAAGACGCTGATGGTGATGGTGTCCCAGATGCCAAGGATGATTATCCGACGGATGCAAGTAAAGTCAAGGATTTAGATCCTGCATTGGCCTTAACAGACTCACCAGGAGCTGAGGCCATTGTTGTGTTAGATTCTAGCAATAGCGACATGGTTGAAAAAGATGGTAGTAATAAGGTAAGTAAATGGTTCGATATTAGTGGGAAAACGAATCATTTCTCACAATCAAATACATCAAGACAACCGGTTTATAATCTTGGTACAAACAGTATTCAGTTTAATGGCAGTGCAAGCGGCTATTCTCCTAAAAACGCCTTAATAACAAACGTAGAAAATACAAGTATTGCAGACATTGGAGTGGATCCATTTAGCTTGTTTATTGTGGCAAAACCAGAGGGCAGCTATTATCAGTCCGTATTTAGTGCCTGGGATCAAAACAGCTCAACTGTAGGTCCACATGGGTTCCAGATTAAAATGGACTTGTACGGTGGTAACAGAGCTTTTTATCTGACGAACTATGGAAGTGTTGCGAAAGATAGTTTGAATTTAACAGATGATGGTGGTGGGAGCAGATGGGCCATAGAATACGGAGAAACTCAAATTTACACAATCACTAAATCTCAGGATACTAATTTTGATGCTTTTACCGATGGGACGAAAGAATCATCTGGGGAAATGGATGAGATTGATTTTTCGCAGTTAGAGCAATTGAGATTGGGAGATATATCTGGTCATGGTGAAAGCAATCTCGCTTATCCTGGTGGAAGTAACAATTTTAATGGAAATAATTGGGGTGGTGAAATTTTTGAGGTGATATTAATTAAGGGAGAACTATCTGATGTTGATCGAACAAAAGTTAATGCTTATCTGGCTGATAAATGGGATTTGACAACAACAGTTGACAGTGATGGTGATGGTGTGGTGGATGCCAATGATGTTGATCAAGACATCCAAATCCTTAGTGAGTTTTCAGTTCCAATTAGGACATTATCATTGACGGATGCTGATGACAATTCTCAGGATTTAGATTATGTTGCTGGGAGTTCAGAAACCCTCAACTTTTCAGATTTCGGCATCCAAGTTGACTTAGATAGTACCTATTCTCCCAGTAGTGGACTGAATGGTACAGATATAGAGATTGCTGCTAATCGCGATTTACAAGTAGGAGCCGATAACGACATCAACCATCAGTTGCAACTGGGTATCAGCAGTGTCACTGCCAACGGTTTAAGAATTGATGGCAGCCAAATAGTTGATATCGACCAAGCGAGATCAGCCATCACGTCACTTGACAACGCCACTGATATGGTAAATCAGGAACGAAGCTACCTGGGCTCGATGCAGAATCGTTTAGCTTTCACTATGTCCAACCTGACGAGCCAAACGCAGAATATCGAAGCCTCGCGTTCCAGCATCCAAGACACCGATTTCGCTGCTGATGCCGCCGATCTGGCTAAGAACCAAATACTGGCACAATCCGCTACAGCTATGCTAGCACAAGCCTCGGCTATATCGCAGAATATCCTGTCGCTCTTGAGATAAACCTTCTACTAAGAATCTAGCTGATACGATAAACCCTCACCTTGGGGTGCTGTGCGCCCAATTGGCGTGAGCAATTCCTACCAATACCCCACCGCTTTACCCTAAAACTGCAATCGTGATAGAATGCCTAAGCTAGTCCTTCGAGAGTCGAATTCGGGCTTAATATGTAAAAGGAAAGCTAGGTTTTTAATCTCAAAATAAGGGGGAGAAAACTATGCAGTTGTCAAAAATAAAGAGAGTTGACTTACGAAAAGTTTGGAAGCACGAAGCCCTGGATTTCACCAATTGGTTAGCCGAGCCTGAAAACTTGGAGTTATTGAGTGAGGAGGTCGAGATAGAGATTTCCCTTATTCAAACAGAAGCTAGTGTTGGAAAATTCAAAGTTGATATTTTAGCGGAAGAAAACAATACAGGCCGGAAGATCGTTATTGAAAACCAGCTTGATTCAACCGACCACGACCATTTAGGGAAAATAATCACCTATGCATCAGGCTTTGATGCTGAAATTGTCATTTGGATTGTTCAAAATGTCCGTGATGAACACAAACAAGCAATTGATTGGCTCAATGAGCATACGGATCAAAAAGTAAATATTTTTGCTATTCAAATGGAAGCGTGGCAAATAGCGGAATCACCTTATGCTCCAAAATTCCACGTAATTGCAAAACCAAACGATTGGGCAAAAGCCGTAAAAAGGGTAGCAACTGAAGGTGAACTTTCAGAGACAAAAATCCTGCAGTTTGAGTTCTGGTCAAGGTTCAGAGAATTTGTTCAGGGAAGAGGCGGGAATATTAAGCTGAAAAAGGCTCATCCTAAGCACTGGTATAATATTAGTTTTGGATTCTCAACCGCGCATATAGCTTTGTCGATAAACAGCAAATTGAAGCAGGTAGCTTGTGAAGTATATATTCCAGATTCTAAGCAACTATTCTTAGATTTATCTGAAAACAAAGATTCTATAGAAAACGAGTTATCTGAAAAACTGGATTGGAACGAGTTGTCAAGTAAGAAAGCCAGCCGAATTAAGTTGGCAAGTAAAGGTGATATTTTTGAGCAGGACCAGTGGTTAAACTACCATTCATGGATGCTTGAAAAGGTCATCGATTTTCAAGATGTGTTTAGTCGCTACATCAAAGAGGTAACCTAGGAGGACCCCCGCTTTTTCAGCGATGGCAAACGGTCAAATCAAGGCTAGAACCACCGATAATAGCATGAGAGTTGGCTGTATAAAGCAGAAGTTAGGTATATAAGCAACCTTACATAGAAAGCAAGTCGTCAGTTGGAGAATGGGTTCAGTTCAGAAAGGAGAAAAGATAGATGCGACTTCGGGTACTGATCGTCACCTCTATACTAATTCCCCTCAACTCCCTTTGGCTAATGACTGCCTCGCTCTGGAATGCTGGGTATCCAACTACAGTATCTCTCTTTTTTAATACGATCTTCTTTCTATTCCTACTGACACTCTTGAATCAAAGCTGTCGGTCAATTTTCCCAAAGCCCATTTTTTCGACCAAAGACTTGCTCGCCATTTACATTATGCTGACTATCTCATCCGCAATTAATGGGCTGGACATGCTGCAACTAATCGGTTCTATCATTGCGGGGCCGCATGCATTGTCAACACTAGAGAATGATTGGCAAGCATTATTCATGAAGCATATTCCGTCCTGGCTATTGGTTTCGGACAAATTAATTTTGGAAAACTATATTCAGGGAGATTCCTCGTTGTACCTGAAATCGCACCTAATGGCTTGGCTTGTTCCGGCCCTTGTTTGGTCGTCTTTTACTATCTGCCTGGTCTTGGTTATGTTGGGGATAACATTAGTACTTAGTTCTCGGTGGGTTTCAATGGAGAAGTTGAGTTACCCTGTAATTCAGCTGCCACTCCGAATGGTACAGAACAATTTTTGGAATAATCGACTGATGTGGGTTGGCTTTGCCGTTGGTGCTTCAATGGGGTTTTTCAACGGCTTACACTTTTTTCTACCTTTTCTTCCAACGCTTGGCAAACCGATAAACCTAGGACTGTATCTGACCCAACCACCTTGGAATGCAATGGGTTGGCTTCCAATTGCCGTCCATCCGTTTGCTATCGGCCTCAGTTTTTTTATACCGATCGATATCTCCTTTTCTTGCTGGTTCTTCTATTTTTTCTGGAAATTGGAAAAAGTAGGGGCTGCATTCTTAGGAATGCGGAATGAATTTCCGTATGTAGAGGAACAAACAACAGGTGCCTATGTAGGTTTCGCGATTATGGCTTTGTGGGCCTCTTACAAGTATGTCGGCCACAATCTTGCCAAATCTAATTCGCTGCAGATGAATTCTCACCACCAACTAGAACCCTCGCCCCGGTTCATACAAGAGAGATCAGTCGGTCGATTGTCTATAGGTATCTTGGCTATCGGTTTAATTGGTATCACGATTTTTTGTCTTTTCATCGGAATGAGCGTGAAGTCGATTCTTATTTTCTTCGTTATTTACTTTCTTATTTCTATTGCTATTGGTCGAATTCGAGCTGAACTTGGGTCACCTGTCCACGATCTACATTTTTCGGGCCCCGGAAGGATGATGGTCGCCTGTCTGGGGAGCAAGCGGTTTAGTTCAGTAGACCTGACCATTATTTCTCTTTTTTGGTATTTCAACCGGGCTTATCGGAGTCATCCAATGCCCTGTGTTCTGGAGGGATTCAAACTTGGTGAACGAATTGAGATATCCCCTTTCCAAATGTCAGCATATGTCTTGTCTGCAGTTGTCTTTGGTAGCATCTGCGGGTTTTGGGCTCATCTTCATTCCGCATACAATCATGGTTATGCGGGAAGACTATGGCCGGCTTATGAAACATTCAATCGACTCACCTCTTGGTTAACTATCCCAACTGAAAATATTTTTCCTTATGCCTCGGCTTTCTGCTTTGGTGGAATGTTAGCGGGAGTTTTATCCAGTTTACGCTGGAACTTTATCTGGTTTCCATTAAGCCCTGTCGGCTTTGTGGTCTCGAGTAGTTGGGCTATGAACCCGTTTTGGTTTTCGATCTTCTTAAGT
>Ga0207984_1001689_pt1 | contig 10740 bp, 6 predicted proteins | sample ETNtaG_30_FD_185760 | JGI IMG/M metagenome (GOLD analysis project Ga0207984, IMG submission 185760) | Marine microbial and viral communities from oxygen minimum zone, Eastern Pacific Ocean - ETNP201306PF43B (SPAdes) (version 2) | ecosystem: Environmental > Aquatic > Marine > Oceanic ...
ATAAATGATTTGAAATAGTCAGCTCCCGTAAGATAATAATTGAAATTAAGCTGACCCTCTATTCCGTTCGAAGCGTTAAAAGTTCGGGAATGTCTCGCACCAGCAACATAATTAGGCTCCACACGAGCGTTTAACGACAGTTGAGCATTTGACGCCAGAATTTCATGGTCATTAACCTTAAGTTTGGCATTACTCGCTGAATAAAACACATCAATATGCCGCGGTTATAGCTTTTTGGGTTCTCACTATATCATCTAAACCGGCGCTCATAGAGGTTGAAACAACCTTGTATCCCGAAATCCCTATCTCCATACCCGGTAAATGCAGTTCCTCTCCAAAAGCTTCCACGGGAAGCCCACTTACGGTTAAAATTACGTCCTGATTTGCCAACCCATCAAATGGGAGCCCCGAATTAAAGACATCTTCTGTTATGGTTACTGATTCTTGAGCGTTTGTGTAAAGGCAAGTGGTAGGAAACTCTTGTCCCACTTTATATATAGGATTATAATTGAGAGACAGAGAATATTCAGCTCCAAAAACATTAGCTGTATCAGTAGGGGTGCCCAACACCGTAGCAAAATTATCTAAATTTGTATAACGTCCATGAGCAATTCCAGTAGATAACTTACCTTCGACTTCGTCAATGACCATGCCATCTACAGGTGCCAATCTTCCAGAAAAAGGAAGTTGATCACCCGATCCAAAAAAAGTGAAGGAAGCGTTCGAAGAAGAAATCGAGTTTGCAGCAACCCCCAATCCATAAGAAGTTAAGAAACCCGAACCGCTAACCCCTGCAAACTTTATCTCCACCCCACTTGTTTCCGAACCGTTAGTGACATTGTTCTTAATGCCACTTGCCAAAGTATTAATTATATTTCCCTTATAGCCGAAAAAATTTCCAGTTATACTAGTTAAAAAAGAAAAAGAAACGTCCCCAGCCCTTGCGGCTGACGGAAACTGACCCAAGGACCCTTTCGTCCCTATCGCATACAGAGGCTGTCGGGCACCAGCGTAATTCAACGAACAATCACTCGCCAGAAGCTGTTCTTTCTGGTCGCCCAATCTAACTTCTACTACCGCTTTGTCGTAAAATACCGTTGCCATAATCCCTTGTTTTCCTTTATTACACTATTTTCATCTCAATATGAAAGATCTTAGGTTAAAATTGATTGCTGCATTGGAGTCAACTCCAGCCCGAAAAGATTCGGAGGTTAATAACATATTATCGAAAGAATATCTTAATAATTCTACATCAGAATTATTTTTTTTCAAAGTTATTGTAGTGTCTCTAAAAACGGTTTGTTCAGGTACAAATCTCATATTTTTTATTTCATAATCGTCAATATCTAGCGAAAAATTGACATTAACCTCTATAGGTGTCCCGGCGATTACCTTGTCGGGCTTATCGGCGTTAAGGGTATAAATAGGAACCCTAGGAGTAGCGATGTCTACACTAAAAGAAGTCATGCGATTAGTAGTAAACTCATCCAAATTAACCTCCATAGAGCTGTAGCTAGGTATGTTTAAACTAGGAATCAGTCCCGGGTCTTGGGCATACTCAGAAAACAGCACCCCAGTTCCAAAATCTCCATAAATCGCGGATGTAGTGGAGGTCTGAGGAATCTCCCCAATCCCACAAGAGACAGAGTAAGTTTCCATGTAACCCTGAGAAAAATAAATTTTTTCAGTACCGTAGTCAATTATACCACTAAAAGGAATGTCTCCAGTAAAATTCTGCATTACATCCAAAGAATAGGAGCCACCGTATCCAGCCCCCAAAGTATTGGTAAGCAAAGTATTTAGCTGTAAACTAGCGGTTTGAGCCCCTTGAGGAGCGTATTGTATTTCGGTAATTCCTAGTGAATCAAGTGGTCTGGCTACGGATTCATACTGAGTGGAAATAGACTGAACCCCCAATATTCCAGTCCTATTGATGGTGATTTTCTCAGCCTCTCTCCTAATTCTTCCTAACATTACCTTATCTTTATTTTACACTTGTTTTTACGTGTAATATAATAAATAAAGGATTAAGGGAAAATGGCATTCGATAACAGCATTTATAACGTAAAGGAGTGGGAGGCGTACCCCGCGGTTAGTTCTTATGCAAAAAATGATATTGTATCAAGAATAGAATATCTCGAAGGAACGGCCGTGGGCCTTAAAATTCCCAAAAATATAAAATACTACTACAATCTGACTGGAATTAACACTGCTAATGCGCCCGAAATCAACACTACGGATTGGGGAGGTTATACCACCGTTAACTCCCAAAAAATACCCTTTTTTCTATGGAGGCCTTCCTATAATCTCTCAACAAAGCATGATCCTCGTGTAAATGTTGTGCAATTCGGCAATGGCTACGAACAAAGAAACCCCGATGGACTCTTCTCCCAATTGATTAGTTTTGATATAACCTTTGAAAAAAGGACCGAGCAAGAAGCTAGAGCCATACTTCATTTCCTCAAGGCCCGAAAAGCTGTCGAAAGCTTTTCTATAAAAGAATTACCTGACCTTTACGCCGATAACACTACCGACGGTTGGAAAAAAAGATTTGTTTGCCCCACTTTCAATAGTAACTTTATTTTTTATAACAACTATACCGTGACGGCGACCTTTAATCAGGAAAATAATTAACATCAATGACAAAGGATCAGGCTCAATCTTCCATTAAATCTTTAGCTCACGAGTTGTCTAACTTGACGCCTTCTGCGTTAATAGCATTATTTGAAATAGACTTATCCAACTTACTCGACTCTAAATCAATTCCCACCCTAGCAGCAGACGCAAAAAAAATAGGCTTGCCCGTAACCGTCGAGAGAATACTAAGGTTTCATAATAATATTAAAGTTTTTAATTCAAAAATAGCTTGGAACGGCAAAGAATACTACCCTGTGCCAATCCAAGCGACAGGCTTTGAAGCTTCGAGTAAAGGAACCCTTCCAACTCCAATACTTTCAATTTCCAGCCAGTCAGAGGAGGGAGTCTCTCTTTTGTCCTTGTTAAAACATCAAATATTAAAACACGGAGATATAATAGGATGCAAAGTAACCCGAAGAAGGACTTTCGCCAAATATCTAGACTGGACAAATTTTGAGTTTCACACGGGAGGAAACACGAACCCCATATCTCCTCGCGCACAGGAATTGCCAGACGGTTACGAGCCCGACCCTAACGCAGAATTACCAAAAGACGTTTATTTTATAGAAAGAAAGACAGGGGAAAACAAAAACACCATACAATACCAGCTTTCCTCCATTTTAGATCTAGAGGGAGTCAAAATTCCACACAGAACCATAGTTGCTGATAAATGTAACTGGCAATATAGAGGTCCGGGATGTTGGTATCAAGAATCATACCAATACGAAACTCAAGATGAAAATGGAAACCCAATTCAACAAGTCCCTATTTTGCAAAAAGCAGAACTTACCACCCGTGAATTTACTCTCCCTCAAGATGCTCCACCCGTGGCAACAGACAAAAACGAACTGATTAAAAGTATAACAGGACTTGACGGGACGCACTTTGTTTCTGACCAAAAAGAGTGGAGGAATAACACCGCCTACAAAAAAGATCAGTTTGTTTATTTCCTAAAAAACAAAATTAAATATTATTACGTGGCTAAAAAAGCCGTTCCACCTGATACACCCCCACCTAACGTTTCCTATTGGGTCGCAGATGAATGCTCTAAAACTCTGGGCGGATGCAGGTTAAGATGGGGACCGGACGGTCCATCAGCCACCCCGGGAAATTGTCCTATAGGAGGTAAGTTAAGGGGGGACGACGAAACAGAAGGCGGATTACCATTCGGGGGATTTCCTGCTGCGAACAAGGTAGGAGGAAGACGATAACATGATTTCCGACTACGTAAAAAACGAGATCAAATCTCATGCAGAAGAAGACACATCCAGAGAATGCTGTGGTTTCATTTTCAAAAATAATATATTGCGGTGCAACAATCGATCCGAAAAACCCGCTAGACATTTTTCAATTTCCCCATTTGATTATATCAAAGCAACCAAAAAAAACAAGATAAAAGCCGTCTACCATTCCCACATTTCAGAAAATCAAAATTTTTCAAGCTACGATAAGCAAATGAGCCGAGGACATAACCTCCCTTTTGTTTTATACCACCTTAAAAGTAAAAATTTTTTATGTTTCGACCCCGAAAAAGAAAGAGTTGTAGATGTCGATAAAAAGTTTGTTTTGGGTAAGTCGGACTGTTACTCATTAGTTAAAGATCATTACAAAAAACTTGGAATAACTTTAGCTGGTTCCAATACACTGGGCGAAGACTGGGTGCAAAAAAATCCGAATTTAATCAAGGAGCTTTTCGAATTAAATAAATCCAATCCAAATTTACCCATTATAGAAAAAGAATGGAACAAGTCTGGTACTCAAGGTATCGGGTCTCTAAAAAAACATGATGTAATAGTTTTCGAAATGATAAAAGGTGAAGGACCGTGTCATGTAGGAGTGTACTTAGGAGAAGGGATAATGTACCATCACCCCAGAAACCGGTTTCCTACCACTGAAGAATTAAACAACGTAATTCAAAGAAAAATTTATAAGATATACAGGCACCAAAAACTAAATGAACAAGGTTAAAATCACATTACATGGAGTACTGGCGGAGCAAGTTGGCAAAAGCCAATGGAATCTTATTGCCGGGAACGTAAGAGAAGCGATAAGCGGAGTCCAAACAAATTGTAAAAATCTATACGCGTCCTTAATAAAAAACGACAAGGAAAACATAAAATACAGAGTATTAATTAATGGTGATGACTTTTTTATGGAAGAAGGAAAAAATCCCAATACAAGAGAAGGTTTAAAAGCTTCTCAATTATGTCTGGAAAAAATTTCCAACCTAAAATCTATAGATATAGTTCCGGTAGTAGAGGGTGCATCCGGTTGGTTTGACTGGTTGACTGTCGTAATTGGAGTTGCTTTAATATGGGTGGGAGGAGTGGGCTTACTAGCTGGAGCCGGATGGAGCAGCATGTACGGTATGGCGGTTGTGGCAGGTATAGGCCTTGTTGCGGCTGGTGTAGCTAACCTGCTTACCCCCGATCCAGAGTTTGACGATTTTAGAGAGATAGAAGGTGGGGGAAGAGCTCCCTATACCTTTTCGGGCCCTCAAAACGTGATAAGAGAAGGCGGACCAGTTTTTGTGGGGTATGGCAGGCTCCTTGTCGGGAGTCAGGTAATACAGGCCGCCACAGATCATTTTGATGAGGACGCGGGTGTTCCTCAAAACAAAGATCCCAATGGCGGTGAAAACGTGATTTGGGGACGTCCGGATTATGGCTTGAGATACAATGTCACTAATATCAGCGATGCAGTTCACGATAGAGTCGGAGACATGCAAACTGAGATTCCGACACCATAAAAATATGCGAAGGGAGATAAAACGAATATGAGTTGGGGGGGCGAAGAAGAGAGAAAAGCCAGACCTATTCAAACAGATCAACATGGCGTCCTTTCGGGTGCCGCTCCGAACAAGCTGGTTGTCGTTGATTCTGATGCGGAGATTATAGACCTGATCGGGGAAGGTCCAATAGAAGGCCTAGTTTCCGGCACTTATAGATTTGAAGGGAAAAAGGGTTACACAGGCTTCTTTGCCGGAGAAACATTCACGAAATACACCGCTACAGGAACGAACGAAAACGACGATCTAGTTTCTTTTTACAGTCTGGGCTTTTTAAGGTCAGTTTATTGGAACGATACTCCAGTGGTAGATCAGAATGGATATTATAATTTTGCAAACATTAACGTAGAGTACACAAAAGGTTTACCCGAAGGTAACCTCGCCAGCCTTAACCCCAAGCTTCCTGCACAGGAAAGCCTAGACCTAACCGTCGAAAGGCCCATAGGGGAAAGACTTTACGGCGTATCCATACAGGGTGGGACAGTACCGACCTCTACGCAAGATGCCGGGGATCTAGCTGACGATTCAAGAATAGATTCCGTAGCTAAAACCTACACAATATTAAATAAAGAATGCAATAAGATACAATTAAGGGTTAGAGTAAACCAACTATTTGAACAAATCAGAAGCGAAGATGCCCCCAAAGATTACAAAAAAGGTAAAAAAATTCCCCCTGTGGGGTACGGAGATATAAAAGCTAGAGAAATAAGGTACAATATCTACTACCAACCAATCTTTGATTATTTTTCTGATGAAATAAATGGGGAGAGACCCAAAACTAACGCATGGACTTTCTTTAAAACGGAAATTGTGTATGGTCATATTTCTCAAGTTTATATTCGTTCCACCACCATAACCCCCCCCGCCACTTATACCGATCAGCCCGGTTTCGCAGGATGGAAAATTAAAATTATAAGAACCACACCGGAATCACTTACGGCCTACCTCAAAAACACAAGCTTTATAGATTCTATAGTGGAAATTTACGGAACTAAACTTAGGTATCCATACAGCACGATGGTATACTCCAAGTTTGACGCAGAATTTTTTAGCAAGGTTCCCCACAGATCCTACGATACCAAGCTTTTAAAAATCAAGGTACCCAATAATTATAATCCCATAACAAAAACATATGGAAGAAGCGACGCCATGACCAAAGGCTCGGACAATTGGTATACCACTACCACTCTTATAAGATCCGGGCAGCGTATTTATTGGCAATCTGGAGCCATAATGAAAGCTCACACCGACTTAACAATAGGCACTCACAACCTTGGTGGTTGGCCCGGAACTGTCTGGGTTCGAACGGGTACTCCATACGGAAACCATACATACCCTGTACAAAACGAAACCGGAGCTACCCTAGAGGGATGGCTAGGTGATATTGATGGAACAACCAGAATGGGCACTGACCCTGACAACTTTTGGGATGGCGGCTTTAAAGAAATTGTTAACTGGCCCGGTGAGGAAGAGGCTTTGCCTCTAGAAGGATCTCCAACGATTGTTAAAGAATGGACAGATAATCCTGCGTGGTGTTTTTACGATTTGGTTACAAATCCAAGGTACGGTCTGGGAGATTATGTTGACAACGACTTTGTAGACAAATGGGCTCTCTATGAAATAGCTCAATATTGCGATGTCCTCGTTCCAGACGGCACAGGAGGATTGGAGCCGCGGTTTACAATGAATCATATCATTGTTTCGCGAGAAGAAGCTTACAAAGTTCTAAATGATCTTTCATCGATTTTCAGGGGGCTTGTTTATTACGCAAATGGGTTGGTGTACGCGGTTCAGGACTCATTTAAGAAGCCTCTTTATCAATTTAACAACACAAACGTAGTGGAGGGAAGCTTTACTTATGCTTCGTCTGCAAAAAAGGCTCGGCACAGTGTTGCTGTGGTTAGATACATAAACAAAACAAACCTGTACCTCCCAAGCGTTGAATATGTCGAAAATGAAGAGGCGATAAAAAGATACGGAATTAGGCAAATCGAAACAACCGCCTTGGGTTGCACTAGCCGTGGGCAAGCACGGCGGTTCGGAGAATGGCTTTTGGCGAGTGAGGCTCAGGAAACAGAAAGTGTTTCCTTTAGCGTCGGACAAGACGGCACATATCTAAAACCGGGAGACGTACTACAAATTTACGACCAATATCGTACTCCATTGAAATTCGGCGGAAGAACGAACGCGGTAGAGGGAGTAAACGTGGCTCCTTCAGACATAACGTATACGTCGTCCCATGGAGGAGCAAACGCGCCTGTAACTGGAAACAGCATCATTATTGATAATGCGGTCGCGTTTGACAGGGAAACAATTTATAAATTCTCGCTCCTCACTCCAACTTACAATTATGAATCTACAGGTATAAGCGACTTAAATTCAGACGACGAAATAAGAAGAACCTCTATACAGGATTTATACTTCTTGGGAGACCATACCTTAACGCTCACGGGTTTTTATTCTTCCGATTACCAACGGGAAGGGAGTGGAATTGCGACCCAAATCTATTTCCACACAGGGCTAGAGTTAGACACAGACGGGGATGGGATAGGCGATACTCCAGTGGGAACCAGCAACCAATTAGACTTCGCCAATTATGTTATAACAGGATATACAAACGACTACGTAAACGGATCTCTTTCGGAATCCTATTCTGGTGGATGTTTTTCTGGTGAAAATCTAGTATGGAGTGCGGAAATTAACAATCCCACTGATGAGGCATATATAAGTGGTCATTTTTCTAACTACAGAGTCATAAACGTAGCCGAAAACGATGATCAAACTACCTACTCTATCTCCGCTCTCGCCTACTCTACGGGAAAATATGATGAAGTTGAAAACAGGCTTGATTTTGGAAATATAACCATAGACGACCCACCTCTTTGGCCCCATCAGCTGTACGCACCCATAGCTCCCAGCACTGTCTACACTTCTGGCACACAAGATAACGCCAAGATAACACTGGGTAATCCGAACCAATATAAATGGCCAACTAGCAACGAAACCAAATACGAGGGATACGCCACCTTTGAGATAAGAATACCCCAAGCTTCAACAAAGCTTAAAGCCGTGGGGGAGCAGGGTGAGAATGTCACTCAATACGCAATAGACATTGAACCCAAATATGCCTTACCCGACAGAATGACGTACAGTGTCTGTGTCTTTCCTCAGGAAACATTAGGAAACGGTTTTGACGACCCTTCGCTAACCATGTCAGCCAGCTTATTTAAGGCCGGAAATCCATTAAAATCAGTAGGCACTATTTTTCATGAGGTTTCTGAAGCCAACTATACTGCTAATTATCTAAAGTATTCTCTTTACACGATAGACGGAAACCCCGAAAAATCCGCAACCACGGATGGTTTTGCGGTACCATCCCTAAAAGACGGAGAGGAGTTCATAGACCCAAACAAACCGGTACAGTTTTTCCTCGAGAAGCTTATTACAACAGATACCAACTACTGGTTCGCCGTGTTTGCCCACAATAATTTCACGCGCTCCTCCCACGCCATTGTAGGATTGATACCTTCTTCGACACAAGCCACTACCTATTTTTCCAGTAATCCATCCTTGTCGAATAACCAAATCCCCGAGAGCGAGGACTTTAACATTGTTCAAGGTATAGACATTTCAGCCTTAACGTCCTCCAATTTAGCTTTAGTTGGCGAAGATGAGATTCCAACTGTATCCTACACATCTTTAAATCAATTAAATTCCACCCAACCTTCCTTTGTCTGGAGCGCCACCAACGAACTCCTATTTAAGGATGATTACGGTAAGGATCTGGAAATGATCACTGCCCAAACCTATCGAATTACAATCAGAAAATACGATGGACGTTTTGAACAGCAGGATGAGTATAACGCCGATCTCCCCTCCTCTGATATATATGTGGAATTGTACAATGTTAAGCTCCCGGATGAAAATGCAGTTTTTGACTTTATACATGACTATAACAATCCCCACATAGTTAAGAGTCTTTCCGACAACCCTGATGCAATATCGTATGACGTTAATGGAAACGTGACTGCATCTGAGGCCGCCACAAAATGGTTTAAAGTAGAAGATAGTGGGATCGTTTACAAAAATTCCCCCAACAACTTTCCCTTAAGACAATTTGACATTGTTATCGAGGCTCATGACGACCTCGGGAAAACCAGTGCCAAAAACCAACTATTTAACGGAACATTAAATCAAATACCAAACAACTATCACTTAGACGGAGATGGTAAAGACGGCTACGACTTTGTTCCTTGCTCGTTGAGTATCCCCAGCGGGATAGTATTTGCTCAGTACGACAAGGGCTGGATTAAGGGGAAAGATACCACGGCAGATGGGGTAGACGATTATTCATTTTTATCCCAAGGACAGGCGCATCTTCGCAAATACCCATATCTTGCTACCGCAGAAATTTATAATAATGGATTTTTAGATATCACAATGCAACCCTCTAAGGATGCTGCGGGAAACACCATGCTCTCGAGCTCCGAAATGCTAAATAGTTTCCCCGATGTACGAGGACTTGTTTATTATTATAGTACGGGAGATAATTCAATAATCGATACATCTACGGCGAATGGAGAGATTATTTTTGGCCCCAACAACAAAGCTCCTGACTTCTCAATGGAGCCAGCTAATATTCCGGGATCTAAAGATTTTGGTGCTCAAGGCAATGTGAAATTTGTTCAAAGTAACGGCACCGTAGTTAGTTATGCTGACGCGCCCACACCCATAACTACCGCTGCCGCAGATCCGCAAAACGTTACGGTCTATAGATGGTATCATCTTTTTGACTCGTCCACCAATCCCGCTAACATCAGAATACACTTTCCCAAAATTGCATCGCCCAACGTTGAAAACATCTTCCTTACGATTGGCTTGTTCGATACATTGTCTTACCTCCAACATTTTAACGCCGATAACAGTGCCAAAACCCAACCTGTAGTATCACAATCAAGCGCAGCGACAACAAGAACTTCAGTCCCCGGAGTAGTCATAGACGTTAATGGAGCCCCACATGTAATCACTACCCAAATCACACCAACCATTCTACTCGAAGAAAATATTAAGTTCTCCACTATTCCTTACGCTGTTTATGACGGGAAGGGTAAGGCGCTTTACTGGAGTGAAGAGGTCTACAATAAGAACACTAAAGAAGGGTTAAAATTACAGGAAGGAACCCCATGCTTCCTCAAGGAAAGTAGCTTACAAACCAAGGGTCAGTCAGCCCTAGCTTACCGAGCTTGGTGGGATGTAACCTTGGATCCCGGAGAGCAAGATCTGGTGATGGATTTCAATTACGCAGATGCCCAATA
>Ga0207984_1001690_pt1 | contig 10733 bp, 5 predicted proteins | sample ETNtaG_30_FD_185760 | JGI IMG/M metagenome (GOLD analysis project Ga0207984, IMG submission 185760) | Marine microbial and viral communities from oxygen minimum zone, Eastern Pacific Ocean - ETNP201306PF43B (SPAdes) (version 2) | ecosystem: Environmental > Aquatic > Marine > Oceanic ...
ATGAACAACTCATTGTATGCCGGCTCACCTCCCAGCACCCATTCCAGATCATCGGTCACCCACTTGCGCCAGAATGTTTCGTCCAGGCAGAAACAATGCCCGACAGAGGGAGCGGAATGGTTCTGAGTACAGTTAACCATGACGGAACCGGCGCTGAGGCCGAAGCGTTCCTCGGCCCGGCGCCGGACCTCGGCTGCATAGTCGCAGCGAATCGCCAGATTATCTGAGCTCAGATAGCACAGACGCGTGTCGCCCTTCTGTAAGATCAGCGCCCTGCAGTGAAGCGGATCCAGCACTGTGTCACTGGGGCGCTTCACACCGATGTTTCCGGCGACCTGGGTGCCGTTCTCCGGCGTGATATCTACCGCGGCCGCGCCTGCAAGCAGTCTGTCTTTCATGCCGTGTATCTCCCGGCTGATTCAGTCACTGTCTGATCCAGAATGACGTTTCATCGTAGCGCGTGCTGTGTGGCCCGCTGAAAAGCCCGATTTCAGCCGTTTCAGGGCGGGCCAAGCGTCCGCGCAAGGTTGACAGATTTCCCCTGAGTGCGCCATGCTTGGTCGCCCCTCCTGTAATCCAAGCAGTTGGACGAACGATATCGGTGGCTTTTGCCGAAGGACCTAAGGGGCCAGATTATCCCACTCCAAACATAAAGAGAAGCAAACATGGAATACGTGACCGAACCGGCGAAGCAAGTTCCTGTTGCGCGGGACGTGGATGTAGTTGTGGCTGGGAGTGGGATATCGGGGCTCTTCGCCTCGCTGGCTGCGGCAAGGCACGGTGCGAGGGTGGTGCTCGTCGACCGGATGGGCATGCCGGGCGGCAACATCGGCCCCGGCAGGATCGTTGGCTATGGCATCGGGGGCAGCATTCTGTCTACGCAGCACGAGCGGCGGTACACGGGCGTCGTTGCCGAGTTTATCGAACGCCTGAACAAAGATCTGGATGATGTGCCGTACACCTACTCGACGATGAGCCACGGGGTTTCTCGTGTCGCGGCGAACATGTTTGAGGAGGAAGGGGTCGAGCTGGTGCTGTCCGCTTACGCCGCGGACCCAATCATGGATGGTGACAGGGCCTGCGGGCTGTTTGTAGAGAGCAAGTCGGGACGCATCGCGATAAAGGCGAAGGTCGTCATCGATGCGACCGGCGACGCGGACACCGCGGCCCGAGCGGGCGCGCCGGTTCGAAGAAGGGTGACTGTCGAGGAAATCAGCCAGGACAACGTCAGCGCGCACCCCGATCACCAACACTGGAACGATGGCCAGATTTACTTCTTCATTGGAGAGGTAGACATCAAACAATACCGGGAGTTTCGTGAGAAGGAGACCGCGCTCACGAGCGAACAGCAGCAGTGGGCCGATGAGAACCTGCTCATCCGCTGGAAGGGCTGGCCCGACTCGATCATCCCGGCACTGAAGGAAGGCTGGGATTCGGGCGAGTTCAGGTCCGAGTATGACCTGCGGCCAAACCTGCGCGTGGCTCTCAATGACTGGTTCGGTTTCAGTACGGCGCGACCAGGCATCGCTGGCGGACGCGCGGGCATCTTTGGCGATTACGATACGGGCAACTGGAAAGATGTGTCGCTCATGGAATCCGCGGTGCGCAACATTGCGTACGATGGCATCAATTATTTCCGAAGAAAGCGTATCCCCGGTTTCGAGAATGCCTACATCATCAGCATGGCGCCATTCTTCGGCGCGCGGGGCGGACCGTTCATCGATTCGGAGTTCGTCCTGACGCCGAGGGACGCAAACGCAGGCCTCCGCGTTCCGGACACGCTTTACATTGCTTATCTCGATGCCCCGCCGGATGGACAGCGCCGCGGGCACGACATGCCCTATCGCATGCTTCTGCCGAAAAAGATCGACGGTCTGCTGGTGACCGGCAGAGGCGCCGGCTTCCTGAGGAGGGGACACGACCCGGCCACACGGGAGCGCACGAACATGATGGCCCTCGGCCAGGCCACCGGCATCGCGGCCGCGCTCGCAGCCGCAAAGGGTCTGACGCCCCGCAAACTGGACGTAAAGGAACTTCAGAGCACGCTCATCCGAGCAGGTTACTACCTCGGTGACGACGAACGCCTTGCGGAGTTGGGTATCGGGTTATAGTCGGTTGGCATCGAGGCTCCTGCTCTTTCCCCATTATCGCCGCTGTACACTCCTGATATGATGAGACGCAAGGCAACGTCCTGACGCATTCTTCAGGTTCCTTCGATTCCGGAAGCCCTCAACAAGGCGATGAGTAACACTCCACACCCACGATTCCCCTGGCTTTTCAGCCCATTCACCTTTCATGGTGTGACGCTCAAGAATCGCATCGGCATCAGTGGTCATTTCGCTGGGTGGTGGGTAACGGACGGGCTCCCTAATGAGGATTTCGCGGCTTACATTGAGGAACGAGCGAAAGGTGGAATCGGGTTCTTCATGATTGGTGCCACGGCCACCGTCCTCGAGGGTGGCCCGGACTGGTTTCTCAACCTTGATGACCGAATCATTCCGAGCTATCGCATGTGCGCCGAAGCCGGCCAGCGCCACGGGACCAAGGTCTTTGCACAGCTCCTTCACAGGCCGGACAGGAAGACACCCCGGAATCAACTAGCCGGCACAGAGCCACCGGATGACACGCCGGACCGGACGGTCGAGGAAATTCAGAGGCTTGCACAATCTTTCGGACCAGCCGCCAGGCGGGCGCGCGAGGCCGGCCTGGATGGCGTGGAGCTTCATGCTCATGAGGGCTTTCTTTTCTACCAGTTCCTGAGTCTCCGATTTAACGGCCGAACAGACCAGTACGGCGGGCCCCTGGAAAACCGGATGCGCTTCATGGTTGAGACGCTCCAGGCCATGCGGAATGCAGTTGGTGAAGATTTTCCCCTCGGAGTTCGGCTCAGCGCGGACGACCAGGAAGAAGGCGGCAACACGGTCGAGGACTCGATCGAAGTGGCCCGCAGGCTCGAGGCAATGAACCTGGTGAACTATCTCAGCTACACCGGTGGCGACCGCGAGTTCCATCACGGCCCCATGGCCCGCCCCGCGGCTGAGTGGGTGCCCTTCGTCGGGCGCATCAAATCGGCCACTAAACTGCCCGTGATGCACGCAGGGCGAATCACGACTCCCGACACCGCCGAACAGGCCCTCGCAGAAGGCAAGCTCGACGTAGCACTCATGACCAAGGCCAACATCGCCGACCCGCACTTTGCCCGCAAGGCTCGCGAGGGACGGCTTGATGACATCCGATTCTGCACCCGCTGCGTGCAGAGCTGTATCGGCGACATGGCGAATATGACGTGCGTCTACAATCCGGTGACGAGCAGGGAGCGCGAGTGGGCTGAGCTCAGACCCGCTGAGCAACGAAAGAAAGTGGTCATCGTCGGCGCAGGTCCGGCAGGGATGGAAGCAGCTCTTGCCGCGCACGGCAGGGGACATGAAGTCGTCGTGCTCGAGAAGAGCGACCGAATTGGCGGACAAGTGCATCTGGCATCCGCCTCGCCTCTGCGGGCGAATTTCATTCGAATCGTCAAGTTCTATCAGCGCCAGGCCGCAAAGGGCCTCTTTGATGTTCGGCTCTCGACTGAGGCCGACGCCGAGTACATTCAGTCTCTCTCGCCGGACGCCGCCGTCATAGCGACCGGCTCAGTACCCATCAGAAGCGAAGTCCCAGGCGGCGGCAAAGTCTGGACCGTTCACGATGCCTTCACATGTAAAGATATCCACGAGCTGCGACGAGCCGTGGTGGTGGACCGCCATGGCTTCATGGAAGCCCTCGCGAGCGCAGATTATTTATCGGCCCTTGGAATCGCGATCGAATTCATCACGCCCCTCAACCGGATTGTGCCAAAGGTTGATGGCCTCACGCGGTCCGAGATGCTGAGGCAGTTGGAACACCGGGGCATTAACTTTTCTGATGGCGAGGAGACTATCGCCTGGGATGGTGATGAGGTGTTGCTCCGCAAAGCTGAAGGTGCATCGGAGAGAACGTTAAACGATATCGATGCAGTGATCGTTTCTGCCGGCTCCGTTCCAGTCAATGAACTGGCGTCATCCCTCCGTGACCGGGTTGCGGAGATTCATACCATCGGCGACGCCAACATCCCTCAAACCGTAACGGAAGCAACGTTCCAAGGCGGGAACATTGGTCGTCTACTTTGATTTCGGGACGGGCCGTTGAGGCCCAATTTCACCGCCGTGATGGCCCTGGCGTGATTTAACATCACCCACGCGGCTCAGTTTAAGCTTTACTTCTTCCCCCAAAAAGGTACGCATCCACGACAGAGTGATTTCGGAATCATGATGCTGAGATCGCTCTGCTCCAAATAATCCTGGTGGATTGGTATAGCGAAGGAGAGACAGATGAGAATGACTGGCCCGGATCCTCTATTCAAGTCGGCGAAGCCCTTGATATTCGCACACCGCGGCGGCAAAGGGGAAGCGCCTGAAAGCACGGAAAAGGCAATTCTGCATACAGCTCAGCACGGAGACGTTTTGGAGCTCGACCTGAGACTGACCAAAGACTGTGAGATTGTCCTGTGGCACGGACCAGGCATGACGAGGACATATGACCGGAACGGACGCCGGCTCGATCACCGAGACATTCGAGACTGGGATTGGGCAGTGTTGGAAGGAAATGTCTTTGTCATGGATCCACTGAAGCCGGGTGAGAAGGATGACAGACAGCAGATCGATCACCCCGATCTGGGCAACGAACGAAGGCTCCTGAGGCTTGCGGAATTGCCTGCCATTTTGACCCGGGCAGATCAGCAGCGTGTCGGCAAAGGCATTCAGGAGCCACTCGGTCTGAATCTTGAACTGAAGTCTTCAAAACGCACTGACCCCAGATTCAATCGCGACCGCGCATACTGGGGCAGAAAGAAGATTTGGGAGTCTTTTTTCGCCTTTCTCAATGCCGAACATTCCTACCGCCCCATTGTCCTGGCCAGCGGAAAACACAGCCTGATAAAGCGATTCCGCAATGAGAATTCAAAACGAGGTGGCCCTCAATACCCGACCGGCCTTTCTGTGGGTGAACAACTCGCCTACAAAAGCGAAATGAAGGGCAGCAAGTTTTTCAGCACTGGGAACAGAAACCTCGCCCGCTGTTTTATCAAGATTGTTGGCCCCATCCTTAGAAAGAAAAAGAAGAAAGACCTGAGCAAACATCCATTCCAAACGTCATGGGCTCTGGCAAGCCAAACGCTCGCCAAAACTGTTCACGATCACGGTGGATCTCTCCAGGTTTTTCTGACGAAATACCCGTTCATCGCGAGTGCGGTCGATTCCCTGCCAGACGCTGAACTGAAATCCGAGCTCTCGAAACTCCTGGACATGGGTGTCGATGGTTTCATGACAGATTATCCGGCAAGAGTCAGAGACATTCTGGATAACATGTGATGCTTTGCTGCGCAGATAGATCCGCGATGAAGCAACAACTGGACGCGCTCAAACCGCACGGCAGATCAGAGAGCTGCGCCACAACCCTCACTGGCTTAGTCCGACCATTTCCGCCAGCCAGCCTGGTGACTCCCCAACAGGGATGTAGCCCGGCTCGTGATCGAGCTCTGAATACTGCGCCTTGATAAAGATGGCCGCAGGCTTGCCATCAATGAGCAACGGTTTCGGGATCTTTTCTTCGAGGATGATGTGCTGCGCGACCAGCCCGGCCGCGTACCCGTCGCACTCTTCTTCGATGCTCGATTCGCCGCCCTGGATGGCGTGGATGGACTCGTGAAAAATCGCGCCGGCAATCTGCCCGTCGGGTACGTGTGAAAAAAGACTGTTGTTTTTCAACACCTTCACATACATCGTGCGGGGCCCGAACGTTTCCGTCCGAAAGAGACCGACCGGTTTGACCTGGTGGGTGAAAACGATCGTTCCCTCTCTCAGCATTTTTCGAATCTGCTTGATGATCGTCTGCCCTCGGGAGGTCTGCCCGAATCTGGTCGGCTCGACCCTGGCCACGATCTCTTCAATCTTATGGTAGCCCTCCTTCTGGATCGCCGCGGGAGCCGGGGCCGGCCGTTTCGAGCGGCGAAACATCTCGATGCAGACACCAGCAGCAAACCCGATCAGCAGGATGATGCCGATTCGGCGACAGGAGAACTTGGGTTTTGTGTCTTTCATCTGCGGCCCGTCGGGAGTGTCGAAAACACCTTGTCTCTTCTTCGTCGTCAGATTGGCGTTCTATTCGCGAGGCGATTCTGTTCGCAGGATGGTCTTTTAGATAGCGGGGCTTCTCATGCCGTCACCGTCTCCTCATCCGCTTTTGCCATACTGACCAGCACGCCCGCGCCGAGGAACACGAACGCCAGCAGGATGAGCAACCAGCCGAGCGAAGAGCCTGTGTTCGCGCCGGACTCCGCGACCGGCCGGCCCGGCGACAGGATGACCAGGACGCTCGAGAAAACGTAATAGCCGCGAAATCCATACAGCCACGCGAACGCGGCGAGGATAAAGGCGGCGAGAAGCGTACTGAATAAGAGCGTGCCGGTCGATACATCCAAAAAAGGAATGAGGTTCAGCAGGAGGAGTGAAGAGGTCAACATGCCGGCCCCCATATGAGAACATCGAGCGGGCATCCACTCACGGCCGATGAGCCAGTGGGACATCATGCTGCAGCCGGTAATTCCGATGAAGACTGTCAGCATATTCAGCCACAGTTCCGGCCCCATTTTATCCGGAACGAAAAGTATCATGTAGGCAAACAGATAAATGTGGGCGGCACTGAATAATCCATGACTCTTCCTGCTCACCGCCAGCGCGTGCAGGTAAACAAGCACCACCGCACCTCCGGCTTTGAAGCTGAGCTCGAGGCGATGAGGGTCTGTGTTGTGAATGAGGAAGGCGGCAATTGATGTCAGAATCACGGCGAGATGCGCGAGCCTGGCATTACGGGTGACTGCGCTGTATGCCCACGCGGCCGCGGTGGAGACCCCAAGCCACAGAACCGGCCAGTTCAGAATTCGCAGGTTCTGCGGAAGCCGGTCGGCCAATGTAAAAGTGTCGCTGTGCGGCGGCTTCAGGGAAATATACTCGCCAGTAATCGTGGCCAGGATGGCGAGGGAGGCGGGCATCAGAATGACCAACACCTTCAGCTTCGTGAAGGCAGGGCCTGTTGGGGCGAGGCACAGAATGGCGACCGAAAGGAACACTGAAGACGGCAGCAGATCGCACAGATAGAAAGTGAGATCGAGGGTCCATGACATCGCCAGATGATGGATGCAGGAAGTCAGCAGAACCGTGCCGAGCATGACCCACTGTGCGGCCGGTGTTTCAAGCAGTCTCCGTTCCTTCAAGCGCAATCCCCTCTGTTCCATCAGAGCCAGAGGCGCGAGAAACAGAACCAGCACATTAAGAGCCCAGCCTGCTATCAGCCAGGCCGGCTCGCGGTTCTCGTTAAACTCCCTGAAAGAGTTGCCCATCAGCGCGGGCGCGATCGCATTCCACGAGAAAAGGAAAAATAACCAGACAAGAATCGTCCACGAAAACCTGCTCGGCACTGTTCGCCCGGCGAAGCCGAATCGCAGCGTGGCGAGGGTGAGGCCCAGCATGCCCCACTGAATGCTCAGGTTCGAATCCATCGCGTGAAAGGCCAGCTCATCCAGAATGATGAAGCACGCGATGACGCAGACCGCCTCTACGAAAAAGACCTTGGCCGCGTCGTCAAGAATGCGGCGCGTCTGTACCAGGAACACGATGATGCCAACGAGCAGAAACTCATAGACCTCGAGCGCACCGAACGTCGCCAGGATCGCTTTGAGATTTCCGATCTCTTGGTCCTGAGGCTGAATCGCCAGGTAGATACCGGCAAACATCAGCATGGCACTGACCAGGTAAACGGGATTGCGCTCGATGATGTATCGGACAAAACGAGAGCCGGCATGGCTTCGTTCCAGGGATGATTCTGTCTGGCTCATGGGTGGTATTTCGGCAGTTTTCGGCCTATGGAATTCTGACGGCATGGCTGGCTTGCAGGCCTGTCATCTGCGGGGTACTCACTGGAGTAGCCAGCGTCTCGCTGTTGATGTCCTGCAATTGATGAAGTGGCCAGCCTCAAGGCAAGAACGGTGCCGCCGCCAGATGCCTCTAAAACGCCTGTTTTTCACGAGAACAACGTCCGCCGTTTTCACACTTGTGGAACTGTTTACTCAAGTGTGAAGCATGTTACATATCTTCAACATCTCTGGTGCACGACGATCTCTAATCCGCAGACTCATAAATCACTCGCGGGCCGGAGATGAATGCCATGCACTGTTCGTGGTCCCCGCGCCAGATGGTGCCGCCTCGAAGGCCGACCGGATAGAGCGTGGAACATACTCCCCGCCGTATCTCCTTCTTGTTCCACTTCATGAACTCTGTCGAATAGTAGCGAGCGATGGGAAATCGCACGGGCAGGCCCTTCTTGACAAAATCTCTGCTCAGATGATGGGGGATTGGAAAGACGATTTCCGCCTGCCAGCCGGTATCGGTTTTCTTCGCCGCAAAATGGATATCAAGTTTTTTCCATGGCCCGTATTGCAGTGCACCTGCAGCGTTAAAACGAATGCTCGCATTTCGGATTCCGGGCCTGGGCGCGGGGAAACAGAGCGAAATGGAATCGTCGAAGCGCAGCTTTGGGTAAACCGACTTTTCCGTATTCAAGCCTTCGACCTCGGAGTGCATCAGCCGGGCATCGCCATCACACTTGAAGGCCATATAAAGCAGTTTTCCTTTTGTGAACATCCAGACTTTCGTGGTCCCCGGTGCCGTATCGCGCACTCGGCGACTTACAATAAACTTGCCTGAGAAAATCGGAGCTCCCCATTCCATTTCATTGATCTCGCCATCCATTGAGGGGGACCGTTCGGATTCCTTCAGAATCAGCAGTCCACGTTCTTTGATGAGCTCGCCGAGGAACGCGGCCGCATCGCTCACACTGCCCGCAGGCAATTTCGCTACCTCTTTCTGCAATGCAACGTCGATGGCATTTTGAATGGATGCCGCGTTCTGAACTTTGGCGCTGGCGAGCGCTCCATCCACAAGGTGGTCTCTCATCCGATTGAAGGCCAGTACCGGTACCCGGTCGAATTGCCTGCTCATCTCATCGAAGGACGCCATGTAGATTCCGCACTTCAGACCCTTTGCTCGATCGTACGCTGCTTTGAATGAACCTCCGGACACCCAGGTCTGAAGGACTTTCAGCGCTTCTGAAAAATTGAATTTTTCCGCGCCGGCCAACGCATCGAGACGCTGGCCCGCGTGGTATCGATAGGAGAGCGTTCTGGTGAATGCGAAGGAGTCTTTGAAAAACCTGATACGTTCGCGAATCGCCGGCGCTTCGGTCTTCAGTTCCGCCGCATCCAGAAGTTTCATGGCCTGGTCGCATTTCGCCGGCGGAAATATCTCGATCTGTTTCGCATCCCGGAGCCAGCGATAGTTGCTGCGCCGGCTCTCCAGCGTCTGGGTACACCAGGTCTCTTCGAGGAATTCGAAATAGGCTTTCATTTCTGCCGCGGCCGGGCCGAACATGTTCGCGTAAAACTCATCGAGCAGTTCCGCAGGGTCGAGCGTGTTGTCCCAGAGTAGCTTTGAAATGAGCCAGTACTTCGGGCCGTCCAGCCCCCAGCTCGGATAGCATTCGCCGTAGAAAGCATCCACGCCGACGGTGTAGCGATCTCTTATGTTTTTCAGCAGGTACCGATTGTAGATACGAGGAATGACGAAACCGCCACCATAGATGTATTCATAGATGCCCATCCGTGCCGCCATCTGTCGCCACTTTCCCGCGCTCTCGTAAAACTCCTTCTGCTCGTTCTTGTCGTGGAGTTGCGCGCTGTCGAGCGTCAGATATGGCACGATCATCGGATGGAGCTTGATCGCACCTGGAGGGAGCGAACGCAGCCCGGCATAGGCAAGGCATCCGAGCCGTTTGTCTGGATGCACTTTGGACACACGCTCTGCGATTTCGTTGTAGAACTTGAAAAACGCATACGCGATGCGAGCGCGCTTCTCCTCGATGCCGGCCGGTGCGACCGCCAGGCACTGCCTGCATTCGCAGTACTTGTTGGAGTCGTTCATGCCGATGCTGTGTGTGCCGGCCTCGGGATTATCGTTGAAGAATTGGATGATTTGCCGGCTGACGAATTCAACCAGCTCAGGGTTTGAAACGCAGGGCTGAAAATCATCGTGATGCCGAGGCTGATAGCGCTTGCCTTTGACTTCCGGATACCACTCAGGATGCTGCTCGAAATGGGTGGCGGGTGGAATGATGCTTCGCAGCGCGTGATGAAACTTGTCGCGATAGCGAACTCGAAACGCGTGCACATCAAGCGGACGAAACCATCGGCTTTTGTAGTCCGGTTCTTCGACGATGTCCGTGTCTGCCGGAACCTCGACCGACTCGGTCTTTGGAATAATGCGTCCCAACCAATCATCGCCGTCTTTCTTCGGCTCCCAGAAACGCTGCCATGTATCCATATACCACCGGCATCCTGCGAACTTTTCTAACACATGATGCGCGGCCCAATGGTCGCCCCATCGGAATTTGCCTGCCATATACAGGTCGCGGCCAACCGCACGGATGATGAAGCCGTCGTCGTCGAGCTTGTCCAGGTCCGCGCCAATGGCCTTGTCGAGACGAGGCTGGCGTCCCAGCCAGATGCGGTATTCGAACATCTCATCGAGGTTCCTGCCCTTGACCTGACTGTCTTTGATGACCCGCACGTTCAGGCCAGTGATCTGTTTCAGATAACGCTGCAGGAT
>Ga0207984_1001695_pt1 | contig 10709 bp, 10 predicted proteins | sample ETNtaG_30_FD_185760 | JGI IMG/M metagenome (GOLD analysis project Ga0207984, IMG submission 185760) | Marine microbial and viral communities from oxygen minimum zone, Eastern Pacific Ocean - ETNP201306PF43B (SPAdes) (version 2) | ecosystem: Environmental > Aquatic > Marine > Oceanic ...
TATACATATGTTATTGGCATAATTATGCTAATTGCAGGTATATTCTTAAATGAAGTTATTATAATTAAGTCTGGAGCGGTATTATTGATTATAACAGCCGTTCTTTATAATTACAACGTCTTTAAGATTATTTTTCATAAAGAGAAAAAACAATAAAACGAACTCAAATTTTAATTAGATGAATATAGATAATCTAACAACAGAAGAAACAAAAATTCTTGAATTATTAAAAACGGTTATGGATCCTGAAGTAGCCGTAAACATAGTTGATCTCGGTTTAATTTATGAGGTTCATTATCAGGAAGAGCGAAAGCGTATTCATGTTGTAACAACATTATCAACACGAGGATGTCCGCTTGGGGATACCATAATGCAAAATATTGAGGTAGTTATCCAGTCAGTTTACCCTGGGATGGATGTTGATGTGGAGTTAACATGGGAACCAGAATGGACGCCAGACATGATTACCGAAGATGGCAGAAAAGCAATTGATGGATAACAACTAATATGTATTCAAAATCAACAGAATATGCCATTAGGGCTATTATATTCATAGCCTTGAAAGGAAAACCCGGTAAACCATTGGGAGCTGTTGATATTGCACATAAGCTCGATTTCCCGGAAGCATTTTTAAGTAAAGTGCTACAAAATCTTGCCAAAAAAAATCTGGTTATTTCGGTAAAAGGTCCCGGAGGCGGTTTTTATGTAGACAAAGAGATTCTGAAATACACCATACTTAACATTGTTGAAATATTAGAAGATATGGATTTCTTATGTAAATGCGGACTTGGATTACACACTTGTAACCATGAAAACCCATGCCCAATCCATGATGAATACGAATTGGTTAAAGTAAAGATGCGAAATGCACTTTCTTACAAATCTATTAACCAGATAAAGGATGAGATTGCAGAAGGCACTTATTCAATGCAATTTGAACTAAATTGAGTGCACATAAAATTGTGTGGCAATGCTTCATAATTAATTTGTTTCTAATAATTTAATAAACTGCCAACCATCTTAATTCAAAACACCCTGATTCTATAATCTTTAATTTTTTAGTAGTATTGGTTGAACTACTTATTATTAGAATTTACTTTAATTATTTGCATTAAAGTTAGAACGATTCTAAGGTAAATATGCATGTAAAACATTCAATAAGTCTTATATTTGCCAATCGTTTAAACTTTAAATTAATTTTAATGAAAAAACATAATTTTTACGCGGGACCCTCTATCCTGCCACAATATACAATTGAGAAAACTGCTGAAGCAGTTATTAATTTTGCCGGTACAGGATTATCTGTAATGGAAGTAAGTCACCGTAGCAAGGAATTTGTAGCTGTGGTGGACGAAGCAACCCAATTATTCAAAGAATTATTAAACATCCCTGATAATTATTCAGTGTTATTTTTAGGCGGTGGAGCAAGCACACAGTTCGCTATGATACCATTTAATCTTTTCATCAACAAAGCCGCTTATTTAAATACAGGTGCCTGGTCTAAAAAAGCAATCAAAGAGGCACAAATGTTTGGCAACGTTGATGTTGTAGCCTCCTCAGAAGACAGAAATTTTTCCTACATCCCCAAAGGTTATACTATTCCTGATGATGCTGATTATTTCCATATTACAACCAATAATACTATTTACGGCACTGAAATAAAGTATGATGTTGATTCTCCGGTGCCTTTAGTTGCCGACATGTCATCGGATATATTTAGTCGCCCATTAGATATAAGTAAATATGCTATTATCTACGGTGGTGCACAAAAAAATCTCGCCCCCGCAGGAGTTGCTTTTGTGATTATTCGGAATGATATATTAGGAAAGGTTACACATCATCTTCCCACAATGTTAAATTATCAAACACATATCGATAAGGAGAGCATGTTCAATACTCCCCCCGTACTGCCTATTTTTGCTGCTTTACAAACTCTTAACTGGTTAAAGGATAATGGAGGTGTTGAGGCAATGCATATGGTAAATGTAAAAAAAGCTGGAATGCTTTATGATGAGATTGCCAGGAATAGCTTATTTAAAGCGACTGTTGAAGATGAAGAAGATCAATCCTTAATGAATATATGCTTTGTAATGACTGAAGGCAATGAAGATAAAGAAAAGGCGTTCTTTGATTTTGCAACTTCAAAAGGCATGGTCGGAATTAAAGGACATAGATCTGTAGGCGGATTCCGAGCCTCTACATATAACGCTCTCCCAGTTGAAAGTGTTGAAGCTTTAATAGCTACAATGCAGGAGTTTGAAGCCCAGCACAAATAATAGAACTCATATTTTTCTAAATTAACCATAAATATTACTGATATGACAAAAGTATTAGTCGCCACAGAGAAACCCTTTGCTACAGCTGCAGTAGAAGAAATAGGAGGCATATTTAAAGATGCCGGTTACAATTGCACATTTTTTGAAAAATATAATGGACAGGACGAACTTATTGATGCTGTTAAAGATGCAGAAGCAATGATAGTTAGGAGTGATAAAGTTACACCCGAAGTTATAGATGCTGCAACGAAACTAAAAATTGTTGTTAGGGCAGGAGCAGGGTTCGATAATGTTAATCTTGAAGCAGCGACAAAAAATGATGTCGTTGTGATGAACACACCGGGGCAAAACTCAAATGCTGTTGCTGAACTGGCAATGGGCATGATGGTTTATCAGGCACGTAATCATTTTAACGGTACCTCAGGTACTGAGCTTTGCTGTAAAAAACTGGGTATTCATGCTTATGGAAACGTAGGCAAACTGGTTGCAAAAATCGCAAAGGGATTTGGAATGGAGGTATATGCATTCGATCCATTTGTTGCAAAAGATGCTATTGAAGCAGATGGAGTAAAGGTTACTGATACAGTGGAAGAACTTTATAGTACATGCGATTATATTAGTCTACATATACCGGCTAACCAGCACACTTTCAAATCTATTAACTATGAGTTGTTGTCAAGAATGAAAGCGGGTGCAACATTAGTAAATACAGCCCGTAAAGAAGTTATTAACGAGGATGACATGTTAAAAATATTTGCAGAGTATAACAAGTTTAAATATTTATCAGACATTGCGCCCGATAATAAGGATATTTTACTCAATAACTACTCTGACAGGTGTTTCTTTACACCTAAGAAGATGGGTGCCCAAACTGCAGAGGCAAATATTAACGCTGGTAAAGCAGCTGCTCACCAAATTATTGGTTTCATAGAAGAAGGTAATACAACCTTCAAAGTAAATTTAAACCTCATAGGTTAAAAGTCATATTTACAAAGACAATTAACATGGTATCCGAATAATATAAAAGACTACTAAACAATAATATAACAACTATAATATAATAAACCATTTAACTTTATCTCATGAGCGACCAAATAGAAAAAATTGAAAAAGCAGGAACATTTTTTAGATTTGAAGACTTAAGAATTTATCATAAATCTTTAGAATATATCAACTGGCTTCAGGATGTAACAATGCTATTCCCTGATAATAATTTGCAATTTGTACACCGATTTAATGATTCGGCAAGAAACATAGCTTTCTTCATTGCTGAAGGATCAGCCAGAAATAAGAACCAGTTTATTTATTATTTAAAAATGGCTAAAAGTTCCATCAGGGAATGTCTTATTTTTACAACTCTTTCGTACAAACAAAACAATATTTCTGAAACACATGAAAATGATTCCAGAAACGAGCTGATGGAAATGACAAAGATGATAGGAGCTCTTATTTCTTCACTTCAGCGTTCGATTGGTGCAAGCAATAATGGAAATCATAACAACAATTATCGTTATAACGGAAAAGGGAATGAGGCAAACGAAAGAAGAACCAAATATGAAAATGTTGATGATCCAAACTATAACAAGGAAACAGATAATTAAATCTGTAAATTCTGCTGAAAAGTCGTGTTTAACTAAATATTTATTGGTTATATGGCAATACTAAAAGCTTTTAAAGGATATCGCCCTCCCAAAAACATTGTAAAGGAGTTAGCATCACGTCCTTATGACGTACTTAACTCTTCAGAAGCTCGAGATGAAGCATCTGGCAATATCTACTCTTTATTACATATCATTAAACCAGAAATTGATCTTGATGACAATATTAATTTATATAATCAGGAAGTTTACAACAAAGCAAAGGATAACTTTGAAGAGTTTAAGGCAGCTGGGTGGTTAAAACAGGATGAAAAGGATTATCTCTATATCTATGCACAAACAATGTTTGGCAAAACTCAATATGGTATTGTAGGCTGTGCCAGTGTAGATGATTACATGAATAATGTTATTAAGAAACATGAGCTTACCAGGCCTGATAAGGAAGAAGATAGAATGAAACATGTTCGCATTACTAATGCAAATATGGAGCCTGTTTTCTTTTCCTATCCTGCTGTTGCCGAAATTGACAATATAATTGAAGATTATGTGGATGCTAATAACGCAGATTTTGATTTTACAGCTGACGATGGTATTGGTCATCACTTTTGGGTTATCAGAGATAGTTCGATTATCAACAGGATAATTGAGTTATTTAGCAAGTTGCCTTCAACATATGTTGCTGATGGTCACCACAGAACAGCCGCTGCTACTTTGGTTGGTAATGAGAAAAAATCAAATAATCCTAACCACACAGGGGATGAAGAGTATAACTTTTTCCTTGCTGTACATTTTCCTGATAACCAACTTACTATTATCGACTATAACCGTGTTGTAAAGGATCTGAACGGTTATTCAGCACCGGATTTTTTGGAAAAGTTAAAACTTTCATTTGATATTGAAGAAAAAGGATCAGAGATATATAAACCAGTTTCTCTACATAATTTTTCAATGTATCTCGAAGGTCATTGGTATTCACTAACAGCCAAGAAAGATACATACATTGATAATGACCCGATTGCGGTTTTAGATGTAACCATACTTACAAATCAGGTGTTAGATCCTTTGTTGGATATAGAGGATCTGCGACGTTCAAAACGAATAGACTTTGTAGGTGGAATAAGAGGACTTGAGGAACTTAAAAGAAGAGTCGACAGTGGAGAAATGAAAGTTGCATTTGCACTTTATCCGGTAAGTATGCAGCAACTCATTAACATAGCCGATAGTGGTAATATAATGCCTCCAAAAACAACCTGGTTCGAACCAAAATTGCGTTCCGGCCTTGTTGTACATGAACTTGATTAACGATTGGTTAGTTGAGTAATTTTGTTATTATGGGTAATCGTTTAGCTTACTCGTAATCCAGAACTAAACATATTTGATTATATTTGACGTTGAATTCGTTACCCACGATTGAATAAATGTCAAAAAAGAAATTCCAACTTTTCAGAAAGAGAAATTGTACTCGCCCAACGTTATTAGGTTGGGTAATAATCCTATTATTCTTAGCAGTAATATTCAGATTGTCATTAGTTGCTGTATATTACTTTTTGGCAGTTAATAACTCCGTTAATTCAAAAACACTTGTACTTGAGGGATTTGCACCAACATATGTAGTAAAGGATGCACTTAAGTATTACAAAGAAAATGAATTTGACAGGTTAATTGTAACAGGGATTCCAATTGTTAACTATGAATTTATAGCACCTTATAAAAATACAGCTTTGGCAACCATGACTGCTATAAGAAAATTTGGTTTTAATGATACCGTTTACATTGCTGATATTCCAACGAATATTCTGATTGACAGAACCTATAATACAGCAGTTGCCACCAAAATGCTATTCGATGAGAACAATTGGCCAAAGAATTTCGACATTTATTCGGTTGGGGTTCATGCTCGCCGAAGTAGGATGATGTTTAGAAAGGTTTTTGGTTCAGATTATGATATTGGCATTATTTCCCACCAAGACAGAACTTTTGACCCTAATCATTGGTGGAGGAATAGCAAAGGATTTCGAAATGTTAGCAATGAATTTGTTGCAACATTATATGTTATGATGTTTTTTCATCCTGATTTTGATAAATCAAAAGCAAACGTTGAGTTAGGTAATTATATCGATAGTATACAATATAGCCGAGAGGATAAGTATACTGAATTTACAGATTCAACATCTTCCCGATTTAATGCAAAGGAAAGAGAGGATTTTCATGAGTTAGTATATTTCAAACCAGATATAAACTATAAAATTGAAGCTCAATTTGTGGTTGATACAACAGTACCTGTATTTGAGATGAAAACTACTACTTCAAGAACCCCAACTTATCGTACATACGGTTATTTAGACTTCGTGATTAATGATACAAGTTATCGACTAACAGCTTTCCAGAATATGGCTTATAAAGATAATCCGATATATGGAGGTAGTTTGTTTGTGCCTTTTAAGGATTTAACCAATACGATTAGTACGTACGGTGGTGGAAGATACATCGATATTCCTATTCCTATCTCAAATCATCTTGTTCTGGACTTTAATGAAGCCTACAATCCTTATTGTGCTTATTTTGACAGATGGTCTTGCCCGGTGGTACCATTTGAGAATCATTTGGATGTTGAAATACAAGCTGGTGAAAAGAAATATAAATAGTTAAAAGATCAAATAATGTCAAATATTGATATTTCGGTATTATTAGTTGAAGATGATAAGATTCTTCGAAGTGTCTATACTGAAATCATCGGTATGCATGTTTCAAAATTATATACTGCTGATAATGGGAATCAAGGATATGATAGTTATTTGAAGAATAAACCGGACCTAATATTAACAGATATTAAGATGCCGGTGATGAATGGCATTGAAATGATTGCTAAGATCAGGGAAAATGACAAAGCTATACGTATTATAATAATTTCGGCCTATAGTGATTCACATTTCTTTTTAAATGCAATTGAAACAGGTGTTAAAGGTTTTCTTATAAAACCGGTTGTAACTGCCGACTTGTTAAATATTATTAGAGATCAGGCTAATGATATTCTTCTTGAAAAACGACTCAAAGAAGAGGCCACCAAAAGACGAGCAGCTGAGAAAGAACTTGATAAGGGAGAGAGTATATTAAGGGCTTTGTCGCAAGCTACTGCAATCTTTTTTAGTAAGGGTGTTAATGACCAAACTGTAAATAATATACTAAAATTAATTGGAGAAGCGGCAGATGTTTCAAGGGGATATATTTTTAAGTTACATGAAAAAAATGAGAATGAATATATAAGTCAAATTTACGAGTGGGTTGCACAGGGAATAGTTCCGCAAATACATAATGAAGACCTTCAAGATATCATTACAGACGATCCAATTTTTTTACCATGGAAAAAGAAAATGAGTAACCGGCAAAACATATTAGGGCTCATTAATGATTTTGATGAACCCACCAAAACTATTCTAATGGAACAGGACATCTGCTCTCTACTTGCAATACCAATATATGTGAAAAATAGTTGGTGGGGTTTTATTGGTTTTGATGATTGTGTCAGCAATAGAATTTGGTCAGATTCAGAGATTAACGCCCTCGAGATGCTTGCTTTTAACCTTGGAGGGGCTCTTTACAGAAGGGAAGTAGAGGATAAGATGACCAGATTAAATGCTTCACTAGAAGAACGGGTTTGGGAGCGAACAAAAGACCTTGAACAGGAGGTTGTGGAACGTACAATTGCTGAAAATCTCCTTCGTGATAGCGAAGAAAAATACAGACTTATTTATGAAAACGCTAATGATGGAATACTCTTGATTGTAAATAATATTATTTCTCTGGTTAACCCTAAGTTTATTGAAATTATTGGAATGTTGCCAAATAAGGTAATTGGTACTATGTTTTCATCACTTGTAAAAACTGAATTTGTCGAGAAAGTAGATAAGTATTTTAACCCTAAAGATGAAAATGACGAGGTGACAAGTGAAATGCAGGTTCAATTAAAAAATAATAGGTGGCTTGAGTTAAAAGTAACCCTTATTTCATGGGATCTTGAGCCGGCAAGTCTTGTTTTTATTTCGGATATTACAAAACGAAAAAAAGCTGAAATGGAACTGAATAACCTTAACACGAACCTTGAGAAAAGAATAAATGAAGAAATCGATCAGGTAAATGAGCAGCAACAGTTATTAGTGCAAAAGTCTAAACTTGAGTCAATTGGAGAGTTGTCTGCCGGTTTGGCGCACGAAATTAATCAACCTCTAGGTGGTATATCAATGGGACTCGAAAATATACTTCTAAACTCTAAGGAAGGTTCTGTTGATAATAAATATATTAAGAAAAAGGTAGATGTACTTTTTAATGATATTGGAAGAATACAAAAAATAATTGAGCATGTAAGGTTGTTTTCAAGGGATCAGGATAAGTCAATTACAGAAATGATCTCAATAAATAAAGTTCTGGTTGATGCACTTTCATTGATTAGCAAGCAGTTTGCAGATCATAATGTTGATTTGATTATTAATATTCCTGATAAATCAATCGAAACATTAGGCAACCAATATCGACTTGAGCAGGTTATCTTAAATCTATTATCGAATGCAAAATATGCTGTAGATGAAAAAGAAAAGCAGGTTGGTGCAGATAAGTTCGTAAAACAGATTTCTATTGAACTAAAAAAAACCAATTCGGGGGCAATTATCAAGATAAATGATAATGGTTTAGGTATTAGTAAGAAAATAATCTCTAAAATCTTTAATCCGTTTTTCACAACAAAAAGTGAAAAAAAAGGTACAGGTTTAGGATTGTCCATTTCATATGGAATAATTTCTGAAATGGAAGGTACTATTGAAGTTGAAAGTGAAGTAGGTAAATTTACACGAGTTAAAATAAAACTTCCAAATGATGAGAATATATGAGTAAGAAAATAAATATATTGATCGTTGATGATGAACCACGTGTTGTAGATGAGATTGAGGAGTTTTTAACAGGTAAGAATTTCAATGTCTTTAAAGCGGGAAAACCCTCAATTGCTTTCACTCTGCTGGATTCACACCCTATTAATATTGTGATTCTTGATATTAAACTTCCGGAAATGAACGGATTGGATGTGTTGCTAAAGATAAAATCAATGTATCCTGAGATTGAGGTAATAATGATATCAGGGCACGGTGATATTGATACAGTGATACAAGCATTGAGAAATGGCGCTACCGACTATTTTGCGAAGCCTTTCAGGTTGTTCGATATCAATAATGCAATAACCCGTACCCAAAAGTATATGGAGCTCAGCAACAAGCTCAAAACTGCTCAGCAGAATGTTGACGAATTATCAGAAAAAATACTTAATAGTATTAGCACACAGCTTCTCGGGAAAAGTGATTCAATAAAGCAACTAATTAGCATGATGAACAAGGTTGCTAAATCGGATAATACTTCGGTGTTGATCCTTGGAGAGAGTGGAACCGGAAAAGAATTAGTGGCAAATGGGATCCACCAGCTAAGTAAACGAAGTAAAAACATGTTCTACTCTGTTAATTGTTCTGCCATACCTGAAACTCTTTTCGAAAGCGAATTTTTTGGACATAAAAAGGGCTCATTTACTGGTGCTATTGAGGATAAAGCAGGGTGGTTTGAGATAGCTAATAATGGGACTTTATTCCTCGATGAAATTAGCGATATGCCTTTGGGGCAACAGGCAAAATTGCTCAGAGTGCTTGAGGAAAGACAGGTAAGTAAGGTTGGATCTCGAAATATTAAACATGTAGATGTACGGGTAATAACTGCATCAAATACAAAATTGGAGCACCTTGCTGCAGAAAATAAATTCCGACTGGATTTGTTTCATCGGCTAAGTGTTTTTGTAATTGATATTCCTCCTTTACGTGATAGAAAAGAAGATATACCATTGTTATTCGACTATTATCTAAAGCAATACAATTCTCAAATGGAAAAGAATATCCGCAAGTATGATCCAGGTATAATTAATATACTTTCAGAATATAGTTTTCCGGGTAATATTAGGGAATTAAAAAATATTATTGAAAGAGCCGTAATTATGTGCGATGGCGATACTATTCTGCCTAATCACATTTCGTTTTCAGCTTTGGGTTCACCAGGATCTAACGAAAGGATATCAGATAATGATAATGTTCAACAAGCTATTTCTGATAATTTTGATCTGGAGTTTCATGAAAAGAGATTGATTCAGAATGCTTTGATCCGTGCAAATAATAATAAATCGAAAGCTGCTACCTTACTTAATGTCACCTGGCAAGCATTGGACAGAAGAATGAAGAAGCACGGATTAGAATGAACTACCCCGCCGCAAGCGGACGGGGTATCCTTAGCCCTCTAAAAGAGGGCTAATTGGACTGCCTTATATAACACTTTGTACTCTTTCTCAACACCTTGTTCTCTAACATATTTTGAAATTGTCTTTTCATCTCCAAACTTACTGACAGTATTTACAAAATAGCCATCTGTCCAAAATTCACCACCCCATAATTTTTGTTTGACTTCTGGGTTTTGTCTTAATACTTCGCGTGCTGTGATGCTTTTTATTATGGTTACTATCTTGGTCGGACTATAGGTAGGTACAGATTGAACCAAAAAATGAACATGATTGTCGTCAGTCCCTATCTCAAGAAAATGCATTTGGTATCTTCTTGAAATCTCCAAACACGTTTCCTTAAGAGTATTATCTATAGCCTCACAAAATACTACTCGTCTATATTTGGCTGGACACACATAATGATACAGCAATACTGATACATTATGCGATTTATGAATATATTTGCTTTTTGCCATTTCATGGCTAATATAAATATTTCGCCGCAAGCGGCGGGGAACTAACCCCTAAAGAGATTAGAGG
>Ga0207984_1001698_pt1 | contig 10685 bp, 11 predicted proteins | sample ETNtaG_30_FD_185760 | JGI IMG/M metagenome (GOLD analysis project Ga0207984, IMG submission 185760) | Marine microbial and viral communities from oxygen minimum zone, Eastern Pacific Ocean - ETNP201306PF43B (SPAdes) (version 2) | ecosystem: Environmental > Aquatic > Marine > Oceanic ...
ATTCCAGTCCATTGGAGACAACAACTAGCTTTTAAACCGCAGATGGAGACCATGGCCGACCAACTCTACCGCTTAGCCTGGTCAGAACAATAAATAGGAGTTAGCCATGAAAGAAGGATTAACCGAAATTGTCAGTATTGTCGATCGCTCTGGTTCCATGCAATCCATCTTGGATGATGCTATTGGTGGCTTTAATACTTTTCTGGCTGCCCAGCAACGCCAGCCAGGTGAAGCCAAACTGAGTTTGATTTTATTTGATCACGAGTATCAGGTCGTTCACCAAGCGGTTGATATTCAGCAAGTGGAACCGTTGGATCGAGAGACATATGTGCCTAGAGGAATGACGGCTTTGCTGGATGCCGTGGGCAAAACTATTGATGCGGTGGGAGAAAGGTTAGCTGCCATGCCAGAGAATGAGAGGCCATCACAAGTTATCATCTCAATTCTAACTGACGGTTATGAAAACGCCAGCCAAACCTATTCTAAACCTAAAGTGGCAGAGATGATAAAGCATCAAACGGAGAAGTATAACTGGGCCTTTGAATTTCAAGCCGCTAACATGGATGCGTTTGCAGCCGCCAAAGAATTATCTATTGCACCTGACCGTGTGGTTCAATTTGAAGCCACCAGTGAAGGCGTTAGAGAAGCATTTGACCAGCAATCACAGCGTATCTCAGCTATACGGTCTAGAGATATGGATAAAGTTTAATTGGTTAAAAGGTCAGTCCCAGAGGAAGCGTATAATGCCGAAATATTCTGTGACTCCACATGCTATAGATTACATTTTAGTTCTGGCTAATTCGGGTGAGATTGCTATTCCTGAAATTCAACGTCCTTTTGTCTGGGATACGACGAAAGTCCGGAATTTGTTAGACTCACTATATAATGGATACCCCGTTGGATATTTGATAGCCTGGAAAAATCCTGATATAAAGCTGAAAAATGGAGAGAGCTCTGCGGGTAAATTGATGGTGTTGCTTTTTGTGCAGGGTATGATGTTTTCCCTTTAAGTTTGGAGTATTGGCCAGAGTCAATTGAATGTCTGATGAACATAAAAACTGTCGGCGAAGGCGAATTTGATAACCTTGGATTTCATCGAAATATGTTTAACCAAGCCGGTGCGCAAATGCTGCAGTTGAATAGTATAGAGTCGGTTGGCAATTTTTTGGCATCCAAAGAGGAACCAAGATTTTGGGAAGGGTGGTTGGATCAGTTGTTAGAATATTTAACTGTAGATAGTGTAGTGTCTGTACCTTGTATAGTAACTTTCGTTAATTCGATGAATTGCAAATGGCAATCTATACCTAGTCTTGAGTTTTCACTAGAAACGGTATTCAGGGAAATGGATTTTGTCTCTGGGTTTCCGACCACGCTTGTCAACCATTTGGCTCTAGTAGTACCGCGAACCATTAACGAAATTGAAAAGGGAGGAAGATAATGAAGGGAAAGGCCAATACCACTATCCGTTTCTGGGGCAATATATTTGTGCGAGGTCAATTAAAAGTGCACTCAGAGGTCACGCCCGTACCGTTTGGAAAGATAACTTCAGCGCAACATGATTATTTTAGTTCTTTGTTGCAAAAAGATTGGGACAAATGGCAATGGAAATGGTTTGATTTTTCTCGGATTAATCTACATGCTTACCGATATAAGCGGAAGGAAATAGAAGCTAATCAGGCTATTGAAAACTCGGGTCTAGAACCCAATGCTGATCTTTATGTCTGGGGAGTATTGAATATTTCAGCTTATTTGTCTACCCAAACTAAATTCAGCCAAAAGAAGTTAATTCAGTTGGAGAGGCTAGGAGAAGTGTCACATCAGTTGGATTGTATTGTACTGCAAATGCAGGACGCTTGGAAGTTAGATGAAAAGTTAGGGTTAACCGGTAATGAGACTATTAATCGCTTTGTTGCAGCCCGCAATGGATTGAGTCAGTTCGAGTTTGAGAACCTACAAACTATAGTTAATGGAAACTTACCTAATTGGCAGTTTGAATCCTTTGATACTAGGGATTTAGGCTTTGCCTTCCAGGCAAAAAAATAACCATCAGCTATAAGGCACCACCAGGTTTTTCGGCTCCTTCCTCTGCATTCTTTCGTGCTTTCTCGGCTTGGTCAACTGCGTTTTGGTAAAGTGGTCTTACTTTCAGCAAAACCTCATCTTTAATCTTATAGTAAAGGTCAGTTCAAGCCATGAATCCTTGATTAGAGAGCGTGAAGAGGCAGCTCCCATGCGGGACAGAAAACGGTTAATATCTGCTTCATTAGGCCCTCCTCCGGGACGTTGGGCCTGAATGGTTGATACTATAAACAGGATCAGAAGTGCTATTATTGGAATAATCAGTTTAAGGATAATCCGCTTGAATTCCATAATTTCATTTCTCCTTTGAAGGTTTAAGGGGCGCAGAAGACATTTACTGTATTCTAACTTAGCCCGTTGGAAGTTAATATTGACTTTGAGAAACCGCCATTGACATCATTTCTTTTGGGGAACATAGCGATTCCTTTCTGTCAGTTGACAAACACCTAACACCTTCACCGAACTACTTCATTTTCCCCAGTGTATAGTCAACCCAATAAACCGTTTGCTTATCGCCATTCTTCTTGGCTGCTTTTAGAACTGGAATGACCGATTTCCCCATTTGTGCTAGGACACTAGCACACCGACCTCGCATGATAGAGACCTCACTAGTAAACCCTTCGATCAAAAATGGCACAGCAGCTTCACCCGCTTGTAGTATTTCGTCGCTGATCTTATTGACCTTTATCTGATTCATCTGCTGTCGGAAAGACAGGACTAAATCGTGTGCTCGCATGACTTTTTCAAATTGTTCAACAGCTTTTAAGGCTTCAGCGTGATTCGCCCGAGACGGCCCCACAAGACCGCCCTGAGCCACTTGTCTGATCAACCAGGGTTGATTGTCATCCTTTACTAGACGCAGTAATGTAGGTATAGCTAAAGGCGTGACTTCAGTCAATATATTGACATGAATAAATGCATTGCCCACAACCTGCCCTTGTAAGGTTGAGGACATATTACCTAGCAATTCGACAATTTCCGCTCTCAATTCGGTGTTTTTGACCGATTTCACTAAATTGAGCAAAACAGGAACCCCTACAGGGCCCAGTTGTTGAAAGGCTTGCTTCGATTGTTCTCTAGCAGCAGGAGAGCGGTCTTGGATTGCCCGGCGCAATAATCTAAAAACAGAATCAGCTTTTAAAGAAAATTCTCCTCCGCTAACTTTGGTGCCGACCAACTTAGACTTATCTAACTTCCATTTTGTTTCTTTAGTCAAGGCGATTACAACTTCAACGCCAAGGTTGGAGTTAGATATTTTTCCTGTTAAGGCACCAATGGCTGACTTTGGTAAAGGGGTTACAACAGAGAGGCCTTTGATGGCATTACTTTGCTCATCTCTATTTCTGGAATTCAAGGACTTGACTAAGTAGGGCACAGATTTAGATCCAATTAGGCCCATGGCTTCAGCCGCAGTCCCTCCCAGATCAGGATTGCCTATGAGTGGGATTAAGTCATTTAACGCTGGTTCAGCTGCTGGTCCAAGTTTCTTTATAGCTTCCAAAACAACCTGTTTTTGATAATCATCGCTTCCTTTTAAGTTAGCTAATAAGATAGGTAAACTATCTGCCCCTAACTGGCCTAAGATATCAGCCGCCAGATAACTGGTGGTTTCATCGCTCAGGGCTTTTCCTAATAGGGGCAAAGCCGGTTTGCCAATCCCTACCAGGCCTGGGGTGACAATATTAGCCAAAAACGGATCTTTTAATCCTTCACCCAAGATGGGCAGAACCAGCTCTTGTTGGCTCTTATCGATTTGAAACAACGCCAGCGCTGAACCAACTCGAACCGGAAGTTTCTCGCTATTATCTGAACTACTAATAGTCTCTTTGAGAATTGGGACTGAACTTTCAGGTGATGCAACCAAAAGATTACGGGCTCGGGTAAACTCTTCTGCCAACTGAATCGGGTCCAATGGCGGGAAATTGAAAACGTCGATTATTGATTTAACTTCACTTTCTGATAGTGATAATTTATTTCCAACACCCAGTAAGAGAGTTAAGGTATCTTTCCGTAAATCTTGGTTTTCATCCTTCAACAGCTTGACCAACTCTGGCTTGGCATCAACTACCATTTGGCTCAGGGCATAGTAAGCGTCGTCGCGCTGATTAGCGTCTTTAAGTCGTGGAATTAAGAACCGGTGTGCCTTAGGTCCAATCGATTTTAAGGCCTCCGCGACTTGATTTCGCAATTCTGCTTGAGATAGCTTTTCTACTAGCCCTCGAACCGTTTGCGTATGGACAGGTCTTATTTGACCGAGTTTGACAACGATTTCTGGGTGAATATCTCGGAAATTAATATCCGACAACTTTTGCAATAGAATTAGAGACACTCCGGATAGTTCAATGCTAGTCACCTCCTCGATGAGTTGTAGACGTTCTTCCTTCGACTCACTAGCGCTGAGCTCTTCTCTCAATCGACCCAACTTATCCTCTGGCGATTCGCATCCTGCAAGGATTAATAATACAACACAAAATAACCAAAATACCGAATCTGTACTTTTGTTTTTCATCTATATTTCTCCCTAAAACTGATTAGCTCGTGGCACGAATGCCAATCAGGGTAATATCGTCTTGCGGTTCTGTGGAGTTGATCGAATGACGATTGACATCTTGAATCAACATATCGATGACGCCACTCAGCGGCGTGTTTGCTGGGATATTCGATAAAACAGTTTCTAGTTTTCCCGTTTCTGAATACATGATACTATCTTCGTCCGTTGGTTCAATAATACCGTCGCTCATCAATAACAATAAATCGCCGGGTTCAAACTGAAACTCGAGAGATTTATATTTCATCGGGTGTTTCATACCAACAGGAAACCCACCATGTTTGATCCTTTCTACATTCCCATTACGAACTAGGATTGGTAATGCATGCTGTCCAGCATTAACAAAAGTGAAAGTCTGATTGTCACCATTAAGAACACCAAAGATCATTGTCATATTAGTGTCGGCCCGGAATTTGGCTGTCAATATACGGTTTAACTTTTCAACAATACTGGATGGGGATACATCGGCTGTTTCCGTGATAGCTAGGTGAAGGACACCACTGGCCATAACAGCATTCATAGCGCCTTGCATTCCTTTTCCACTGACATCGGCTACAGCAACGCCTACTTGATTATCTGATACAATAAAGTCATAGAAGTCTCCACCAACCTCGCTGGAGGGATCACAACGACCAAATATCTCAAAGCCCTCTATTTCGGGGCCCACCGCCGGAAACAGATCCGTCTGGATGCTAGATGCGTCCTCCACTTCTCGAACTGCCATCTGCTGATATTCCTGGATCTCCCGTCGTTGTTGCAACACCTTGTGAGTTTGAAGACCTGCAGCTATGAAAAATACCAGGGTTAAACCGCCAATCAAAGCGGAGAATAGCCCTGTTCGATGAAAGGGTGGAGCCCCAACGATTAACTCCAACTGATTAGGTGCAGAAACCTTCAGTTGAGGATCGACAAAGCGAACTTCAAAGGTATAGGCACCGGATTTGGCCAACCTTTGGATAACCGTCGTTTCATGTGTTAATTTTGACCAATCTCCAGCCCCGCTAGAACTCACCATTCTGTGTTGGTAACGCCGCTTTTCAAATGGCACTCTAAAGTCAATGGCACTGTAGTTAATGGTTACCTGAGCTCCAGCGATGATTTTCGGCAAACCACCTTCTGTAACCGATGCGTTTTTGTCATTGTCGCTTTTCACTGAGACTATTCGAACTTTAGACCGGTTTTTTGCAATATTGTATCGGGTCAATCCATTTTCAGTGCCAAACCACAAGATACCATCACGGTCTTGAAAGATAGCACTGACAGTATTTCCCGCCAACCCGTTTTTAGTCGTTAGTTGTGCCCATCTTTTTTCTTTCGGGTCATAAACAGATGCACCACCGCCAATAGTACCAAACCAGAGATTTCCGTCAGCTGTAGGATGGATTGTACGAACAGCAGTGCTAGCTAAGCCCCCTTGGGTATTAGATGGCGTGATAACGCTTATTTGGGAACCGTCATATCTAGCCAACCCACTTTTAAACCCGTTAAACGGATTTCCCGTGCCGAACCAAATGACGTCACTGGGTTTTGGCTCACAGTAAATGACACTGACCCAGTTATTGGGTAGTCCATCTTTTTCTTGTAACGTTTTTGTGATTCGATTTCCATCGTACAAGGCGACACCACCTTCAGTACCAATCAACATCTGACCGTTACTTGATTGGCTTATTGCCCAGGCGTTAAGATCCAGCAATCCATCGACCTCAGTGATTCGTTTAAATTCTCCCCCTTTATAGTGAGTTACACCTCCTTTTTCGGCAAACCTCCAACGATTTGCGAACCACAGGTCGCCTGAATCCCCCTGATAACAATCGGTTACTCTCGAACTGCCAAGTTCATTATGATCCAAACTTGTTGACACTTCCCAGGTCGCACGAGTTGAGCGTCTGTACTGTATTGCTCCTAGGGGCCGTTGGAGGCCATAAGATTCATTCCCAGTCAGCCAAACTGATCCGTCTGCACCATTGGTGATATTCGATACTCGACGGCCGGCGGATGAAGGTAGAGGTTGAAAATTTCCATTGTCAAAAATGGTAGCACCGTTAGACCAGGTGCCGATCCATATCGAACCGTCTTTACTTTGATTAATAGCTGTAATGTAATTTCCCGACAAGCCGTCTTTGGTATCATAGTTGACAATACTCTTGTCATCAAAGTTGACAAGCCCCTTGCCTGCACTGCCAAACCACATCAACCCGTCTGCTGTTTCACCAATGGCCAGAACAGGTCTACTTGGAGGCCCATCTTCAGCGATGAAAGTTGTCAAGTTCTGATCATCGTAGCGGGTTACACCACTTTTTAGGTTTCCAATTAGCTGATATGGATGAAATAGATTTACATCCTTCTCCCCCGAACCAAACCAAGCATTTTTCTCTTCATCAACGAAAACTGACAGGATTTTATCCGTAAAAAGGCCATCTGCCGTCGTCAGAACCGTATCGATTTTCTCTCCATTAAAATGCACGGCCCCACCATCAGTACCAATCCACATGCCACCTGACTTATCTGAGGCAACAGCGTTGACTTGGAGGTCTGGCAAACCATCAACCAGGGTCAAAACACGGTTAATTTTTTTCTTACGAATTCTAACAGCACCACCGTCCGTGGCTAACCAAATGTCACCCTTTTCGTCGCTGACAATGTCGTGGATCGTGTTGCCTGGTAGTGATTGAATGCCATACTCACGGTCCTTCTGTTGTTTCTTGCCCTCAAAACGGTTTAGCATGACATTATAACGGATCAGGCCGTTGTCAGTGCCAATCCAAATATCCGCGTGTGTCTCTCTCCCGTCTAGATCTCTATAGAGTGGACTATAGATTGAAAGGACGTTATTACTGGGTAAGTCGGAGCCTTCTTGGGTGTAATTTTTAAACTTTTTACCGTCGAAATTGGAAAGTCCTTTGTCCGTAGCAAACCAAATTTTACCGCCTGAGCCATCTTTCTGGAGTCCCTGATCCTTTTCAGCACTACAAATATCGAGAACACGATTACCCACCAGCCCTTCAGAAGTGGTATAGGTTTCAAATAACTTTCCGTCATACATTGTTACCCCCCTATCAGTGGCCAACCAGAGGGTACCGTTTTTAGCGGCCAAAATGTCATGAATAGTTGCATCTGGTAGGCCATCCACATTGCTATATTTGCGCCAACGTCCCTTCTTGACTGAGGGAATTCTCAGATCAATTCCATCAACCGTTTTTCCTTTCCTGATGGTCAGAGGAGTTCCATTTTTATAGTAAATCTTATTGGCCCGGCCACCCACGCGAATCTTATATTGGCCCGGCTTAAGGTTAATAAACTGGTAATTGCCATCGGTATTGGTCAAGGATTTGGCCATAACCTCATTCTGTTGTACGGCTTCCACTGTAATCGACTGGTGTGGAGTCAATCCATCAAGCATAGTAAGACGTCCAGAAATATTAAGCGCATTTTCAAGCTTAATTTCGATCTTTTTCTTGCCGTCGGCACCGGTGAACCAAGCGCCAAGTGTATTGGCAGTCGCCGATAAATCGTATCTGCCTTCGGCTGGGTAGCGGATGAATCGAAACTCGCCAGACAGGTTGGTCTGGATGGAGCTCAACAGTTGGCCTTGACGGTATAAGCGAATTAGAGATCTGGCCGATGGTTGGCCGTTTGGGTTGATAACCTTTCCATCTATTGAAATGGATTGCCCATTGGGGAGAATTCGTAAGGCAAATCCCCACCCGGTGGCAGTGGAAGCACTACTAGGCCTCCAGCCTACCGTAGGTCTAACCACTTTGGTCATAATTATATTCAGGCCCTGTTTCAGCTTAACATTAGGAACCAAAACTCCATCGAAGGCCATTTTCTCTGCTGAGGTGCCCCGGTAGACTTGAACCCCGTTTACCCATACAACCGCAGTTCCATCAATCCCCATACCAAATTCAATAGTTTCCGCTTTTGAGGCATTGATAAAAGCAATGGCATAAGCTGTCACACTCTCCTGATAGCCCCCTGCCATCCCTTGTTCTACGCCCACCGCTGTCACCAAATCAACGGCTTTACCTGTAGCTGTGAAATCCTTCAGGACAACTATTCTGCCATCGCTAGTAGGAATTTCATTGTTTGCTCCCCAACCGCGAGTTGCTACTGCTTTCTCTCCTCCAGAAATCGCTGTTGCAAAATGATCAACATTGAGATTAGCAGAAGGAAATGGCCCTCCAACGACCCAACTCTTTATGTATTGATCACCAATTTGGTCCCGTTCCAAAGTTTGTGCAGAATTGGCTAATAAGGTGATGACCAGTCCGAGCAAGACATAAATGGCAAATCCTTGGTATCTCATTTGACTTCTCCCATTGTGAAAAAGAAAGATTGTTAGGTATGGAGCAGTCCAAGTCTAGTATAAACTAGGAGCGACTTTTTAATCTTCTTCATTCAACCACTCAACTGCTTCTTCGAAAGTGTCCAGAATTTCAACCCCTTCGATGTATTCCACGATGTCCATGGTCTGCAGAATAATAAGACAGGTTTCCGATACTTCGCAGATGGAAAATCTAACCCCCTCTTCTTCTCCTTCCAACATAATACTCAGTAGCGTTGCCAAACCTCGACTGCTAGTCAACGTAACTTGCCCGAGGTGGATAACAACCTTGTCTGCATTGATCTCCTCAAAGGCGGACCGAATATCTTCTGAGGTTTGACGATCCAGATTGTTGCTAATATAGACTGTTGTAATATCCCCACTGCTTTCGACTTCGACATTTTTACCAAATGATTTTCTATCTGACATTGACCCACGCCTCTTACTATTTTATTTTATAATTTCTATTATTGATTAGCTATGACTCTGTGGTAATCCTCAGTGTTGCGGTTGTCCCCTGGCCGTCGGAACCCACAATATCAACCTCATCCACCAGAGATTTCATCAGGAATAAGCCCCAACCACCGATTCGCTCTGTCTTAAACTTCTTAACCTGTTCTTCCACGTCGGGACGCTGGAAGTCGGGGTGGACTTTACCTGAACCTGCGTCCCTGACGGATACAATCATACCACTGTCTTGGTGAGAATAGGTGACGGTGATCGGTTTGTCCGGATCGTAGTCATTACCGTGCTCCATGGCGTTGATACAGGCTTCATTGACCGCTACCCTAAGATTATTTATTTTTTTGGCTGAAACTCCAAAAAGCCTGGCCATCGTTGCGATAGATTCGACAACAATCTCTTCATACCCTTCAATGCTGGGGATAGAAGTTGTCACCTTTCTTGCTTCCATCTAAAGATCCTCCCTATTGTTGTAGATAGAACCCACTTTTATCAAGATTCGTATCAAAATGTCACTTTAACATTGATATGATCAAAACCGCAATTATACTTCACTACAGTTACTATTTTAGAAGCGAGGAAAAGAGAGCCAATTCGCGAAAACATAGAAATTCTCCTTACCTTTGTAGGTTATGACTCAGACTCATACGAACAGCAGGGACCAAATCATGCGTATAACATACTACCACCGGTCTGATACATGTCAAGGTGGTAGAAAAAACACTGAGAGATGTCTGGCGGGAATTGAACTTACAAAATCGGCCCGTATAGGATTTAGGTATGACATCGTCAGAGCTGAAAACGATAGACGACCCAAATGGATTCGACCCGTATCGTTTAGCAAGCATGGTGAGGTAGATGCGATATTGGTGGACCACGTTAATCTTCTGGATATTGTGGAGATCAATGTCACTCAAACTGTTCCTCAGGGATACCAATCTGAAAACGTGAGGTTTACCGATCAGCCTCTAGATGTTGTCGACAAAGTCGAACAAAACTCGTCGTTGATGGACAAGTTGATTACCGAAGATGGATCTCTGTTATTTGGCAATAGAGGCAAAGCAGTTAATATTGAGCATGTGGAACAATTGAACTACTCTCTCATTCTCGTAAAACCAACTAATGTTGAAGTCTCTTCAAATACGAGCCGATCAGAAAAAATCAGATCGAGTTTCCCGAATTTACATAGCTAGTGCAACATCTAGCGTGATTTTCTGATTCAAAAATAACTCAGCAGGCATCGATCCGCCAAGGGTTTTTCTTGGTCGATAA
>Ga0207984_1001699_pt1 | contig 10681 bp, 10 predicted proteins | sample ETNtaG_30_FD_185760 | JGI IMG/M metagenome (GOLD analysis project Ga0207984, IMG submission 185760) | Marine microbial and viral communities from oxygen minimum zone, Eastern Pacific Ocean - ETNP201306PF43B (SPAdes) (version 2) | ecosystem: Environmental > Aquatic > Marine > Oceanic ...
TAAAGAACTGCTTGATGGGTGGATTAGTTTGAAAAAAATATTTGAAAAAGATCTAGATTTATAAGTTTTGCATTACTATTCCCCTTTAAGTTTTCGAGGTGGTCTGTTAATGGCGACGACAACCAGGAGCTCGATGAGGGTGAATGCCCGGTGGTTCATTCTTTAATATAATTTAACACTTTTGAGGTAATAACAATAAAAAAATAAATGATAATAAATGCCCCTACAAAAGCTACCCAGAAATTTATTTTGTACAGTAAATATATCAACCAAATAACTATTCCCAGAGCAATATTATAGTAAGTAAATTTAATTAATTTATGCATATCAATTACCAACGGCTAAAAACTCGATTAATGTGAAACTTTTTTGTTTCATTAATATGCTTCTATTATCACAGAGTCTTGCATGGTTTTATTATCCCACCACCACATTATTTTAAATTTACCATTTGTATTTGCGTCATTTCCACAGTACGGACTTCTAGGACAAATAACTATATTTACATCTCCATCAAGTTGTCCATCTCCTGATCTGACTCCACCCCTCCAATCACCATAAACTACTGTAGGACAATGTCTGCTAGCAGTCCATCCACTTGCTTCTTTTGTAGCAAGAGGATTCCTAATACTATAACGCCAGGAAAGATATACTGCAGCACATTCTTGATAGGCATTAGTTACTTGAACTGGGCATGGAAGTCCAAATGCAGTTGCATTACTATCGAGTTTGCACTTAGCAATTTCGCTCTTCATATATTCAACGGTATTATTAAAATTTATCTTAACAACAGTCTTTTGGGATGATTTTATATACCCATTATAAGCAACCACACCTACGGCAGCCAGGATGCCGATGATGGCGACGACGACTAAAAGTTCTATTAGGGTGAAGGCTCGAGACATTTATATTTACTCAGTTACATTAATTATTATTTCTTCATGATTATCTGATGAGCTGCAAGGAGTTTTCCAACAAGAACTGAATCTGACATTTTGCCAATCTTTTTGGCTAAAATTAACTCTGCCTACATCGTTGTCATTTTTATAGCTTATCTCCAAATCACATAACCTTTCTGTTGGTTTGTGTGCATTTTTCATTTGGCTAAAGACTCCTCCTTGTCCTCTACATGCATTGTTCATACCGCTGAGAAAATTATTAGAATGTGTCATTGGGCATGATTGTGGATTGCTTGTAAACATTTTATCAGATAAGCCTGCATTACATTTTACCAATTCAGTTTTAACCCATCTTGTTACATTTTTATAATTTGTTTTTGCAGCATTAACCTTCGCCGCCCCCGTATACCCATTATAAGCCACCACACCCACGGCAGCCAGGATCCCGATGATGGCGACGACGACTAGGAGCTCGATGAGGGTGAAGGCTCGATTTTTCATAAATTAATTTTTAACAATCACCGCCACTAGGATCGAGTTTCATTTTTTCAGTCAATGTTAACTGGCAATTCTTTGTTTTGTGTTTTGCTATTATTTTTAAGGTTTGATTGGATTGACTGCCTTGAATGCAAAATTTCCAATTATCTGCAGGTAACGTTTCTTTTCCATCAAGTAAATTGTTTTGGATATCTTGATAGGAAGTGTTAGTGCAACTCGTCAAATAATAATATTCTCCATTATCTGATGTATATTCTTCATTAGCTAGCAGAATTGAATTCAAGCTAAGTTCAGCGTCTTTTTTTTTAGCTGACCAGGTGTAACCCTGATAACTCACAATCCCTACGGCAGAAAGAATTCCCAAAATAGCAACCACTACTAAAAGCTCTATAAGAGTAAATCCTAGGCTGTGACGCCTCATAGAATTTTTTTTAGTCTACGCTAATAGCTGCAGTCATTTTATCTGCAGTTGCACATCCAGTTTTTGTACAAGTATTAACTGTGATCGTTGTTCCTGATGAACTTAAACTAACATATCCTTCATTAAAAGCTGTACTTGATCTAATAGCATTGTTAGTTGTGCTGTATGGATTTTTGTCAGTCATTGTTGCAACTGCTCCAGTAACGGCTTTGGCAGCTGTTGCGGGACAACTCTGATTTGTTCCCATAAATTTACTTTCACCTAAAGTACATTTTTGTATTTCTGCTGAAATATATTTAACAGTTTGTGCATGCATGGTTTTGGTCGCATTTACTTTTGCTGCTCCCGTATACCCATTATAAGCAACCACGCCTACGGCAGCTAAAATTCCTATAATCGCAACTACAACAAGTAGCTCGATCAATGTAAAACCTTTGTTCAGACTTTTCACAGTTATGCCTCCTTGGCTTAGATGTTATTTTTTGCTTATAGTTTCAAAATATTATTTTCTGTTTATAACCCATGAAAGTCAACCTAAAAAAGCCATAATAGATCAATAAACTAGCCAATAATTGCGCCTACATTAAATATTGGAGCATACATAGCAATCATTAGTCCTCCAATGGTAATGCCCATAAATACAATCATAATAGGCTCTATCAAACTGGATAAATTAGCAACGGCCGTATCGAACTCCTCTTCGTAATAAGAGGCAACGGAACCAAACATTTCATCTAAACTTCCGGTTTGTTCACCAACCGAGATGAGTTGACTAAATGTTGTTGGAAAAATTTTTTCCTTGGCAAATAATTTAGTTAGTGTTTCGCCTGAAAAAACTCCTTTTTTAATATTTTCAAGCGATTCAATAATAACAGTATTGGTCGTTACCGATTTTGCAATATCAATACTTTCTATAAGATCCACGCCTGCTTGACTTAAATTTCCCAAAACTAAAGAAACTTTTGCCAACATGGATTTTTTAATTAAGTTTCCAAAAATGGGAAGTTTTAAAATAAACTGATGCCAAGCTTTTCTTATCTTATAATTTTTTTTAATGAGATATCTTAAGGTCAATGTAAAAATAATTAATATCAATAAAGTTAATCCACCTCCTGAAGCGGAACTCACAAAATCACTCGCTGACATAATGGCTGCTGTGGGTCCAGGAATGTCTACATTCATCCCCTCATACATTTTAACAAAAACAGGAACAACTTTTATTAACATAAAAATACTGACCAAAACAGCCACACTAAAAAGGACACCAGGATAAAACAAAGCACTTTTAATTTGAGATTTAATTTTTTCTCTTTTTTCTAGTGAAATAACTATTCTTTGTAAGAAGGTATCTAGCTTACCGCTCGCTTCTCCTGCTTTAATTAAGTTAACTACAACCGTATCAAATATTTTAGGATGTTTAGCAAAACATTTGGAAAGCGCATTTCCAGATTCCAGGTCCTTACGAATGGCAACGATAACTTTTTTCATACCTGGAGCTTTTGTTTGCTCATCCAGCATATTAAGCGTATTTAAAACCGGAAGCCCCGCTCTCAACATGGTTGCAAACTGCTTAGCGAAAATTAATATCTCTTTAGCCTTAACCCCTGTTCCAAAACTAAAAGAAGTTTTTTCTTTTTTTTTAACCTCTTTTTTCTTTTTTTTGGACTGTATAAGCTTTGTAATAATTACTTTTTGTTCTTTAAGTTTATAAGCAGCTTCAGCGTTGTTGATGGCCTCTATTTCACCCTCAACATATTTGCCTTGGGAAATTCCTTTATATTGAAAATTAAGCATTATTATGTTCCCAACACTCTTTCAAATTCAGCTAAAGAAAGATCTCCGCTTAATAAAAGATCGTGACCCATGACTTGCATAGTTCTAAAGCCCATTTTTTTAGCAATAGCCTCAAGTTCAGTTTGTTGTAAATTAGACAAGACTCCTTGTTTTAGTTCCTTAGTTACTTCCAGTATCTCATAAATTCCCATTCTACCTTTGTAACCGCTTTGATTACATTGATCACACCCTTTGCCTTTATAAATTTTAGCACGAGCGGATTGTTCAGGTAAAAAACCTATAGAATTTAATAATTTTGGCGTTACATTTTCATCAATAACTTTACACTCTGTGCAAGTTTTTCTAGCTAAACGCTGGGCCATAATTAAAGTTAATGCGGCTGCAATTAAATAATTAGGAGTGCCCATATTTTGTAATCGTGTAATTGTGCTTGGTGCATCATTTGTGTGAATAGTACTAAAAACCAAGTGACCTGTTAGAGATGCTTTTAAAGCGATATCCACCGTTTCTTTATCTCTTATCTCTCCCACCAATATCACTTCAGGATCCTGACGTAAAAAAGATCGCAAAGCTGAAGCAAAAGTGTAACCGATATCTTCTCTTACGTGCACCTGACCTACTCCTTCAAGCTCAAATTCTACCGGATCTTCTGCTGTTAAAATGTTCATACCAGGTTTGTTAATGTGTTTTAAAATACTATAAAGTGTTGTTGTTTTTCCGCTTCCGGTGGGTCCCGTTACCAAGACCATACCTTGGGGAGATGTAACGGCTTTAATCAGTTTAGTAAGATCATTTGTCTCAAATCCCAGTTCGCTTAACTTTTTATCACCAGCATCTTTATTTAAAATCCGCATTACAATACGTTCATTATTTTTGGTTGGCAAAATTGATATTCTCAGATCGACTTCTTTGTCTCCTTTTTTAAAAGTTGAAGCGCCATCTTGCGGTACTCTCCGTTCAGCAATATCTAATTTTGATATAATCTTAACTCTTGTAACCACAGCATTATAATTATTATGTAAAAACTTCGTAAACTTATCCATGGTCTTTAGGATACCGTCCACTCTAAATCTTATCTTTGACGTATTTCGGAAAGCTTCAATATGTATATCACTAGCGCCCATATCGATGGCTTCTCCCATAACTTTATCACCAAAATTGATTACGTCTGATTCCACTTCAATGGGGACGGCTTTTTCCTTCTTTTTTACCTGCTCTAATTTTTCACTGGAACTTGTTTTTTTTTCTCCTCCCGACATTCGATCAATAAAATCAGAAATATCTGTAATTGAAGCTGCGTAAAGCTCGGGATCCATTTTTGTCATCGTTTTAAGATTTTTCATTAAGCTGAGCTTCGAGCCATCAGGTATGGCAATCTTTAAAACTCCACCATGTATTTCGAAGGGAACCAAAGTGTTATTTTTTATATAATCTATGGGTACGATTTTTTTAAGTTTATCAGTAACAACATGCTTTTTTAAGTCAACAACATCCAACGAATAGGCTTTACATAAAAGTGTTAATATTTTTTTTTCATCGGTTAAATTAAGTTCAAATGCAGTATCTAGTTTAGACTTTCCAATTTCTTTGCTCGTGGATTTAATTTTGTTCATTTGATCAGCGTTGATCACAGATTGATCCATCAACATATTTAAAATATTTTGTTCGCTAGCAGCGTCTAAATATGCCGGCATAAAATTAATCTATCACCCTTGGTGCTATGAAAATTAACAATTCCTTTAGCTCATCGGTTTTGTTTTTGCTTTTAAATAAATTTCCAACAACAGGTACCTTGCTTAGTCCCGGAGTTTTTGTTCTGGTAGTATTAGTGGTATTTTTTTTAATTCCACCTATAACTACAATATCACCATCGCTTACTAAAAGTTTTGTCGTAATTTCATTTGTAGCAATTCCCGGTTCATCAGAGCCAGCAATTGTTTTTGGAGCATCATTATTTACTTTAATATCTAACAGAACATTCCCATCACCAATGATACTAGGGGTTACAGTTAAAGAAAGCGCAGCCTCTTTAAATTCAGTTGTTGTAGTTCCGTCAGAAGTTGTTTGGTAAGGAATTTGATCCCCTTGCGTAATAGTTGCTTCCTGATTGTTTAGTGTAAAAATACTTGGTGAAGAAAGAATTTTATTTAAACCCAACGACTCTAAAGCCTCAAGTTCTAATTTTAAAACACCTGTACCTAACGTTTTTATAATCCCAATACCGCTTGTTGCACCTGTAATTGAATTGTTTGTAACTGTACCAGCGGCAGCGCTTAGGGCAACTCCACCTGCAGTGGTTGCTGCTCCACCAACTGTACCAGATATAATTACAGATCCTTTTGTACCTGAAGTACCTTTCTCCGTCATAGCTCCAATTCTTGCTCCTAGAGCTTTTGCAAAAGAAGATGTTACATCAACTATGAAAGCTTCTATTAAGACTTGTTTAGTTTTTATATCAATTTCCCGGATAACAGCATCGATCACATCAAGATCTGGCTTGTGCCCCCTCACAATGATTGAACGTGTAGTATTTTCTACCGTTATTTTGAGATTGGTCATGGTCGTTGCTCCCTCGGCGCCTTGTGTAGAAAACAAATCTTCTAGAGTAGTTTTGGCTTGATCAGGGCTGATATAGTACAGTCTAAATATCTCAGCTAGGATGGGTTCAACCGATTCCTCCAATTGAATTTTTTTCTTTAAAACCTCAGCTCTGGCTGATTTGAAGCTTTCTTGCGTCGTTAATTTTTCTGGTGTGTGAACTCTAATAATTCCATTAGCTACGTCAATATCTGCTCCTAAAGTTTTCATGTCCAATAGTGTTTGAAAGGCAACATCCCAGTTTACACTTTCTAATTTAGCAGTTACTGTTCCACTAATTTCATCACCCACTAAAATATTAATATCCCCAATCTCTGCCATCAAACCCATTGCATAACTGAAATCGACATTATTTAAATTTATACTTACTTCTTGTTTAAGATTTCCATAATCTTCGGGTATGGTCACATAATTTCTAACGTTTTCAGTCGTGATGGTCTTCCTTTTATCTTCTCTAATATCAAAGTCAGGATCATAAGGTTTAGGTCCCGCTTTGACCAATTTATCCATTTCTTCTCGACCTTTAACTACAACGTCCGATACTTTTATTAATGGTTCTTGACCGTGAACAGATTTTTTGCCTTTTGTAGTGGTGCAAGAAGCAATTAAACTCATTATAAAAAATAATAAAATAATTTTTAAAATTTTTTTCATAACTTAATTTCCTTCTCTGGGTCTTATTTTATTATTCATATAAATTTCAAATTCTTCTTTAGAGTTTATCCTAACGACAATTAAATCGTTGTAAATATCGAGCACCTGAATATCATCTGAAATAAATTCATCTTCTTCAAATGTTAGTGCGCGTCCATCAGGCATAGATAAAACAGCAAGTTTTTTATGTGCTCCAGAAATGATTCCAACTAATTTCATATTATTAATAACCGAACTGCTAACTCCTGATCCTGTGGTAGCGTCTCCACTCACAGTTGCTCCTGTCCCTCCAGCAAATGGGTCTATTGCGGGCAGTTCTTCCTCTTCAGTGTCCTTGACCTCTTCGGCATAAACATTTGGTAAAAAAGATAGCTGCAACAAGAAAATTATTGCAAAAATAATTCGATTTTTTTTATTTTTTATATTCATTAGGTAATCCTACAATTGAAATAGTGCCTTCCGACATTATTGTTCTAGACTTTGCATCAACAGTTATTATTTCTTTATCATAATTAATCACTTTACTAGATTTTGATAATGCTCTCCTAAATTTTAAATAGCCAAGATAATTGCCTTGAATCTTGTAATTAACTGGAATTTTATAATACAAGGCTTGGGCTCCTGTATTTTCTTGAGAGTTTTCAGTTTGTTCATTTTGTGTATTTTCATTACCTCCAACTGCTACAGGCTCTCCTTTCTTAATATTGATAATACTTAAACCATTTGTCATAGCAAAATTGCTTATGTTTTGATAAAGATCCTCAACTTCTTTTTTACTGTGAAAAAAGTTGCTACTTTTTTTATATCTCGGTTCAAGCTCTTTTACTTTAGCTTCAAGAGCATTGATATTGCCCGAGTACTCTTCAATTTTATTCTGATTGTCGTCCATTATATTAATCTTCTCCTTTTGAGCAGTAATGACAGGTGAGATAAAAGCATAATAAACAATTAAAAAAATTAATATGGCTCCAGCTACTGATCCAAATTTAATTAACGTTTTTTTGTCTTTTAAAAGACCTGCCCCGCCACCACTTTTTATTTTTTCTAAAAGATCTTTTACATCCAAATTTTTTAAGGCAGCTAAATCCATTATACTCCTTTTAATTTACATAGTATTGTAAATCCTTTTTTGTTTGAAGATGATCCTGTTGTCTCTGTTGTTGTAACATTCATATCAACTAATGATGCTTGCTCAACAAGTGATTTTGCATTTAGGTTGCTAATAAAATTTAATATGTCTTGATCAGAAAATGCAGAGCCTTGGATAGTAATATTTGCTGATCCATCAAATTCTAATTTTGAAAATAGAACTCGCGCTGGAACGCTTCGTGTAATTTGAGCTAAGGCACGATATGATTGTACTTGATTTGAGCCTACTTTTTTTCCAAGTCTTAAAGCCGTCTCCATTTCTCTTTTTTGCTTCATCAACTTAGAATATCTTGCATTCACTCCGTCAAATTCACTTTGGACTTGATCAAATGCTAAAAGTTTTTCTTTATTTGAATGATAGTTAAAATAAGACAGACAAATCAATATTAAATAGATTCCTGCTATGGCTCCGGCCAATCCTTTAAGAGCAAAACCAGATAGAAACTTGATTTTATTTTGTTGTCTAACTGCGTCACGATTAGGCAATAAATTGATATTTTTTACAGCAGTAACAAATTTATAGTAACCAAAAACATCTAATTTACGAAAAGCTAATCCTAGCACCGAAGTTATAGGCGAGCGGTTATCAAGGTTAGTTTTTTCTCTGTTATATGCCGGAACCGTCATTGTTGACAGAGGATCAAAAATTTTAAACCTTGTATTGAGTAAATTTTTTGTAAATAAAGGCATTAGATCTCTGATATTTTTTAAATTACTAACAACATTTATTGTAGTAATTTTAGATTCATATTTATTCTCATATTCGCTAATAGCTTGTTTGATTTGCATCGCATATCGCCTAATAACATTTCGGGATTCGTCACCTTCTTGGTTAGGATTAGCATTTATTATGCTTTGTTTTTCTGGGGATCTTAAAAAAATATCTGTAATAATAGGAATATTGTTATGAATAATCATAAAATAATTTTCTTCAGCTCCAAATTCCATAATTGCGGAACTTGTTTTATTTGCAGAACCTAAAGAAAGATTGTCGAATGCATTTTTTAAAGTAAAACATCTTACATCCATAATAACTGGGTTAAGATTCGCCTTTTTAACAATTGAAGAAAAAGCATTTACGTCGGAAAGTTTAGATGCAACGAAAAGAATATCCATAGTATTATTTTTTGAATTTCGGTTAATCACTTGATGGAAAACAGAATAATCATTAAGATTTTCAGCTAATTGGACTAGGTTTTCCCAAAGAGAATCTGTTTCGATAGCTTTTATTAGCTCCTCCTCTGTCATAAGAGGGCTTGTTACAACCTTAATAATGGCACTAGTAACGGGAATTGAAAGAGCAACATTGGTGGATGTGACCTTTGCATTAGCCAAAGTCAATTTAATTTCTTCTGATAAATAGTCTTTATGCTCTATTAAATTTTCACTAACCTTTTCTTGATCAAGTAAACGATATGAAAATTTGTCTAAGATCCATTTTTCATTTTTATCCTTACTAGCTTGCGCAACGCGAACAGCTTGACTTGTAATGTCCACTCCTACTATTTCTTCACCAGCTACACTCATTTTACTAACTTTAGACTTGAAAAAACTTTGTAAGTTTTGTGCAAATTTACTTGTCTTTTTTATTTTAGATTCCCCGGGTGTAGTATTTTTTTTACCAAAACTAGGTTTTGAAATTTTTATATTTTTCAATTTTTCAAAGATACTTGAACTTGATTTTGTTGCCTGGGCAGATTCTTGTGGATTTTGAGGAGGTGGAGTAACCTTTGTTGCTTGTGCTTGATTAGAATAAGTTTCCGTCTTTACTGAAGTTTCATTTGTTGTTGGTTGAGAAGCCTTTGCCTCAACAACTGTGGGCGGGGGTTCTTCCACGTTGGATGGAGGTTCCTCTATTTTGGGGGTCTTGTTTTCAATTGACGATAAATCTTTTTGTTCAGATGAAACCTGCAAATCATCATACCATTTTTCTAAAATAGGTATGGCTTCCTCTAAATTTGTTGTTCCAGATGAAATGATTTTCTGCTTGCCATTTATATAAGTTCTTCCTACCCAATTGTGAGATTTCAACTCACCTTTATATTTGTCCTGCCTTACGTATATGTGGAGCCTTCCATTTTTTTTATGGATCATCTCCATGGCCTCTCCCTCCTTTTAATTTTATTTTCTAAAACCTCTATTCAATTTAGTCTATTCTTACAAAACCATCTTTGTTCTAGATTGGACTATCTTTTGTCTCCGTCTATGCAGATTCTTCCTACCCAATTGTGAGATTTCAACTCACATTTGTAATTATCTTGCCCTCTATATATATGGAACTTTCCGTTTTTCTTATGAATCATCTCTATAGCCCTATCCTTTTGAGTTCTGATTTTAGAACTCTCACACAATTTATTTAACCTCTAACACAAAATTTTATTTATGTCTAACACAAATTTTAAATTTTTTTACCATAATTTTCAAAATATTCAATAAATTCAACGTTTTTTTAAAATTTACTAAAAATTCTATATTAAATTGAAAATGATAATTCTCTAACACAAGACATAATAAATCTAACACAAAATCATAATATTTTAATTATAAAATTGTGTTAGAGTTTTTATCATTAGCTAAATTAATCTAAAAATTAGGCATTTTATGTTAAAAAATCTATATAAATAAGGCTTTTTGCTTGATTTTAAACATAGGATCTGAATTTTTTATA
>Ga0207984_1001703_pt1 | contig 10671 bp, 4 predicted proteins | sample ETNtaG_30_FD_185760 | JGI IMG/M metagenome (GOLD analysis project Ga0207984, IMG submission 185760) | Marine microbial and viral communities from oxygen minimum zone, Eastern Pacific Ocean - ETNP201306PF43B (SPAdes) (version 2) | ecosystem: Environmental > Aquatic > Marine > Oceanic ...
CGCGTACCGTGGCTACGGCCTGGGCTTCCGCGTCGCCCTCCAAGTTCCGCCGGAGGCGCTCCGGTGAGCTCCAGTCTAGCCAGGAGCGAAGCCGGATGGTGGAGCAATAAGGTCAGGTCATGCGTAGTCGCGGAGCACGGAGCAGACCTGTCCGTTTGCGTAACCATCGGCGAAGCGATAGTCCAGCGCCGCGGAGATTCCACAAAGGGGGAGTAAGAGGGGGAGAATCCCCCTCGGCCGCGCGATAGTAGTCTTGGCGCTCCGCGACAAGTTTTTAAAAGCTGCCGCGGAGCGTCAGCACTACCCGAAGTAGTCTTGGCGCTCCGCGACAAGTTTCAAAAGGCTGCCGCGGAGCGTCAGAGCTACCCGAAGCGATGGCAGTTCAGCCGTAGACCGTTCGTCGAGGATTCACGTGCCGTTAAAGTTCTTCACTGTGTCTGCAGTAGATGGAGGTGAGGACGAAACAGAGGTGAACGCGTTCCTTCGGAGCCACCGAGTGTTGACCATTCGGAAGGAATTTGTGGATCATCCTCGTGAGTCTCCTTACTGGGCCATCGCAGTCGAGTATCTCGAAGGCGCACCTTTGCGGAAGGGCAAGACCCCGAGTATCGATTACCGTGACATCCTGAACGAAGCGGATTTCGGGGTCTTTCGCCGTCTGAGAGAATTGCGTAAACAACTTGCCGAAGCCGACGGCAGACCGGTTTATACGATATTTACCAATGCCCAACTGGCAGAGATGGCAAAACGCAGGACAGGCACCAAAGCACAACTCCTCGAAATCGAAGGAGTCGGTGAAGCCAAAATTGACAAGTATGGGGAGAAGTTTCTCAAAGCGGTGACGGAGGAGCCGGATGAAACGAACGGGTGACCTTTACCTGCGAATTGCAGATTCGGAGAATCTCAGACTTGCATTCTGGAAGGCCCAGAAAGGCAAGAAAGACCGGCAGGAAGTTCAGGAATATCGCCAGCAGCTTGAGGAAAACCTACAGACACTTCGAGCATCGCTTCTGAACAGGGATGTTCCCGTGGGTGACTACCGCTACTTTACCGTTCGAGACCCCAAAGAACGTCGAATCTGTGCTGCTTCATTCCGTGAGCGCGTGCTTCATCACGCGATGATGAATCTCTGCGAACCGGTGTTCGAGCGTTATGCCATTCACGACACCTATGCCTGTCGCCCGGGCAAGGGAACCCATCGGGCTGTTACAAGGGCCAGAGAATTTGGCAAGCGTTTTCGTTTCTGTCTCAAGATGGACATTGCCGGCTGCTTCGACAGCATCGATCACGAGGTGCTCATGCGGATGCTGGCTCGCCTGTTCAAAGACCGCGAACTTCTGAATCTCTTTGAACATATTCTGGCAAGTTACCAGACAGCCCCGGGCAAGGGCCTCCCGATTGGGAATCTGACAAGCCAGCATTTCGCCAACTTCTACCTGGGCCGCCTCGATCATTTCGTTAAAGAGACTCTTCGGACCAAGGGCTATCTCCGATACATGGATGATTTTCTGGCTTTCGGCAACAGCCCCGAGGAACTGAAAGTCTTGCTTTCGAGGATTCGTGATTACCTCGACGACGAACTACACCTGGAGTTGAAGAAAGGTATTCAGCTCAAGCCAAGCAAGGCAGGTGTCAGCTTTCTGGGCTATCGATTGTTTCCGGATCGGATTGGGCTTACCCGCCGAAGCCGGCAGAGATTCATTGATAAGCTGAGACTGTACGAAGGAGATTACCTGCGAGGTGCTCTCCCTGAATCCGAACTCTCCAGACGAATGCAGTCTGTCATTGCATTTACGGAATGGGCAGACGCATCGGGCTTTCGCTGTAGTGCCCTTTCAAAATATGGGGTGCTGTCTTGAAAACGGGCGACAACCGCGTGAATCGGGGCGGTAGCTGGAACAGCTCTGCCAGGAACTGCCGCTCCGCTAACCGCAACAGGAACAGGCCCACGAACCGTAACAACAACCTGGGCTTCCGCGTCGCCCTCCAAGCTCACCGGAGCAGCCGGAGTGCCTCCGCTGAACCGGACAGCATCCCGCCCTGGCCGCAGGGCGAACAGAGCAGGCTCCCTGGGGCTGGTACTGCCGCAGCAGCGGCGGGAACGTCCTGGGGGGCCGTATTTTTCACACTGGACGAGATGACTCGAACTGAATAATTTGGATCGCCATGCACTTCACGTTGCTTCATTCAGTCAGCCTGTGGATATTGTTTGGCAGCCTCCAGGCTGCCGAGCCTTTCTGGCTTGAGGATGCACACGCTGGCTACCCGTTTGAAAAGTTCTTTGCCGGGAGCGCCTCCATTCCCTTTAAGAAAGGAGACGACCGCGGAAAAGCCAAACAACAGGCATACGACAAGGCTCTGGCGGCACTATCGCGGGAGATTTCAGTCGAGGTAAAGAGCCTGTCCAAAGACTTTCTTCAGACTGTCGTACACAGGGACAAGGAAGACTCTTCTGCGGTGTTCGAGGAAAGCATCGCTGTCTTCACCAAGAATAAGATACAGCTTACACAGATTAAGAATGCTGAAGTTTGGAGACGGGCCTTTCGTGCGGATGAGTATTGCGTACGGGTGGTGCTGGATCGCACGGATATGGCCAAACGGCTGCGCGGCTCGCTGGCGGAAAAGCGTCTTCAGGCGCAACGCCACTTTGATTCGGCTCAGAAAGCACTGGTCAAGGCGGATCTGACTGCAGCCCTGCGGCACCTGGTTCAGGCCCGCCTCGCCCGCACCGCAGACTACGCAACCGAGGCCCTGTGGCGGACGGTTAGCCCTAAAGCCAGCGCGAAAGAGCTGCCAGGGCCCTCGTTGGGAGACATCAGCAGCTCCCTCGAAAAGGTGTCTTCCACTCTTCAGATCCGTCACCTCCGCGGGGAAGGGCAGCCTATTCGCCAGGGCGGGAAACTCCTGGAACCGCTGGTGATTCAGGTGGTCTTGAAGGCCGGTGTGAAAGAGCGTCCTGTCTCCGGCCTTCCCATCTCTTTCTCGTTTCATAACGCGACAGGACAGATGGCCGGCGGCATTCAGGAAACCGATGACAAGGGCCAGGCATCTGCAAAGGTGACTCGCCTCGCGCCGGACAAGGGGGCGAACCTGGCCACCGTGCGAGCTGGTGTGGCATTGCCTGAGCTGGTCAAGGGTTTCACATCCGAGGAACGAGATCAGGCGAAGGAATGGCTCTCGCCATTAGAGAGGCGCGTGGCTGTGTTTTCCTTTCGCCCACCCCCAAAGTGGGAAGCGTGGCTGAAGGCCCTGGCCGCCACCATCAAATCAGAACTGACGCTCCACAATCATCGCTCAGTCATCCTCGGTTCGTTCAGCCTGGCGAGCGAACGGGCGGTCGGTCCATTCGGTGACAGTCTCCGACAGGGATTGGCCAAAGAGCTTAAGTCGAACGGCATCACAATGACCCAATGGGGCTCTAAGCGCGAAGCTCCCGTCCTCTGGGGTGAATACTCCGTGGAGAACGACCTGGTCGATGTGGATTGGAAAGTAGTGCGGGCACTCCGTGACAGCGCTGACTCGCCGCAAAGCGCCAAGGCTGCGATTGCATCGGGCAACCGGCGATTGCTACGAGAGCAATTGCCAGGCGTGAAGTTCGAACCACCATCCCTCAAGGAGACTCGCGCTCGCCTCGACCAGATCGGAAACAGGAAACAGGCGCCAGAAAAGCACCCCCTGCAAATAGAGCTCTGGACGAACCATGGCCCCAGGCCCGTCTACCAGGCAGGCGATGAAATGAAGGTCTTCTTGAAGGCGAATCGCGCGTGCAACGTCCAGCTCATTCACACCGACTCCGATGACGTTTCCTTTTTTATCCTTCCCAACGCCAGTACAGGCCGGGCCGCGCAGGTCGCTCTGGAAGCCGAAAAAGTAAGGATGGTGCCGGATAAATCCAAAGGGGAGCGGTGGCGGCTGAGATTCTCCGCTGAAGGCAGCGGCCTGGAAACTCTGGTGGTGTTGGCGAACACCGGGGCTCTCTCAGCGCCAAAGAATAACGCAGACTATCCCGTCTACGCGTTCGGATACCGGTTGGAAGGGATTTCACTGAAGGGGCAGATAGCGAAAAGCCAGGCAGCGGCAAAAGCGACAATTGTAATCCATCAGGAAAGGTGAAATGAGGGCAACAGCAGAGACTTCAGTCATGGCAGACATCTATCGCGGGGACAGGTTTCCCAACCTGTCCATAGCGCCCATGAAAATACTGATTTCGTCTGTTCTGTCTGTGACTGTCTGTTCTGCGGAGAACGCCGTCCACCCAGCACGGGAAATGAAGATTGCCGGAATGAGCTTCTCTGTGATCACTCGCGTGGCGAGAGATGCCTACGATCTCAATCTTGGCATCGGTGAACCCGGAGGAAACAAGGGCCGGCCGTTCCGGCTCGTCTTTGCGATTCAGGATGCTGAGAACCATTATGAGTTTGCTCTGGGTCAGAAAAGGCAGGTTCTCTTAAAACGAGTCAACGGAAAAGAGACTATCCTCGCTGAGGCGGGCCGACTGCTGTTTGCATTGGTAGAGGGCAGCGAAGGCAGGTCGGACAAGGCACTCGGAGGCGGGCTGCCAGTGACCGTTAAGCGGCGATCATCGTGGCTCTCCGTGTTCGTTGGTGGTGAGATGGTGCTCAGTGCCATGGATTCAACCTTCGCCGGGGGCGGTGTGGCCGCGGCGAATGCCGGGGCCGAGCGGCTGTTGTCGTTCAGGCTTCAACCCGTGGAGCCGGTCGAGTTTTCCGATGATTTCATGCGTACAGAGCGGGCCTCTGTGCGCGGGCCCTGGTCAAAAGTAAGCGGCAAATGGGAACTGCTTTCACGGGCGGACCAGTGGCGCGCTCATTCCCCAATCGCTGAGGAGAACGCGACCCGCAGCGCCAATCCATTTGTCTATCGCGGACAATCAGGCGGGCGGGCAACGGCCATTGCCGGACACGGCTTCTGGGATGACTACACTTTTGCCGCTTCCGTCAGGAGCGTGGACGGTTCGCCGGGTCTGGCCGTTCATTACCGGGGAGACGAGAACTACTTTCTGTTCCGCCTTCGCCCAGCGGAGAAGCCCGGAGACGCGGGAGCGGCCGAAATAATCCGAGTGAACGCAACTGGCGAAGAAATTCTCGCGAGCACGGGCATCGTCGCCAGGTCGGGGGTCTGGTACCGGGTCTCGCTGGCCACGCTCAATGGTGAACTGCGCGTGGCCCTGGATGGTTTGCCAATCCTCTCGGTCAAATCGCCAAAACTCTCGGGCGGGCGGATTGGGCTCTGCGTCGAAGGTGGCGAGGCCGACTTTGACGATGTTCGCGTGCGCTCTACCGACACCAGGATTTTCGATGACGCGGCCAGTTTCGGCGGGCCGGCATCCGGTGCCCTGTCAGATTGGCGATTCAGGGAAGAAGACGGCGCCACTGTTCTGGTTGCGCCTGAAAACAAGGAGAGTCTGTTCCTGTTCGGGGATCCAAAGTGGAAGAACTATCACTTTGATCTCAACCTCCAGCGTGAAGCGAAAGACGGGTCCGCCGGAATGGTCTTCGGCGCTCGGAGTGCCGATGATTACTTTCGACTGCGATGGGCAGCGAATGGTGAGCTCGCCCTGGAGAAGGTCGGAAACTCCAAACTGAAAGTCCTCTCGGCCGCCTCGCATCCGTTCAAGCGCAATCGCCGGTTCCACCTGCGGCTTGACCTCACTCATGACGGGGTCGTCAGTGCATATATCGACGGCCGGCTGGAGCTGCGGGCCGCCGGAGTGGCTGTTCCTCCCGGCAAACTCGGTCTTTATGCCGACGGGGGAGGCATCACTTTCACCCCGCCGGCCATGAGGTCATCCTGGGACGAAGACCTTGAAAAAGTCATCGAGAATGAGACCTTCCAAAAAGACAGTTACATGGTCGAATGGGCCGCGGCGAGGGGAGTCTGGCTGGATTTGGGCCTTAGCCAGAACAACGGGAAACGCCTTTATCTTCACAAGGGGGATTTCTACGGGCCTTTCACAGTCCAATGGGCCGCGGGAGAGACATTCACGCTGCTCTTCGGGGGGACAGATGAAAATCCACGGGCAGGGTACAAGCTTGATGTGACTCCGGCCGCGGCCACGTTCAGTGACGATTCACGCCAGCTTGGTAAGGCAGGCTTTACCCCGGCTGACAAACCGTCCACGGTCACACTCCACCGGGACGGAAAGTACGTCTGGCTCGAACAGGATGGCAGAGAGCTTATCGTTGTACGATGCAAAACGAACGGGCCGGGGACGCGGCTGGGCGCGACTGTTGATGGGGCAAAGGCGCCGACTTATCTCGAAGTGAGGCGAAGGGACGTCGCGGACTATCCCTTCGACCGCGCTGCCGTGGATTGGGAGCCCGCAGGTCGGTGGGAAGTGAGCAATAAATTCGCCTGCGACCCCCGCTGGGGATTCATGGCGGGCGAGGCGGACGGCCTGGCCTCGCTATGGCACAAAGCGAATTTCGAGGGCGATCTCACCGTCGAATTCTTTGCGGCCATGCGCTACCTCCACAAGAACCTCGGTCTCCAGCCCTATTACCCTCGGCCCGGCGAAATCAATCTCACGGTCGGCGGCAACGGCAAAGACGTTTTCAGCGGCTACACCTTCGTGCTTTCCGGGTGGGACACTCGTTGGACGCGAATTCTGCGCAACGGCAAAGTGGTCGCCGAGACGGACCGTCCCCTGGTGCCTCCGACACGTTTGAAGTTTCCGTCTCTAGACGACCTTCACCGGAGATGGTTCTACGTGAAGCTGCGCAAACAGGGGAACCGGCTGTCCTACTACTTCGACAACCAACTCGTGCTCAGCTACGCAGACCCGAAGCCGCTGAAAGGCGAACGTCTGGCCCTGTGGACTCGCGACAACAGCATCATTCTGGCGAGGGCCAAACTCAGCTATGAAAAGAAACGGCTTCGGCCCGTGTTGGCGGCACTGCCGGAGGAGAAGGCATCGCGCCCCCTGGCACTTCGGATCGAATCCGAGTCGCATCCCGGAATCCTGAGCAGCTTTGAGGACTCTCTCGACAGTTGGTCGAACCCCAGCGGGGATCAGGGGGCCTTCCTGGAGCGGGACGAAACGACCGCCGGTCGCGGCAAAGCCAGCCTCAAGCTCACGAATGTCCACAGCGGCGGTGATTTTGCCGCACGGCTTCCGAGCGGCAAGACCGACCTCGCCAACGTCGTCGAATTCGGTTTCGACTACCGCATCCCGAAAGGAGTGATGGTCAACTTCTACTTCGATCTTTTCGAAAAGCGCCACTTCATTGAACTGACTGCCGGAGGCGAAAGCACGGAAAACATGAAACGAATTGGCGCCATCGCCGTTCGGAGTGACGGACGCTGGCATCGTGCTGAGTTTCCCCTCTCCCGCGCTCTGCGAGAAATCTACCCCGACCGGGCAGAGCTCATCGCGGAAAATATGACCTTCGGCAATCTGCACGCAGGCTACCTGCACGCCGGACTGGGCGGGAATCTTGCCGGAGCGTTCTTTCACCTGGACAACTTCCGTATCATCTCGTCCGGCGGCGAGCCGCGCTTCTTTATTGCTGCAGCCGACGGCCAACCCCTCGACCTGGCTTACGGCATCGACGCCAGGCCGGACACGGCTCCCGGCACTCGACCGCTTACCACTCCCTGGCTTCACGAAAAGGATTTGGCTCCCGGGCGCTGGTACCTCCATGCACAGGGCCAGAACGCGGACGGCGAGCGGACCGCGCCGTCCCATCTGTGCTTCGAGGTCGATACCGCATCGCTCAGCATTGACCGCATCGTTCCCCGGCCAAAAGGCGACTGGGGAGGCGAGACCATCGTGATCCGATTTTCGCCGGAGAAAGCAACACGACTCGATCTCGAGAACACCAGTCTCCTCGCCGGTAACGTCCGCCACGGCATGGAATCGCCGGCGGTGTCCTATGAGCACGGCGCATCGGAATTGAGATTTGATGTCCGCGAAAGCGAGCTTCAGTTCGAGGACGGCGAGACCGTCAGCCTCCGACTTTCCGCGGGGCGGACGGGCATGAAAGAGATGCTCGATCATACGTGGCAATATCGCTGGAAGTTCAGCAGAGATAAATCGGGCCCCGCTGCCCCGGCCACCGAGGACTACTTCATCCACGACACGTTTGAGCGCGACCTCGGCGAATGGACACGAGGCGGACCTGATCGCTCCGGCCGGCAGCGGGACGCTTTGCTGGTGCGAGATAACACTACCGCCGCGGGCGGGCGCTACTGTTTGAAACTTTTCAACGACCTCATGGGCGGCACCTTCGGCGCGACAGTCACCACCCGGAAGTTTCACGCGGGCCGCTACCCGCTCTTACTTTTCGATTATCTGGTGGATCGGAACGACATTCTGTTTGACCTGGGAGTGTGGTCGAATGAAAAGCATCGCCGGGTCACCATCACCGATAACGATCACCGCAACAGCCTGGACGCGATTGGCGCAGTCTCCGGCGTGCGCGCGGACGGACGCTGGTGCCCGGCCAGAGTTCACCTCCGCAGGATGCTGGATACTCAGGACTACCTCGCCGGGATGCACGGGGTGACTCGCCTTGCTTTCGGAGACTGGGGCTGGACCGGTAATCAGGAGGGCGCGAAATACCGGATCGATAACTTCCGCCTCATCCCAGCAATCAATCCGAAGGAAGGATGCTGGGTGAGATGGCGAGCCACAGATCCCAGCGGAATCAAAGGCTACAGTTACTCCTGGAGCGAAGGCCCGACCGGCAAACCGGATAAGACAATTGATTGTGTCGAGCCGGCCGCCAGGTTTTCGACTCGGTCCGGCACGATGCCGAAAGGTCTGCTCGCGGCCTTGAACAAAGGCACACAGGAATTGTTCTTTCACGTGAGAGCCCAGGACCGTGCGGGCAACTGGGGAGAGACCGGACATCACCTGTACTTGATTGACGCAAAGTCCCCAACCATGGGCAGGCCCACTCCGAAGCCTGATACCAGGTCCGGCAGTGCGCGTTTTTCCGTACGAATCACGGACGACGTATCGGGCGTTGATCCCGATTCACTCTGGTTCACCATCAACGGTCATTTCTATCGTCCAGGCAGCGATGGCGTGACCTACACCCCCGCGACTGGGGAGTTGTCCTGGGATTTCCGGGAAGCGCCTGAATTCCGGACCATCGGCAGCGGAGAGCCGAAGAAGTTCACGGTCAGAATGAAAGCTCCGAGCGACTTTGCCGGCAATGTCTCCGAGCCCCGTGAATGGTCATGGACCTTCGATCCCGCCCTCGACCGCAAACCCGCATTCGTCGCTTCTCTGAACAGTCCAAGCCAGGTGAAATGGACCTATGAATCTTTCTCCGATGAGTTGGGAAAGCTGGAGCAATGGGGCAGCGGGACGAGGCTGAAGCGCGTCTGGGACGATGACAAAAAAGACTACTGCGCTCGCGCCACGTGCAACGCCGAAGCCGCCGGATACGGCCTGCGTCTGGCGCATGATTACGATACTTCCATCTATCCCTACGTGGACTTCGACTACAAGTTCCCGCCGAACCTGAAGCTCCAACTGTCCGCTTATGTGAAGCACGAGGATCCCGAACGGCGAAGGCTGATCATCAAAATCGCCGAAACCCGTATCCGTCCGGATTACGTCGTGCGTATTGGAGAAGTGCCCGGCGTTAAACTGGACAACCAGTGGCATCACCTGAGCCTCAATCTCCATGAACTGATCGAGGCCAACGAACCGGAACTGACCGGCTATCGCGTCCAGCATCTCCTTCTTCAGGACCCGGCCTGGCACTGGCACGAAGCCGGGACAGCCCTCTACCTCGACAACCTGTGCATCAGCGGGCCAGGCGAATCGAAAGCAAATTTCACCTGGCAGGCAATCGACGAAAGCGGCATACGTGATTACGCCTTCAGCATGGATAAGCATCCCTCGACACAGCCCGGCACCGGAAAAACAACCGACCAGGATTTAGCAACCCTCGATGACATCTCCCCGGGCCGCTGGTTTTTCCATCTGCGCACGCGAGACAACGCCGGCAACTGGTCCCCGGCACTGCATTATCCGTACTGGGTTCCCGGCAGCAGTTCAGACTGATCTCAGAGAAAGCGCCCTTTCCGAGTCTTTTACGCCGAAGGCGTTGAAAAACGTAGCCCAGGGCAAGCGTAGACCGTCCCCAGGGCGTCGTTTGCTTCATTTGAATTGCCTCTCGACTTTTGTCGAATCCAATCGCGTGACGCTGTGCTCGCCCGTGCCACGATGGGTTGAGTCAGCGCCATTCTGTCCCACGAGGCAGTTCGCATCGAAGGCGACCATGGAGTGAAAGAGGAATTCCCTTTGCCACGGCCACCATATCGTTACTTCCTGTCATTGTTGCTGGCTTCTACGGGCCTGGTCGCGCAGACGACGAAAATTCTTCTTGAAGCAGAGGATTTCGGTGAACCGGGCGGAAAAGTCCTCAAAGAAAGTGGAATCCGTTTTGTGCGCCTTCCCGAAAAGGTATCGCTTCGCGGAAAGCTCCGTGACGTGTTCGACGACGGCGAGTTCATCTTCCTTTTGCGGATGCGGTATCCCCGTGTAACCGCGGTCAAAGGGATGGCCGCGGCAGTGACTTTCTCCTTCGGCGATGAGGAGCACGTCCTCAAAACGAACACTGCCGGATCCTGGCGGTGGCTCAACCTGGGGCGATTCAAGATCAAGGAATTCGAGACGCGGAAGATCGGAAT
>Ga0207984_1001704_pt1 | contig 10671 bp, 6 predicted proteins | sample ETNtaG_30_FD_185760 | JGI IMG/M metagenome (GOLD analysis project Ga0207984, IMG submission 185760) | Marine microbial and viral communities from oxygen minimum zone, Eastern Pacific Ocean - ETNP201306PF43B (SPAdes) (version 2) | ecosystem: Environmental > Aquatic > Marine > Oceanic ...
CAGAGTAACAGAAAGTGTTGTGGATGGTAAAAAACAGAAAGATTTACTTATAAAGCTACATCGTGTCTCAAAATCCGCTCGCACCACGCAGTCGGCGGTATCGGCTGACGAAGCAGAAAAGATCACGGAAGAGCTTACGCGACTCACGAAACAATGGAGCAAAGTTCACATCACCAAAGATTTTGATCACCTGAGAAGGATTTGGGCAGACGATTTTTCCTATACCGACAACGACGGCAAAGTGGATAAGAGAGAAGACGGATTCGCTTTCTTCGAGGATAATACCGACACGTTCACCAGTTCGGGTGTTGTGGCCTTTGACTTGCGTGTGTATGGCAAGAACTTCGCGATTGGCAATGGGGATCACCATGAGGCAGGGACAGACAAAGATGGCAAGCCCTTTAGCAGAAAAGTTCGCTTCACAAATGTCTGGGTGCGGAAAAACGGCAAGTGGCAAGTTGTGAGGGGGCACTCGTCTCCGCTCGAATAACCTCACGGTGGACTTGGGTGGCACCGCTGACCGCTTGACGGTGAACTGGCAGTGGCGTCTCATTGGGTTGTGACACCTGAAATAATGTTGGTATTAAACACCTCCGAGAAGGAGTTCCTGCTGACGTTGGGGTGCTATGCGCTTGGATTGGGAATCCTTATTTATCTGGTTGTAATCCGTCCAGATGCCGCCGACCGCAAGAGGCCTGAAAATGGATCAGCAGAACCAGCAGACGAGCCAGCCCCAATGACTTGGGGATCATTTGCGTTTGGATGCGCGTATCTATGCTTCAGGGTAATAGTATACCTCATCATAATTATTGCTGTGGTGGTGGGAGGATTTATGTTGCTCGACTCGTTTAACCAAATGGATTGACGATAACTTCCTCGCGGCACACTTGGGTGACACTACCGACCGCTTGACGGTGAACTGGCAGTGGCGTTCATCGGGTTGCTATGAAACAATTAGTATTATTGGTTATATTCGTTGCTGTGGGCACGACCTTGTCTGGATGTGTTTCCCCTCGTCTTTCGCAGTCGGTGGTGTCGGCTGAAGAAGCCAAAGAGATTGCGGAAGAGATCACGCGAATCTCCGAACCGTGGGGTACAACCGTACTCACCAAAGATACGGCCTACCTTACAAGTCTATGGGCGGACGACTTTTCCTATATCGGCGCAGACGGCACGGTGCGGGACGAAAAAGCCAATCTCGCTCTTTACGAGGATGATACCAACACCTACACAAGTGCGGCCAATACCGCCTTCAATGTACGCGTGTACGGCAAGAACTTTGCGGTTGCAGATGGGGATAATTATGTCGCGGGCAAAGACAAAGACGGCAAACCGTTCAGAACAACATGGAGATGGACAACTGTCTGGATAAGGAAAGACGGTAAGTGGAAAGTTGTGGCAGGGCACGCGTCCGAACTCAAATAACCTCACGGCACACTTGGGTGGCACTGCCAGCACCGCTAACCAACTGACTCGCTTAGCTTCAGCAGAAGGGAAATGACATTTATAGAAAACCCGTCAAGCACAAGTTAGGCATCATTTTGAGAACTGTTTTGCCTTGAAGAAGTGTTAGCGGATGTTAGCGAAGCCCAAAGGCGATAACACCGAAAGAGACAAAAAACACTGATATACCGCCACGGCTGCGCGCTTAACTCAGTGGTAGAGTGCTACCTTCACACGGTAGAAGTCGTTGGTTCAAATCCAACAGTGCGCACCATTTTTCAACCACCCCCTCCCGGCCGGCAGCCGCAGATAAATAATTCGAGACTTTTCCTGAAATATTTTTCATAGTGCCCACCGGAAGCGCCCATGAAACCGATCATTCTTTTACTCGCTGGAGCCGGCCTGTGCGCCGGCCAGTTCGCGCAGGCCAAGCCGTACGGGGACTGCCATTTTCATCTGCTGGATTTCCTCCAAAACGGGGAGTTCGACAACCGGGACGGGGCCTTCCCCTGCGACGCCTCCGGCCTGATGAAGGATGGGCGTTATTTCCAGCTCCCGTACGGGGAACGGCACCGACGGCTGACTGGATTGATCGATGTCACCAACAGGCACAACATCGCTGACGTGGTGGTTTGCGGCATGCCGTTTGTCAAGAAATGGGCCGAGGACGATTTTTTCCTACGACCGAAATATTACCTGGACTCGAGTTCGCGGGTGAAGGCCGCCCGAGACACCGACTTGCAGGTCGCCGCCGCGTTCATGGACTACAGGCGACAGTTCGCTGGAAACAAGACCAGGTTAGACAAACTGGCGCGCCTGCATCCGTTCATCTGCGGGCTCGACACAACTGACCTGGGAGCCGTCGACCTGGCGATCAAGCGCATCCGGGAATACCCGGGAGTCTGGGAGGGCCTGGGGGAACTCATGTCGCGCCACGACGACCTCACCAACCTGACCACCGGGGAGCGCCCCCGGGCGAATCATCTGTCGTTCATCCGGCTGTTCAAGTTTGCCGGGCGGGTGAGCCTGCCGGTCAGCATTCATCACAACGTCGCCCCGGTCTCCCGCAATGACAACGAGGTCAAGCAGCCCTGGTATCTGGACGAGTTTTTGGACCTGCTCAACCGCACGATCCGCGATGAAGCCGATGCAGCCGATCGGCCCAGGGTCATCTGGTGCCACGCCGGCATCAGCCGCCGGATCGTGGTCGAGAATTACCGTCAAACCCTCGAGCGAATCCTCGACGAGTATCATGAGAACCTTTACCTCGATTTGTCGTGGGTGGTGCTTGGCAGCTATGTTTACAAGGACATGGACGGATGGGTGGCCCTGATCCGGAAATACCCGGGCAACTTTCTCATCGGATCGGACTCGGTCGGCAAATACAGCGGCATCCCGATGGAGTTAAGAAAATATCAAGCCCTCTTGAATGCGCTGCCAGATCAAACGCGATCCAAGGTCGCCTACAAAAACTTGAATCGAATACTTAATGAAGCCAAGTTCGAGCGAAACAGAAAGGGGTTGGGTAATGGCGGGATCACCCTGCCTCTTGATTTCTCACTATCAGAAAACTTTGGCCTGGAGGCTTTGAACAAAAAATGAGCATACAATACAAGCTTAGCAAATGGGATTAACTTGATTAGCGTATCACCTTACAATTTGGCTTGATTGAATGCATTGAATCAAGCAAGCTTTTGTGTATGGGCAATATATCAATATCGCAAAATGCGGCGACTTTGTGTAAGGGTGAACCCATGAAACCCAAGCGTTGGATCATTTCTTGTGCTGTTTTGTTGGCGGGAATTCTTTGCAGCTACGCTGCAGTCAAATCATCCAAGGGCCGTCAATTTATGTGGCAGACCAATTCCTATGGGGATGATGTCCATGTCATCGATGTGGCCACCCAAAAAGTGGTCGGGCACATCAAGGTGGGACCGCAGCCTCACGGCATTGCCGCGCCCGATGACGCCCATGTGGTGTTTGTGGCCATCGAGAATCTCAAGGGGCCGCTGGGTGAACTGGTTTGGGTCGACCCAAAAACCTACAAGATTACCCATCGCCTGACCATCGGCCCCAAGCCCAACCAGATCGCCTGCACGCCCGATGGCCGCTGGGTGTATGTGCCGTGCAACGATGGGCATTACTGGGTGATCGATGCCAGGGCAAAAAAGGTGGTGAAGAAAATCAAGACCGGCGGCAGGCCGCACAATACCCAGTGTTCCCGCGATGGCCGTTTCATGTATCTCTCGCCCATGGGACCGCCCAAGCGCGTCACCATCGTGGACGTCAAGGCGAATCACAAGGTGGTGGGGGAGATTCCCTTTGCCAATTCAGTGCGCCCGCCGGCGTTGGCCGCAGACAACAAACGTTTCTTCCAGCATATTGATGGGCTGGTTGGCTTTCAGGTGGCCGACATCGCCTCACGCAAGGTCATTGCCACGGTGAAGCACACGATCCCAGAGGAGTACAAGGGCAAGAAGAGCCGCTGCCACGGGCTTGCCATTCGGCCCGACCAAAAGGAAATCTGGTCCTGCAACGTGGAGCACAAGACCTTGCACGTGCATGACATCACCAAGGAGGAGTTCCCGGAAATAACCCGGATCCCGATGATCGGCCGCATTTACTGGCTATGCTTCACCCCGGACAGCCGCTTCTGCTACGCGGCCGTACGCTCGGAAAAGAAGGTTTGCGTGGTGGATTGCCGCACCAAAAAGGTCATCACGCATATTGAGGTGGGCAACATCCCCAAGCGCAACCTGGTGATCACCCTGAAATAAACCCATGCCCCGGCAGTCGTGCCGGCCTCTCCCCGAGTCTTGCGTGTTGTTCTGCTCATCTTTGGCGCATTGTTTCTTTTGGCCAATTGCACAACTTCTGGTCCACAGCACCATAACAATCCACTGGCAGCCAAGGGCAAGGCTCTCTATTTGGTGAGTTGCGCTGCTTGCCATCAGGCCAATGGACGAGGCTTGGAAGGCATCGCGCCGCCCCTGGCAGGAACCCGATGGGCGAGTGAATCCGAGGAGCGCCTGGCCCGGATTGTCCTGCAAGGCCTGCGCGGGTCCATCACCGTGGCGGATAAAGAATACAACCTGGAAATGCCTGCCATGGGATTTTTTGATGATCAGGACATCGCCGCAATTCTGACCTACATTCGGGCTGCATGGGGCAAACCTGCCGAGTCGGTTTCTCAGGAGACAATCGGCAAAATACGAATCCAAACTCGCGAACGTACTGACTCGTGGACTGTTGAGGAATTGCTGGGTTCACCGTGAGAAAAGAGTCTATTTCTTGAGGGGTCACGCATATGACATTCAACGCTTGAAAAAGCGAAACCAAGTGGGGATCCCTCCCCTGCTCAACTTGACTGTTCAAGCACTCCTCAGAACTGGGTTATCGAGCCGTATCAACCTGTCGCAAAGCCCGAGGGCTGACCAAGTGAGATTTTCGACTGGCCGGGAGGTGTACATTGTAATCATACTGTGCCCACCATGAGAACGGCTTTAATGCCAATTTGCACGTTGTTGCTCGTGGGGTGTGCCGAAGTGACCAAGCCGCCGCCCAAGCGCATCGCCGCCATTGTCACCGAGTACCGCCACAACTCCCACGCGGACGTCATCGTTGGGCGGCTGGTGGAATCGCACACGCTCGATGGCAAGGGCGAATTTCCCAATCTAAAACTGGTTTCGCTGTACACCGATCAAATCCCCGCAAACGACACGAGCCGGGATCTGATGCGACAAAATAATGTTCCAGTTTTCACGAACATCGCAGACGCGCTCACACTCGGCACCGGCAAACTGGCGGTTGACGGCGTGCTGCTCGTCGCCGAGCACGGGAACTATCCCAAGAACGAGACCGGCAACGTCATCTATCCAAAGCGGCGGTTGTTCGAGGCCGTTGCGAAGGTGTTTCGCGCCAGCAATACCTCCGTGCCGCTGTTCTGCGACAAGCATTTGGCTGACAACTGGCGCGATGCAAAGTGGCTTTATGACACAGCGCATGAATTGAAGTCGCCGCTGATGGCCGGCTCTTCGCTGCCTACGCTCTGGCGGCGACCCCCGGCGGATGTACGTCGCGGAGCCAATCTCACGCAGATGGTGGCCATCTCGTATCACACGCTGGATGCTTACGGTTTTCACGCACTTGAAATGGTGCAGTGCCTGGCCGAGCGTCGTGCAGGCGGTGAGACGGGCGTGCGGCAAGTGCGCTGCCTTTCGGGCAACAGGGTTTGGGAGGCGTTGGCCAACGGCACGATAGACGAGGAGTTGTTGCAGGCAGCCGTGGTTCCGCTGGAAGGCAGCCCGGTAAAACGGGGAGATCAATCACTGAAGGAAATGGCAAAGGAACCGACGGCGATGATAGTCGACTACCGGGATGGATTTCGGGCCAGCATCCTGACGCTTAATGGTGCGGTCAACGAATGGAGTGTGGCCTGGCACGAGGACGGTAAAACCAAGGCAACAATGTTCTGGACGCAGGAGGCGCGACCGTTCATGCACTTCACCTATCTTGTCAAGGGCACCGAGCAGATGTTCCACACGGACAGGCCCTCCTGGCCTGCGGAGCGCACACTGTACACCAGCGCCATTCTCGACGCAGCGCTTATCTCATTGAAGCGGGGCGGCACAGCAGTGCCGACGCCCTACCTGGACATCCCGTATCAGTCCGACTGGAACTGGGAACAGCCGCCCCCGCCCCCGCCCGGCCGGCCCGTTCACGAGAAATGAGCACGGTGTCCTGCAAGGCCCGCCACAAACAAGCCTCGCCCTGATCATCCCTGCACGCTTGGCCAAGCGCATTCGGCCGGATTCGTCGGCTTGTTGAAACCGCCAGTTATTCGAAGTCGCGGCTTGGCTCCTTGTTTGATTCCTCCCCGGATTGCCAGTGGAGTCGTGTCGACTGGGCACCCAGCACAGCTGCGATTGTTGTTATGAGTAGTTGTTTCACATCAGTAAAATGACAAATTAATTACTCATTTGAATGCTTTTAAATCCGTTATCTGGATTTAGAATTTTGCTTGGTCAACTTAAGTGCGCTTTCAGCAAAGCGTTTGCCCAGCGTCTTGTATCCCTCGGCCGAGTAATGCAGATCATTCTGAATCTTTTTGCCCTTTCGATTGACCCCATCATTGAGATCATCCGTATTCACCCAGCCAAATCTGGGGCTCGATTCAGCCAATTTCACTTGAACCTTTCGAATCATAGTCCAGTGGGGGTATCTCTGGTTCTTTAGATCGAAGTCACTTAGGCGCCCAATCACAAAGTTTATATCGCTGCTGCCAAGATCCTTGCAGAGTTGATCGTAAAGCCCCTTTAGGCTGACTTCATAAACTTCACCCCAACGCATCTTGGCGTCCCTTTCACCCTGCATCCAGATGAAGGTGACTGAACTCAGCGACTGCCCCTTGATCTTAGGCATTACCTTCCCCATGAGTCGGTCATAGAGATCTCCCGTTTGTTTTGGTTTTTCTCCCTCAGGTGATTTCCAGTCCTTCCACCAGCGTTGTATGGGTTGGCCACCCAAAGCATCCTGTATTACGATTACCTTGTCTTCTCCCAAGGCCTCTTTCACCGCCGGCGTAAACGCTTCCTGAGGGCGGTGTCCCTGCATGTTCGATTGCCCTGAAAGAATAAAAAGATGCTTGCCTGTTTCAGTTGCCCCAGCCCCTCTCGGCTGCGCCAGAGCCAAAGACTCGACTAGTACTATCGTGAATAAAAGTAGTGATTTCATTGGTCCGCGAAAAGCTCAGCTTAATTGTTTATTGATTGCAATGAGTTTCTTTGATGGCTAAGGCAAAATATCCAAAAAAAAGGAGCCGCTTCACCATTTGTATACCAGTAGTAAAAAATGTGAGTTATTTAGCCATTTGACATTCAGCAACTTTACTTTAGCGCCGTTCATTTACCTACAGCTTTCATTTCTTCATTCGCCTTGCCGTCGTGCTAGCAGAGGAGATTGGCTTTTTTGGGGGATTGTTACTCTGACAGCGAGAGGTTTCGGTGTATCCAATTACCATCAAAAATTAGCTCATGTACGTGTGCTCTATCCCCCTGGTAAATATAGTGTCGCGTCCCAACTTTGCCATCAATCCAGCCTATTGGATCACCTGCTGCCTTTGGGGCATTGGCAAACTCGGTAGGTTTGGTCATTTTCCATGTTTCACCTCGAAGCACGTACTCCCGGATGGTTCCCTGCATGTCTCGGAATGCCAAATAGTGTTTAGTACTCAAAAAATCACTAAAAAGATGGAAAGTTCCAGCAACCTGACCGGTGGTTTCGTCGATTGAAAACAAATCTTTAAACCGCTGACCGATCTCCGCTGCGTAAACTAAAGTATTCCGATTTCCTTGATAAGTACGATACCCCGGCACCCGCTTACGCTCGTTCCAATCGAAGACGAATGGAGCCCGTCTTGGCCAGTCGCTGGCAGCTAGAAAGACTGCATTGCGCCTACCATTTAAAGTCAGACCAAACGGTTGGCCAAGCGCGGGCAGTCGATGCACGCCGTCGGTTCGCCAGGATCGCTGATCCGGCGTGGCTGAGTTCAGGTCGAGCGACTGTTCGTACGGCACGCCAAACATGGAGAGGTACATCACACACAACGTTGAACCGTCCAGCGAAGCCACCGCGCCGCCCTCGGCCCGGGGCATGGCGGGTAGGGGAAAGTGCCGCCATTGGCCGTCGAGCCATAGTTCATGGATTTCCCCAAGTTCATCGACGTAGACTACGTGCGGAACACCGTTCGCAACCACCACCGAGGGGTCGGCCGCCGCCTTCGACAGGCCAATCTGCCTAGTCAGGTTTTGCCGGTTCCACTTGCCCTTCGCCCCAGCGTTCGACACGCTGGAGTGCTCGTAAATGTGTCCGTCCGTCCCGCGGTAGACGAGTCGGCGCTCGTCCCCAGCAAGGGTGTACAGCGCCGGGCGACCCGCAGCCGGCGGAGAGAGGGGGAGTGTTGAAGCCGTCCAGTCGTCGCTGCCAGGAGCGGCAATGAGTTCACTCCATCCGCCATTAGCATCCCGATGGACAACGTGGCGATAGCCGGCCTCGTTTTGAAGTCGGGCTAGTCCGGGATTGGAAACCGGCTTGTTGCGGAACGCAAAGTAGTCGTTCGTCCACCTGCGGAAATTTTCTCCAGCGATTCGCCCGAACTCCTCGACCTCTTCAATCTTCCGGTGCCAGACCTTGATGTCATATTTACGTGCCCGATATTCGTGCGCGATCTCGTTTGCGATGGTATCCCTTAACTGCCGGGTTCGGCGCAGCACGTTCTCCTCCGACAACGCCCCGTCCAGATGTCGGCGGACCTCCGCCTGATAATACTCACGGTACTCCGGGTTGCCGAGCAGCGCGATGAACATCTTTCGCTGTGTACTGAAGCCGTACGCGCCACCGCTGTCAATAAAAGCGTAGGAGTCGGTGTCAGGCTTGTACGGGCCGCCGCGGAAGCCCCACTCGGAGTCCCAGCACATGAATCGCCATTTGCCGTCCGGCAGTCGGCGCGCCGCGTACCAGTTGTTGTGAGGCCAATCATAGTTTTGTCCCCAAAGGTTCACTATCATGTATGCTGTGAAGTCCTCGATATCGACGCGCTTTTTAAGCGCCTTGTAATTCTCCTTCTGTGAAATATCGGTTGAGCCAATGAAGCGGCCCAGTTCCTCCCACGCATCACGAGTGCCGCTAAGGATTGTGTTCCCGGTTTTCATGATGTCAAACTCCCCCTTGCCGATGTGCGACGCCAGGAAATCCTCGTCCATCCGTTCAACGAGGTTGTACACCCCGTAGTTCTTGCCGTTGACATAGAGCAGGCACCACGTCCCGTTTGATACCAGCCCTCCCATGTCCTTGTGAAGGTCTCGCATCAACTGGTCGCGAATGTAGGCGCCGCCGGGTGCGCGGTCATTGGCGTTGGCCCTTAGTACAAGCTTGTCGAAATCCTTTACGCCAGCCATGGGGATGATGTTGTACTTCAACCTGGGCGAGCCGTATACGTCCCTGAAATAGGCACGGTACGACTTCTTCGTCTTGAAATCGCCTCGGCGAGAAAAGCCACCGTGCAAGCGCAGGCCGAATCCGGTCGACACCTTTCGTTTGCCCTTCGTGTTGAAAATTTCCATGTGCGAGGTGCGCTCGCTGCCCCGGCCGGTGGCACTGCTGCGCATGTGTACCTCGTAAAAATCCTCCGGCTTCATCGAGATCGACATCACTGGCAACGTCGGTCGCCGCCCGACGATATAGGTTGCCGACTTTATCTCCCCCACGCGCTCCTTGCCGACGAACGCTGCCGCACGAAAAAGCCCTGTTTTATCCAACCGCACCGGCCCATCCACTCGGGTGCTGTTTGCAACCGGCTCAGAGCCATCCCGCGTGTAGCGGATGTCCACTTCGGTCGACGCATTCGCTGTGATTCGCACTTCGACTCCGACATCGTGAAAGCCTGGCTTGGGTGAGAACGCCAGCTTGGACTTTAACGGCGCGGTTTGTTGCGGGCCGTCGTTGACTGAACCCGGGGTGGGCGTCAGGAAATACCCCCAATCAGCCTCCGCTGTTTGATTCCTTCCATATGATTGGTCGTTGGCCTGTTGGTCGTAAAGGACGCTATCCATGACCCGTCTCTCCGGACCAATCAGTTGCAATTGGCCGCCTTCCTTGGGAAGTCGAAAATTGGCATGCCACACGGTGGGAAGCACGCCCAGCGCGACCCGGAGTGACATGTCCGAGCTTTCCCGGTGGGTATTCAATCCTGCGACTGCGAGCACATTCTTCCCCTGCCGAAGGAGTCCGACGTGTTCTGAGAGGTCGAATCGCTCCGCGGAACCTGCCTCACGGCTGCCTCTCGCGACGCTGTCGAGGCCCGGTTCCTCGGGGGCGGCGTTCACCTCGGCGACACGCGTCCCGTTCAGGTAGGCGGCAAACCCGTCGTCATAGTCCACTTGAAGAACGAGCGACCCGGACATCAGCGGCTCTTTCAGGGTGAACTCGCGCCGGATCAGGACAGCCGTCGTGCCGAATTGCAACTCGGTCGCATCATCCTCGTCACCATACCCGAAACCGGCCGGGCCAACTGCGAACGCGCTGTCGTCGAAATCGACAGCAGTCCAGCCGGTCGTGTTTTTCTTTTTGTTGGGACCTGAAAGAAACCTCCAGTCAGCACCGTGCTCGATCAACGTGGTCTCAAATGGAATCGTCGCGACTGATGTCCTCAGCGCCTCGGGTGCCAAGGCG
>Ga0207984_1001717_pt1 | contig 10609 bp, 6 predicted proteins | sample ETNtaG_30_FD_185760 | JGI IMG/M metagenome (GOLD analysis project Ga0207984, IMG submission 185760) | Marine microbial and viral communities from oxygen minimum zone, Eastern Pacific Ocean - ETNP201306PF43B (SPAdes) (version 2) | ecosystem: Environmental > Aquatic > Marine > Oceanic ...
GCGAGAACGAACTCGACCGCTCTCCGCTTGAACTCCGAATCGTATCGTCGTCTTCGTTGTTTACTCATCAATGGACTCCTTTCTTATGCTTAGTTTAGCCAATGAGGTGCCCGGTTTTTCGGGGGAAGGTCATCTTTATGCCGAAGGCATTACGCCTTACAGCCCAGGGTTCGCGAGCCTCAGCGAGCTACCCTGGGTCACTGGGCTCCGAGTACCTCTTACCCCGAAGGGGTTACGCCCATATGTAGTCTGTCCGCGTCCACAGATCATATGGGCGCAACCCCTTCGGGGTAGAAGATGCTCCACCTCGGAACCCAGGGTAGCTCGCAAAGCCTCGCAACCCTGGGCTGTAAGGCGTAATGCCTTCGGCATAAAGAAGGACCTGATCAGATGAAAAACTGTACCATAGATTTGAGGACGCAAAACCTTTCGAAAACGCCTCTAAGCCCTGTTTAGAGGCCGATGTCCGGAGTTCTGCTGCTGTCCGAGGGCTTCTACCTTGGTGATGAGAAGCGCCTGGCCGAACTGGGCTTGGCTGAAGGATTGACGCAAAGGGGGTTGTGAAGCACAACATGAGCGTGAACAACTTTCCGACTGACGAACGCCGGATCACCGATGAAGACTTCTTCGCTGTTTTGAATTTCGCAGTGCCTGGCATGAAAGGCGTTGAAAGGGCGGTCAAGGATAAGCGGCCCGAAGCGGCAAGGGTCGCCCTGGTGAAACATTTCAGAACGCGCACCAAGCCTCATTGGCTTTTCGAGGCACGAGGTGCTTCCTGCAAAGCGGGCGAGAAACCCACCGGCACCATCCGCATCCAGGGGAGGGCAATTACCGCGGAAGAAACCATCGTCCATGCCGACAAAATGCTGGAAAACATAATGCTTGATAGTAAAGACCTCGAACTCGACCTTGGCCCCGGAATGGAGAGGCTGCCCGAACTCCATGCCGGGGGGCGACTTCCCTCGCCTTTATCGCGAATGGGATTCCTGACCTGCCTGGCCACCGCCCGAATGGTCACCGGAGAGCAGGCTTATCTGGACAAGTATGTGGAGTTCCTGGACAAGTTCCTGCGGGAGTGCCCGTTTGCCTGGAATCCTGACGACAGCATGAATGCGGCCTGGGGCGCGCTTGCCTGGATCGGCCTGCTGCATACGGACGTGCCTTACGAGGAAGGAGTTCCGCCGGAGCTTACTTTCCAACTCATCCGCTCGCTCTGGTTCAGAGCCAGGCAGTTCCGTAATTTCGATGACGATCCTTACGTGCCATACAATCATCACCTTTTCGAGCGCGGCATCTCGCCGTTCATTTTTGCCCTCATGCTGCCTGAGTTTCAGGACATGAAACCCATGTTCCAGCGCGGAAGGCGGGTGATCCGCGAGCACCTGCAGCGCGATTTTTATGAGGACGGCGGATACAGCGAACACTCCATCTGGTATTCGACGGGCGCCGTCCTGGAGGAGATGATGATCAAGCCTTTCGACCTGGCGAAGCGAAACAACACCTACGTCGTGCGCGGCAAACTGAGAGAGCGCTTCATCAGGAGTTATGCCATGCGCGGCTCGATGGTGATGCCGGACGGCAACCTGCCTGATTTCGGCGACAGCGGCGGGCTCTTCGCCAAAGACCTGCTGGAGACTGGAAAGCAGTTCTTCGGCTGCGCAACGAGCGCCGCCATACTCGATGCGCTTGGCCTATCAAAGGATAAGACGGCGAACAAGAAGGCCCTGCCGCCCAAGTCCATTTTCTATGACAAAGCCGGCTATCTTGTCGCGAGGGACGGATGGAAGAGCGACTCGAACTACATGGTCATGAGCACCAACGTCCTTGGTCTGATCTGCCACGCGCACCACGACATGCTTTCTCTCAACATTGCCGCCAGGGGCGAAGCCATGATCGGCGAGCCGGACGCGAGAGTGGGCTACGAGATGGGCTCTCTGGGCCGCGGCTGGCATTACAATATGACCTCCCACAACACGGTCCTGGCCTACTCCGAACCGATCCGTGACGACATCCTCTTCAGCGTCAACTATGGCTGTTTTCCACCGGCAGCAAAGGTCTGCAAATACCAGGCGGATGACGAGCACATGTTCGTCGTGGCCGGGCACGACGGCTACACCTCCAATCGTCACCAGCGTGAAATCCTGTTCGTCCACAACTACGGCTGGCTGCTGCTCGACAGCGTCTTCAAAGGCCCGCGAATCGAAACACCACACTGCCAGCGCTGGCATTTCTACAAAGACGTCACCATCGAAAAGATCGATTCACATGCCTTTGTCGCCCGCAAAGGCAAGGCCCGCCTCCTCTGCGTCTGGCCCGACGACCTCACCGGGGTGGAAATACGCAAGAACAGAATGCTCAACGAAGGCGCCACGAAAAAGGAAAAGAACCTCCCCTGGATGGCAGATGTCTTCTTCAAGCCCCGCACTCAGTGCCCATGCCTGTTCGCCGCCGTCGAAAGGAAGCCGTCTCTTTCGCTGGTCAGGAAAATTCGGGAGCAAGTATTGCGTCCTTTACACGAGAGGGAATTACTGGTACCGGATGCGGATATGAACCGAATCAAAGCCGCCTTGAGAAAGAAGTCATGATCGGCTGTTCCCGCGATCCAGCATCAATCTTCTTTTCCTTTTAGCTTGGGGCCGATGGGAACGCTCTGTTTGATCTCGCAGAGAGCCCCCGCCGGGACCTTCCCCAGGTACCCAAAGATGGCCAGCCGGTAAGCATACTTGCCGCTGCGTGCCTCCCCGGACCACACCCCCCCGTGGAATTTCGAGACAGGCTCTTCCCGATAGTTCCAACCCCCCGCGGATTCGAAATCCCCTCCCTTCAGCGACCCGCCGAACAGGTGCACGTCGTCCACGTAGAGGAAGCACGCAATGACCTGTTTGCGCGGGTCGGTCACGGCTTTGTCCGCCTGGAGCCGGAACGCGAGATCGACGGCCTCTTTGCCCTCCACCCATTTGCCCACGTCCATCACCAGGTGCTGCCAGCCACCCTCGTCGCCGGCCACGTCGTCTTCCCATACCACGTTGCCATCGATAAGCATCTGAACTCGATAGAAGCCCTTCAGCGGGCCGTAGTAGCTGTCCTTGACCCAGGCGCTGAGCACGTAGCCGTTCTGCGGAGGCTTCACGACGACCGGCGTCAGAATAGTCGCCGGGATGCCCTTCTCGTTCGCGACGGTCAGAGCGACGTTGTATCGGCCGGGGTCTTTGAAGGTGTAGGTGGCCGTCTTGCCGAAGGCTTCCGGGCCAATCGGGGCTTTGGTGTCCGGAAAGTGCCAGCGATACTGGACGATTCGGCCCCCCTCCTTGTCCATGCTGCCTGCAGCGTCGAAACGCACGGCCAGCGGGGCGGGGCCGGAAGCTGGCGTCACGGTGGCCTTGGCCGTGGGGTGAAACGCCGCGGGCCCCCGGCCGTAGTGGTTGTTGAAGATGGTGAAGCGCTTGCTGACGTTGTTGACGATTCTGAACGCAGCTTCCCGATTGGGATGAAAGAACCAGTTGTGATGGAATCGTGCCGCCAGCACCGGAGTGCCACGCAGGAGGATGGCCGGCTCGTCCGCATTCCGGAACTCGTTGTGGTGGATCAGGGTCAAGCCGCCGCCCTCGCCGGCAGTGCCATGACGGTCGAACGAGGGTTGAACATCATGGTCGAGGCAGATGTTGTAACAGGCTTCGTAGGTACTGCTGGCCTGGCCGGGGGAGCCGATGTGATGCCGGCAGAAGTCGAAGAGATTGGCCTCGACGAGAGCTGCTCCGTGAAAACCGACCCAGACGCCGTATCCGTAACCCCAGCGCCGAGTGTGGTGGATGTAGTTGTGGTGTACGTGCGCCGCGGAAGCTTTCTGGAGGTCGATGGCCCACTTGTTCCAGGCCCACCATTCACAGTTGTCCACCTGCAGGCTCTCGTGAAGGGACCGAATGCCGCAAGCGACTCCGACGTGCTCCCAGTGCCAATCGCCGGCTTCCGCGAAGGGGCCGCGGAGCCGGAGCCCGGTCACACGGACTTTGTGTCCGCCGGTCTTGAAAAGCGGCGTGTCACCCCCGCCTTTATCATTATTCGTAAGTGTGTTGGAGAAAATCAGCGCTCCCTGAGAACCGTTTCGGCCGCGCCCGCTGGCGAGGGTTACCCCACCGGGAATGGTCTTGTCGAGGGCGCCGGTCATATCGATTTTGGCTTCATCAGGAACATAGATGAGCATCCCCGACTTTGCTTTGCGCAGGGCCAGAATCAATTCCTCTTTAGTGGAGACCACGAAATCGGCGCCGTCACTCGTCTTGATGTCCCGGTAGCCAGGCCCGCCGCCGATCGGGTCGCCGGTGGGATTGAGCTGATCCCCATAAGATTCCCCGTGGCCCGGTGACAAGAGAACCGAAACTGTGGCCAGTACCGCCAGCACTAAGAATAATCTGACGCCCGCCAAAGGTGTCGATTTCGAGCAAGGTTTCATTTCAGGTTCTCCGTTTCTTTGGGTTTCAGTTTCCAGGTGTGGACATGTGTCCAGCCTGGCGGAGCAGGTTTCCTAATCCGTTGGAGCACGTATAAAATATGTAGATTGTGTTTGCGAGTGAAGAAGCTGTTACATGAATCTCAGGGATACGCGCATGACCGTGGTTGGGAACCAGATGTCAACGACGAAGGCGAAGTCATCTATCGACCTATGGCGCGCGTGTGGCTGCACCTTAAGGACGGCAGGCTCGCGATGCTGAAATGAATCTTCTACAGAACGGCGCCCTTGAGTTGGACAGCATCGGTGTGCTAGGGCACTGGACGCTCGCACCGCGCGAGGCCGGCAACCAGACCCGAGTGAGTGCGGCATGTATCCACGGGCTCGACTGCCTCAAGATAAAGAGCCCGGCACGCGTCGATGACTGGGAAAAAGAGGGTGTGATGCTCACGCAGACGGTTCTGACCAAACCAGACACGGTCTACACGCTGTCCCTCCGGATGCACAACAGGGACTTTCGCACGGGCGATGGGAGCGCCTACCTTTTCGGTGAATGTAACCCGGAAGAGGATGCCGAACCGGACAGGCGGATGCGAATTTGGGATCCGCCTGAGAACGGTTTCGTGCGCAAGGAGTTCGTGTTTCGGACGGGCAAGTACTGGCGACACACCTTCGTGAAGATATTTACTCGCTATCACATGGGAGCTCTTTTCATCGGCGATGTAAGGCTGATTGAAGGAGGTGCGTTTGACCCCGGCCCGTGGGATAAGCCCGTTCCTCGCGACCACCTGCTGCCGGCCGGGCACACGTTTGACCGCCCTGCGCTGGAGGAGATGAAGTGCCAATTCATGAGGCTCCACGATGAATCCGAGGAGATGTATCTCGGCGAGGGGCAGTGGCGCACCAGCACGGCCAACAGTGAAACACCGCTCCGCATTCGCTCATCGTCGCAGCGAGTGTTCGCTTACCTGGGCGCGCACGAGGTGATGCCTGAGCCGGTGTTTCTGGATCGTGCCCGCGCGGCCTGTGATTTCCTGGCCTCCATTCAGAAGCCAGACGGTACGATCGATGATCCGTTTTACGAGACCGGGCTCGGTGGTGCAGCTCTCGTCGAGGGGTATATCCACTTTGAAGACCAACGTTACCTGGTCGCGGCAGAACGGGTAGCACAATACGTGAGCGCGGCCGAGCCTCATCCGTGGAACTACAACTACAACACGTTTCTCATCTGGGCCGCTGCCCGGTACGCGAAGGTGACCGGAGGGCTCGACCTCATCGAACCGCAGCTCAATACCAGGATGCTTGCCTGGCCTCTCGACCACCAGTGCGCCTGGGGCGGCTGGGCCGGGCACAACTCAAGAATGGGCTACCACGGCGTTAACCTGCGCGCGTTTGCCGCACTGTACGACGCCCTGCCGGACGAGCCGAAATACGTGGCGTTGCGAGGCCGGCTAATGGAAGCGTCCATTGCGGCCGTAAACCGTACGATCGCTGAGCAGTGTGCTGACGGCGGCCTGCCATTCAATCATGGCCAACCTGAAACCGCTCGCGCAGTCTCCTCACCCGCGCACGCCCTGATCCGGGCGCACGAAATTATGGGAATCGACACGAGCAACCTGCTCTTCGGCCTGATGTCCTTCTACGGCACGCCCATGGCGCGGGAGAATTTCGAGGACCCGAAGCTGCTCGTGCTCGCCGTTCAGCACTCCACGGGTATGTACCTGGCCTGGGCCGCAAAGAAAGGCGAACGCGGCGGAACGATGCACTTGAAGAAAGAGGAGATGGAGGCGTAAACGTGTACCTTTTCAACGTTCGAGACTTTGGCCTTGCAGGCGACCTGGCCTTTGACTCTCGTCAGTCGGCAGCGTAGGCTCGCCCAGCCGATTGGGGTTACATGCCAGCCAGAAGATGAGGTCGGGCCTTCACTCTTCACATCGTGAAAGGCGCTTCTCGATCCGATGCGCGTTTCGTGCGCCCGGCACGCTTTCCTGACTAAGTTGACGACATGCTCAAGCCATTCAGCCGGGTCGGCAGCGACATGATGCTCGTGGTCTTCGCACGCGTTCTTGCGGCATGCATGCTGGCCACGACCGAGCAGGAACCTGCCTGGCTCCAGTTCCACGGGCCAGACCAACATAACGTATCCTCCGGCCGCCTGTACAGCCGCCACGCTGAATTCCTGTACGCGTGTGACGTGCGGGAGCGTGACTGACTGGTTGGATGCTGCCGCTCGACCCAATACCAGGCGCTCGGCCATACTCAGATGCCTCAACAGTGCGACGACCAATCACCACTTTCCGATCTTAAGGAGGAACGAAATGTCCTTTCGAATGTCAATTGTCCGCTCGGTCAGTCTGCTGGGCTTATGTCATGTTCTCCTGACCGTATCAGTCGCTGAAGACGCTGGACCGGCGAAGCCGCCACGCTCCGGTCTGAGATTGCACAACCTGAAGGACTTCGGGCCAGTGGGCCATCGAGGCCAAATCGCAGACACATTCGCCAAGGCGATGAAGGCTGTGTCGGAGTCCGGTGGTGGCGTCCTCGTTATCCCCGAGGACGTGCCCGCATGTAAGCTGGAAAACTCAGACCGGCGAAGCTACTGCGGCAAGCCGGAAGACGACGACATCCTCCACTACTGGAAGAACAGCCCGGGCGTGCTCGTGATCGATCGCCGTGGTGGCGATGCAGTGCTGCGGGTCCCGCACGTCGGGTCGGGAGACTCCGGCATCGGCGCGGGAATTATCCTGGATCGAACACTGCGCCTGCGCCGGGGGGACAGCGTGCCCCATGCATCGAAAGATTCTGTCCTTGAGATCCAGAACCGAATTGTTCACGGCACGTGCAGCTACCGGGACGTTACCGCGCTGCCCGTCAAGGCGGGAGAGGACGCGCGTTTCTACGTGCACAACATTCGCGGGCTCTTCGAGGGCATGTACCTGAATGTCGCTGCCAAGATGCCGAAGGAAGGCAGCAAGTATCTGCACCGGATCGGCGATGCGATCATCATCAAGAAAATCGGTTTCGATAGAGAACGAAAGCTGAGCTACTTCACCGCGGAGACGAAAATCGATTGGCCCGTCGGGACCGACCTGCAGAACAAGACGCACAATCCGGCTATCCGCATTGTGAACAATTATCACTCTCCGAATCAGACCTTCGATTTCTACATGCGACGCAATCATTACGGCCACGGCGATTCGTACATGTACCACGCCCGTTTCGGTTACATGGGGAACGTCAACTCCGGCGGCGGCGATGAGAACGGCGCCTGCTACACCGCATACATCTACTCGATCTACAATTCGTTTCAGGGGGTGGTTCGCTCCGTGGATTGGAACGAGAACCGGCTCATCTTTGAACAGGGCCAGAACGCTCAGACACTCGCCAGCACGCGGCCGCTGATCAACATGAACAAGAAAAAGTGGATCTCTGCCGGAAAGACGATCATCGTGCCGGCGGAGTCGTATTGGGACACCGTGGATACCGGCAAGTACACCTACAAAGGGAAAACGTATCCCACGACAGTGTTGCCAGGCGCCATGGGTCTTCGGGCAGGGCTTCGCATGGGCGGTCTGATCCGGGGCGACGAGAACTGTCCCTGGGACGAATCCATCGTGGGCCGTTTCTTTGCTGTTGACGAGAAGAGTGAATTCGTGCCGCGCACTGCGTTTGGCGGATCGATGAGTGGCATCGTCCGCCGCTGGTACGAGATCACGGCTCTCAAGAAGAACCCTGACGGAACCAAAGATATTTTCCTCAAACGATACTGGTGGGGTGCGCGGGAGGCGTGCAGCCCGACGCTCTACGATCCTGAAAACTACACCTGGGACGGTCACGAAAAGCCGCTCTCCTACATCATCGCTCCTGGCACGTACGTCTTTAACGTGGCAGAAGCGGTGGACGGGACCCCGCGGGGGAAATCGCCTCACGCTCTCTATATCACCCCCCTACACGGACACGGGCACGCCTTCCGATTTCCAGCCGGGCGACCCGATCAAGCAGGCCATCGGCCCCGACCCTTTCAAGCCGCAAGCCATGCGTTTCATCGTCGGCGATGCAGTCCCGGGCGCGTGGCCGGCCGGTCTCATCGATCTCTACAACGCGGGTTCCGTGCAGCGCGCTTATGGCTTTAAGATCCGCGGCAGAGGTCGCACCCTCGAAGACTGCGCCAAGCGGCCGGACCGCAGACCGCCCTACGGTTCCGTATTGAACATCGACTGCGCGTCGAATGTGGGTATCGACTGCCGCGCCGATTTTGCAGACGCCGCGATCCTCTTCCGTCAGCCCAATCATGAACAGGCCATCAAGTGGCACTACGCCCAGCAGACGGGCAAGCCAGCCAGGGAGGCGCAACTGAAGGTGGATAGAGTCAGCGGCGATCTGAAATTCGAAGGCGGCGACGCCCGCTTCAGCGGCGCTGTCATAGCCAAAGGAATTTCCGGCGGGGAAAAGCCAGCAAGAAACCTGAGAGGAAAGGGCATTGCCGTAAAGACTGGCACGAAAGAGATCGAGATCCGTTTCCCAGTTCCCGAATCGGACGCGGACTACGCGGTGTTCATTGAGCAGACCTGGCTAAGCAATCGCGCCATCACCAAGCGAACGGCCGAGGGATTCAAGATCGCTTTCGGAGAGCCGGCCCCAGAGGGCGCAACACTGGATTGGATGCTGGTGAAGTAGACTGGTTCAGAAGAAACTGTTCGAAACCGGCGAAGACACCTGCCTGCTCCTCTATCGCCGGTCAGTTGGAGCTTTGCCCCGATTCTTTGGTTGCATCGCTTGCTGCCGGTTCTTCTTCATCCTTGAAGTCCGGATGAGGGATGTAATGCCCGCCTGCTGGAATCCTGAAAACTGCGCGGTAGCGGCTGCCCTCCATCTCGGCAAAAGTGTCCTGAGAATTCGCAGACTGACCGTCCGGAAAGAAGAGCGTCATTTCCATCTGAACGGCGATCGGTAGGCCGCGATCACGGATGCTGTCCCAATCTTCTTTGACCTGAACCGCATCCCCGTCCTCCTCTCCGTCCATTCTCTGCAAATACTCAAACTTGATGCTGCCGGCGTAGGCATACAGCTCTCGATACTCTCCTTCGTCCAGATCGACCTCACCGCGGGATTCCCGGCGGAACAGCCGAAAAACGAAACTCGACTTTTCGTTCTTGCCGAGTACGTATCCGACGCTGTTGAATGCCGAAGCCTGCTGTCCCACTTTGGCCAGGGAGTTCACGCTGGTGACAAAATGCAGGCTCTCGGAATCACCTTTGAAGCAGACCTCGTGAGTAGAGGCCATAAATGCGCTGCGCAGGTCCGCGGCCATGCGTCGAAGGATGGCATCCGAAATGGTCGCCCGGCGATTGGCCTTCTCGGCTTTCTGTTTCGAAGAAAGCGTGCGAGCAAGGACTCCATGCACCGCAAGGAAAATGACCGCCAGAATCGTCAGCGTGACAGTGAGCTCGATAACCGTGAACGCGCGGCAGCCAAGTAGCGCTGACGCTCCGCGGCAGCGAGGTACATGATTCTTCTTGAAGAGCCTTGTGGCCTCAGGCTGCCAGCAGCCTGTCACCCCGGTCTCTTCTGTTTCTTGTGCAAACACCGAGTGGGCAACGCTCTGTGCCACTCGAGCCTTCTGATCGAATAGTTCTTTGGCTGACAGGCTGGCAGCCTGTGGCCACGGGGCGTCCACGTTTTCCATTCCTTTCAGGGTCATGAAAAATTGAGTAAAGTTCAAACTCGGATTCGCAACCATTAACCCCATTCTCCCAATGATCTTCTCTAAAGAACAGGCACAGTCCTTCAAAGATAACGGCTATCTCATTGTCCGGGATATGATGGACAGTGATTTCATTACGAATCTTCAGAAGAGATTCACCGATCATTACGGCGATCTACAGAATCCTGCGAACTGGGATAAGCAGAAAGAGATATCGGACCCTGTGTACGATGAAAAGTTGCCGGAGACCCACTTCGACGAGCAGCCGGAAATTCTGCGGGCCGTGCATCAGTTGGGCAAAGGCAAATTCAGAGGCGGAAGCGGCGGCACGGCAGCGATCACCTGGCCGAATCAGGACGCAGAATGGGACTTCCCTGCGTCGGGTCACCTGGACGGGTATCCGAGGGCGAGGTGGTGGCCGTTCATGCTGGCCATCACTGCCTACCTTTCTGATGTGG
>Ga0207984_1001718_pt1 | contig 10609 bp, 10 predicted proteins | sample ETNtaG_30_FD_185760 | JGI IMG/M metagenome (GOLD analysis project Ga0207984, IMG submission 185760) | Marine microbial and viral communities from oxygen minimum zone, Eastern Pacific Ocean - ETNP201306PF43B (SPAdes) (version 2) | ecosystem: Environmental > Aquatic > Marine > Oceanic ...
ACCAGTTTTTATTAAGATAGGTATTACAAATATGTCCTAAAGAACCTTCTAGTTGAATACCATAGCGAAATTTTTCTATCATCTCCTCCTGATCACTCTTTATTGAATTAGGTGCCAGGCGATTTGTTATTATAATTTGTCTGGAATGTGTTTTTAATTCTTTAGCTGCTAACTGTTGTATTATTGAGGGTTCAAAGGAATCTTCTGATATTATTTTATAATACTCACGTACAGCATCCAATATTTCCTGTTCAGTATTATCAACGAAATAATAATCCTGATTTGCAATTGAATTTATATTTTGCAGGCTCCAATCGGAATTATAAATTTCATTTATAGATAAAAATCTATTTTCAATTTTTGAATAAACATGTTTTATGATACCTCTATCTTTGTAATGCATAGGTGAGCCAAAAGTCCAACTATACATATTCAATAACAGGATTGGTTTATTAAATAATACTGCAACATCATAAATACCAGATTGAGTCCCGATAAAAAAATAGCACAATTTGATTAACACTAAATCCATTAATTCACTCTTATTTGAAGTATGTGGATAATCAATCACATTCTTTAACTTTGGAAGCTTTAACATTGAGTTGTCGCCCATTCTTACAACCCAACCCCCATTAGAGGTTATGTGATTAATTGCAGGAATATAAGAATTTATATTTGAGTTTCTATGCTCTCTTCGACCCTTGTCATTTCTAAAACCACTTTCTCTAACATGTAAACAAACAAACCAAGCATTTGGTGGAATGCCTAGTTGATAAACCAACTCAAGCACTTGCTGCTTGCTTAAGCTTTGAATTGAAATATCGAATTTATATTGATATTTTTCATTCCACTTATCTGATGAAATAAGGTTATGTTGAAAATTATTGATACCTGCACCAGGGAGAAATAAATCATTTCTTCCAATAGTGGGATAACTGTATGATTCATCTAATCGCACATTAAATAATTTTAACAACAACAGAGATGATAATCTAATCGGAATGTATAATAGCGTTAATAAAATTCTTAATATTATAATTATTATTTTATTTGGGTTGTATATATGCTTTGAGTTAATCAAAAAGATTGATTTATTTGTTAAATTAAAACGGAAAATTAATGGGATATCAAACAAATAAATTAAAAATAATCGTTTATTTTGTTCTTTTGCCTTAATTAACCCAAGATATATTTCCTCCGAACAATTGCCTATTGCATATGGGTGAGGCGTAAGGAAATAAAATCGTCTTGATAATTTATTAATTATATTTAAAAACTGCATTTGCTGTAATTCAAATGTTCGGCCGTCATCTACAATATCAATTTAGCCTTTAATATGATGAGGCAAGTTTATCAAAAATAACAACAAATTACTCAATTGGTGTGACCATTGATGTTCCAGAGGATTGTTCTACTTTTACTGACGTGACATCTAGTGCATTACATACAGTTATGTAAATGCACATTTATTCTAATGAAAGATGTAACCTCAGAACTATAATCATTCCTATTATTAGAAAGAGGAAGAAGGGGGGCGTAAGCCTTATGTTTACCATTGACCCCACCCTCCATCAACATGCAAAACCTGCCCTGTCACATACTGAGACAAATCACTTGCAAGATAAGCAATTGCACCGCGGAAATCATCTTTGGTTGCCATTCGTCCTAAAGGTGTGTGACTCTGATAACGCTCAACAAACACTTCTGGTTGATTCCTATAAACACCCCCCGGTGAAATTGCGTTCACTCTTACATCGGGCGCAATGGTTGTTGCAAGCCAACGCGTTAGCTGGACAAGTCCTCCTTTGCTTGCACTATAGGCAGCTGGATTAGCCATTGTCGTGTCTTTATATAAGCTCCAGTCAGGCCCAAACTCTCCATAAATCGATGTAATATTAACAATATTACCACCATCCGCTTTTCGTAGTAACGGTGTCAGTGCTTGTGAAAGATGAAATGCTGCAGTCAAGTTGACTTCCATCGCTCTTCGCCATGTACCAATTGTTTGCTCTTGAAAGGGGACGGCCCACCCTTCTAGATCTGATGTCCCTACGAAGGCAGCATTGTTAATCAAGCAATGAATCAGGCTCTTATCCGAGCTCACTCTTTCTATTAGTTCCAACCTATCATTTTCTAATTCAAGATCACAACAAATTGACTCTGTAGTGACCTCCCATTTTTTATGCAACTCAGATTCCAATTTATGAAAATCAGAACCAGGGCGGTCAATTAACAATAAGTCTGCACCAAGCTCTGCTAATGTATCAGCCATCATCCTGCCTAAAGCCCCTGTTGCCCCTGTAATCAGCACCCGACGACCATGCATGTCCATCAATTGTTGTAATGTTGTCATCTCTTTTCAATCCGTCGCTGCATCAAAAACTCGGCCATTTCAAAATCAAATGCACTATCAATATCGATAGCGCGTTCTATTGGGATTTGTATCGCCCTCACTCTACCTTTAAACAAAGATTCATTGGCAAGAACAAATGATGAGTCCATAACATAAGCAACCGTGGAAACATCATAAACAGAAGGCGCATCTTGTCGACGAAAAACCTTTCCATTGAAAGGTATGACGACCCCCACTGTTCCATCCTCTTTCATTTTTACCATATTGAACCAAGGGCTACGGTGCGCTTCTGTTATCGTAATTACTGCATCACAATCTCCTTCTGAAAACCTCATCAGGCAGTTTTCAATATCAATTGGATCTCGCAGAGGTGCTGTGGTTGGTATGGACACCATCGCATCAGGTAATTTGCCTTCACTCTCTTTCATGTATTGAAGTGCATGCCTCCAAGCCTTCCATTCAGGGCTATTGTCTTGCGCTAATTCTGGCGGCCTCATAAAAGGAACTTCTGCACCGTATTCTATTGCCGTTGAGGCAATCTCTTCTGAATCGGTAGAGACAATAATGCGTCTGATTGTCGAAACTTCTCTCGCCTGTTCTATTGCCCAGCCAATTAGCGGTTTACCGCAAAGTATACGAGTGTTTTTCCCAGGTAACCCTTTTGAGCCGCCTCGAGCAAAAATGAAAGCTACCGTATCCATTACACTATTTCACCATCGTTATTATGTTGAACAGCAATACTTTTCCCTTCTAACACACTTGAAATGCGAGCGGCCTCAATCACTCTCATTACAACAAGTCCATCTTCAGCTGTCACACGAAGTGTTTCTTTCCTGCCTATACAATCTATAAAATGCTTCCACTCGGATCGATAAGTATCATCTCGTTGATATTGATGATGAAAGACTGTCTCCCACTCCGTCGAACCTTCTTTCCAATACTCAACCTTTCCATCGAGTGCTTTCCATCTCAAGGTTCCTAAAGAACCTATGACTACACAGGTCCTTGCAGTATCATGACGCACAAAATCCATACAGAGCGATACAACAGGCCCAGGTTCATCCTTGCTGGAAGCAAACTGAAGCGTGATAAATGCACTATCTTCAACATCTATTTCCAGATCACTCTGCTTGCAAAGTATCGCGCTGACCTTGGTTACCTCTCCAAAAATCCATCGCAGGTAATCAAGTTCATGACTCAGCTCAAGCAAAACACCCCCACCGAGTTCTTTTCGAGCTGAAACACCAGAACGATAGTCTGAATCTGGCCTCCATGTAGGAAGATACTGTCCAATTTCAGATCTTACACTGAGCACTCTCCCAATTTCCCCCTTATGAATAAGACTTCTAAAATGTACTAATGAGGTATGGAACCGCAGATTGTATCCTAGCTGAATTAACGCGTTGTTGTTACGCGCAGCATCAATCAACTCAATGATCCCATTTGTATCAACAGATATTGGTTTTTCAATCAAAAGATGACAACCAACAGACACCAAGTCCATGGCAATGTTGATATGAAATGGAGCAGGATTAGCAACAACCGCTATTTGTGGCAAAAATGCAGTCGCTTCTTCAATCGTGCTGAAACAGCCATTCGTAATGTCTGTAATGTCGCTGCTTTCCCTATGTCGCAACACCCTGATATCAGCTATTGGCATCAGATCTTGCAAAATCTGAAGATGCCGTTTTCCAATACTACCAAGTCCAACAACAAGAACTCGTTCAATCAATAAAATTCTCTCTTATTTCCACCTGTGCCTGCTCATACTGCTTCATTTGACCAATATCCAACCAGTACTCATGCAGAGGAAACATGTTAACTTGCTTGTTTCCGTTGATATTCTCGATTAACAGATGTGGCATATCGAGGCAACTTTTCCCATCAATCGTATTGAGAATACTAGGATTCAACACATAGATCCCGGCATTGATAAAATATTTGTGAACCGGTTTCTCAACAATGCTTGTTATGCGATGCTCTTCCGCCTGAATCACACCATAAGGCACTTGAAAGACATACTCTCGTACGCACATCGTTGCCTCACCACCATGTTCTACATGGAAGGACAATAACTCCTGAAAATCGACTTTAGTGAGCAGGTCACCGTTCATCAATAAGACTGGTAGTCCAGGAATATTTTTCGGAAGAAGCCCTAATGCCCCGGCAGTGCCAAGTGGTTCATCCTCGTGGATATACTCTATTGAAACACCCCAGTCACTTCCATCACCAAAATGTTTCTGAAGGTGTTGTGCTTTGTAGTGTGTCGAAATGAAGAAGCGATAAAATCCTGCGCCAATGAACTGGTCTAGTATTGTCTCCAAAATAGGTTTCGAACCCACGTTGAGCATTGATTTAGGAGTGTGTTCTGTCAGAGGTCTTAATCTCCTGCCAAAGCCGCCTGCCATCAGAACAACTGGATTGTCGTACTGCTTTTTTTCATGGAGATGTTGCAGTGTCTCCAATCCACCCACTTTGCCAAATTCGTCTACTATCGGAATCTGCAGTAAATCAAACTCTTGCATCTTCAGCAGTATCTGATTGTGATCATCAGTGACACTAGCGACAGTAGGCTGGGTGAACATAAACTCTGATAAAACTGCCTCCAACGTCAAGTGCCGCAATAGAGCTCGACGAATATCGCCATCTGTAACGGTGCCCACAAGCTTTTGTTCGTCATCCACCACCAACACAATACGTAGCGATTCATTATTCAGAACCTCTATCGCTTGTTGCATCGGTGCAGACTGATTGAGAAGGGTTTTCTTCCAGTTGTACATGCTAGTAATCCTTGATTTCTTTTATCACTGTACTTACCTTCTGTCGAACCATCACACCACTCGGTACATCCTTGTACACTGTCGTACCTGCAGCAATAACAGAACCTTCTCCTATTGTTATTCCCTGTATCACCTTTGCACCTGTGCCGATGTGGACACTATTACCTATCTGTACCTCCCCACTGATAGTAACTCCAGGTGCCATGTGACATTGATCCCCGATAATGGTGTCATGGTCGATCTGTGTGCCAGTGTTTATAATGCTGTCTTGGCCGATATTACAACCGGGCTGAATGGTTGTGCCAGCCATCAGTTGCACACCCTCAGCAAGTAGCACATCAGTGGCAATACTTGAATTAGGATGAATGACGCTCCCGAACTGATATCCTCTCTCTCGCATCGTCACTGAAAGATCCCACCGGTGCTGTTTGCCAGGGAGTGATCCAATGCCATTAATCAATAGAACCTCTTGTGTATCATATTCAAAAACAGCCTCATCACTCCCAAGAACAGTCACCCCGAGATAATCGGTTCCACTGTCCAAATCCGGCGTCACAACTCCAATGATCTTGTGCTGTTCCCGAAGAAGTGCCTCAAGCAGTACTTTTGTATGACCGCCTGCACCAAGAATCAACAAAGGTAACATCTCTTCTCTCATAGTGGCTGATCTGGATGCAGGTGCTTGGTTGCTGTCCCACCAAGGCTGTCCCAATAATTCATCGGGCTGATTCCATTGCCCGGCCGCTTAATCACAAGATTTTCTTCAGTGAAGGTCTCACCTTCATTAATCTCTTGAGCTGCTACTAGGCTTTTCCTCACAATTTCCCGATTTTTCAGCTCTGATGGCATTGGTCGCTTCTTACCATTACCCATTGCCACTTCAACAGTTCTAATAACATCAACCATCACTTTCAGTTCATCAGGGTTGAGAGATGCCTTGTGGTCTGGACCTGGCAAGGACTTGTCCAGTGTAAAGTGTTTTTCAACCAGTGTAGCCCCAAGAGCTGTTGCAGCGGTAGGTATAGTGATACCTTCACTGTGATCGGAGTAACCAACTTTAAGGCCGAATACATTATGCATGGTCAGCATGGCATTGAGATTTATCTCGTTCATTGGTGCGGGATATTCGGTTATACAATGCAACAATGTAACTTTCTCTTTCAACAGTCTCCTTCCTTCTTCTGAAAGAAACGCCTCCTCAAAGGCAACTCTTGATGGGTCAACCTGTGTATTGCTGGCATTCAAAAGACCAAAGGCCAGAACACCCAAAGCATCTTCAACCTCCCCCAGTGTTGCCATTCCAGTTGACAAAATCAGATCACAGCCTGTAAGTGCATGTTCTAACAACAGTGGGCCATTGGTAATCTCTCCTGAAGGGATCTTAAGTCTCTTTAACCCAATATCCTTGACAAGGAATTTCAAACTCTCACAATCAAAAGCAGTTGAGAGAAAATCGATATCCTTATCCTGACAATAACTAGCCAATTCATGATGCATCTCATATGTCAATTCGAGCCGCTTAAGCATGGAGAACTGTGATTCATCTCCGTCTGTGGTCTGTTTCTGGTAACTGGCTTTTTGTGCACTTTTTGTAACCAGATTTTCTGCTTTGAAGGTCTGAAACTTGACTGCATCAGCACCGGCCTGAACAGCTGCATCAACCAATTGAAAGGCCATCTCACGACTTCCATTATGGTTCACGCCAGCTTCTGCTATGATATAGATCGGTTTCATTGCATCGTCACAAATCGTTTTAGTATCTTCAGACCCGCCTTACCACTCTTTTCAGGATGAAACTGCACCCCGGTGATATTCTCTTTCTGAATTGCTGCAGTTACTGATAAGCCTTCATAAATACAATGGGCCAGTCGATTTTCTGGGTTTGTCGGCACCGCCATAAAGGAGTGTACAAAATAGAAAAACTCACCTTCTTCAATTTCCTTCAAACAACTGCTATTCCAGAGTTGTTGCTGAGGTCGTTTGAGTGCTCCCCATCCTATATGGGGTATTTTTCGTTTAAAGGCACCATCCTCAGTCTGAGGAATTTTTTTTACCTCACCATCTATCAATCCAAGACCTCGGTGTATTCCAAACTCTTCACTTTGTTGCAATAGCATCTGCATTCCAAGACAGATGCCCAACAAAGGATTCCCTTTGTTACAAAATTGACAAATCGCATCATCCAATCCAGTTTGTTTCAACCCCTTCATACCATCTTCGAAGGCACCGACACCAGGCAGGATGACCCGGTCTGCATTGATAATCTCATCAGGATCAAAAGAGAGTACGGCAGTTGCACCTGTCCTCTCCACACCTCGCTGGACACTTTTAATGTTCCCCATCCCATAGTCGACAATCACCACCACACTCATTCTGATTACCCTTTCATGAATGTACGCACAGGTATCTTCTTCGAGATACAATGATCTCTGATTTCACTAATGGACAGTTGATTGTAATGGAGCACATGTGCCATTGCCACTGCATCAGCATGCCCCTTTTGTATCACAGGATTTATATCCTCCAACCTACCCATACCACCACTCGCTATCACAGGAACGGTAACAACATCAGTAACAGCCTTGACAAGTTCAACATCAAATCCCTTGGCAGTCCCTTCTTTGTCAACAGAGGTCAGCATAATCTCCCCTGCTCCTAACTCTTCACCTCGCTTTGCCCATTCAATCACATCAAGATGACTATGCTCCCGGCCATTATCATAATAGGCCTCCCAGTGGTTGCCATGATTTTTTGCTTGTATTGATAGCACCATACATTGGCTACCAAAGCGCTTTGCAATCTCACTAATTACTTCAGGGCGTTTAATCGCGGCTGTATTAACAGAAACCTTGTCGGCCCCTACTCTCAAGGCAGCGGCAACGTCATCAATATTGCGTAGCCCTCCCCCAACAGTGATTGGTACAAATACTCTGTCTGTGGTTCTTTCAATGATGTCGAGAAGGCTATTTCTTTCGTATAGGCTTGCAACAATATCTGCGTAGAAGATCTCATCAGCACCCTGAAGATAGTACTTCAATGCAAACTCATTGGGGTCACCCATCTTGCGCAATCCTTCAAGTTGGATACCTTTAACGAGGTTTGGTGCCTTCACATCCAATCGGGCTATCAGACGCACATTGCGCATAAACTGCTTTATCCCTCATGCCAAACGGTATGACGCAATTTCCAAACTCCGTTTTCGTATCTCCAAAGATGAGGAGACCGAAATGAGTCAGTGAGCCCATTAAAGTATTCTCGATCTATAATCGGCTGTTCAAACATACCGCTAGCTATCGGAAACTCTTTTTCTGTAATACTTAGGTACTGGAATATCTCTTCAGCAAAACGTTCCGGAAATTCACCATCATACTTTCGAACTAAAGCCACGCCTTCATCTCGGTTGATCTCATCATTACGAATCTCTTGTGCTGCATCATATGTAGCACGTCCGATACCGAACTTAATATATGTTGTGTAGTAGTGAAAATCATCAATTTTATCATCAATACTATTGTACTTACTGTAGGTTCCAGGTGTTCTTTCTGGTGAAGCCTGGAAACCGCCATGTTCTACAGCATAGTAATAGGCACCTTGTGGATGCCATGGCAGATAGTATCCAAGATAATGAACCTCAATCTTTTTCTCATCAAGGAGAGTCGGATTAATTGGGATGTAAGGTTCAAGATCAACCTTCCTCACTCCAAAATTATCATACAACTCCTGCACAGAGACACCTCCAAGATAAATATCTGAGGAATCATCGCCACTGAAATACTCCCAATCTCGCTGCGCTGAACTATTGTCCTTGACAGGATTACCATATTCTGCCTCATTCTCACCATAAAAAATCAGTGGAATATCCATTGTTGCAGCAATATTAGGCGCAAATGCTTTTTGCCCAACCATAAAAGGCTGGAACGGATGAAACAAGTTCTCTACAGCCAAACGGGTTATAAGTCGGTGCATGCGTGGATTAGGGGTCATCAAGTAATTATCAAATCCTGCACCAAGCCAAGCTTGGAAGTTTTTCCAACCCCAGTCTGTATAAATGTGTGGTGCCCAAGTAACTGTTAGTGGGTTCATTCTATACTTGTATTTCAGAATATGAGCCTGATAAAAACTATCTTTTCCCCCAGAACCAGGTACCAAACAGTCGTATGAACCATCATTCTTACGATAACGATCACACAGATTAATGAGTTCTTTCTCTCTGTCATCCCAATTAACAATTCGCTTTTTTTGCTCCGATGTTTTACAGGCATCACATACATTTTTTTCGTCAAAATTGATGGTCACCTTTTTGCTTTCTGCTGTATGCTGAAACTCAACAGCTGAATTAGGTCTCTGATTAGAAAGGATACATTTGGAGCAGAACTTTACATCAGCTGGTAACCCATACTTTTGTTGTAGTTTCTCTTGTGGCCCTTTAAACTGCTCTTTAAATGCTTTGTCATTCTGGATTCCAATTTTGCTTTTGTACTGTTCCATAATTCCTACTTCTTCGTGTAATTAATATTATAAAAACTTTTTTTCAATATTCCATCAAGAGGGGTCTTTTTTAGTAATTTAACGATCTGTTGGGCCACTCCACCACTTCCATACGGATTATCAATAACTATCAATTTTTTCTGAAATGGAGAGCTGAACAGAGTCACTAGTGCACGCTTGATATCCGGTTTTGTTGGCTCGCAGTCAATCACACTTTGTACCTTGATTCTTCCCCGCTGGCGATCACCAATGTTAATGGTGCCGATCTTGAAGCTTGGTGCTTCTAATAATCCACTAGATGAATTTCCAACCACACCATCCATAAACTGCAAGGCAGAGAGGTATCGCAATTGACCCATGGAGATGAAGCAGACTGATCGATCAGGATTATCAGAGACAAATCGATCAATCATGGCATTGATAATACGGCCATTAGTATCTGCATTTGTTTTTGTGAAGATTATATGTAGACCTTCCACTTCAGCCAGAATATCAAGTAGTACCTGAAATTGATCCTGAGCGGTTGCATTTTCCAGAGACACCGGATGAAAGGTAACCAAAATATTTTTGTTGCCTAATTCGAAACCTATCGCCTTTTGAAATGCATCCCTATCTAGTAATTTTAACCTTACAATATTGTCAATCCCAATTGCGCCAACATTGAATACATAATCCGGCTGTTCTCCTAACTGGATGACACGATTTCTATATTCTTCAGTGGCAGTAAAATGCAGATGTGACATCTTTGTGATGGAATGACGAAATGATTCATCAAATGCACCTTCCGTTGTTTCCCCTCCATGCAGGTGCGCAATAGGGACCTTTGCAACAGTTGCAGCGCCAGCAGCCACAAAGATTTCATAACGATCACCAAGCACAACCATTAGATCCGGCTTGAGGTCATTCAATGCATCTGCAAATCCAACCATTCCAATCCCCATGGACTTACTGATACCTACCTCTGTATCGGATGAGAGAAGCATCTCGA
>Ga0207984_1001728_pt1 | contig 10583 bp, 16 predicted proteins | sample ETNtaG_30_FD_185760 | JGI IMG/M metagenome (GOLD analysis project Ga0207984, IMG submission 185760) | Marine microbial and viral communities from oxygen minimum zone, Eastern Pacific Ocean - ETNP201306PF43B (SPAdes) (version 2) | ecosystem: Environmental > Aquatic > Marine > Oceanic ...
CAGCGAGTCAGGCCTGATTTATTTTCATTTCTGGAAAACCTGTCGCAGACAGACTAAAGTGTATGCGCGATACTTTCCTGAAATGAATTGAGAATCTGAGCGCAGAAAGCCGTTTTGGAATGAGCCTGAAAGACGAAGTAGAGGCATTACTCCCTAACTGGGAATCCTGGTATCCGAGCCTGTTTCATGCAGCCGAGGATCTCGGTGTTATCCGCGCGCGCGTTTGTTCCCCATCGTCATTGATGCTGAGTAATCGTCATGCTTCCGAACAGGTTGCTGCCGTCAATGCATTCCGGGATAAATGGGGCGGTACAGAATAGTCAGGCGTTCTCTGTATTCGATTCAGCCGCACAATAAAGTGAATGTTCAATAAACAGGGCAGGATCTTTGTTCATGACCAGTTGTATCAGGCTGGTGAAGTGATCATCATATTGATTCATGATCAGTTTTAGGCAAATCGCCCTGTGACAATCCTTTCTCGTTGGTCGACAGCCCTCGAGTCACTCGATAACGGACAAGTTCAGCGACTGACTTTTTTTACTGAATCAAAAGTTTTGTCCTGTCATGATGTTTGTGAATATTGGCAGCACGACACCGGGTTTGGTGATTTTTTCAGTAAGATACTTGCGGATATGCCATTTAGGGCATTTTTCTGGGAGGTCTGCCCGATCAGCACGGCCTCTGTTGCCGCCCCATTCGAGTGTGTTGTCGTAAACAGTCCCGCATTGTCAGGCGTTGCCGCGGATTCCGGGCCATTCGGCTCACAACTCGACAGGTTACATTCCCCCGACGGAATTGCTACGTTTGAGAATCTCGGCGGTGATGCATTATTGATTGCACCCTGCACCGGTCAGGGTGCTGGGGCGTACGCACACCTGGCCATATTTGTGCGTCATGCGCCTTTGCAACTGCAACGTACATTCTGGGCTCGTGTCGGTGCTGCGCTTGCAGCAAGCCTTGCCGGCAACCCGGTCTGGCTTAGTACTTCGGGTCTCGGCGTTTATTGGCTACATGCCAGGCTCGACCAGTATCCAAAATACTATACTTATGCTCCCTATCGACAAACAGGGGTAGTTCGGGGGTGATGGCATGCTCTGAGCCGTGTGAGCGGAATAAGCAACGAAATGAAGGTTTTGGGCGTAAATTATGTCTAATCACCCATTATTTCTGCCCGTATTTGTTTGATTATTAGTATTATTACGGTATAAGAAGCGGCTTGCTTCAGTGTCCGGATGACAATTGGAGTCCGTTACCATTAATCAGGAGACTTAAGGTGCGCTCAGTCCTGCGCTCAAAAATTCATAAAGCGACCATTACGGAAGCGAATCCCGAGTATGTTGGCAGCATCACGATTGATGCGGAACTCATCGAGCGGGTCGGTCTGTGGCGGAATGAACGTGTTCTGATTGCAAGCAATACAACTGGCGTACGTTTGGAAACCTACGTTATTGTCGGCGAACCGGGCTCAGGACAGATTGCCATGAATGGTCCTGCCGCGCATACCGTCGGGGTTGGTGAAGAAGTTGTCATCATGGGTTTTGAGACAACTGATCAGCCCATTGAGCCAAAAGTTATTCTGGTTGATGCGGATAATCGTTTTATTGCCGATCTGACCGAAAAAGCAGATACCACTGTTAGTGTATGAGTAAATCTGCTGACACGATTCTCAGTGTTGTCGCCGGTTGATTCGATGCATATATTATCGGCATAGAGGGTAACGCACTAGCTCGGGATATGTTGTGCGCTTTATATGGATAGATTATGACGGGCTGGATTACTCACTTGTTAGCATTCCTGGCTGGAGCAGGTGCCGTTCTACTCTTGCTGGTCACTCGACGTAACCGAGCCGGTAGTCAGTCAGACAAAGTATTGCGCAAACTGTATCGGAAATGTCCGGATTTTTTTGATGATGTCCGTACCGAGCTGGGTAAGGCCGAGTTTAAAGATGTCCGCGAGTTTGCCATCCTCAAATCATCACAGATCACTTTCGTCAGTGAAGATGTTAAATTTGTTTATTATGAGGATGAATTGCCTGATCTGCAGGAAATTGCAGCAGGACTGGAAAATCATGGATTCATTGATGATGTCACACGGGGTAAAACACCGCTTTACCGCATGCGTGAGACCTTTGTCATAGCTCTCGGCTCCCTGTAAACAGGCCGGCACATCCGCTACAGCGGAACGATTCAACATGTGGACTGTATATATAGTGTGCTGTTCCGATAACAGTTTGTATACGGGCATTGCGAAGAATGTTGAGCGGCGGATCAGTTTGCATAATGCAGGACGCGGAGCCAAGTACACTCGTTCTCGTCGCCCGGTAAGACTGGTTTATTCCGAGTCTGTCGTTACTCGTGCTGAGGCTCTGCGACGTGAGAGCGCAATCAAACGGCTCGAACGTGACGAAAAGAAAAAATTAATAGATACTGGCACTGACTAAGTGCTATCAAACTGTCCATGGCTGTATATCGATTTGATCAGCTATGTCTGATCGGTTTGTTTGCGGAAAAAATACTCCTCATTTAAGGAATGCGACTATGCCAAACGATCCGGAATTGGAGCATGACGAACAAACTGTATCACGACGAACCATGCTGGCCGGTGGGGCCGGTCTTGCGGCGCTGTCGGCTACACAATTGGTAAGTGGATGTGCGGCGAGCAGTGGTCAGGCAGCAGCCGTTAGTGTGGCTGAGACAATCCGGAATACGCCGTGCGCACCGTTCGATTCTTTTCGCGATTATATTGAGGCGATCGAGGCTCATGGCCTGGTGTTGCGGCTGCCACGCATCGATCAGGATGCCTATGAACTGGCAGCGTTAATGTATCGACTCACTGATGAGTACGGCTGGTATGAGGCACCTTGCATCATAGCGGAAGAAGTCAAGATTGATGGTAAGTGGGTTACGGGCCCGGTAATTGTTAATCATATGGGGCATTGGTTTACCGAGGCCATTACGTTCGGTGTTGAGTTGGTGCCGGATGATGGTGTCGCAACCTATCGCAAGACCATGAAAAAGCTTGAAGGGATGCTGGTAGATGGAGAATATCCGACAATAGCACCTGTAGAGGTTGCTCGTGATGAGGCAGCTTGCAAGGAGTTTGTCCTGCTTGGCGATGATATTGATTTGACCAGATTTGCATTTATCCAGAGCAATCCGGCCGATTCGCGACGTTATGTCAATACCGGATCTTCGTTTACCTATGGTCCGGTTATCGGCAAGAATTTTGGTACCTATCGGTGTGAGTTGCGTGGTCCGCGCCTGCTCGGATTCAATCCGGAGCCAAATCAGACAGCCTGGCGTACGTTAATGGCTGCCAAGGAGCGGGGCGAGAAAAGTGTCAGGATTTCAATTGCCCTTGGCCTGGATCCTGTCATCTGGACGATTAGCAGCTCGCGTATTGTCAATCGCATGAGCAAGAAACAGGTGGACGAACTTGCTGTTGCCGGCGGTATGCGGGGCAAGCCGGTTAAGGTTGTACGTTCGGAAACCAATGATCATATGGTGCCGGCCAGCGCCGAGATGATTATCGAGGGCGAGGTGCCGCTTGATGATCTGATGCCGGAGGGTCCGTTCGGAGAAATGTACGGTTACCTGGGAGATAAGCGTGAGGCCAATTTTATTATTAATGTTCTGGCAGTTACACATCGTAAGAATCCATGGATTCTTAACCAGTTCACCGGTGCAACGCGGGGCTATGCAACCGCACCAACCGCAGTGTTATTCAATACGAGTCTTAGGCGTTTGGTACCGAATTTGATAGAATTGCATTCGCCGGTGGATGCAACAGGCCTTACTTATATTCGCATCAGGAAGACCAGGCCCGGGGAAGGATTACAGGCAGGCCAGCGTCTTGCTTCAATTATTCCTATTTTTAAAGTTGTCATTGTTGTCGATGAGGATGTTGATGTGCTCGATACTCAGCAGGTCAATCATGCAATTGGCTCCAGGTGGATGCCGAAGACAGCAACAAAAATAGTTGAGAATGTACGTGCCATGGGTCTTGACCCAAGCCGCGATATTGATGGAAAAGTCAGTAAAATTGTTATCGATGCGACAAAACAATGGTCTGAGGAAAATGGACCAGAAGTGTTCCCCAGGCTGAATCGGGCGCTGCTTGAGGAATTGGCACCAGAGTCATTTGAGCTTGTTGACCGCAAGTGGGGGGGCGTAATCAAGCGCAAAACCCGAACCTTCGGTCCGGTTTCGGGGTGATCAAAAGTAATTTTATATTAATCAGGAAGGAATATGTTTAGTCATTCTGTTATCAGTAAAACGCAACAAATGTGGAAATTCTGGGTTGGTGTAGCGGCTTTGATATTTGGTTCTGTAGCACCAATTTTTGAGCAGTCAGGCGTGTCGTGGACGGTAGGAACGGTAATTGCGGTGGTGGGCTACGGGTTCACGGTTGCTTTTGTTATTTGTCCTGCCTGCGGTCAGCGATGGTTCTACAAAGGATTGCTCGATGCCAGCCTTTACAGGCCTTTGTTTAGCAAGTCCAGTTGCCCGGGTTGCAACCATCTTTTCGAATGAGCGTATGTTGTGCAGGTATGTATTATTGTCCGATGACAGCCTTTTTTCTTCCCGTAGCATCGCTATCTGCGCATTCTTAGTGGTTGAGAATCAACCTCATCATTGATAGGAAGTTTTGCAGGAACGATACGTATGCCTGATATGAAAGCTATATTTGCAGCCAACCGTGAATGGGCACGGAGTATGTGTGAATCCGATCCGGATTTTTTCAATCGGCTGGTGAGTCAACAGGAACCGGAGCACCTATGGATCGGCTGCTCAGATAGTCGTGTGCCGGTTAACCAGGTTGCCGGGCTGCAACCTGGCGAGGCATTTGTCCATCGCAACATCGCGAATATAGTGTCAATCGATGATTTAAATTGTCAGGCCGTCATTCAGTACGCCGTTGAAATTCTAGGCGTTAAATACATCGTGGTTTGCGGTCATTATGGGTGTGGCGGCGTACTCGCTGCATTACGCGGACAGGCGACCGGCCTGATCGGTGACTGGATTAGCAGTATCGTTGCTTTACGTGAACAACATGCAACTACTCTGGCTGCTTTGGCGAGCGAGGCCGAACGCCACGATCGACTGTGTGAACTCAATGTAATCGAGCAGGTACGCTGCCTTAGTGAAACCGAGGCTGTCAAGACTGCCTGGTCACGTGGGCAAGCTTTGCGGATACATGGCTGGATCTACAGTATCAGGGACGGTTTGTTAAAAGATCTGCATGCCTCGATCGATGGACCACTCGGGGGATGAAAAATGATCAAAGCTCTCCTGGTGGGCCTGCAAGGTCACTGCACCAGGGTTGTTCCCCACGCCGGCCGTAAAATTTATCGATTGGCAGCCTGATTGCGGGCAATATCCTGGCATGGAAATGATTCTGCTCACGGTCATCGGTATTTGTCTGGCACTGGCAGGCCTTGCCGGGCTTGCCTTGCCGGTTTTACCGGGCGCACCGTTGTTGCTTGCCGGTCTCTTCTGTATCGCCTGGGCCGAAGACTTTATTTATGTCGGTACCGGGACGCTGGTCATACTGGCCGTTCTCGCGACGCTGACTTATGCGGTAGACCTGATTGCGGGAGTTTTTGGTATGCGGCATTTTGGCGCATCGCCACGTGCCATGCTTGGTGCGGCTCTCGGTGCCGTCGCCGGCCTGTTCTTTGGTTTTGTCGGGATTGTGGTGGGACCCTTCATAGGTGCCGGGATCGGTGAACTGACGGCAGGACGGGATCTGCGTGCGGCCGGACAAGCCGGCATAGGTGCGACAATCGGTCTGCTGATCGGCGTCGCGGCCAAGCTTACGCTTGCATTTTCGATGCTGGGAATTTTCACCCTGATGCGTTTTATGTGATCGCATCGGGTCGGGAGATACTTTGACACATGATGCCTGGGGGTGGTGAAACCGGGGATACTGCAATCTGTGAGGCACTCAGGGATTATTCCATTCGTGTTATCCGGTTTGTCTCAGATGGTGCGCTGGATCCACATCTTTATTTTGAAAAAAAATTAACCAGCAATGTGATGATGGCTCAATCTATCGGGGAATTGCTCGCTATCTTGACCAGCCTTATCGAATTGATCGACACAACATACAGCTTGTCTGGCATAGATCAGGCTATGGGTCGTGACGGGTTACCGTCATTGTCAATATTGTGTGCACCTGAGACCCGTTCAGCCGCCATTGTGCTGGCCTGTGGCCGGATCAGGACAGTGGCTGAGTACCGGTTGGTGGGGGAACTCAGGAAAAATATATCAATATCTGCAACTGATCGATTGGTGGTTGCGCGACTACTGGCTGACCATGAACAGGCTTGATGGTTTTGTGCTTATTTATCGTGCGGCAAATGCACTGGAGGCACATGTCATCAGGGGTTTGTTAGGGCAGCACAATATTCAGGTGCATCTTTTCGGAGAAGGATTGTCTTCCGGTTTCGGCGAGTTACCGGCCGAAGTCATCGAGGTCGAAATTCATGTGCCGACAGGCTACCGTCAGCTGGCCGGGCAACTTATTTCTGAGTATGAGGCGCAATCATCTGCGGTAGATGACCCCGCAAGTGAATGGACATGCAGGAGTTGCGGTGAGAAAAATCCGCTGACGCTTGGAGTGTGCTGGAATTGTCAGCAATCGGGCGGTAATTGACGATGTATATATTATGAGTGTGCAGTTAAATATTGTTTATCAGTAACCGGCCCATTTGTGTGGCAAGGAGCCGGGTTGAGAACCATAACATGCGCATGAATCACGACATTTTACGACGAGCCCTATGATCAATCAGACTTCAGTATGCCCGGTGCGGGTACGTGCCACCGAGTACCGGTTGTCAGTGCGCTTCCGTGAGGATGGTGATGATCTGATATTGTTTGTCCATGGGCTTGGTTGCAGCAAGGAAAGCTGGCGTGAAGCGTGGCAGCGTTCTGAATTACGCGGTAAATCCCTGCTGGCAACCGATCTGCCGGGATTCGGACATACTGCCTGTCCACCGGGCTTCGGCGCCCAGCTCGATGACTATGCCCGTGTGCTGGGAGCATTAATAGATGCGTACGCGTTACGGCGAATTCATCTTGTGGCACACAGTATGGGCGGGTCTATCGCATTATTATTGCCGCCACAGGTTTTATCCAGACTCGAGAGCCTGGTGCTTGTGGAGCCGCGCTTGTTCAGGTCCAGTTGCGGTCTTGCGGCGATGACGGCTGGTGTATCAAAGGATGAATTTTGTCAGTCGGTATTTCCTGAATTTCGACAGCGGATGAGTAATGATCCAAAGGTTGTATTCGATCTGGGCAGGGTCGATACAGACGCATTTTATGCCAGCAGTCGATCATTAATGGAATTGTTGGCGCAGCGAACCCTGCTGCAGCACTACCAACGGGCAGAATGTCGAAAGTTTTTTGTCTATGGTGCGGAAAATCAACATTTGCAGGAATTGGCCTGTATTCTGCCGGCGCAGACCATTGCGATCGAACAAGCGGGACATTTTGTTATGAATGACAATCCAGACAGTTTTTATGTTTGCTTGTCAGCAATTGTGGATAATCTCCGCTGAGTTAACGCTTGCGGCATATTCCGAGTATGTTGTACCTTGCAGCATGATGTTTCAGCCTGTTAACAATTCTTCTGCCCTGCGACCTTCAAACGATCTGTGTTGGAAACAGTATGTCCGACCCCAGGTGGTGATTCGGGTTTTCGTGACCAGGTTCATGTTCATGCTGTAAAGGCAGGCGCTGCCTGCGCCGCGTAGTGGACACGGTTTGCAATGATGCAGTCCTGATCGACATGGGTGGGCATATGCCCCGGGGCTGCCCACCTCAGGACCTGAAAAAGGGTGCATCACTTGAGTGCAGCCTGATAAAATTACTCACCGGTGGTTTTAGTAGTGGGAAAAACGATGAGCGGTTACGCAAAAATAAATCTACTCGGCATGTTCTTGATGCCCGCCATAGCAACCCTGACAGGGATTGTCATATTCGGACCACGTGTTGATACGATGGTTGCGGTATTTAGTATGAACGTAATTCCGATGTTGTTTGGTGGTTTATTTTCCGGTTTGTTGTTGCGTGGCTGCAGGAAGTACGGTGGTGCTGGCAGAGCAATCGCTCTGTGGCCAACTCTATTGCCGGCCATTATCGGTATCGTATGGTATTTGAGCGATGCCTTGTTTCCCGCTGAACAGGATCCGGGTCGGGTGTATATCGCCGGGCCGCTGTATCTATTGCCAGCAGCCATAGCTACAGGCTTGGTGGCCTGGGTTGTGTGTGTCATCGTAAGATTGCAGCGTTCGGCTGCCTGAGCAATTTAGCGCCACCGTTAACTAACCAGCTTGCTATCAATTATTCACTGGTGTTAATGCCTGTTTTCTGGCAAATAAGCTGATACATGAATACCGGTAGTGAATGTCCTGTCAGCTATGTCCCGTACAAAGAAGTAGGATCACGGCCGAACGCAATTGTTGATGGGCCTCCTCTGGCGTCAACGGTGCTGACATTGTCCCATTGGCCGAATAATCAGACACCAGATTCACTGCAACGTGATACTTCTACGGCAACGGTATTTGCTTACCTGGATGCGCAAGAAATTGATCATCAGATTGATATCGTATCGAATAATCATTTTGATGAAGATGGTTTGTTCAGTATGTTCACATTTTGCAATCCGGATCTTGCGAGTAAACATCGCACCTTGCTTGAATCAGGTGGCTTGGCCGGAGATTTTGGTATCGTCAATGATCCGGATGCAGCGAGACTTTGCTTTATTATTGAGGCCTTCACTGATCCTGCCATATCGCCACTGGATAAAGAAATATTCAGTAATTGCGAGGAGCGCCGCGTCGCTTCGTTCTACCGCGCATTGCTGCCGTTAGTAGCTGGTTTTTTGCAGGATCCCGGCAGCTATGAAAAATTTTGGCGGCACCAGTACGAACATCTTGAGCTGAGTCAGTCGCTTGTGCAGTCAGGGAAAGTAGCCATCGAGGAACGATCTGAACACGATCTGGCTGTTATCAGGATTCCTGCCGATCTTCCTGAAAAAACGGTACGTCGTTATCTGAATGAGGAGCAGGCGGCGGTTCACCCATTTGCCATTAATAGTGCGACGCGTTGCAACCGGATCTTGAAAATTTATCGTGGCGGTATCGATCTTCATTACCGGTATGAAAGCTGGTTACGCTTTACATCCTGGCGGCCGCAGTTGCGTGTATCCCTGGAAGGGATTGCCGACCAGTTGAATGAATTGGAAAAAGCGCCCGGCATTTGGCGAGGTGAAGATGTTAATGATGTTATTCCGCGCCTGTATCTTGATGGCTGCCGGCGCACTTCACTTGATGAAGATCAATTCGTGACCATGCTCGAGGAATATCTTGCTCATGCACCTGTAGCATGGGATCCATATGACTGGCAGGCTACTACCTAGCCCATGACAGCGTTGCGCCCCTTCCATGTTGCTGTTCCGGTTGCTGATCTTGAAGCATCACGGGCTTTTTATGTTGGCGTACTGGGTTGTAGCGAGGGTCGCAGCGATAAGCAATGGGTTGATTTTGATTTTTTTGGCCACCAGTTTGTTTGCCACCTGTGCCTGCCACAAAAAGGTGAAGTACATCGTAATGAGGTTGACGGCAAGCGTGTACCGGTTCCGCATTACGGTATCGTATTAGCAATGGATGATTGGCAACGTCTGGCAAAACGGCTTACCGAAATCAGGCAGGTATTCATCATCGAGCCGTACATTCGTTTCGCAGGTTTGCCGGGTGAGCAGGGAACCTTCTTTATCCGGGATCCGAGCGGCAATGCATTGGAGTTCAAGGGGTTCGCAAATCTTAAAACATTATTTGCGCGCTGAGACTATATAGATGTGAGGTGATCAGATTGGCGGCAAATTCGCGCAATCGACACACTCATGACTTTCGGGTCTGACAGCCATGCGCTTGGTGCCGATTTCTTCACCACAGGAGATACAGATGCCGTAGCTGCCGTCATCAAGGCGATGCAAAGCAGCCTTTATTTCGGCCAGTTCTTCAATGGCTTCCATCTCGAGTGCTGCAACGACTTCGACGTTGCCGAGTTCAGCTGCCTGTTCTGCCGAGTCAGCATTCAACGGATTACGCGCATGGTTATGAATTTTTGAAATGCGTTTTTCCAGCTCTATTTTTTTTTCGAGCAGCTGTTTTCTGGCTTTATCATACTTCATTTTATTCATCAGTATGCAGAATCAGAATGACACCATTTAAGTGTACGCTAAGACCCGGTACTTCTAAAGCGTTACACTGCACCGGATGAGCGAGAAAGAGCATAATGCTGCGAGCCTGAGCCTGACCGGAATTGTTTTGGCGGCTGGTGCTTCGCTTCGTCTGGGGCGTCCCAAGCAGCTCGTCGAACTGGATGGAGTGCCGCTGCTGGTGCGGACCCTGCAGTTATTGCTGGCATACTGTGATCGTGATGTGATCTGCGTTCTCGGTGCTCATGCCGCTGATATCCGGCCGCTGCTGGATCGTATGGATATCCGGATTGTTGTCAATCCGGATTGGCACGAGGGCCTTGGGGCTTCGATACGGACCGGTGTAGCACATGTGCCCG
>Ga0207984_1001733_pt1 | contig 10575 bp, 8 predicted proteins | sample ETNtaG_30_FD_185760 | JGI IMG/M metagenome (GOLD analysis project Ga0207984, IMG submission 185760) | Marine microbial and viral communities from oxygen minimum zone, Eastern Pacific Ocean - ETNP201306PF43B (SPAdes) (version 2) | ecosystem: Environmental > Aquatic > Marine > Oceanic ...
AGCTTCCCCTTCTTCTTGACTACCTTTCTCTTCCTAACTGGCTTCCTCTTTCTGACTGGTTTCCTCTTCTTGACCGCCCTTTTCTTCTTGATGGCCGGCACTTTCTTCTTCTTGGCGCAGCATTTGTCGAAGTGGTGACATCTGTAGGCGATACCGTAAACGAACATCCCAATTCCCAAGAGTGCCATGGTATAGGCAGCAGTTTACAAAACGGTCCTACAGAATCCTAATTCCTATTCCTCTTCCTCACCTGCGTCTTCCTTTATGAGCTTTTCTCCAAAGCCCAAATCCTCTTTGTCGGAGTCTTCCTCTGGTTGTTTCTCGGTTGGTTCCATTCCTTCGTTAATAGATATACGGTTTTAAATTAATTTTATTTTTGAAATATCTTGGAAATTGAAAAATACGTAATTTTGAAATTTAACTATTTTTATATTTATTTTTATTGATTTGCTGATTATTCAAATTAAATTCATAGATCCATTTTAAATAAGTTTTACAAGGTAATCAAACTAGTTATGATATTAAGAACGATCTCGATTAGACAGAGAATTGCTGAGAGAGTGTTGCTTTTTACTTCGATGAACATAAAAATCCCATTGAACGATCCTTTCATTATCACAGCTGCAAGAACGCAGATCAGCACCACAAATGGTTGCCCTATTTTATAGTATTTCAAAGAACTGCTCTAATCGATCAGCGATCTGTACCCCTTATAAAAGACATATAAGGAGATTGGCTGAAACAGAATAAAATTAAACACTGAGTAAAACACTCGTATCCCATCGGCTTAATCCATGTTCACAAATATAACATTATTGACCAAATTCAGTACTCCTGCTGCCAAAAACAGAAGTAATTAGTACCTCAGAAACTAAACTCTTTTCAATTCCGGCTCTTCTAATTCATGCATGTCAAAATGAATCAAGTTCAAGAAAGGTGGATAATTATAATTATTCCAGTTTACCTTACCATATTTCCCTCTTTTTGTTAGTACTTTCCCTTGTTGCTTGATCTTTCCCACAGTTTTCTTTATGACTTTCTAGGCTAAATACTTCTCCATTTAAACTTGTATTAAAAAATTAATTAATATTTTAAAATAGATATGAGAGTGATTTTTATCATCACACTTCTAGGAGTAATTCTTTAGACTACTAATTCCTTCAAAATTAGCCATTTCGATAAGAGAATAAAGCAGAATATAAAAAGTATGAACGGATTTGACGAAGAGAGCTTAAAGAAAATGAGATTTATGATCTAATAATTTCCTAAAGTAGCAAAGGGTAACACAAAACTCTCCTGCAACACTTTAAAGTCTTTTCAGTTAAAAAAACCTTATAGTTTGACTTAACACGCTGATTATTACAAAATTGCTAAATCACTTGATTGTAAATAAATTTAGATAGATAAGAAAACTCAGAAGAAGATTGGAAAGATTACAAAAGAGACTTACATCAAAAGTTTTGTTGATCTTAACTAGATTGGAACTGATTTTGATCTATTTTCCGAAGAGAAATAGGCCAAGATTTGTGAACACGCCTTCAAATTTATAGATAAGAATGGGAAAGCTGTGAAAGAAATCTCTAAAATTGAGTACGGATCCACTTATGGTGGTACAGGGTATATATTGGAAATTTTAGGCTAATGTGAACTGAGTTAATAGCAAAAAGAAGTTTTAGATTCTACACTGAATAATCTACTGAAAAATTCCTTTGAAACAACTAGAAATCAACTCCAATTTTTAGAAGGAAAAAATTACTATCTTGCTACTTTAAAGATTGTCTCTGGATTGAAATCTATTTATAAGGATCGTCGTCCTTCTAAAGGATTAGAATTTGAGGGGATGCTACCTAAATTTCTTCAGTTTGTATTTGAGAATATCCATTTCAATTTCAATGAACAAGAAACCATGAATTACTATAACAGAATTATTCATCAGTTCAAGAATTATCCCAATTTCTCTCTTCTGACTCGAGAAATTAATTACAAATAAAGGAGTTAAATGGACCTCATCTTTTAGATGGAGACAATTTCTGGCAAATTGATCACAAATTTAGATTCTGGTGATTTTGATTTCTCTTTTGTCAAAAACGGAAAGCGTGTTTAGGCTCTTCTTCCTAAGCCAATAAAAGTGAAAAAGAGATGAATTCTCAAGCTTAATCGCACTAATACACCATATATAGGGGAACTTACTCTACGTGGAACATATTAAAATGCTCACAGCAGCATTCCAATCATTTACAAAGTTTATCATCATTTATTGTTGTTTATGTTCTAAGTTTGAGGAATAATTGCTGATCGTAACAGAAATTTCATTGGAAGGAGTACAGTTTGAAATAACTAGGAACAGTAAATCTCCTAAATACTACTCTCATTAAGTTGATATCTCGAAATAATCTCAAGAGTTGAAGGAATCAGTGAATGAAAACTCGTTTATTCATGTCAAATTCAAAGTAGGTTTTTCTCAGTTCAAGATCTAGAAGCTTCAGTAAGTTTTTGTAAGGTTAAAACATTCAGAATATAAATATGCAACTCATTACATTCCCGCTGTCTATAAAGAAGATGATATTGAGTACAAAGCCGTGATCGATCTTGGTGACCCTGACCATGTTCTGGCCTTGAATTCATAATATTCACTAGAGATCTTTATAGCTGATGAGATCTTGAAAGACACGAAAACCTGGGAACTAGTGAAGATATAGGTTAGATTTGCTAAAGAGGTTAATGGGCCACCTTCTACTGATGCTTCTTATGAGCTAGAAGAATCCATTTACCACTACTTTCCTCCCCCAACAGAAAAGTCCCCTGTAATAATCCCAATAACCATCTGTTGCCTAATCGTCATTGGAAGTCTGGTCTTCTTCAACATCATCTTCGGAACATTGGGAGTGAATTTCAGCCAAATACCAAAGAGTTCTGATGGAAGCATCTGTACAATCTTATTTCTCTTGATGCTAGCGGGGATATTTTTACTGTTAACACTCTTTTGGGTAAAGCTAAATCTGATTTAATTGCTGCCACTTCTACTTCTTTCAAGTAAATTTCTCCTTGTATAATGGTTATTTTGATAGCGATGGCGACCTTTATAGTCGGGAATAAGGCGTTGAAGTATATAAGCGTCAGCAAATTGAAATGAAATGATATTTGAGTTGGGTTTATAAATCATGAGTATTGAATAAATATATCACGCAATTTAATAAGGAATTCTAATTTATGTTTTAATAATGTAAAATCACCAGATCGATAAACTATCTGTGAGGAAAATCACCATAAGACGTGCTTCGAGTACCAATTTCTCTTTTTTGGGACACCATCTCTCATGTGTTTTGGCTGGACAACTTTTTGGTTTCTTATAAAGTATTTCTGGAATTCTGCAAAGAGCAACTAAAGCATTGAGAAAGGTAGTCCCGGTAACCCTAGATGCCAGAAAATCACATCTCTCGTCCCAAACGCTACATTAATCGGATGCACATAAGCATAAGACATCATCAGCATAGTTTCTGTCAACTATCCAAAGATCATGAAGTAGTTACCAAGTCCTTAGTAAATCATCGAAAGTGTCCTTGTCTTACAAACCCAAGCATTAAGTTACTGCATGATGACAATAGAGAACAGGAACCCGGTTTGTGCATATTTCAATGCCTCTGTTGTGAAACACACTGGAATTTACGAGAAAGGAGAAATCTGTTTCACAATGCACTGTCCCCATTCGTGGTATGGGATAACGTTGTTTCTGCTGTCGCATTTTAAGTAGTACATTCTGAGGTCAGTCTTCAGATCTTTTTGGTAAAGCCAATCAGGTATTCTTGGGCCATCTGCACTTTGAATTTAACCGTTTACACATCCAGTTACTAATGAGTTACCTTAGGTTTTGTGGGTTGGATCGTAAATATCACCTGGACCGTGCTTGTAACCCTCGACTAGGGCAAGACCAAAGAGTGATTCTGGCATAAATCCAAAGTCGTACATTATGATGAAGTAAGTGAAGAAGCCTGAGAAGGATTGGATCCATCCGAACTGCATGTAAGCCCAGGTGAGCATTTGGCGAGTGACCATATGCTCTGTGAGTTTTCTGGGTGGTCTGGACATAATATCAAGTTCTCCAACTTCGTGACCGAAGGCGATGGCTGTGACAAGATCTGTGCCAAGGTCAATTGTCAGGATGAGAACTGTTGAGAGTGGCAGTGGTAGTCTAAATATAATCAAACTCAAAAACGGCCAAATCTCCGGGATATTACTGGTAAGCGTATAGCAGATACTCTTCTTGAGATTGTCGAAAATCTTCCTTCCCTCTTCAACACCTATGACAATATTCGAAAAATCATCGCTCAGGAGGATCATATCCGCTGCATCTTTTGCCACATCAGACCCTGTTATGCCCATCGCTATGCCGATATTCGCCTTCTTTATGGCAGGGGAGTCGTTTACGCCGTCGCCAGTTACTGCTACGATTTGTCCTTGATCCTAACACCCCTTAACAATAATCAATTTCTAAGCAGGAGTAGTCCTTGCAAACACAATCTGCGGCTTTGTAAGCCATAATTATAACTACTTTCCTTTCTCAGATTCGGGTAATCCTTCATCTTATTTCATGGCTTCCATTAGCATCGCACCAGTGATGGTAATTGCCTTTGCTTGCTTAAAAGCTTCTTCGTAAGAGATTTCCTGTTCTTCCATTATGTCTTACACTGTAGGATCTCGAATGATGTTAACTTACCTGGCGATTGCCGTTGCTGTAATGGGCTGGTCACCTGTGACCATTATTACCTTGATACCAGCAGTAATACACTTCATGACGGCATCTGGCACACTATCCCTTGGAGGATCTGTCATAGAATAAAGACCGACAAATGTTAACATATCCAAGGGGAAGTTATAATTATCATGTTTCTTAAGTTCAAACTGGAACCCTTTTGGAAATTCTTCTTTTGGAAGATGATATTTAGCAAACCCAAGTACTCTTTCAGAGTTTCTGGCAAATTAATAGTTAACAGCATTATAATCATCCTAGATTTAGTCAGTTATTGCTTCAACTTCTCCATTGATGAGAATTTTGTCTGAATAGCTCCAGATTTTTTCAGGTGCTCCTTTGATAAAGATGCAGTAGTGTGAGTCTTCAGTTGGATATTCGACTATGTAAAGAGCATATTTGTTTGTGGAGTTAAAGAGGACTATTGCTTTCACATCCTTTTTCTAAGTGTATTATGGATAGTTCTCACGAGTAGTGGATAATTACTCAATGGGTTCAAAGAATTTGATGATAGATGATTCAGAAGCATCTCCAATTGTGGGCCAATCTAGAACACTCATCCTCTTCATCGTTTTTTTCCTGTCAATTACTAATTTATCCATCATTGCTTTCTATTTCCTCTTTGGTAAATTCTTATTGATTTTATCGATATCCTCTTGAAGAACTGCCTCATTGAAAATAGCTTCAGAAGCACAGATAGCAATTTTATGAAGTTCTTAGAAAGTCTCATTGTCCACATCGTAATCAACATCCTTTTTCTTGATTAGATCTTCAACTTCCTCACAATTAACAGCATCAAAAGTCTCTGCATTTATCCATATATGAGTTGCAGTCATTTTATTCTTAGTCAAAGTACCTGTTTTATCTGAACAAATACAAGAAGTTGAACCAAGAGTCTCAACAGCTTCAATATTCTTAACAAGGACTTTTTTATGATAGAGCTTTTTTGCTGTTAGAGCTAGTGCCACAGTCACTGTTGCCAATAATCCTTCAGGGACATTAGCCACAATTATCCCGATTGCGAAAATAATATTAGTGATGAAAGGGTATTTCAGCATTACTCCCATAAAGAAGAAAAAGACTCCCATAAAGATGGAGATAATGGAAATAATGAAGATAAATCTGTCTAGTTCTATTCTCAAAGGAGTTTTTGTGCCAGATGCAGTAGCTGCAAGGTTAGCGATCTGGCCAATAACAGTACTATCTCCTGTGCTGATTACTATACCTCTTCCTGAACCTTCTTTGCAGATAGTTCCGAAGAAAGCAAGATTGTCAGTTTCTAGTGCATTCTTTGGAGCCGTACATTTTGTGGATCTCAATAGTAACTTTGACTCTCCTGTCAATGAGGAATTATCTACTTTCATATCATTACATTTGATGACCCGAATATCTGCTGGAATTTTATCACCTGTTTTTACGAAAATAATATCTCCTGGTACTAACTAAGAGGCAGGGATGTTAACTTACTTATTATTTCTGATAACTTTTGTGTTTTGTGGCACAAATTTCTTAAAAGATTCCATGAGAGCCTCACTCTTTGCGTTTTGCATAAATGTCACTACACATGTGAGTGTAACTACAATCACAAGTACCATCCCAAGATATAACTAAGAATTTATAACAACAAATCTTAACAATTTACGTTCGCATAATCAGTGTTATCTAAATAGTAAGCCACAAAGCAAAGGGCAGCCCCAGCCCACAGCAACAATGAGAAAAACTATGTCATTTCCCTAAAAAGCAGTAAATACCAAGGATCACCCTTTCTCTCAGTCATTTGATTTAAACCAAATTCTAATTATAGCCCCTGTACCTACTGAGAATTTAATCCTTTATCAGGATTAGTTCTCAGCCGTTTATAAAGTTCTTATATTGGCACCGAATGTTCATCCTTTATTGAAATTATACAACAAAATTACTCATTACCATTTCTCGAAATTTCTCGGCTTTGTTAAGGTTTTGTTGAAACTAATCCTCCTTTTTCCCCTTTTTCTAATCTTTCCTAGCCTTGTGGATTTTCTTTCTTCGCTCAATTATGTCCTGAATCTTCCCGATTCTCTACATTTCTATGAGCTCCATGTTCTGCCTTTAGAAGAATCAATACGAGGAAATTTATGGTACTTGGCTTCAGTGAAAGCCATGATGATCGAACTTGATCCTCTTTGCGGTTCACCCATGTTTTTATGATAAATCTTTAAAATAATTAAAAATCTCCTTAGAAATTCAACAACAGGAATATGGTAATTTTTTAAAAGGTCATTAAAAGGGATTAATTACTTTGTATCCACTTTATAAATATACACAAAACTAATTAAACACTTTTTCACACTTCACTTTTTGTCCTTTTTCTTCTTCAAAAACATGAAACTCTTCTTTTTCTACTGCTTTTTCTTCACCTCCTAACTTTTTTCCTCTTTCTCTAAAGGTTTTTCATCTATTTTCTTCTAAATCTTTTGCATTTATTCGAACTATTTCTACTACAGAATCTAAAATTACTACATCTAAATCTATGAGTTATAAGCTTATTACTACTTAAACTACACCATTGATCTGAACTATCTCGTAAAATCCGAGATTTACTTTTCTTGTTTTAAATAGTTCATGAATTAAGTCGGATTTTTCCTGTATTGATAAGAATAGTACTGAAATTGGTCCTAAAAATCAGGTGTTTCTCTCCTTTTTCGCATATGAAATTCTCTTTTATCCATATAGGCAAAATCCTCGAAAATGTTGGGAGTTGGTTTTGATTTCTGGAAGATTTCAAGCATTTTTATGCCAGATTCTTAAGGAATTTGCTTGCCATCTGTAAGGTAGATAACTTCTTTGTCATACCCGTTTATTCCTTTGAACTTTTCATACTTGATGTCCTTCAAGAACACTCACTCGACCTTAAAATGCCCAAACCATTTCAGTGGGCTAAACCAGTATTTAAAAGACTGCTCACTTGGAGGAGAAACGGCCTTTGCAACACCCACGAACTAATCGCTCTTTATAACACTTGAAAATCATACAAAACATTAACAAAATTACCTATAGAAAAGATAGACATCTGAACCGTTTTTCTTTGATAAATGAATCGCCTTAGATAGAGTCTTATTAGTGAAGAAAGTACTTGTTCAAACTCCATATTTTATCGCCTAAAACTCAGTTAGGAATGAAGTATATTACTTTATGGATATCCTCATCGTTATTTGACCGAATTACATAGAACCTGGTCTTTTTATTGAGGTTTTCTATGTCTAAATAACCACCTAACCCTTTACAGGAAGGGAAATATTAACCGATTTTCTTCAGATTTGAGTAATTTTTCATTTATCGAAAATCGAAATTCAGATTTTTGAATTCGAAAATTTCCTTTTCTTACAATCTTCTCTGTTCGGAATAAAAGTCAAATTGTTCCTGCGTTTGCCCCGATATTTGATTATTTTCTCAATCTTACTGAAAGCTTTGCTAAACAGGCTCAAAATTCGTTTGTAAAGGAATTATGGCTTGATTTGGGTGGGAGAAAAAAGTTTGTGATTTTTCCTCTTCTGGTTCCCAAAAATTACTGGGTGAGTTTGTCATATAAAAAGGTTTGTCCATTTTTTAGAGAATGTAGAGTTGAGAAAGAATTTTTATAATAATTTGATAAATTTGAGTTAATTTAAACGCTGTTTTTAGTTTTTTATCTCTTAAATAAATTTTAAAATATTATGAATAATAGTTGTTAGGAAGAAGGCGAACTTAAGGAATTCTACGAAAAACTTTGGAAAATGATAATTAGACCTGAAAGAAAACAATATACAATTGACCAACTGGGCCGCAGGTCATTCTAACTAAAGGGAATGAAAATCCAGAGACACGATTTCTGCCTAATAAACGAAAGACAATAAAAACTATACTGCTCCCATTTTGAACCAAAAAAACGACAGTGCAAGCAGATGCCCTGTGTTATTTTTCTCCACGGGAATTCTTCGTGCAGACTCCAAGTCCTGCCTTATCTAAAACATCTTCTTAAACTGCAGGTTACGGTTTTTGCTTTTGATTTTGCCGGGAGCGGGTTGTCCGATGGGGAGTATATTTCTCTAGGGTATTATGAAAGCTAAGATTTGAAAATTGTGATAGAATATCTGAGGAAAAGCCAGACTGTGTGTGCGATTGGGCTTTGGGGAAGAAGTATGGGCGCAGCTACAGCTATAATGTACGGTTCAAAAGATAAAACGATCTCGGGAATGGTATTGGATAGTTCTTTTTCCAGTTTTTCTTAACTTGTTGACGACTTAGGATCGCAAATAAAATTTCTCCCAAGTTTCGTAACCTCATTCGGCCTCCGAATTATCCGAAAAACAATTCTTGAAAAGGCAAAGTTCGATATTGATCATCTTGAACCAATAGACCTTGTCCACAAATGCGAAATGCCTGGCTTATTCATTCATGGAAAAGTTGACAAAATTGTCAACTATCGGCAGACAGTAAGTCTGACTAAACTTTATACAGGAAAGAGAATCCTATTAACTATTGAGGGGTCAAAGGGAGGACATAACTCGGTTCGGCCGAAGAAAGTAATTTATGAAGTGCAGAAGTTCTTTCTTAGTTGTCTAAAGGTTGAGATCATTATGAATCTCTAATAACCATTGAAACAATAAACATTCGATTAATTTATGACTCCTTCTCCAAAAAAGCCCAAACAAAGATTTGAGGAACGCAAGTACTAAAAATAAATACAATTCACCAGAAGCAACAGAAAACTTCTTGATAAAAAATGGGGATACAAAAATTGAAGTACATGCTGTGTTTGTGGTCAATCTGTTGACTACCATCAACACCAAAAGAAATAATTCTTCAATTTCGATTGCAATATAGGAAAGTAGCTAAAGAAAAAACTTCAAAAATCAGATTCCTTACCCTATGAGGGCGGAGAATATATCAAGAGTGATAATAAATACAAAAAACGCTCTTTTAGTCAAATATATGAAGGGACTAATAAATAAAAAGAAGTGTGTTAAAAGAAAAACGAGTTCGCAAACCTTATAAAGAGAAGGGGTAATGGCTAGAATATTAATAATGGACAAGTTAATAATATTGCTATGATTCCCAAATTTAAGAAGAAAAAAACAGGAAATGCTATGAAAGAAATTGATGAGAAGGATGAATAAGAATAACTTACAACCAACCAAACAATTCAAGCATTACAAAAGTTCTGAAACATAATCTAAACTAATAACGATGTGTATTATTTATGTTTTTACCCCTTGATTTGAATTTTACCCTCAAAATCATTTAAAGAATTAATTAAAATTAATTAATTTGCCAATAATAGAAAGTTTCTGGTTTTTTTTAAATTGAAGATTTTAATTTCCATAATAATTTAAAAATTCTTAGAACAAACGACAATGGAAGTTCAAAAGTTAAGTAAATTCCTCAGCTCCTCAAAATCGATATCCCCGTCTTGATCAATATCAATTTCCTTCAAAAATTACTACCAAACGTTAATAAATAATCCATATGCACATTACTTCAATATCAATGTCTAGCTTAAAATCGTCAATCAGTAGTTTCTAAAGTTTTTTCTTATTTATGTACCCTGACCGTCCATTTTAGCCGCCTAATGCTTCAAAAGTGTTGACTAGTTATGAATTAGAAAGAGGAGAAATTTGTTCAGTACTGAATTCTTTTTCTTGGTCAACATTTTGCATCATTTTCTTTTTTTGCTGCGTGATCATAGCCTGGAACTCCTTTTTTGCTTGGGGAAGATATATCACATATAAATCGAGGGGGAATTACTGATTTGGTAGTCTTTTTTTGTGCAACCGACCTCGCTTATCATGTTGTAGACATCCTCCTCGGAG
>Ga0207984_1001734_pt1 | contig 10572 bp, 10 predicted proteins | sample ETNtaG_30_FD_185760 | JGI IMG/M metagenome (GOLD analysis project Ga0207984, IMG submission 185760) | Marine microbial and viral communities from oxygen minimum zone, Eastern Pacific Ocean - ETNP201306PF43B (SPAdes) (version 2) | ecosystem: Environmental > Aquatic > Marine > Oceanic ...
AAGAGCCAACTCTAGCTCCTTGAGGTAGCTCATCTAAATGACTAAAGTTGTTCGATACAAATGCGTCAAATGGATTCTCTCGTTTTAATATTGCGCCTAATTCGAATTCATTTGGTATTGTATACGGCACATCTTTCATTGAGTGGACAGCGATATCAGCCCTACCCTCTAATATGCCGATTTCAAGCTCTTTAATGAACAAACCTTTACCGCCGACTTTTGATAAGGGAGTATTTTGCACTCGATCACCCTTGGTACTCATCTTTACCAGCTCAACCTTAAGTTCAGGGTTATAGAATTGAAGTTGCGACTTAACAAAGTCTGCCTGCCAAAGAGCTAAAGGACTTTTACGTGTAGCAATTCTTAGTATTTTATCCATAAGCCAAATTCAGATTTTAATGCCATTGCCATTTTATCGAGTCTTTGTTCACAATATCCATTAATAAGATAATAAATATCCAAATATAAAAACAAAATCGCTATATTTTATTAACCGATATGTCAGTATTTATAATATTTTCAACAATTTAACCTCGATATAGTGGAATAATGTGCTCTGTAATTAATAATTTGCTTTAATTTATAATCAATAACAACAAAATGAAGTCTGAAACTAACAATTTATGGGGTGGCCGCTTTAATGAAGCGACTGACGCTTTTGTAAAAATTTTTAGCGCCTCAGTTTCTTTCGATAAAATTCTCGCTTTTTATGATATTGAGGGCTCCCTAGCGCATGCAGCAATGCTTAGTGAGGTAGGTGTATTGACTAGTAATGAATTAAAGCAAATATCAAAAGGCTTGGACCAAATTAAGCATGAAATAACCAATAACCAATTTGAATGGTCTATTGATTTGGAAGATGTTCATATGAATATTGAAGCTCGGTTGACTGAAATCTGTGGTGAGTCAGGTAAAAAACTGCACACGGGTCGTTCACGAAACGACCAAGTAGCGACTGATATTCGACTCTATCTTCGTGACCAAGTTCGCAACATTACCACTGAAATTGAACGATTACTGAATGCCCTACTTAATCTTGCAGATCAAGAAAAGGAAACCATCATGCCTGGCTTTACTCACCTTCAGGCTGCCCAACCTGTGAGTTTCGGTCACCATTTATTGGCTTACTTTGAAATGTTTAAGCGTGACCATGAGCGCTTGCAAGATGGATATAAACGAATAAATGTAATGCCATTAGGAAGTGCTGCTCTTGCAGGAACTAGCTACCCTATAAATCGTCAACGGACAGCTGAAATACTTGGTTTTGACGGTATATCAAATAATTCAATCGATGCAGTCAGTGACCGCGACTTTGCCATTGAATTCGCATCCAATGCTAGCCTTATTATGACGCATCTTTCTCGATTTTCCGAAGAGCTTGTTCTTTGGTCGAGTGCGCAGTTTGATTTTATTTCTCTGCCAGAAAGTTTTTGTACTGGTTCATCAATAATGCCTCAAAAGAAAAACCCTGATGTTCCTGAACTGGTTCGAGGTAAAACTGGTCGAGTTACTGGAAATTTAATATCACTTTTGACATTAATGAAAGGCCAACCTTTGGCATACAACAAAGACAACCAGGAAGATAAAGAGCCGTTGTTTGATAGCGTTGAAACCGTAAAAAATTGTCTTCACGTTTTTGCTGATATGGTTCCAACCATTAAAGCTAATAAAGACAATATGTATCAATCGGCACTCAAAGGCTATACTACAGCAACTGATTTAGCTGATTATCTTGTAAAGAAGGGGTTGGCTTTTAGGGATGCTCATGAAGTAGTTGGTAAAGCGGTTTCTTACGGACTTAAAGAAAATAAAGACTTGAGCGAATTTACTATTGATGAGCTTAAAAACTTTAATTCGTTAATTGAAAAAGATGTTTTTGATGTAATCTCCTTAGAGGGCTCTATCAATGCTCGCAACCATTTAGGTGGAACATCACCAAAACAAATCTCAATAGCTATTAAAAAAGGACGTAAATCCATTAAGTAATGCGCATCGTTTTTGCAGGAACGCCTAAATTTGCTGTCGAATCTCTAGCTATTCTTCATAAATCTGATCATGAGATAATTGCTGTCTATTGTCAACCCGATAGACCGAAAGGAAGAGGAAAAGTTTTAACTGCTTGCCCAGTAAAGCTTTATGCAGAACAACATAATTTGTTAGTCATCCAGCCAGAAGACTTTAGTAACAAGCAAAACCAAAAGGAATTTGCCTCTCTAAACCCTGATGTTATGGTTGTTGCTGCGTATGGTCAAATACTACCAATTAATACACTGCAAACGCCAAAGTTTGGATGTATTAATATTCACGCATCCCTTCTGCCCCGATGGAGAGGAGCAGCGCCTATTGAGAGAGCCATTCTTTCAGGTGACAAAGAGACTGGAATCTCAATAATGCAAATGAATGAAGGTTTAGATACAGGAGATGTGTTGCTTACACAAAAACATTTAATTTCAAACAATGAGACGTCTCAATCACTCACTGAATCCTTATCATCCATAGGAGCTGAATTGATTCTTGAAACTTTAGATCGACTTAATGAATTGCCTGCCATCCCACAAAATAATGATGATGCAACTTATGCAAAGAAGATTTCGAAAGTTGAAGCTCAAATAGATTGGAGTCAAAGCGCAGAAAATATAAGCCTTATGATTAGAGCTTTCAATCCGCGGCCTATAGCTAAAACTAATGCAAAAGCCAAACAATTTGAAAAAAAAGTTATTAGAATTATTGAGGCTGAGACAGTTCAGTATGAGTCTTCAAAAACTCCTGGCACAATAGTTGAGTTAGGCAAAGAAATCTGTTATGTTGCAACTGGAAATGGTATTTTGAATTTAATAAAAGTACAACTTACAGGGAAAAATAAAGTTTCAATTAAAGACTTTAATAATGCTTATCAATTAATTAAACTTAACTAATAGAGCTCTAAGAATCGTGACCCTTCAAAATATATTCCAGATTTAAAGTTATTATTAAATTTAGTTGCTGCCAATAAAGTTTAACTGCCTCCATGCCTCATAAGCAACAATAGAGACACAATTTGATAAATTTAAACTCCTTGAACCCTCCTGCATTGGTAAGGTTATTCCTTGGTATTGATCTAGTATTTCTTTTGGCAAACCTCTAGTTTCTGGACCAAATAAAAAAGAGTCATTTTTTTGATATTCAACTTCAGAATAGTTTTTATCTACTTTTGAGCTAACTGCAAAAATTCTTTTAGGTTTTGCTATATTCAAATATTCTTGAAAATTTTCATATTCAAATACTTGTGCTAATTCTTTATAGTCAAGTCCTGCCCTTCGAAGTTTTTTATCGTCCATCTCAAATCCAAAAGGTTTAATTAAATGTAGGCCTATACCCATATTGGCGGATAGTCGGATTATGCTTCCTGTGTTGCTTGGTATCTCAGGCTGAAATAATACTAAATTTAACATAATAATATTTATTAATGCACTTGAAATGAATTAATCATCCCATAGATAGTAAGTAATTAAATAATAATAACTAATATAAACTCTATGAATATTGATAAATTAACAACTCAATTTCAACAAGATTTAGCATCAGCGCAATCTCTTGCTAACTCTCATAATCATAGTGTAATCGAGCCCCTACATGTCTTAAGTTGTATGCTTCAGGATAATTCAAGCACTGTTAGCAATCTACTTGCTGCATGCAAGGTCGATAATGCCAAGCTGAAAAATGAAGTGGATAATAAAATCAAACTGCTGCCAGCACTAGATAAACCGACTGGAGATATAAATATATCTCAAAATCTGTTGAGATTACTCAATCAAACAGACAAATTAGCTCAAGACAAAGGTGACAATTACCTTTCTACAGAGCTATTTTTGTTGGCAACAATCAAAAGCAACGACCAGGCAGCAGCAATATTAAAAGATTTTGGTGTTAATAATGAAAAAAAATTACATTCAGAAATTGATAACCTTAGAGGGAGCGAAAAAGTGAATGATCAAAATGCAGAAAATCAAAGAGAGTCACTCAAGAAATATACATCAGACCTTACAGAACAAGCAAAAAAAGGGAAACTAGACCCTGTAATTGGTCGTGATGGTGAAATTCGACGCGCAGTCCAAGTATTACAACGTCGCACAAAAAACAACCCAGTACTTATTGGTGAGCCAGGTGTAGGCAAGACTGCAATCATTGAAGGATTAGCTCAACGTATTATCAATGGTGAGGTTCCAGAAGGACTTAAAGGTAAGCGTGTCCTTGCATTGGATATGGCTGCTCTTGTCGCTGGCGCTAAGTATCGTGGTGAATTTGAAGAGCGTTTAAAGGCAGTACTTAAGGAGCTTGAATCTGAACAAGGTCAGGTTATCCTATTTATCGATGAACTCCATATTGTTGTTGGCGCTGGAAAGACTGAAGGTGCGATGGATGCAGGAAATATGCTTAAACCAGCTTTAGCTCGAGGCGAACTTCATTGTATAGGTGCAACCACTCTTAACGAGTACCGTCAATTTATCGAGAAAGATTCAGCACTCGAGAGACGATTTCAGAAGGTTCTTGTTGATGAACCAAATGAGGAAGACACAATAGCAATACTTAGAGGCCTCAAAGAGCGCTATGAGGTGCACCATGGTGTTGAAATAACTGATCCAGCAATTATAGCTGCAACAAAATTATCGCAACGCTATATTAGTGATAGAAAATTGCCTGATAAGGCGATAGATTTAATAGACGAGGCCGCCTCTCAAATAAGAATGGAAATTGACTCAAAGCCAGAGTCGATGGACAAGCTTGACCGTAAATTAGTACAACTTAAAATTGAAAGAATGGCTTTAAAAAAAGAAAAAGACAAAGCGTCAAGGAAAAGACTTGACGAATTAGAGTCAAATATAAAAACATTCGAAAAAGAATATAGCGATCTTGACGAAGTATGGAGTAGAGAAAAACTAAAGGTCCAGGGTTCTCAAAATCTAAAAGAAGAGTTAGAGAAAGCAAAAAACAATCTCGAGATAGCGCAAAGAAATAATGATTTAGCAAAAATGAGTGAACTTCAATATGGAATTATTCCTGAATTAGAAGATAAAATTTCTCAAACTGATGATGGTGAAAATTACCATATGAAGCTGCTTCGAAATACGGTGACAGAAAAAGAAATTGCTGAAATTGTAGCGCGTTGGACAGGTATTCCTGTTGACAAAATGATGGCTGGTGAAAAAGAAAAATTATTAAAAATGGAAGATATATTACATCAACGAATAATTGGCCAAGAAAAAGCAGTTAAGATTATTTCAGATGCTGTACGTAGAGCTCGCGCAGGACTTTCTGAACCTGGAAGGCCTGATGGCTCTTTCTTATTTATGGGCCCAACTGGAGTTGGTAAAACTGAATTAACGAAAGCACTTGCAGACTTTCTTTTTGATACCGATCAGGCAATTATTCGAGTTGATATGAGTGAATATATGGAAAAGCACTCTGTTGCCAGAATGATTGGCGCTCCTCCAGGCTATGTTGGCTATGAACAGGGTGGAGTCTTGACCGAGGCTGTTAGGCGCAAACCTTACTCAATAATTTTACTAGATGAAATTGAAAAAGCACACCCAGACGTATTTAATATACTTCTTCAAGTGCTTGATGATGGTCGTCTAACTGATGGTCAAGGTAGAACAGTAGACTTTAACAATACAGTTATAGTTATGACTTCAAATTTGGGTTCGGACATTATTCAGGAAAATCCAGGAAAAGATATGAAAAATGAGCTGAATGGACTATTAAGTAAGCACTTTAAACCTGAATTTATTAATCGAATTGATGAAATTGTTATTTTTAGCAATCTCAATAAATTAGAGATTAAAGGAATCGCAAATCTTGAAATAGAACAACTCAGGTCTAGATTATTTGAAATTGGATTGTCAATAAAAATAAACGATGACATTATTAATCAGATTGTTGAAAATGGATATGACCCAAGCTATGGTGCGAGACCAATCAAAAGAACTATATTGAAATTACTTGAGAATCCGCTTTCTCAAAAAATTCTTTCTGGTGAGTTCGAGTCCGGAGACACTATATTGGTTGAATCAAAAAACGACAAAGTAAGCTTTAGTTCTGAAAAAAATAATTAGTTTGTAATTACCTGATCATTTCATCGCATTGTAAAACCGGCAAATTGATATAATAGCCGCGTTATGCATGAATACAAAAAAATTATTGGGAATGGTCTGTGGAAGAATAACCAGGCATTGGTCGCATTACTAGGCTTGTGTCCGCTTTTGGCTGTAACCAATAATGTAGTCAATGCTATAACTTTAGGGCTAGCAACAACTTTCGTTCTTGTGGCTTCCAATTTAAGTGTTTCATTATTTCGCAACCACATCAGAAAAGAAGTAAGAATTCCTATATTTGTTTTGTTGATTGCATCCTTCGTAACATTGGTTGACCTCATCATGCAGTCATTCTTTTATGACATGTATTTAATACTTGGCATTTTTGTCCCTCTAATCGTTACAAATTGCGCCATTCTGGCGAGGGCAGAAGCATTTGCTTCAAAAAACACTTGGGATAAATCAGTTATTGACGGACTGATGATGGGAATTGGATTTACGCTGGTTCTGGTTCTACTTGGAGCAATGAGAGAGATTATTGGAAACGGTACGCTTTTTGATCAAGCTGATTTAATTATTGGTGACCTGGGTTTAAACCTAAAGGTGATTCTAATTGACCAATACCAAGGCACCCTCATTGCACTGTTGCCTCCTGGCGCATTTATTGGCCTCGGATTAATTGTTGCACTAAAAAATTTAATCGACTCTAGGAAAACTTCTGTTCAAACCTTGATTACCCCTCAAACTCCTACAAAAACTCAACCAATCTAACGACCTTCATGGTTAGTAGAAAAACGATTCAATACTTTCTTAGTAGAAGTATAGTTGATATAACTGAACTACTCACTTTATTACTTGATAAGACAAAAGAAGAGCTCTATATAAATTCCGATTACAAGCTGACCGACGATGAATTAACAAAACTGGACCAACTAATTAAGCAAAGAGAACAAGGCATTCCTTTTGCATATTTAAGCGGGTCAAAAGGCTTTTATCACCTAGACTTTGAAGTTTCTTCTGCCACACTGATTCCTAGGCCTGAAACTGAGCTGCTAATCGATATTGCAATAGATTTATTTAAACCAAACCAAGCAATTGATGCTATAGACTTAGGAACAGGAAGCGGGGCGATTGCAATCACTCTTGCTGACAAATGCCCTTCATGGCGTATAAGTGCGACCGATAAATCAATGGAAGCATTAACAATTGCTAAAAAAAATACAACCAAACATATTAATTTTTATCACAGTAGTTGGTTTGATGAACTAGCTGGGAAAACCTTTGACTTAATTGTTAGTAATCCACCCTATCTAGCAGAAAATGATTCTCATCTTGAAAGTCTCAAATACGAGCCTATCGAGGCATTGATTTCTGGTAAAGATGGGTTAGATGACATCAGAGAAATTATACAAAGCGCCCCTAAATATTTAAATCAAAGTGGTTATTTGCTTCTGGAACATAGCGATAAGCAACAAAAAGAAATTGTCGAGTTATTAAGAGACTCTTTTGTCAATATTCTTACCTATCAAGACCTTAACGGTCTAGACAGGGCAATACTTGCACAACTAAGGTAATTAATAAAAAATATCGTTATAGTTTCGTCATTGTCGATTTTATTTGAGCAAGAATTGCTCCAATATTTAATAGTCTTTATGACATTATTTGATGATTATTATAAGTTTAGCTGAATATGTATAATCTAAGCTATCAAGATAAAGGCTTTTTTGAGAGCTGCCTTGAAAATTTAGAAAGGCGAGTAAAGAATGAAAGAGGAAAGAAGAAGGTTTAATAAACAAGACTATCTTGATAGACAAGCAAAGGTTCGTAAATCCATGTTAGCGTCAGATATTGACCTATTAATTGTCTATGATCCGGCAAATATGTGTTGGTTAACAGGCTACGATGGATGGTCATTTTACGTTCATCAATGTGTTGTAATTAGCGCTGATGGTGTGCTTTTTTGGTATGGCAGAGGTATTGATGCAAAGGGTGCTGAACTTACAACTGACCTTGATCTGGATAACATTGTCTCCTATCCAGATGAATATGTAATGACTCCTGATCGCCATCCGATGGAATTTCTATCAATAATTCTAAAAAATAAATCATTAAACAATAAAAGGATTGGTCTGGAAAAGGACAACTACTATTTCTCTGCAAGAGCTGCTGAATCTCTCTATAGTCAACTCCCAGAAGCGATTTTTAGCGACCAAACTGGTCTTGTCAACTGGCAAAGAGCGGTTAAGTCGGACACCGAAATCAACTACATGAGATATGCAGGAAAAGTTATAGAGGGTGTCTATGAAAGAGTGATGGAAGTTGCAAAGCCTGGAATGAGAAAAAATGAATTAGTAGCCGAAATTATGCATGCAGGAGTTCAAGGTAATCAAGGTCATTATGGAGACTACACCTCATTTGTACCTCTTATTGGTGTCGGTGATGAAGCTGCTGCATGCCACATGACCTGGAATGACCAAAAACTAGATAACAATGAGGGTATGTTTTTAGAACTAGCGGGAGCCTATGCAAGATATCATTGCCCCTGCTCAAGGACATTATTTTTTGGTAAACCTCCTCAACAATACCTTGATATTGAAAAGGTTATTGTTGAATGTATAGAGAATGCGATTGAAATGTTTAGGCCTGGAATCACATGTGCTGAAATATCTGATAACTTTACAGCAACACTTAAAAATTATGGATACGAAAAAAATAACCGCTGTGGTTACCCTATTGGTCTAAGCTATCCTCCTGATTGGGGTGAGCGTACAATGAGTCTTAGAGGAAATGATTACACAGTTTTAGAGGAAAATATGACCTTTCATTTCATGCCGGCTATCTGGTTTGACGACTGGGGATTTGAAATGACCGAGAGTATTCGGGTTGGTGAGAATGGCGGGGAATGTTTGTCTAGTGTTCCTAGACAGCTTCTAGTTAAATGAAATTATTATGAGAGATAACCCAATAAAAAGCACTATCAATTTTGCGAAAAATGGAATTCAGCATGGTTATTTAAAGGTTCCATATTCAAGCAATAAATCTGCCTGGGGTGCAATAATGATTCCAATTACCCAATTCAAGAATGGAAGAGGACCTACCGCATTACTAACTGGTGCCAACCATGGCGATGAATATGAAGGTCCAATCGCCTTATTTAATTTAACTTCTCGTGATAATATTGATGATATTCAAGGAAGGGTTATTATTATTCCGGCGATGAATTACCCGGCTTTTTTTTCTGGAGATAGGGTGTCGCCTATAGATCATGTTAATTTGAATCGCGCCTTTCCCGGCAAACCTGATGGCACGGTCACGGAAATTATTGCAGATTATTTTTCTAGAACTTTAGTGCCTATTGCTGATTATGTACTAGACATTCACTCTGGAGGTAAAACCCTAGATTGCCTCCCTTTTGCAGCATCGCATGTTTTGAAAGACAAAAAACAAGAGCGAACTTGTGAATTGGCAGCTAAAGCCTTTAAAGCTCCATATCTACTTAAAATGTTGGAGCTAGATGCAGCCGGTATGTATGACACTCAAGTAGAATCTATGGGGAAAATATTTGTAACTACTGAACTTGGTGGTGGCGGTACAGCATCACCAGAAACGATTAAGATTGCAAAACGAGGGATTGATAATTTTCTTATTTATGCAAAAATTTTAGCCGGAGAGACTAAGTCATCAGTATTACCAACAGTATCACTTAGTATGCCAGATGAAAACTCATTTATTTGCTGTGAACATAGAGGCTTGGTTGAACCTTTTATTGAACTGGGAGATGTTGTTAAAGTGGGAGATCTACTCGCAAAAGTTCACAATATTGATAGAACTGCAACAACACCAGAGAACTATTATGCAAAAAGAGACGGCATGGTGATTATCAAACATCACCCGTCAATTATCAATATAGGTGATAACCTTGTCGTTATTGCGAAAATTGAATAATCTATTGAAACTTACTTAACTAGATCAGATTGACGAATCAAGCCTCCAGGAACTACCTCTGAATCCTTAATTGTGTTAAGGACAACATGACTAATGTGACGTCTTAAACCTATATCTGCCTCAGAAATTTTCCTTAATAAAGCCTGGTAATCCAAAACATCTGTGACAAGAATTTTTAATATATAATCCGAGCTGCCACCTACAGACCAACACGAAAGGACTTCATCAAACTCCATGATGGCATTTTCAAAGCGTGAAAATTCACCCTCTTTATGACTCTCTAACTCAACTTCAGTTATAACGAGATGGAAGTTGCTAAGAAACTTAGAAGAAAGCTTGGCGCCATAGCTTTCAATGACTCCCGCTTCTTCAAGCCTTTGCAACCTATCCCATGAAGGGGTAAGCGACAAATTTAACCTTTCGGCTAAGGATGTCTTGGTTATCCTTCCCTCTTTTTGAAGGATGGCAAGAATTTGAATATCTCTTTCATCTAATCTATACATAAAAGTATTATTACAGAAAATTAATGATAAATACCCAGATTATTCAGAAAAAA
>Ga0207984_1001738_pt1 | contig 10564 bp, 18 predicted proteins | sample ETNtaG_30_FD_185760 | JGI IMG/M metagenome (GOLD analysis project Ga0207984, IMG submission 185760) | Marine microbial and viral communities from oxygen minimum zone, Eastern Pacific Ocean - ETNP201306PF43B (SPAdes) (version 2) | ecosystem: Environmental > Aquatic > Marine > Oceanic ...
AAAGGATGGTATCGCTGTCTCCGTAGGCAACAACGAGAGATGAGTCAACAGAGGGAGAGGCGTCGTACCCTACACAGATAGAGAGTATGGCTATTTGCTCATCGGAGGCGCAAGTTGCAACATCATTATAGTTACTTAAATTAAGCGCGCTGCCTAATAGGGTAACTCCTTCTGTTGGCCCCGGATAAGATAAAGTTTGTTTAGCTGCTATAGACATCTCTTAGATTATTACACTAAATATCGAAAACTCTTCCTTTATTTTGGTCCGGATGTTTCATTCCTTTTCTTTTTTTGGAGTAGTTTTCTAGGTGTTTTTCTTTAGTGGGGTCTTTTCCGGTTATTTTGTCTCTTTTTTCGCTAGCTTCCTTTGAAGCGTCCCAGAGTTCTCCGAGGGTTCCTTTTTTGTTTCTAGTTTTCTCTACAAACTCCTTTTCAGACATAGGGTCTATATTTGTGTCGATAGAAGCGTTAGGAACAGTAAATACCCTTTCGAATTCCTTTCCATCGGCGCTATATTTGTGCTTTTCGTTTATCCCTTGATAAATAGAAACTTCTTCCCCGGTCTCTGGGTCTTTATATAAATATTCAGGCATTATTTTCTAAAATTTTTAATATTTTGTTTGCTGTATTTTCATACGTAAACTTCTCCTTTAGTTTTACACCTTCTTTGTTGAGTTTATCACTTTCTACACGTTTTATTGCCTCTTCACATCCGGCGATGAATTCGTCTTCATTGAAGGTGAATATGCTTCCTTGGTTAAATTTAGCACCTTTTTTGAAGAATATATTATCATAAACCTCTGTCTTTCCGGATGGCTTAACCATTACAGAGTTCTTTTCGTTGGCCCAGTCTTTATGAGACGAACAATTAAGTATGACCGCATGCTTGCCCAAGCATAGCGACTGAAACTCCGGTAAGCCCCATCCTTCGCCGCCAGACATTCCAATCACTATGTCGCCAGAGTTTAAATAATCATTATACAGCTTATTTTCTCTCATAAATGACAAAAACATGACATTGCCGAACTTTCGCCCCAACATCGCATCAACATATGATTGCCTCAACCTTTCTTCTTTGATGAATGGATTGTGTAGCGCACATTGAAGCGAATATTTTGAATTATTTCCAAATTTTTTAACCCAAGCCTCTATAACTTTTTTATGATTCTTACGCTTTTCGAACTTACCGGCAAGATTAAAGGTTATTCTGCCGTCTTTAAAATACTCCTTATCCGTCCTTGAAAAATGGTAATCATCAAAACCTAGAGGAACGAAATGGGTACTAGGGTGAAAGTCGTCAAATAATCCCTTACAAAAAGAAGAAGAGGTAATTATGTTTTTATTATTTTTAGCAATGTGTATCTCTGTTTCCGTAGGAGAGTCTAGTTCATAAAACGTAAATAATGTTTGTTCTTTGCTGTAAGAAGAGAGAGAGCCCGTTAGGTGCCACAGTTTTAGACAGGGCATGTCCCTGCTGTGCTTGCTTTGCGCAGAGTTGATGCATTCGTTTAGCCATTTGTCAAAATCCTCGTCTTTTGTGCATGAGGATAGATCTACGCTTGATATCGGGAAGATGTTAGGCTGAAGTTTTTTTTTGTAAAATTCTTTTAATATGCACATGGACACTTGTCCAAGGCTAACCGTATTTATGGGGCATTCAATTGCGAAATCCATCAAAATATGATACTAGCCAAGGGTAAATAAATTCAAATTATTTATTAAGCTACCATGTGCTGTAAGCTCCTCTCTTTAAGAATTCAATAAAATCTTTCACAAACTTTTTCCCTTCTGTCCCAGAAAAAATCTCCAGTACTGAAGCGTGAGGGTTGGTTTTTATTGCCTTTATGAATTGGACACAGGCCTCAGGATCTGATCCACCTAGATCAAAAGTTTCCGTTTTGTCTCTAATTTCCTTAATCTTCTCAGGTAGAGGATTTGCTTTTTGGTCAGGGATGTCGTCAAGGGCGGACTCTAGGGCTTCTGCCCATTTTCCAGCGTCTTCTTTACTGACTTGGTTGCCGTCATTGGAAAACGGTATGTCACCATTAGGCTTGAAGCTATAAATAGCAGCTATGTTGTACAGCGCAGGATACGCTCTTATGTTTGCTTGAAAATGATCGTCTTCAGATCTTGTTAAAAAATATGACATAATAATTTATTTATTTTTTTCAAAAAAAAGGAGCCGGACGAATCCGACTCCAGTGATGAGGAGATGACTGGCGGGAAATCCCGTCACTTAGCCCCTATGGTCACTCCCTTTGTCCAACCAAGGACACAGTTAGCGATCCAAGCGTAAACAGCGCCTCCAACCCAACCTCCGACTCCAAACGTAACAATGCTTGAAATGTCGGACGTCACCGCCGCGCTTACGCCTTTAATTGCCGAGTCAACATCACCGAGGCTACCAGCTCCGACGAGCGCCAAAACAGGCAATACAATGGCTTTAATTGCTCCCGTAACCACCCCAAGCAAACCTAAAAAGTTTGCAAAGGATGTTACGCCAATACTTGTTATAACTAGTTTCTTCATAATTACGACGACAAAGAGATATCTTTGGTCTATCTATTACACGTATTCTTTACAGAATACCTTCGTCGTCGGATACGGCTACGTTAGCTGTTTCCGCTTCCTTATCCCCCTTGCTGGAGGAACCTGAGCTCTCTCCCTCTTGGGCCTGTTCATTAAGGTAGATTCTGAAGTCGGGTTGGTTTTCAGACTTCTTTTCATTGGTAAAAACCATGATTTTCATCTTCTTTTCCACTCCGAACTCATCCTCGCCTACCTTTACGTGTCCCGAAAGATATTTCATATTACTTCCGGACTTAGAAACCTGCTTCCAGAGAGCGCCAACATCACGCTTACTCCACTCAGACTTCTCCTTGTTCTCGTTGTACTTTTCAGTATTCGCCATAAGATCAGTTTCTTTAGACATCTAGATAACCTTACCACACCTTGCGGATAGTGTCAAGCTTATTTTAGATAGAATCTACAATTTTTTTGCTATTTGCTTTTTTCTTAATGATTCGCTTTCCTTTATCGTGCAAATTAATCGCTGTTTGACTGCTAATCCCCATCTTTTCAGAGATTTTTTTCCAAGATAAGGGTTTCCTGTGATCTGGGGAATACCTAAGGGAGTAGACTTCCCCAATCCTTTTGTCCTTTAATTTGGATAAAATTGAATTAATATATTCTACGTCCTCACTTTTTTTAATCAAATTATGACTCTCGTTTTCGCTTGGAGAGTAGATGGAATACCTTTCTTGAAGTTTAATCTTTTTCTTATTTGAATTAATAGTATTTAAACAATAATACTTCATGCAGTTCCCGAGCCATGAAGAGAATTTAATACTTTTTGAATTATTGTAAGAAAGCGCGGCCTGATAGATAACGTAATCCTTATCACCCTTTAGTTCGTCCAGAGATACTCCCTCGACACTTAGAACCTGTGAATACCTTTGACAAATTGTTACGCATATACCAGAGTGTCGGTTGATTAACTCGGATAAACTTGAATTACATTGAAATAACTTGATTTGATTAACGAGGTGGTTATCTGTTTTTTTCTTTAATTGATTACTTAGATCCATGGAGGATAAGCAATAGACATAAATAAATATAAAAATATTCATAACCTTAGAATCGATGGATCCAAGGTAAAGCTTAACTCCGGGACTTTGAACTTGATGTGGGATTTTCCTTAGCCAAATATCGACACAACACCCCCCAGTAGGGGAGGTATTGTGAAGAATGTGATTCTTTCCTTGAGGGCTTTCAAATATTTAATGAGGTAAGCCACTCCTCAACATCACACTCACTGGTCGAGCCAGAACCACCTACTCCTAGTGTTAGGAGTCGAAGAAAGGCGCTAAAACTTCGTTACAGCGATTACACCCAGCACAAGTGCTGCGCAGCGGGCAACTAGTAGATTTTACTCTACTCTTTTTTATTTTCTCAGCGTGAGCAAGAGAGCCAACCCTTTGATGCGTCTGATGGCTCAGCACGTCCGCGATGGAGCATCTCGGGAAACCCTACTGTTGTCTGGTCAGCGGGCTGAAGGGGATTTTCACCCCTTGAAAGAACAATAACTCACCTTGAAAATCAAGTCAAGGATTATCTTCCTGTGCAGCCTTCCGCATTTGTTCCCTCGCAATGAAAACGATATTTTTGACATCTAAAGGTCTCAGTATCATTGGGTTACACTGATCCGTAAAGTCATCTAGTCCCTCGCAAACCCCATTTAAAACATTGGCTAGTTCCCAAGCAGTATCTCCATCTATTGAGACGTCCTGAGAAAAAGCTTGCAAATTTCTGCAAAGTATGTAATAATCAATCTTATTGGTGGTATGCGAAGAAACGATGTTATTGGACTCCATATCTTTGAGGGCGCACGAAATTGCGCATTTTTCCTCGTCCATGTTGTCCGTAATAACAACGAGTTCCTTAAAGTCCCTCTCCATCTGGAAGGTGTCATGGCTGGAAAACCAGCTAAACAACTTCTCCATTGCGTCATTAACAGTCACACAGAATAATAAGAAGTAATGTTAGTTTTATCATTAATAGTTTTGTTTATTGTTTTTAGGATTATTTATCTAATAGCTTCCCCAACTGAAGACTATCCCTCAAAAAACAGATCAAGTTGGTACTGGCCGCTTTAAGTTATGAGATTATCTTGGGAAAGATATGCCCTAAAATTAGCTGAAACCGCTGCCCTCAGGAGTGAGGATAGTCACAGGACGGTTGGTGCATGCGCCTTAAACGGAGACAAAATGGTTCTTGGGCTTGGATATAACGGCCTTGCGGCAGGAAAAGAGGCTCCACCTTTATTCTGGGAAGATAGAGACAGCAGGCGCAAATACATGATTCACGCAGAGGCAAACTGCTTGAGTTTATTCCAAAAAAATGAAGCTGAACTCCTAGCGGTGACCCACATGCCCTGTTCTCATTGCGCGACAATGATTGCAGCCTACAAAATACCTCGAGTTGTTTATTCTCACGTTTATGAAAAAGACCTGAATGCCATAGAAATATTTAAATTTTATGGAATTAAATTGGATCAAATATCGTTTTAATTAAAGACATGAGCTATTACAGAAGGGGATATCAGGAAGAGACAGGAGAAAACCTTTCTCCCTCCGATCACATTCACCATGTGGACGGAAACCACCATAACAATGACCCTAGGAATTGGTTTAAGATTCCACAGTCCGTCCACAAGGAGATAGACAGGGGAGCGCTGGCAAATATACCACGACCGAGCGATCCGGATTCAAAAGAGAAAGGCTTTTTGACCAAAGAGCTCTTAAAGCAACTCATAAGACTGCTTGAAGCCGGAAAGAAAGAGGGGGGAGAAGGCCGAGAATTTACAGCAGTATGACAGCAAACGTTTCAGAATTTGAGAGAACTAAACCTAGGGGCACTCACCGAAAAATCAACAGCGCCATAAACAAGTACGAAGCTATTGTCTCAAGAGCCAAGCCAATGGACGACGAAGAAGCCGTCAAGGTAGAGATGTCTTATGAGTTTGTTAAAGTATTAAAGAGTATAAGGAAAAGCTTTCTTGCAGGAGAATAAATAATAATGAAAACATTATCCCTAATAAGTGCGATCCTTTTGTGCGGGTGCGCATCGAGCGATATATTGAGACCAATGCCTAACGATATCTCTAGCTATCGTTATTATGTTATAGACGCTAACAGCGATATTCCTGATGCTAATTTTACATCATTTCAAGAAGCCGCAGTTTACCAGAAGGAACATGCGGAATACCATGATTACGTTATTGTAAAAATAGACGATGAGTATAAAGTTTACAACATGCAACTAACGTCAAAAGAATGAATATTGAAAAGGAAAATCTAATTCCTTTTACCAACCTTGTTAATGAGTGCTGTGATGTCATGGAACACGACATGGTTGCAGATTGGATTACCTCCCCAAACGCGGACCTCAATATGGAAGTTCCGATTGACATATACAAAGAAGATGTTGGAAGAGAAAAGGTTTACAGATTGTTGTATTTTATAGGCACGGGAGAAGCGGACGGGCCTTTAGATGTCGGTGAATAAGATATTATTATTTTTGTTTGCTTCGGCTATAGCTACTCAAGCAATTAGCCTTGAGATAAAAATAGCTTACCAGAAAGTAACAGAGAAAGGGAGACCGTACGGAGCGCCCGGGGGCATCTATTTCAAAATTAAAAATATAGAGCCCTTCCTTCCTTATTGGGTTCAGTATTCCCATGACCTAAAGAAATGGGAGGACTTATATAATTTTGGAAGCTTTGGGCTGAATTCCTCATCCCCCCTATTTCACTGGTATGAATTACCTCCGGGCAAATGCTTTTTTCGAATCATTCAAAAATATTAAAATGAAAACATTACGAGAGCTATGGGACAGCCTTCCCCCAGAAAAACAATGGGAGGAATATCTCAGGGTCGTTGTTAACTTAGAGGAGCACGTTGGAACGAACTTAAGCCTGACGAAAATGAGAAACCTAAACGAAGACAAAGATCAATTGATTTTATTTGAGGAAGCCCTCCGGCTAAGCGATTCCGGAAATCAACCTTCATAAAAATGAATCACGAAGTTTTATTTACAAACGAGGGGCCAAAAAGAAGCGGGACGACAACCATTTTTTTGAACGACTTATTCGACCCAGACGACGCCCATGAAATAAAAAAACTACGCTCAAAATATTTTGAGTGTTGCGAAAGATACAAGCACGAATATACGAGGATGATGAAAGGCATATATTCCTGTTTAACCAAAATGGGATTAATTAGAGTTTTTGGTAGCGCCTGTATTGAAGATCATGTATCGGGATATAAACTGTTTAACAAATATCTTGTTGCCTTAAATCAACGCAAATGGAAACCGCTAAAGCAGGGAGAATGGCACAAAACAAAATGGTATCCGTATGGAGACGCTAGCCAGCTTATGCAATACATGGGGCAAGATTTTGAAATTTTTCTAAATAAACGAAACGTAAAATATTGTAACCTTTAAAAATGAAAATAAGCGTACTAAAACTTCACCCTGACGCAATACTCCCAACTCAAGGAGCGCCGTTTGATGCTGGGTATGACTTAACCAGCGTGGAACAGAAGGAGATCCCACCCATGGGAAGAACTGTTGTTCCTACTGGGATATCAATGGAGATTCCAGAAGGGTTCTACGGAAGAGTTGCTCCTAGAAGCGGACTCGCAGTTAAGAAGGGAATAGATGTTTTGGCAGGTGTAATAGACTCTGGTTACAGGAATGAGATTGGTGTGGTTTTGATTAATTTAGGGGGCGCATCCGTCACACTTCCTGCGGGAACAAGGATAGCTCAAATTATAATAGAAAAATGTCACGAAGTAGAATGGAACGACGTAGAAGAGCTGGCGGCATCCAATAGAGGGCAGGGAGGCTTTGGAAGCACTGGCACATGAAGCAGTATTAATATTAGGTAAGGCATCGACCTTAGCTTTCTTCCTCATTGTCTGGTTTGATACAGACGCCTTCTTCGAATATATAAAAGTCTTTCGTCTTCACAAATACGGGAACTGGGGCACAAAGACTCCTGACGAGATTTGGGGAGCTCCCGAATACGAAGAGCTCATAAAAGAAGACCCAGACCTTAGCTATATAGAGTTCTTAAACATAAAGCATAACAACTTCTTCACTCGACTATTTTCCTGTCCCCTATGTTTAGGATTTTGGACTCATATCTTCATTTGTATAATTCTTAATTCTTTTACATTATTTTTTATAAGTTTGCTGCTGGGCTATGTAGTATATTTTAAATTTTCAAAATTATTGAATAAGTGATATGGAAGAGATGGTCGAAATTGACGGTGTTTTTGATTTTTGCAACAGGTTATCTAAAATTGGTGACAAATCGGTTATCATTGAAGTTCCGGGCCTTAAAAGGGTATATGAGAATTACAACGCAGCTTTTGGCGGATGTAAGTGTAATAGAAAACGTAGACAGCAGCGTGCTGAGCGCGTTTTCAAGGAAATCCTTGAATTACTGGAAAAGGAGCACTTGCTTAAACTAAGGGAGAAGGTAACAAACAGCGAAAAAGTATTAGTAAAATTTTTTGATAATTCTATATTAAAATTTTAGCATGACGAACTCAGCCCAGCTTAACGGCCAACCCTCAAGTGAAATTTTGGAGATTCACAAACGAATGATAGGAAAAACAGTTTTAGTTATTGACGGAGACCCTTGGTATGGTGAAATCAAGGGTGTCATAGATGAGGAGTACTTTTCCATCTCGTCTGCAGAAAGCCCTGCACCAAGAAAAGTCAGTATGTATAAAATTAGATCCGCCTAATGATAGCCTTTGACAATAAAAGAAACCAACATTACGGACCAGAAAAAACGCATATAAAAAAGAATATGGAAGAAAATAAAGAAAATCAGGAAGCCCCAGCGTCAGACGAGAAGGTCGAGAACGAGGCCTTGCCAGAAGAAGAAGGGTTTGAGCTGGAAGACCTCGGGGTAGACGTTCCGGATGTGCCACTTCCCTCTATGGAAGAGGACGAGGACGTTGTAGAAGATAAATTTAACGGAGCCTATAGGTTTGCCATTGTTGGCATCGGGCAGGGCGGATCAAGGATCGCGGAAACCTTTTGGAAAATGGGGTATCGTCGGGTCGCCGTCATAAACACGGCAATTCAAGACTTAAGGCCAATTAAAATACCACAAGAAAACAAACTGCTTCTGGGTGGCGGCGGCGCAGGCAAAAACCCAGCCGTGGCGGAAAAAATATTCGAAGACCATCGTGAAGATGTTTTGGACTTTTTCAAAAAATTATTCAAAGGAGGATTTGATAGAATATTAATTTGTGCTGGCGCTGGAGGCGGAACAGGAGCGGGGGGAACCTCTGTTGTTATCGATATTGCCCACGACCTATGTGAAACCATGGGTATAGAAGGAGACGGCATGGACACCAAGGTTGGCGCTATTGTCGCTCTTCCAACTCGCGCTGAGGGATCTAGGGTAAGAACCAACTCGGTAGAAACAGCCAAGAAGCTTGTAAACAACATTCAAGCCGGAACACTTTCTCCTTTAATTATTCTCGACAACGAGAGAATAAAACAACTCTACTCAAAGCTTTCAATAAACAAATTTTGGAGCACGGCAAACAGCAGCATTTGTTCTTTATTTCATTTATTTAACAGAATCGCTGCGCAGAATTCTGAATATACTGCTTTTGATAAAGCCGACTTGGATACTGTTTTAGCTTCTGGAATCATAACCTTTGGAGCAACCCCTGTTCCCTTTAGCGAAGAGACGGGGATAGATGAGACCGACATTAGCCATGCTATTAGAGATAACCTTAAGAAAAACATTCTCGCAGTAATAGAGGTTTCCACAGGAAGCGTAGCCGCCTGTGTCGCAATTGGAGATAAGAACACCTTGGACAATACTCCCCAAGAAAGCCTTGAGCACGGCTTTGAGCAACTAAGTCGCCTACTTGGGGAAGGGTCTATTGTTCATAGAGGAATTTACCATACCGGCAAACCCGGACTTGTGGTATATACAATAATAGGAGGGATTGATCCCCCAAAAGACTTTGTTGACTCGGAAACGCTACCTAAGGATCCAGAGCCCAAAGACGCTGAGTAAACTCGGCATAAACATAATGCAGGCCCGCAATCGTAGGCCTGCATTTTGACCGCTATTTGGCAATGTCCACATATAACCAGAAGGAGACAGCTCAATTAGCTCATGATCTTTCAAAGCAACTTATTTCTCATGGCATAGACACATGGCTAGAATATGGCTCTGCCCTTGGGGCAGTTAGAGACGGAGGGATTGCAAAGAGTGATTTCGACATAGACTTAGCTATTTGGTGGAAAGACTGGGAGAAATTCAAAGACATAGTATTAACGGAGAGGATACGCACCAACATTCCTTTTCTTTTTGATTTGCGAATACTTCCAAAGGGTGAAGTTTTCCAGTTTAAAGTTCCTGCTCAGATCGCTACAGAAGACCTTCCTTATGGCTTTTGGATTGATGTTTACGGGATGCAGGAATATGATGGTGTAAGATCTTCCGTTGTCACCTATGAATCAGCCTACAGGTCCAAACTTTATTATCAAAAAAATCTCAAACAAATAAAATTTGAGGGATTTGATTTTTATGTTTCTAAATATGTAGAAAAATATTTAGATTATATCTACAGAGGAGCGGGAGGGAAAACTTGGAGAACTCCCGTTGCAAGAAGCGTAGCTGACAACTGGGAAGACGCTATGCCTTCGTATAACGAAGAAGATAAAATTACCGGATGTGCCGAAGGAGTTTTCGACATGTATCACAAGGGTCACGTTCGGCTTTTCCAAAAAATGAAGGATATTTTTGATAAGGTGGTTGCGGTTGTTACTCCAGACGAAGTTGTGGCTAACTATAAGTCGACCCCTCTTGTCTTTTGCTACGAAGAAAGAGTTGAGATACTTAGAAGCTGTAAGTATATAGACGAAGTAATTCCCGCGACCGAAGAAAGACCTATTTTCTACACGACCATCAAATGGATGGAGGAAAATGATATTGACTATATGGTTCACGGGAAAACAG
>Ga0207984_1001739_pt1 | contig 10562 bp, 11 predicted proteins | sample ETNtaG_30_FD_185760 | JGI IMG/M metagenome (GOLD analysis project Ga0207984, IMG submission 185760) | Marine microbial and viral communities from oxygen minimum zone, Eastern Pacific Ocean - ETNP201306PF43B (SPAdes) (version 2) | ecosystem: Environmental > Aquatic > Marine > Oceanic ...
CCGAGAGCTGGCTCATCGGTTCACGCTCCGCACGCGATGCATGTGCTTCGCGACGCCTTCGGCACCCTCGTTGCGAATGTCGTGACCGGTGTAGTGCAGGAAGACGTCGTCGAGCGTGGTGTTGCGGACGCTGAAGCTGGCGATGTCGCCCGCCGCGGCAAAAATGGCGGGCAGGTTCTGCGCCACATCCTGCACCGCGACGTCGAGCCGCCCGTCGCGCATCTCGCAGCGGCTGACGCACTCAAGCGCTTCCAGTGCCGCTGCGGCTGCCGCGGCATCAGCGACCTCGAGCTGGACCGTGTCGCCGCCGACGACCGCCTTCAGTGCCGTGGGGGAATCAAGCGCGACGATGCGGCCGAAATCAATGATGGCGAGGCGGTCGCAGAGCCGGTCTGCCTCCTCCATGTAGTGCGTCGTCAGGATAATCGTGACTTTCCGTTCGGCAACAATCGACTCGATGTGCGTCCAGATGCGCTGTCGCGTCTGCGGGTCCAGCCCAAGGGTCGGCTCGTCGAGGAACAGGATACGGGGGTGATGCAGCAGACCCCGTGCCAGCTCGAGGCGACGGCGCATCCCGCCCGAGTAGGTGCGCACGAGGTCGTGCTCGCGCCCCTTGAGCTGCACCAGCTCCAGCGCCTCCTCGATGCGGCTCGGGATGACTGCGCGCGGGACGCCATACATCAGCCCGTGCAGGTAGAGGTTCTCGTGGCCGGTCAGGATGTCATCACTCGACGGGTCCTGGAACACGATACCTATCTGCTCGCGCACTTTAGACGGCTGTCGTACGACATCAAAGCCCGCTACCGAGGCGCTGCCACCATCGAGGCCAAGCAGCGTCGCCAGCATCGAAATAGTGGTGGTCTTGCCGGCGCCGTTGGGGCCGAGCAGGCCGAAAATTTCACCTTCGGCTACATCAAGGTCGAGGTTGTCGACCGCGACCAACTCGCCAAAGCGCTTCGTCAGCCCGTGGGTCTCAATCGCTCCCATCGGCGCGCCACTCGCCGCGGGGATTTAAGGCGCGGAGTCGCGCAGCGCCTGTACCGCCAGCACGACGCCACCAAGCGTCAGTGCCAGCCCGACCGCGAGGAGAGGCAGCGTGCTGTCGGCCCAATGGTGCCATACCAGCATCAGCATCAGCCCCAGGAACAGCGACAGCGCCGCTAGCCCCTTGCGCAATGGCAGGCTCACGCCAGTCGAGCGTGGACGCCCTTAAAACGGGGGCGCCATCCGCCGGCCGATGCGGACCCTGACTGTCGTAATCCCGACGCTCAACGAGGGCGAATCCATCGGTCCCACCATCGACGCTATCCCCCGCGACCTAGACTGGCTGCAGGTGGACATCATCGTCGTGGACGGGAACTCGACCGACGCCACCGCAGCCGAGGCGGAGAAGCGTGGCGCGCGCGTAATCAACGAGCCGCGCAAGGGGTACGGTCGCGCCTACAAGACCGGCTTCGCCGCCGCGACGGGCGAGTTTATCGCGACGCTCGACGGCGACACGACCTACCCGGCCGAAGTCATCCCGCACGTGCTGGCACTGCTGCTCAACCGCGAGCTGGATTTCATCACCTGCAACCGGCTCTCGATGATGGACCCCAACGCGATGTCAATGACCCACAAGGTGGGCAACTGGTCGCTCACACAGGCTACCAATATCCTGCACGGAATCCACATCCACGACTCACAATCCGGCATGTGGATTTTCAGACGACACATATTAAAAGAAATCCGGCTCACCAGCGACGGGATGCCGCTCTCGGAAGAAATAAAAATCGAGACCTTCCGGCGCGGTCTGAATGTGCTCGAAATCCCGGTTGAATACCGCGCGCGGATTGGCGACGTCAAGCTGAATACGATGGAAGATGGCATCCGCAATCTCTGGTTCCTGGTGACCAAGATGGCGGACTTCCAGTGAAGCGGCTCGACTGGTATCTCGCCGTCAACCACGGCTACACCCACGCAGTGCTGCTCGGAATCCCGATACTCATCCTGGGGCTGGTCGCGACTGACGGCTGGACACGCGCAGAACTGGTGGGCTGGTTCGCGCTGGGCGGGATGGCGTACGGCTTCGGCGCCTTCCCTGCCGGCTGGCTCGCGGCGCAGCGCCCCGGCGAGACCATGACGGGCGGACTGGCGCTCGCGGCCGCCGGCCTTGTGCTGGCGGCCGCATCGCCTACGCAGACCGGCCCCGCGCTGGTCATCTGCGGCGCCGGGCTGGCCGCCTACCACCCGGCCGGGATGGCGGTGCTGGCCGAAGCCTACCCCGACGGTACCGGCCGCGCGCTGGCGCGCAACGGTGTCGGCGGCAACATCGGGCAGGTTGCCGGCCCGTTGCTTGCCGCGACCTGGCCGTGGGTCGGCCCGCAGGGTGTCTTAGGGCTTTTCGCCGCCGGGGCGGTCGCGACACTGCTGCTCGGGCTCGGCACGGTGCCGGCGCCCGCGGTTTCCGCCGTGCGCGGCCGCAGTACGCTGCTGGTGCTACTAACGCTGCCGGTCATCGCGCTGCAATCCGCTTCAACGCTGAACGGCTTCGCGTTCCGGTCGGTGATGGTCATCACGCCGCTCGAGGTCGAGGATTTCCTGGCCGCGCTGGGGGCGACCCCGCAAGGCGCCGCGCCGACGGTCGCCTTGCTGATTGCGATCGCGACCGTCACCGGTATCCCCGGCACGCTGGCGGCCGGCCGCGCCATCGAACGGTATGGCGCCGGCGTGGTGATTTTCGTCGCCGCGCTGGGGGTGCTCGCCGGCGCGACGCTGCTGGCGAGTGGCCTGACAGGGGCGCTGCCGGGCGGGCTCTGGCTCGCGGCGGCAGGGATGGCGGTTTTCGGCGCGTTCACCTACGGTAGCCAGCCTGCGCTGAACACCCGGCTGGCGGAGCTGACCGATACCGAAGGGCGCGCGGTGCTCTACGGCTTCACCTTCGCGCTGCGTTTCGGGCTCTCATTCGGCGCGCCGCTGCTGGTGCTGGCGCTGGTACAGTGGGAGGCACCGCAGGTGATGGCGGGGCTCTGCGCACTGGCGGTACTGCCGTCAGCATGGGCGTGGAAGCAAAGCTAACGTTTTACTTCCCTTCCAGTGCGAACCACTCCCAGTCGGAGCGGCCATCCTTTTCGTCGTGGTCGAGTTCACGGTCGCAGTCAGTGTTCTCGATGTTACCACAGTTGGCTTCAGCAAATGTGTTGGTGAAGTGGATAACGATGGTGAAGTCAACCTGCTCGTGCTGGCGGAGGGTCTCCTTGTCGAGCGGGATGGTGTAGTCAATGCTATTGCCGTACTGGACGCCCTCGTCCTGCAGGTTCCAGGAGTAGGAGTCGCCGGAGACGTTGAAGAAGAAGCGCTGGACGAGGTTATCCTCACCATTCCAGTCGGATGAGGAGCGGCCACCGGACGGGGAACAGCCGGTCACGGCGCTGTTCCAGTAGCAGCCGTTCCATTTGTTAGCCTCGTAGTTGTCGTCGCAGTCGTCGTCGCAGCTGTCCTTGTTGTTGTAGTCCGAGTTCTCGAAGTAGAAAATATCGAAGTAACCGTTGGCGACCGGGAATACCAGCTCGCCTCCGGGTCCGGTCGAGTCGGTGAAACTGAGCGTTACCTGCGGGTCGCTTGCGAACGACTCGCTATAGCGCGAGTCGTCAAAGGTACCGCCGAAGAAATTGACGATTCCAATCGCGTAGTCGGCGTTGCGCGAGATATCCATGCTCACGGAATCGCTCGCGTCGCCGGCGCTGACGGTGATAGTGTATTCACCGTTGGCGACGAAGAAGTCGGTGACCGGGATGGTCACGGTACCAATTCCCGCTTTGGAGTAGCTGAAGCTGCCGTGTGCACGCACCTCGTGGTCGTAGCTCACCGCGTAGCTGCCTGAGTCGGTCGCAAGGCGGCCAAGGGTGGGCGAAGTCAGGTAGACCTTGAACTTGAGTTCCTCGTCGAGCGGACCGAAGCCATCGTAGTTGGCGGCGATAGTCACCGAGCCGACGCCGCTGTAGAGGCCGAAACTGGTCGAGACCAGCGAGGCGGCGAGCAGCAGCAGTACCGCGAGGACGGCTGCCACGCTAATCCGGAAGGTGCGCACCGGCATACCGAATATGGTCTCCTCGTAATCGTCGTCCCAGTCTTCATCCCAGGATTCGTCAGCCGACATCGCGTGGCGACCCCGGACTACTGTTCTTATAGGTTTCGACTTCAGGCTGCGGGCGACCTGACCTCGGGCACCAGGACCTCACGCCGCTGCAGGAGCGGCAGGATATCTTGCTTCAGCACACCCTCTGCAATCAGCGCCAGCACCCTGTTCTTGATTTGGTAGGCCGGCATCGAGCCGACGAACATGTGGGTGAAGAACATCTTGGTCTCCTCGTCGAGCGCGGCGTAGCGGATGAGCGAACTGGGCATGAACATCAGCAGGTGCCACGCCACCTTGAGCCACTCCAGGTCGTCGCCCCACTTGTTGCGCCACGCGCGGTGGTAGTGCATCAGCTCCGCCTTGGAGAATTGGCCGCCCTCGAACAGCCCCTCCAGCGTCTCCGCCGCCAGCCGTCCCGAGTCTACTGCGTAGTAGAGTCCCTCACCCGAGAGCGGCGAGACGAAGCCGCCGGCGTCGCCGATGACTATCATGCGGTCGCCGGCGCTCGGCTGCAGCCCCATGCCGACCGGGATGTTTGAGCCGGCGAGCATGTCGCGGCTGACTTCAAGGTCGCGCGGGAACCACCCCTGCTCCTTGAGCGTCGCGACGTAGTCGAGCAGGTATTGCCGCTCGTCCCACCCCGGATTATCTGCCTTCGCGCGGCGGATAGTCGAGCGGGGGCAACCGATTCCAACATTCAGCACCGTGTCTTTCGAGAATGACCAGCCGTAGCCGTCGAGCCCGTTGAACTTGATATGCGCCATTGAGATGCGCTCAGGACCGTAAACTGCATCCATGTATTCGCGGCCGACCTCGATTTCGAAGTAGAGCGCGGTCGCGATATCCTCGTCGGCCCACTTCATCGGCAGCCCCTCGTCGGCTCGGATGCGGCGCGCGACCATGTCGAACGCGCCGCCAGCGCCGATGATAACTTCGCTCTCGAGCGTGCTCCCATCGCGCAATTCGGTAACGACCTTGTCGGACTCGACCTGGAAATCCTTCACCGCGACGCCCTCAATCAGCGTCGCGCCCGCCTCGACCGCATATTCGACCAGCTTGTTGTCGAAAGTGTAGCGACGGATGTTGTAGAAAAACGGAGTCTCCTGCGTGTAGTCGACGGCGAGGCCGTCCGGCCCGTAGACAATGCCGCGTGTGCACTTGCTCTCGAGGAAGTCGTCCCAGTTATCAACGATGTGGTCGAACTCCTCAATGTGGACGCAGAGGCCGCCGCCGCACGCTTTTTCGCGAGGGAATTTCGCACGGTCGACCAGCGCCACCGAGCGGCCCTGCTTCGCGAGGTAGTATGCTGCCGTAGCGCCTGCCGGTCCTGCTCCTTCGACGACGACGTCGAACTTGGTCACGCCTGTTCCTGCTTGCGATAGCGGGTGGCGTAGCCGGCGATGCGGTTGCGCATGGAGATAGAGCTGACGTCGGTCAGCTCGGCGACCTGCAGCTTGTTGTGGTCGAAGTCATCGGTAAAGCGGTCGCCGTGGTTCTTCACCAGTTCGATGGCGATGCGCTTGATGTAAGTCGGCCTGACCTGACCCATGCAGCCGCGGCACCCGCCCCCCATATAAATACGCTGTGGAACGAAACGCCTTAAGCCCGCCTGCAATCGGCGGCCATGCTCCACGAGGCTTCGCGCATTATCGGGCTGTCGGTCTACACCCGCCGCGGCGCCCACCTCGGCACGGTCCACGACGTGCGGCTCGATACGAGCACGCGCCGCATCGACAGCCTCTACATTACCGGCACCGAACCGCGGCTAGTCCCCAACAGCGCCAATATCATCGTGCCCTACCGCTGGGTGCAGGACCTCGACGACGTGGTCGTGCTGCGTCACTTCCCCGAGCCGCTCCAGTTCGGCGAAACCGTCGAGGTCGCCGACGCGGAAATGGAATTCGAGGAGTAGCGCCAATGGAGCTGCTCACCGAGCGGCTGCGGCTGCGCTCCTGCCGCGAAGAGGATCTAAAGCCACTGGCGGCCGCCATCGCCCCGCCGGCGGTCAGCGACTGGCTCTGCAACCTGCCGAGCCCCTATACGCTCGCTGATGCGCGCAATTTCATGCGTCGCACCGCTGCGCTTGAGAAAGGTTGGGAAGGCATCGTAGCGCTGCGTGACTCCGGCACGCTCATCGGTGGTGTACGGCTGACGATGGTGGGTGACGAAGAAGCGGACCTAGGCTACTGGGTTGCGCGCGCCCGCTGGGGCCGCGGCTACGCGACTGAGGCGGCGGCGGCGGCGCTGGAGTGGGGCTTCCGCGAACTGGCGCTCCAGCGCGTCATCGCCAGCACGCTCCCCGGCAACCGCCCCTCGCAGAGGGTGCTGCGGCGGCTCGGCTTCCGCTATACAGGCATGCGTCCGACGAAGACGGGGACGTGTGGCACCTGTGACACACAGCGGGTGCCACACTACCTGCTTGAACGGCCAATAATTTGAATTACCGTCCCCGCTCGCGAGACGGCGGGCCCGTGGGGTAGTTTGGCATCCTTGTGGCTTTGGGAGCCATTGACTCTGGTTCAAATCCAGGCGGGCCCACCACTTGGCAGCGGTGCCGCAGGGATGTTTAATTCACGATACGGAATCAATTACAAGCCAGAATCCAAGAGTTTTTTACAGGTATTACGAACTCTATTGCTGATGGAATCGAACAACATGCCCGAGGTCAGGGTGGACATCAATCGGACTTGGACGACGGTAATGGAGGTGGCAGGGGCTTTGGAAATCAAGGAGAATCATGCCGGCAACGTGTTGAAGCGATTGAACCAGACTTAATCACTATATAGTGAAAAAGTCATGCCTTTGATGTCTTTGAATTAAGGTTGGACTCCATAGTCAAACAACTATAAGGTTGTGCTACTGTTCGGGTGATGGTAGTAATGACTACCGCGCCGCCCGAGAAAACCCTAAACCCACCCGGCACTGCAACCCCGATGCGCCGGCGGCACTGATTCCTCCATATGCCTACCAAACTATGATAGACGGCGAATACATCCGCGAACGCCGGGAGTTCTTCACCGTCCTCGTCGGCATCATCGCAATCTTTGCCATCTTCGCGCTTATCTATACACTGAACGGCGATAGCTGGGGCGCCGAGTCCGACAGCGGCATTGGCGAGGAGGCAGGATATTGCGAGCGAATACAGGGGGGTTTCGTCCGTGAACCGGCCAACACGTGGTCCAACCTTCCTTTCATCCTCGTAGGACTCTACGTACTCTGGAGGATGCAGTACGACTCGAGAAACGGTCTTCCTTCCCTGTCTAACAGGAGCTGGTTCACGCTCATGTACGGCGTGGCGTGCACCGCTGTCGGCGTCGGCAGCTTCGCGATGCACGGTTTCAACACCGACTGGGGAGGCTGGCTCGACCTCAGCGGCATGATGATGTACATCACGATACCGGTCTTCTACAACTTCTCACGCTTCTTTAGGTGGAGTGAACGGGAGTTCTGCACCTGGTACCTTGGTGCCAACGCGATCCTGAGCACCTTGCACTGGTACTACGGAATCGGAGGTTTCGTGTGGGGCTTCGCCATCGCCATCTGGCTGGCGCAGGAAACGGCTATCAGGTACCAGCGGCAGCCACTTGCAATCTTCCTGGCGCCGATTGCAGGGATAATTATACTCGTGAATTACAATCCTGTCGATTTCGTTCGCGAGCAGGTCGGCGTCATAATCTTCATGGCACTGCTGGCGTGGTTCCTTTACCGACTTGACGAAATCAGACTGCAACGAACCCATACACCCTATTTCTGGTGTGGCTCCGCAGCATACCTGCTAGCAAGCTTCATCTGGCGAGCGAGCCAGCAAGGTGGTGGGATGTGCGAGCCGGACTCTCTGCTGCAAGGACATGCACTATGGCACATACTGGGGGCGGTCGCGATGTTCTGCTTCTACAGGTACTTCAGGACTGAAGTCAATAACTACTGAGTTCGGTACGACCCCATGCCTCCCCGCGGCGTTATCTTCGATCTGGACGGCGTGATTGTCGACTCCTCGATGTTCCACTTCGGTGCATGGCAGCGCTGGGCGCGCAAAATCGGCATTATCGAAGAGGTAGACGAGGCATGGTTCCGCGAGCACCACGGTAAGCGCAACGACGCCATCATCACCGCCACGCTGGGGTCGATTTCGGAAACTGAGCTGGAAGTGCATGCTACACGCAAGGAAGAATACTTCCGTGAGCTAGCACGCGGGAAGCTAGAGCCCCTGTCAGGCGTCAGCGCGTTGGTTGAAGGGCTGGGGAATGATGGATGGGGGCTCGCAATCGGTACCTCAACACCTCGCGGGAACTTGGAGATGGTGCTGACAGAGATGCCTTTCGGTGGCACCTTCGCTGCCACGGTGTGCGGTCCTGAAGTCGAGCACGGTAAGCCGGCTCCCGACATCTTCCTGCGCGCAGCCGAACTGCTCGAACTGCCGCCGGAACGGTGTATCGTGGTGGAAGACGCGCCAAGCGGAGTAGCGGCGGCGCACGCGGGGGGCTTTGCCTGCCTGGCAGTCGCGACAACGCGACCCCGTGAGCTGCTGGGCGAAGCAAATCTGTTGCTAGACTCGCTGGAGGAGGCGACTCCGGAAGTGGTCGAGAAGATGCTATGATAAACTACTGAAAGAGCATGTTCTTAATTTAAATACTGGTCGTCAGCCGTTCTTGGCGTGCGCAACCCACATCTCTTCGGCCTGCAGCGCCTTGACTTTTGCGGGCTGGATGCGGCGGTAGACCTCGCCCGGCCGGCGCGGCTGGCCGTCCACCTCGAGCAAACGCGTGACCGGTATGCCGAACTCGCGCTCATTCTGCTTCAGCAATGGCTCCACCACTGCCCAGTCGGCACTGGTGAAGGGGGCGAAATCGCCGCCGTTCAGCTGGTCTGTGCTGACGCGCTGGTGCGGATCGCGAACATAGATAGCGCCACCTGACGCGAGCGAAAACAGGTTGCCACCCGGGTAGGGCGTCGGCAGCTCGCGCAGCTCGCCGTTATCATCCCACTCGAGGCCGTTGAGGATGACGAAACCGCCGTCATTGAGCGGGTCGCCCGCCATGAACGACTCTGCTAGGTAGTCGAGACAGGTGCCATTGATGACCACGCGCGGGCGGCCGACCGAGTTGATGAGCGGGCGCCCGGCAGCGTTGCCCAGCACGAATACGTGTCCACCCTTGGCACCATACATGAACGTCTGCCCGACGTCACCATGGACCACCAGCTCGCCCGCCTTCAGGATCTGCCCCAGTTGATCCTGTCCATTGCCATGCACCACGACGCGCGCGCCGTCCAGTCCGGAACCAAGGTAATCACCCGACGAGCCGTAGACGTCGATGCGGATGTCGTCGCTGTCAGCGCCGAAGCCGTTGGCGATGAAGCGGTGTCCGTGACAGCCGAAGATAACAAAATTGTGCCAGCCCGTCTTCACCAGTTCGCCAACCGCAATCGCCAGCGAGCCCGGCCCCTCGATGTCGAAGCGGCGGGCGTCGAGCACGGTCGTGCGGCCGTCCGGGGCGCCCCCGCCGGCGCAGTATGCGTCACACTCGGCGTCAGCAACCGAAGCGAAGGTGCGCTCGAGCGCCTCGTCGACGAGCGCCAGCAGCGAGCTGCGGCGCAGCTTGCCGGTCGGGTAGCGCCGGTCGAGCATCAGTGTCAGCAGCGCGACCGCCTCGTGGCGTGGTCGTTTTTCGACCTGGTGCAGGAAGCCGCGCAGTTCTCCGTAGCCCCACTCCGGCACCGCCTCTCGGAAGGCGACAAACGCCTCCTCCGCTGGCGCGTCCGGGGTGACGCCAGCCTCGCTCGCCTCCTCATGCAGGAGCGTATGCGGCTGTGGCGCATCGCCGAGAGTGATGCGCTCGCCAAACTTGTTGGTGCATTGCAATCGGAAGCGGTCGCCATCGGGGACGACAGAGAAGATGAATGCGCCGCCGTCAGTATGTGACCCGCCACGCGCATTCCAGTAGCGATCGGCGCGAGGCCAGAAACGGCCGTCCTCCACTGAGAGCGACTCGAGCGCCGCGTCGATTACCTGCTTTTCGGACGCAGCGAAGGCAATCTGCGCCTCGCCCTCCTGCAGCGCGAAAACCTGCGGGCGCAGCATGCTGGTGTCGGTGATGCCGATGAGCCGCCACGCATCCGGAACCGACTGCGCGATGATGAAGAACCAGGGGCCGTCGGGCGAGCCGTGGATGTGAGTCGCCTGCAGCTGGCTGTAGAGCTCCTGCCGGTCGGGTGGCAGGAGCGTGAAGTCTCGCTCGGTCGTCGGCGCCAGCGACTCGATTACCCACTCTAGTGGATAGCCGTAGAGCCGGTGGTGCAGGTCAAAGACCTGCACTGAGACCTCGGTATCGGTCTGGAACAGCGGCCGCAGCCCGCGCTGCGCCAGGTAGTCGCAGACAGACTCGTAGTTGGCGAAGTCGCCGTTGTGGACCAGCGCCTCGTTCAGCCCGACGAAAGGGTGTGCCCC
>Ga0207984_1001748_pt1 | contig 10515 bp, 5 predicted proteins | sample ETNtaG_30_FD_185760 | JGI IMG/M metagenome (GOLD analysis project Ga0207984, IMG submission 185760) | Marine microbial and viral communities from oxygen minimum zone, Eastern Pacific Ocean - ETNP201306PF43B (SPAdes) (version 2) | ecosystem: Environmental > Aquatic > Marine > Oceanic ...
ATGCGAAATGTTGCCGCTATTGTAACAGATAACCTGATCAAGGCCAACCAGAATGTGCTGAAACTAACTACGGCCTTCAGTTTAATTCTGGAGAAATAAAATATCTCAGAGCTGCAGTATGCGGAGAAAAGGAATTTAAATTGCATTACTGCTTTCAATTGCATGTCAAAATCTGAACAACTCTCAAAAGTTTACGACTCCTCGATAGTAGAGGGGAATTGGTATAAGCATTGGCTTGACAAAGGTCATTTCCACGCCCAAGTCGATCCGGAGAAGGAACCGTACACCATCGTCATTCCGCCACCCAATGTAACTGGCAGTCTCACTATCGGACATGTCCTTAACTGTACCATTCAGGATATTCTGATTCGCCGGGCACGAATGCAGGGGAAGGAGGCGTGCTGGATACCGGGAACGGATCACGCTTCCATTGCCACAGAAGTTAAGGTGGAGAAGATGCTGGCTGAGAAAGGTATCAAAAAGAAGGAGATAGGCCGGGGAGAATTTCTGAAGCACGCTTGGGATTGGAAGGAACAGTACGGATCACTCATCATCGAGCAGCTCAAACGGTTGGGATGTTCCTGTGACTGGGAACGGGAACGCTTTACCATGGATGACGGTTATTACCGGGCGGTCATCTCTGCTTTTGTAAAGCTGTACGAAAAGAGACTTATTTATCGTGGGCACCGGCTTGTGAACTGGGATCCGGCGACACAATCTGCCATCTCCAATGAAGAGGTAGAATATCAGGAGGTACAAGGTCATCTCTGGTACTTCCGCTATCCGATAAGGGACTCTAACGAATATGTTGTGGTAGCCACCACCCGTCCTGAAACAATGCTGGGCGATTCTGCAGTTGCCATAAATCCTAGTGATAAACGATTTTCCCATCTGAAAGGCAAGACCATTATTCTTCCGTTGGTCGGTAGAGAAATACCTATCATTGAAGACAGTTATGTAGATCCCCAATTTGGTACCGGATGTGTAAAAGTGACTCCGGCTCACGATCCCAACGATTTCGAAATGGGGAAGAAGCACAATCTGGAAATGATCAACATTTTCCATCCTGACGGAATCCTCAATGATAATGTGCCTGATGAATTTCGAGGACTGGATCGCTTTGAGGCTCGGGAAAGAGTGGTTTCTCGTTTTAAAGAAGAAAATTTATTGGATAAAATTGAAGATTATACTAATAACGTCGGCTACTCCCAGCGCGGTGGGGTCCCTATCGAACCGTATCTTTCCGAGCAGTGGTTCATGAAAATGGAAGATTTGGTCAAACCGGCATTAGAAGCAGTCAGGAACGGTGAGATAAAGTTTTATCCTGATCACTGGGTGAAGACTTATGAGCATTGGATGGCCAACATCCGTGATTGGTGCATCAGCCGCCAGCTCTGGTGGGGACATCGAATCCCTGTCTGGTATTGTCGCGGAAATGATATGGACGAATGCCAATTGGACTGTAAGAAACCAATTGTCTCCTTAGAGACTCCGACTGAATGCCCAGCATGTGGTTCTAAGGATTTGGTTCAGGATCCTGACGTTCTCGATACCTGGGCAAGTTCGTGGCTCTGGCCCATGGCAGTTCACACGTGGCCGGATGAAAGCAAAGAGCTCGACTATTTCCACCCTACTGATGATCTTGTTACCGGTCCGGACATCATCTTTTTCTGGGTGGCGCGGATGATTATGGCAAGTAAAGAGTTCAAACGAGAAGTACCGTTTCGGAATGTCTATTTCACTGGTATGGTTCGTGATATGCAGGGGAGAAAGATGAGTAAATCGTTGGGAAATTCTCCCGATCCATTGAAACTCATGGATACATTTGGAGCTGATGCCGTTCGTTTCGGTATGATGCTTATCGCTCCACAAGGTCAGGATATTCTCTTTTCCGATGATCGGATGGAAGTGGGCCGAAACTTCATGAATAAGCTGTGGAATGCATCGCGTTTTGTGTTAATGTGCTCAGGAGAAACGACTGCAGTTCCCATCGATGATATAGAAAGTGACAGACTGGAAACTTCAGACAGGTGGATTCTCAGTAGATTGAACCGGACAATTTCAGATGTAGATAGACTTTTCTCAGCTTATCGCTTTAATGACATTGCAAAAAAGATTTATGATTTCACTTGGTCAGACTTTTGTGATTGGTACGTCGAGATCATCAAATCCCGGCTTTATGGTGAAGATGATCTTAGGAAGCAAACGGCCATCAGTGTGGCAACTTATGTGCTCAAATCTGTGGTCAAGATGCTCCATCCATTTTCACCCTTCATCACTGAGGAGCTGTGGCAGAGATTTGAATCTGCTGTACTTGATCTAAAGGAAGAATGTGACCTCATCGTAGCTTCTTGGCCGTTGAGTGATAGTAAATGGCTGGATGAAAATGCGGAAAAAGAATTATCGAGTTTGCAGAGTTTGATTACGGGAGTAAGAACGATACGATCTGAGATGGGTGTACCACCGTCCAGTAAAGCAGACGTTATTATCCGTACTAACGATGGAGAGGCAGAGTTCATCGCTTCAAACCAGATTATCATCAGTGATCTTGCAAGAGTAGAAAATTTGAATCATGGTTCCGACCTCGAACGTCCACCTCATTCGGCTGCCATTGTAGTGGAAAAGATGGAGCTGTTTATTCCTCTGGAAGGTCTTATCGATTTAGATAAAGAACGTCATAGATTGTCGAATGAAATTGATAGATTACAACTTCGTCTTAGCAAGATATCGGCTAAATTACATAATGATAATTTCGTGAAGAAAGCACCTGCTGAAGTGGTGGAAAACGAAAAGAAAAAACTGTCAGACATGACGTTAACCCTAGAGAAACTCCAACAAAACTACGAGATAATAAAATGAAAAAAGCTGTACTGATATTAATACTATATTCTGCGGTGATACCTCAATCCCGTAATGCTGATTTAACTCTTTATAAAGATGGATACGGACTTGTGAAACAGCCGGTTGGTGGTTACCGGTTTAAGAGTGGAATTAACGTGGTGAAATATGACGGTATTCCGGATCAGATGGAGCGCAATTCACCCTTTTTGTTTTTTGAAGGAGCAGAGGTCTATTTTCAGAGCTATAACTACGATGTTTTTACTTCATCCAGTTATCTCAAGGATCATTTAGGACAGCAGGTAACAGTTACACCCTCCGTAGGGAAACCGTATCAAGGAACTCTCCTCGATCTGGAGGGGAATTGGCTGACTGTCACTAAAAAGGACATGGTAAAAATGTTCAATTCCGAAGAAGTTGTTTCTATTTCACTTGCTAATGGTAAGTCAATTGGCGCCCTGAAGCCGGAGCTAACTTGGAAAGTGAATTCTCCTGATTCCAATTTAGTTTCAGGCAGACTGACTTATGTTACAAAAGGGCTGGATTGGGATGCGATCTATCGTTTTGTGATCAACACGGAAGAGACTAGCGGTCGGCTCAAATCTTCTGCCATGGTACACAATAAAACGAGTCTTTCGTATGAAAACGCCAATCTTACATTGATAGAGGGCAAACTTCACCGAGTATCGAAAAGTGAACCTCCCAGACCGGAAGTACATAGAATGGCAAAAGCTGATGCCGGAGCACCATCTTTCGAAGCCGCTGAATTAGGCGACTATGAAGTGTATGGACTTAACCAGTCCCTTTCCCTCCCAAAAAATGAGTCAGTTACAGTTGACTTTCGACCGGAGAAAAACACTAAGTTTGAAAGGACTTATCTTTTCGAGAATCGCGAGCGGGCTTCTGCTGAGGAACCGTTGATGGTAGAATTATCTTTTCCAAATGAAACCGGCGGGACGATACCTGCCGGTCTATTTCAGATTTACCAAACCGGCAGTGACGGTTCACTCGAGTTCATCGGAGAGGACAAACTCAACCAAATTCCTAATGGAGAAGAAGCAGAGGTAATCGCCGGTCGTGCCAACAAGGTTCGTGGTGAGAGAAAAGTCATCAATTACGAACGTCTCACCAAGAGTGAAGAAGCGGTCATTAAAATCGTGATTACCAATGATAGAGAGGATATTGTATCTGTCAAAGTAACTGAACACATTTACGGAGAATGGGTCATTCGGGAACCGACTCACACGTATCACAAAGTGGATGCTCAGACAATAGTATTTGAACTCAAGGTTCAGCCTGGTAATGAAGAGACCATATCCTATACTTATAAAAAGAACTGGAAGTAATCAGTACTTCCCGATCAATCGTCTGATTATCGGGAATGCGCTTAATGTGTTTAATCTCTCTTGACTAACTCCTCAGAATCCTCTCTTACTACGTCTGTACAATTTGTAAAGGGCGTAGGTCCAAAAAAAGCAGAAGTGTTGGCTGAAGTTGGAGTCGAAACAGTTAGGGATTTACTCTACTATTTTCCCCGGCGGCACCTTGACCGGACTTCCATCACTTCTATTCGTGACCTGCAGAAAGACTGTACGGCGACAGTGGTGGCGAAAGTGGAAGCAGCTGGAGTGCGAAAAGCCCGTAAACGGAAATATTTCCAACTTATCGTAAGTGATGGAACCGGCATGCTTAACTGTATATGGTTCAACGGTATCCAGTATGTTCAGAAGGCTTTCACCGTTGGAGATCAAGTCGCTTTTCACGGGAAGGTGGAATTTTATAACGGTTATCAACTTGTTCATCCTGAATACGATAAATTAGGTGAAGATGAACGTGAGCCCCTAAATACTGGTGCGGTAATTCCGCTCTATCCGTCCGGGCAAAAGCTGAAGTCCGTAGGGCTTGACAGCCGTGGTTTTCGCCGTATCATAAAGGGAGCATTAAAGCAGTTTGGCAGCGAAAGTGACGATTTTCTTCCTGATGACCTAAGAAAAAGTCTCAAATTTCTCCCTCTGGGCGAATCCATTGAAATCATTCATTTTGCTGCAGATCTTGAGCAGTTATCCGAGGCTAGATGCCGCTTAAAGTTTGATGAACATTTCTTTCTCCAACTTCTTATGGCTCTGCGAAAAGTGGGGATTACTGAAGCCAAGGGTCGTTCACTTTCGAAAACAGGTCCGTACATAAAATTAATTTATGATTCTCTGGATTTTGAACTGACAGGTGCTCAGAAAAGGGTGCTGAAGCAGATTAAAGAGGATATGGCATCTTCGAATGTCATGAATAGATTGCTGCAGGGTGATGTAGGATCAGGTAAAACTATAGTTTCAATTCTCGCTGTTGCTATCGCAGTGGGGAACGGAGTTCAGGCAGCAATCATGGCGCCGACAGAAATTCTCGCTCATCAGCATTTTAATGTTTTTCGTAAATATCTCGATCATGCACAAATCACAACAGCCATACTGGTCGGGAATCAACCAGCTAAAGAGAGAAGAAAAATTCTGGAAGGAGTGAAGAACAGAAACATTCAAGTTGTTGTGGGAACGCATGCGCTGATCCAGGAGGATGTAGAGTTCGCGGATCTTGGACTGGCAATCGTTGATGAACAGCACAGGTTCGGCGTCGTCCAGAGAGGCGCTCTTGCGCAGAAAGGGATGAATCCGGATATGCTGGTGATGACTGCCACACCAATCCCTAGAACGCTGGCCATTACTTACCATGGTGATTTGGACTTATCCGTAATTGATGAAATGCCAAAGAATAGAATTCCAGTGACTACAAAAGTAGTAACAGAAGATAAAATCACGAAAGTCTATCAGTTTATTCGTGATCAGGTAGCGAAAGGTAATCAATGTATGATTGTCTATCCGCTCATTGAAGAATCAGAGAAACTCGATCTGAAGGCGGTGAAAGAAGGGTACGATATTTTGTCCAAGAAGGTATTTCCGAAATTGAAACTCGAGCTTATTCACGGTCGGATGAAAAAAGATGAAAAGGATGCCGTCATGGATGCGTTCGGCAGGAACGAGATTCAAATTCTTGTGTCAACCACTGTGATAGAAGTCGGCATTGACGTACCAAATGCTACCGTGATGCTTATTGAAAATGCCGAGAGGTTCGGATTGACCCAGCTTCATCAACTTCGTGGGCGTATTGGCAGAGGGACAGAAAAAGGGTACTGTATCTTGATTCAACGCGGAATGACAGCTACTGCTCGTCGGAGACTTGACATTATTGCCAGTACGACGAACGGATTTGATATTTCTGATGAAGACCTTAAATTGCGCGGCCCTGGAGAGTTCTATGGTACACGCCAGCATGGTTTCATGAAGTGGAAAATTGCTGATCTGATAAACGACGGAGATATTATAACGGAAGCCCGGAAGTTTGCATTTGAGTTAGTTGATCACGATCCACAGTTAAAGAAACAGGAACATGCAGGAATCAGAAGTCGTTTTCTGCATGATTATCAACAGATGCTTGAGTACGTTAACATTTCTTAGGAGATAATAATGACTAATGATACGTTAAATAAAGATGAACAGCTGTTAGCAGGATTAGTATCCTCTTTTGCCAGCAGTGCCTGGATAGCTATGGGGAAAATAAAAAATCCCATGTCCGACAGAATTGAGCGCAATCTTGGACAGGCTTCTTATGCCATTGATATGCTGGATATGATTCAGCGTCGAATGAGTGAAAAATTAAATGAAGCTGAAAAGACTTTCCTCCAGTCCACTTTAGGTGATCTAAAACTCAACTTTGTTGAAGAGCAGAAGAAGCCGGATCCCGAACCTGAGGAAGAATCTTCTGAAGAAGCAGAAAATGAACCTGAAGAATCTGATGAGCCAGTCGATGATTCAAGCGAAGAGGAGACTCAGGAGAAGTAATGTCACCTGAGCGTCTTAACCGTCTTCTGGCGGGATTTGTATTTCTTGCCAGCTTTCTGGTTTACTTTTCCACAATGGCTCCCACAGTTTCGTTTTGGGATTGCGGAGAGTTCATTGCTACGTCGTACAGATTGGGAGTTCCTCATCCTCCCGGTGCACCGCTTTTCTTGATTCTGGGGCGATTCTTCTCTTTCTTGCCAATCCCCGGCGACATCGCTTACAGAATGAACATGATTTCGGTTATTACCAGTGCCTTGGCGATCATGCTCCTCTATCTGATTATTGTACAGTTTGTCCGGCATTGGCGAGGTCATATCAAGAGCGTGGAAGATAAAATTATCGCATTCGGAGGAGGAGTAATCGGTGCGCTTGTTTTCGCTTTTACTGACAGCCACTGGTTTAATGCCGTGGAGGCGGAAGTCTATGCCGTTAGTACACTCTCCACAGCACTGGTAGTTTGGTTGGTACTTCATTGGGCAGAGCGAGCTGATGAGGCGGGAAGCGAGCGATATATTTTGATTATTGCGTACGTGTTAGGGCTCTCTACCGGTGTTCATTTGCTGAATTTGCTCGCAATCCCATTCATGGCAATGATCATCTATTTCCGTAAACGGAATTTTAGTTGGCTCTCTTTTATTTCTCTTATGGGTATTGTTCTCGCCATATTTCTCATCATTTATCTCGGAGTCATTAAAGGCCTGCCTAAAATAGCCGTTACATTTTCCAAGATTATGGGAACGAATGAAGCCAATATTGTAATTGGTTCAGTATTGCTTTTTGGAATAATACTCTTGGCTGGAATATTTGCTTATGCCGGAGGAATTAGTTCATCTCGGAAAAATATTATTCGACTGGGGGCTGCCTCGCTCCTTTTGATTGTCATCGGTTATTCATCTTATGAGATAATTTTTATCAGGTCATCTCAGAATCCTACTATTGATGAAAATGATCCAGAGACAGTACAAGCAGCGATCAGCTATCTCGAGCGTGAGCAGTATGGAAATACAGATCTATTCAGAGGGGACACTTTCAATAATCTTTCGGGGAAAATTGATGATAATAAACTGTTCCCACGACGCGGTTCCCGACAGGGCAATCATATAAAGAACTACCGAAATTATACGTCCGACATGGATTACTTTTGGCGATATCAGGTCAACAAGATGTACTGGCGGTATTTCCTGTGGCAGTTCGCTGGACGAGGACCGTCCACCGAAAGCGGAGTGAGCACGTTTGAAGCCAAGCCGAATGAGGACGGCGTGGATTGGTTCCAGTTTGGAATTCCCCTCGCTTTTTTATTGGGCGTGGTAGGAATGGTATATCATTTCAATCGTGATCAGTATCAAGCCCTATCTGTTTTGGCACTGTTTATTCTGACAGGCATAGCAATTGTTTTCTACTTGAACCAACCTGACCCACAGCCACGGGAACGGGATTACTCCTATGTAGGGAGCTTTTTTGCTTTTGCCATCTGGGTCGGTATTGGAGCTTCTGCCATTTTCGAACGAATACTTACTATATTTCGTGAGAAGTCCTTCCGTATCCATGCTGCTTTGGGTACTGGTATGGCTCTGCTTATCGTGGTGCCAGGAGTGATGCTTTTCGCCAATTATCACACTCATGATCGCACAGGAAACTACCTTCCGTGGGATTACTCTTACAATATTCTTCAGACGTGCGAACCTAACGGCATCATCTTTACCAACGGTGATAACGATACCTTCCCATTATGGTATCTGCAAGAGGTAGAAGGAATCCGGACAGATGTTACTGTAGCGAATTTAAGTCTGCTTAACACTCCGTGGTATATCCGACAGTTGCGGGATTCTCGTCCGGAGGGTGAACGGTTTATTAATCTGACGGATGAACAAATTATTGCTGATGAAAAACTTCACAGGCCGGAAGTTCCAATGAAGATCAGCGATTTGATGGAGAAACAGTATTATGTCTCCGGCAGAATTGAATTAAAGGGTGACGGTAAGCGAAATATTGAGGAAAACTTTACACTTACGTTTGAAGAATTCCCGGTAGATGATAAATCTGATGAAATATCAAACGAACTTCAAATATTTGGTCTAAAGGTTATCAATAATAATCGTCTGAAAGATGGGAAAGAAAGATTCAGAAGATCAGATATTATCGGAATAGAATATGATGTATTTGAATACAACATTGTACCTTACGGCTCAAGAGAGAACAGAAGGGATGTGCCAGTTTACTTAGGTGCGCTTCCATGGCAGGATACGAAAATTGATATCTCTGTGGGAACTGGTAACCAAGTGATATCGTGGACAATGCAACCTACCTTTTCTGGCAAAAGGGGAATCCGCGTTCAGGACCTTATGGTTGTTCACATCCTTAATGAAAGTGCCAAGGAGGTGGACGAGAATGGAAAGTGGACATACCCGATTTATTTTGCTTCTACGGTATCTCCGAGCAATATGATTAGTTTAAACAGATATCTGAAAATGGAAGGGTTGGCCTTTCGTGTCGGCTCCCGTCCGGGAGGAAGTTTTAACTACAAAAAAATCAAAGAAAATTTGACAACCGTTGTGGATGATGACTGGAGCCGAGATTATAAGGTTGGCTACAAATATCGAAATCTTGATAATCCGGATGTTTATTACAATGGGACCACGGATATTAAGCTGACACAGAATTGGCGTCACTCATTTATCCAAATGGCCGAGGTAGAAGCACAGAAGATTCCTTTAGCCGGTACAGCTGGTGATACTGTGGATTTAAGCGAAGATAGTCATGCTCAAGCTGCACGAGGTCACTTGGAAATGATGGAGAAGCTTATGCCAGAATCCGTCATACCTGTTTTGAGCCCACTTATGTTAGAAAAAATCGGGGAGATATATTCCGTCACAGGTGATGATTCATTAAGCGTGGATGCCCGGTTAAAGGCTGCTTCTATCTTGGAAAAAGAAAACAAGTGGTATCCGAATGATCCGACTCGGTTTTATCAGGCGGGTGAAGTTTATCTTAAATTAAGTCAATTTGATAAGGCGGCTGGGAAATATAATGCAGCAATTCGACTGCTACAGAAAAAAGTGCAGGTTAGTCCAAATGATGAGCGAGCTCAGCAAATGTTATCCACCTGTCGCTACCGGTTGAATCAGATTGATGAATTCCGCAGGGAATTAACCCCCGGATATTAAAATGGGAGACGCCGCCCGGGTCTCTGTCATTATTCCCCATTGGAATGGGATCGAGATTCTCTCTGACTGTCTAGATTCTCTCACTAAATCCACTTATCCCAATATCGAGATTGTCGTTGTGGACAACGCTTCCACGGATGGTAGTCCCGATTGGGTAACCGAACATCATCCTATAGTCAATTTGGTCCGCTGTAATGAAAACTACGGCTATGCCGGTGGCTGCAATCGTGGAGCTGCGGAAGCTGACGGTGAGTTTCTACTGTTTCTGAATAATGATACAGTCCACGAACCGGGATGGATTGAACCGCTTGTAGAATCCATGGAAGTGGATGAAACAGTAGCGGCAGTCCAGCCGAAAATCCTCAACTATTTTGAACGCAATAAGTTTGACTACGCCGGAGGAGCTGGAGGAGCCCTTGATATTCTCTGTTTTCCGTTTGTCAGGGGGCGTGTTTTTTTCGAGCTTGAAGAAGATGAAGGGCAGTATGATAGTGCTGCCGAGATTTTCTGGGCATCCGGTACAGCATTCTTAGTGAGAAAGTCGGTTTTTGAAGATAGCGGAGGATTCGACGAAAGCTTCTTCGCCCATCAGGAAGAAATTGATCTCCAATGGCGGATCCACCTCA
>Ga0207984_1001753_pt1 | contig 10491 bp, 8 predicted proteins | sample ETNtaG_30_FD_185760 | JGI IMG/M metagenome (GOLD analysis project Ga0207984, IMG submission 185760) | Marine microbial and viral communities from oxygen minimum zone, Eastern Pacific Ocean - ETNP201306PF43B (SPAdes) (version 2) | ecosystem: Environmental > Aquatic > Marine > Oceanic ...
TGTCCCCGGTACATCAATCACACAAACAACTCTACGGCCATTGGGTTGTACCGGATCCGTCACCATGTGACAATCACGATCCGCCGCTATTTTGGCAACCCCACGAATGTGGGGCTTGATGTTTTTCTCAAGTAAATATCCGGTAATATTTATTATTATAATTATCTCTATCCTGAATTTATTAATTCCCTTTCCTGCACCATGGAATAAAGAATTGGAACGACAAACGTAGTCAATATGGCGAAAACCATTCCACCAAATGATGGGATTGCCATTGGGATCATCACATCTGCACCACGTCCCGTTGAGGTTAGGACAGGGATAAGCGCTAAAATTGTAGTAGCAACGGTCATCATGGCTGGCCGAACTCTGCGAGAACCGGCATGAATGACAGTCTCCCTGATTTCCGAAATAGTACTGGGCTTTCTTTCGTCAAAACTTTGATCAATATAGGTTGAAATAATGACGCCATCATCTGTGGCAATCCCAAATAAGGCCAGGAAACCTACCCAAACAGCCACACTCAAATTGACTGGATGCATCTGAAATAAGTCCCGCATATTTTCACCAAAAATCCCAAAATTCAAAAACCAGTCTTGCCCGTATAGCCATAACATGGTAAAACCGCCTGACCATGCAACAAATATTCCACTAAATACTATTAATGTTGTAGACACCCTTTTAAACTGAAAGTATAATATTAAAAATATTATCGCCAATGCCAATGGTAAAACAACGGCTAATTTTTTAGAAGCACGGATTTGATTTTCATAACTGCCCGCAAAAGTATAACTCACACCATTGGGCACTCTTATAGTTCCGTCCTGAATCAAGTTATTTAAATAACCTTGGGCTGATTCAACTGCATCCACTTCTGCCCAGTCATTTTGTTTATCAAAAAGCACATAGCCCATTTTGAATGTATTTTCACTCTTGATCACTTGTGGACCACGAACATAATTCACATCGGCCAATTGAATCAATGGAATTTGTGCACCACTTGGTGTTGGAATCAAAATATTGTCCAACGATTCAATTTTATCGCGGAACTCCCGCATATATCGCACCCGAACCGGATATCGTTCCCGTCCCTCCACAGTCGTCGTGATAGGCATGCCGCCCACAGCTACTTCAATGGCGTGCTGTACTTGCTGTAAAGCAATACCGTAACGAGCGATGGATTTTCGGTTAATATCAATTTCGAGATAGGGCTTTCCTACGATTCTGTCGGCAAAAACCATATCTGCTTTAACTCCGGGCACATTTTTCAAATGCTTCTCCAAGACCAAACCAAAGGATTCGATGGATTCTAAATCCGGACCTTTCACTTTAATTCCCATGGGTGCTCGCATACCACTTTGGAGCATGACCAATCGCGTAGAAATGGGCTGTAATTTTGGAGCAGATGTTGTTCCCGGAATTTGAGCAACTTTCACCAATTCGTCCCAAATATCATCTGATGATCGAATATGGTCCCGCCAAAGACGAACCGGTTCACCTTTCTCATCGGTTCCATATTCAGGTTTATAGGCTACAATTGATTCAACCATGCTCAATGGAGCCGGATCCAATGGAGAATCCACACGGCCAATCTTACCCACGACAGATACCACTTCCGGCACAGAATACAAGGCTTTATCCAATATTTGCACCACATCAATAGATTCTTCCATTCCTGCATGGGGCATAGTGGTTGGCATATACAAAAACGATCCTTCGTCCAAAGGTGGCATAAATTCTTTTCCTAAACCGGGAAAAGCGTGATTCATGGCCACCATGGGAGAGGAGGATTGGATGAATTTCGGCATCCATCCTGTAAAAGTTCCAAATCCCAACCAAACGACTAACCCGAATCCTGTTACGAAACCGGGGAAAGATAACGCTTTTGCTTTATGATCCAACGCCCAACGGAGAAGCCGAGGATATACTTTTGTAAAAACGGTAATCCCGCCCATAATAGAACCAATCAATAAGGTTACAAATACCAAATTAAGGAAGAATCCTTTCGTTAAGCCCAAAGGCGCCCAAGTATTAGTTAAAATGATAACGACCAGGAAAATGACAATACCATTGCCCAACCATGGGTAGCGTTTCATCATGTCTAATTCTAATCTGAATGCGGGCTGTTTCTTTTTCCCTAATAATAGATTGGCTAAAACGGGTAAAATTGTTAATGCAATTATAACAGATGCTACGAGAGCAAAAGTTTTTGTATAAGCCAATGGTTTAAACAATTTCCCTTCTGCACCCATCATGGTAAATACTGGTAGAAAACTCACCACTGTAGTAGAGACTGCCGTAATGACTGCACCACTCACTTCGGAGACTGCTTTAATAATTACATCCTTTGTTTTCTCTTTTGAATACTCGAGGTGACGCAAAATGTTTTCCGTCACAACAATGCCCATATCCACAATCGTTCCGATGGCAATTGCGATTCCGGATAATGCCACAATATTGGCATCCACTTTGAATAATTTCATGCCGATAAAGACAACAAGAACCGTTAGGGGTAACATGCTCGAAATAAGCAAAGATGACCGGAAATGCATGACCATGATTAAAATCACAATAATGGTGATTAATATTTCATCTCGCAAGGCATGATTCAATGTGCCTAATGTTTCGTAAATCAACCCTGTACGGTCATAAAAGGGCACCACTGTAACTTGAGTTACCGTTCCATCCGCCAGCGTTTTTGTGGGCAATCCTGGTGAAATTTCCTTAATTTTTTCTTTCACACTTTTAATGGTTGCTAATGGATTTTCACCATAGCGTGCCACGACCACTCCGCCCACAGCTTCTGCACCTTCTTTATCCAAAACACCGCGACGTAGGGCTGGACCCAATGCAACATGAGCAACATCCTTGATATAAATGGGTACATTATTTTCAGACTTCACAACGGTATGTTCGATATCTTCCAACGATTTGATAAAACCCAATCCTCGCACCATATATTCTACACGATTCACTTCAATGGTACGTGCACCTACATCCAAATTGGATTGTCGCACCGCATTAAAAACATCTGTCAACTGAATGCCGTGCTCCCGCATCGCTATAGGATTAACATCAATTTGGTATTCTTTTACGTATCCGCCAATGGATGCCACTTCTGCCACGCCATCCGCGGACTGCAACGCATAACGTACAGTCCAATCTTGGGTGCTGCGCAATTCCTGTAAATCCCAGCCACCAGTAGAATTCCCATCTTTATCTTGCCCTTCCAATGTGTACCAGAAGACTTGCCCCAAAGCTGTAGCATCGGGTCCTAAAGCAGGTTGAACATTTTTTGGCAAGATTCCCGATGGAAGTGAATTCAATTTTTCCAGGATTCGTGAACGGGACCAATAGAATTCAGCATTTTCATTAAAGATGACGTAAATGTTGGAAAAGCCAAACATGGAAAATGAGCGAACCGTTTTAACATCCGGAACTCCCAAAAGAGCCGTAGTGAGTGGATAGGTGATTTGATCCTCAATATCCTGTGGACTTCTCCCCTGCCACTGGGTAAATACTATTTGCTGATTTTCACCAATATTAGGGATAGCATCAACCGGGATTGGATCCCGTGGTAAATCACCTATTTTCCAATCAAAAGGGGCCACCATGATGCCCCACAGCACCACAGCTGTCAAGAAAATCCCGACCACCAAAGGATTATTGAGACAATATTTTATAAGTTTATTTAACATAGTTTTTTTCTTTATGAATTCAAATAATTACACAAACATTGAGAAAATGTCATATTGAGCCCAACGAATTGGACAGTTTCAGCCTTTGTCAGGCTCATGACGACGGAGTATTTTTTAACTCTACTTCTTCCCATAATACTCTCGCTTCACTTCACCGCATCTCAGCATACTTGCACCAAAATATGGATTATTCACAACTTTCTCTTTACTCAACCAGGATGCACCCGTGTTATTGAACGCCATAGAGCAAAATATCTCATAATAGGATTCAGTTGTTTCATGACCAAAAGATTGCTCAAGCATGAGGATAGATTGGCTCAATCCATTGAATGCTTTTCGTGCTTCTTCGATACTTTTCCAATCTTGTGCCTGAGTCGATTCTGAAATGAGTTGATCTCGGATTTGATTCCATTTTTCCGTCGCTTTTTCCGATAATTCAAATGATTTCGGGATTGTCGCTGACAATACAATATTTATGGCAAAAAGCGCAGTTTTTGACTCTTTGAAGTTGTCTTTTGTTAACGCTTTTTCAGCTATGAAATATGCATCTGTAATTAATGCCTGTGCTTTTTGAAAAGATGCTGTCGATTTATATTTTCCTGATCCAGGCATTGTATGAGTTGGGATGCGTGCCATTCTCCCGTCAGAATTATGTTCCGTTCCTGACAAACCTCCGACTGGATTCATCATGCTTGGTTTCGCCGCAATCTGCATGGCGCTATCGATTTTGAAATTCCCTTTTATTACGACCAGTTCTCCTTCCCTGAGTCCTGATTTCACAATGTATTTATCACCGACACGTGATCCCAGGTCAACTTCGCGACCTTCAAAAGTGGGTTCTACACCGGGAATTTTCACATAAACAATCGCCCGATTTCCTGTCTTGAGAACAGCACTGGCTGGAATAAGCAAATTTTCCTGTTTTTGTCCTGATATGTTGACAATGCCCAAGGATTCTGATTTGACCAAATTCATACCACAAACATCACAATCTCCCTTTTGATCTCGAACAACTTCCGGATGCATAGGACAAATCCATTTATTCGCTAGTTCAGGATTGATGGCTTTCCCATCACCATCGAGTGTTGCGTGTATGGTTCCATGAACAAATATGCCCGGTTTAATTAATCCGTCAGGATTTTGTACATTCATTCTCACTTTCACGGTTCTGGTTTTTGCATCTAAAACCGGATCAATAAACGCGATGCGACCTTCAAATTTTTGACCCGGAATCGCTTCTGCTAAAAAGGTGACTTTTTGCCCAAAAGCAAGCCAGGGTAAATCGGATTCATAGGCATCAAATATCACCCATACACGACTCAGGTCTGCGATAGTGTATATATTGGTTCCTGTCTTTACATAAGCTCCTTCTACGCCATTTTTCTGGATAACCACGCCGGACATTGGGCTATAAACTGTTGTCAAATTTGATGGAGAATCAGAAGATTCGATTTTTTGAATCTGGTCGTCCAATAATCCCATGAGTCGTAGTTTTTCTCTCGAAGCCTGAAGTGTTGCGTTGATGGTTTTCTTTCCTAGAGCAGATTGGCCTGTATTGGATTCAAATAATTTCCGGGCTTGAATAAGTTCTTCCTGTGCTGTGTACAATTCAGGACTATACAATTCCATCATGTGATCACCTTTATTGACGGAAATCCCGGTATAATCCACGAACATGCGTTCTAATCTTCCCGGAACCCAAGCAGTAATATTTCCAATTCGTGATTCATCATATTCTACTTTACCGGATAAATGAATTTCCAATTCAGCTTTCCCTAAAATTGCAGGAATTGTTTCAATATTTGCCAATTTCATGGCACTTTCGGACATGGATAATTGATTGGGTTCTAAACCGCTGTTTCCCGACTCCAGTGGAATAAGATCCATAAAACATATAGGACATTGACCCAGCTCCGGAAGATGGATATTCGGATGCATGGAGCAAGTCCAAACCTGGCTTTCAATTGAATGAGATTCATCGTTTACGTTCACGTTAGCGGTTGAATCACCACTGGAAATCCACAGCCCCAAGAAAAATGCAATCAAGATTAGTCCTACGGTTGTTTTGTTATTTTTTATAATATTCATAGAATTCTCCATTAAAGGTTATAACCATTCACTCTGAGCTTGACGAAGGGTGAAAAAATATGATAGTAATGCTTCGTCGAACTCAGCATGGTAACAAGTATAGCTAGTACAATTCTCATGATATTTTCTCCCCTGTCAAGACAGACAGTTTAGATTTTGCTTTTAAATAATCAATGAATGCTTTTTCATATTTCATCTGAAATTTTAATAGACGACGCTGGGCATCCACGAGAGAAAGGAAATCAATTTTGTCCGATCGATACGCTTTTTCAGTAGCCCCCAATGACTCTAACCCTTTTGGAATTAAAACATTCTGATAAAGCTGAATCTGACGATTGGATTCTTTTAATTCATATAGAACTTTTTCCAAATTTTTTGTTAATTCATTTTGAATTGAAACAACTTTTTGTTCCACAGCTTCCACAGCAAGATCAGCAGATTTAATAGAAGATTTATTCTTACCAAACCAGAGCGGAATATCAAATGAAACTTTTGCCACCAATGGATCTTTTCCACTGAATGCACTGCCATCTTTTTCACCGGTTCCAATTTTTTCCAACCCAATACCTAAATCTGGCAAGCGATTCAGTTTTGCTCTTTTCAAGTGAGCTTTGTTCATGCTTAACTCAGCTTCAGCCATCCCTAAATCTGGGTTCGATTCATTAATTGTCTCCAGAAGGTACGTTCTATCCGAGTTCATCAATGAGAAGAATAAGGAATCCGGCACAATAATTTCCAATAGCATGTGGTCGTGTAACAAACTACGAAATGACTCTAACAAAGGTTGTTTTTGGTTTTCCAGAGATAACAAATCATCTTCTAATTGAATCAGTTCAATTTGGGTTTTGATGAGATCAGGATGCCCAGTTCGAGATGTGACATATTTGGATCGTATCACAGAATCCCAGTTTTGGATCAACTCGAAATTCTGATTGGTCAAATCCGTAATCCGTGTCAAATAATAATAATCATACCAAATGTTTCGTATCTCATGAGTAACAGCCAATCGTTTTTTCTCCAATTTGGAAAAAGCCATTTCTGCACTGGCCATTTGAGCATCCCCATTTGCTTTTCGTTTCCCAAACCACGGGATTTTTTGCATAATGCCAATTTTGGTTTCATGTGGACCAGCAGCCGTTTCCACGCTTTCCAGAAAATATCCAAAACTGATGGTAGGGTTTGGCAAGCCTTTAGCAAAACCAACCTTTGCTTCAGCAGATTTCCATTGCTTAAATGCTTGTTTTAGAGACGGATTATTCTCTAATCCTGCATGGATGTAGTCTTCCAGTATTTCATTCGAGTCAGTAGTCTGAGAAAAAATCAGATTGACCGAAACCAAAAGCCAAATGATGTAATTATTTTTTAATGTATGAAACGATTTCATAATTCTCCTTAATTCATTAATTGTACGTCTTCAAATGATATGGGACATATCTGGTTAAATTTAAAGTGAGTCTTTTCATAGTTTTGATTCTTTTCTAATTAAGCTAAACAAAGGTAGTGATTCAAGTTATATATCTTCCTTTCTTTTAGCGTTCTCTGTTTTATTTTGTCTCTAAGTGACAAAATCTTTCTTTGCCTCCCATAGTACATATCAGCAGGGGTTACATTCTTTAGAGATTCATGTACCCGGTGATTATTATAATAATCAACAAACTCAGCAAGAGATCTCTCCAACTCTTCAACAGACCAGTAATGATGCAGTTTGATCCGGTTCTTTAATGTCCTGTGATATCTCTCTATCTTCCCCTGTGTCTGAGGGTGATAGGGTCTTCCTCGTGTATGAGTCATGCTCTTTTCCTCCAGATAGCCAGATAAATGAGCTGATATATAACAAGGTCCATTATCAGATAATAGCCTTGGACGATGTCTAACTTTTACCTTGTCAATTTCTGTTTTCTCAATAGCCATATCCAATGTATGCTCCACATCCTGTGCACTCATGGTTCCAAAGAGCTTCCAGGATAAAATATATCTGGAATAATCATCCATGACAGTGGATAGAAAATACCATCCCCAGCCGTGAATCTTGAAGTAAGTAAAATCTGTCTGCCACATCTCATTGATTCGTCTTGTAGGATGCTTGAACCGATCAGATGCTTTTATGACTATATAATGAGGACTGGTTATCAGATCAAACTCTTTGAGTATTCTATACACACTGGACTCTGATATGAAATAACCCTTTTTATCTGTCACATATGCAGCTAACTCCCTGGGAGATTTATCCACATTCTCCTCAGAAAGAGATATATCACGAATCCACTCTCTTTCTGAATCGGGTATACGGTTCCAAAACCGTTTCGGTGATTTAGAGGAACGATTCAGTCCATCATACCCGTGTTCACAATACTCTCCATACCAGCGATAGAATGTTGACCGAGATACACCCAGTCCATCCAGAGTCCTCTTTACTGACAGGTCCGACTCCTCAACTAAACGGATAATCTCAACCTTTTCTGCAGAACTATACCTCATTGCTTTTCCCACTCGTTCTCCAAGCCATTCAAGCTTTTTTTTAGTACATCATTCTTTAAAAATAAATCTGCAACTAACTGCTTTAAATGAATATTCTCGGTCCGAAGACTTTTTACCTCCGAAGTGTTTGCCTCTCTTTGTGTATCTCCTTTTAGCCGTTTCTTACCCGCTTCCAGAAAATCCTTACTCCAACGGTAATAGTTGTTTTCACTTATCCCTTCTCTTCTGCATAATTCTGCAATAGAAGATTCTCCTTTAATCCCTTCAAGAACAATTCTGATCTTCTCCTCTGTGTTGTATCTCCTCCTTGTTCTCCTTTTAATCTGTTTGATCCTTTTTTCTACATGTGACTTTGTGTGCATTGTATTCTTCCTTCTCTTTGTTAATTCAACCAAAAGTCTCCCTTATTAAATTAACTCTTTTTGTCCCATATGTTCTGAAGGGATACAAGTTTGGATGGATAAGACGGGTGAAAAGCATACAAAGTCTGGTATTGGGAATACGCCCTTCGATTTTCTCTATTACATTGCCTCGTTACATAACAAAGGTGAAAAAGGTATGAAAATTGATGAGGGAATATCTGAGGAACAAAAATATGCAGTATTCCCTGAATATGAAAATTATAATAGATTTGATTCCAGGCCCATATCGGGTGATAAAGTGCAGATGCCAAAAATAAAATCAAATATAAATGGATATTTTGATTTCGATATTATAAAACAGGAAAACATTTATTATACTATTAATAGTGAAATAACCATCGAACTAAAACCCTATCCTTCCAAATAATACTCCTCTATAATTTCCTCACAATCTAATAGCCGTATCAAAGCGGCTATTTTTGTTTCAACTAGTATCTTAAGATAATCCTAAGATTTTTCAAGCATTGGTTTTCTCCCCTAATCTGTGGTAGCCGAAAGGCCAATGGGTTGTGGTTTAATCAATAACGCTTTAACTGCCCATTCAGCCCAGAATTAATTAACCGCATGAATTGGTAGGAAGCATAAAGAAAGGATATACAAATGAGTCCAACAGAACAAAATCAAACAAACGAAACGAATCAAAGGAAGAAACCCAAGGCATACACTGGCGATAAGGCACCAATGGTAAATATGACCATGTTGAAAACCAGCAGGGCTGTCACAGGGGCACTTGACCGGATTGCAGTTCGCAGAAGCTGGATTCAGAGTCGAAAAGGCGAATTATTCGAAGCCTTTAAATCGACCGATCCTGCTAAAAAGAAAGATGCTTATCTTGAAGCTGAGCATCTAGTTTCCTCTCTCCCTACTCTCAGTGAGAAAGAAGAGAAACTTCAGGAAAAACTGCCAGAGATTCAAAAAGCTGAACGGGCACAGCTGGAGAATCTCCAATTTCCTGACTTCGGTATTTAGAAGGAGAGCGGACAAGAAAAGGTGGGGCGTTCTTATCGTCCCACCTTTTTATTGCTAAGGAATAAAATTATGGAACAACTATTCACAAAAAAAGAAGCAGCAAGATATTTGAAAGTTTCTGTTCGTACGGTAACCCGTATGGTATCTGATCTGGAAGTACCGATTTATAAAGTGGGTCACCAGGTGCGTATCCCTGCGTCCTCAATTAACAAACTATTAAAGGGACCGAGTTCTGAAGAAAACTTGAATAAAATAATTAACAATCTTTACGAGGTTTAATATGGCTACAATCAAGAAGATTGAAAATAAAAAAGGTATATCTTATAAAATTGGATTTATGCATCCAAACACAAAGAAATGGACAACAAAAAGAGTTCGATGTTCTTATAAAGATGCTTTAACTATTAAAGCGGAAATTGAAAAGGATGTAGCCTATGGCAGTATCGGAAAGAGGAACCCAAACCTTAGAAAGATATATTGGTCTCAACTGAAATTAAAGTATGTGAAATATTCTAAAAGGAATAAATCATCTAAAACTGTAGACAGAGAAAGAATTATACTGAAAAATTTAGAATCGTTTCTTGAAGGGGATATCCCTGCAGAAAAGATCACTTTTAACACTATTGAGCGGTTTAAGGAAACCAGACTTAAACAAGGTATTAGTCCAGCTACAGTCTCAATTGAATGCCGATGTCTACGTGCTGTATTCTACAAGGCTATAGAGTGGGGATTATTGAAGAAGAACCCTGTAAAAGGTATTACACTTCCTAAGATTGAAGAAGTGACTGTAAGATTTCTTAGAATAGAGGAGGTAGAGAAGCTTTTAACAATAATAA
>Ga0207984_1001757_pt1 | contig 10472 bp, 6 predicted proteins | sample ETNtaG_30_FD_185760 | JGI IMG/M metagenome (GOLD analysis project Ga0207984, IMG submission 185760) | Marine microbial and viral communities from oxygen minimum zone, Eastern Pacific Ocean - ETNP201306PF43B (SPAdes) (version 2) | ecosystem: Environmental > Aquatic > Marine > Oceanic ...
ACCTGGTAGAAGAGTTGGATCGCATCCCCGAATTTATGATCGGCAGTCAGGATTTCTGCCTGCTCACGGACCTTGCTCATGATGAACCTGGCATGGTCCTGCTCCTTCCGGTCAATTTCGGTAATGGCCACTTTGCCGAGCTGTGCAAGGGTGTCTTCTACATCCGTGCCGACAGCGCTGTTCATCACGCGTTCGATGAAGCTGCGTGATTCGTAGAAACGGTTGGGGTGCTTCTCAGAGAAGTCGATGGCCCGATCCATCCAGGTCTGCAGATTGTTCTTTTTCTTGATAGCGGCGTTGAACTCATCCTTGAAGCTCTGAAATTTTGCCACTTCTTCCTTGCTGTAATCGCGGCGGAACGTCGGCGGAGCGATTCGTCTGGTTTGTTGCTGGTGTTGTTTCTCGAGATCCTTCTGGTTGGACATGTACTTCACCGCGATGAAGGCCACGACAATTGCCAGCGGGGTAAAATATAGAAACGACATGCCGCTGCGCTGCTGGCGCCTGGCTGCATACGCGCGGCGGCTCGCGCCGGCGGCCATTGCAGGTGCGCCTTCGTCCTCGTCCTCCCACTCTTCCTCTTCCTCATCCTCCTCTTCGTCTTCTTCCTCCGCGTCTACATCACCCCAGTCCACATCGTCATCGTCCTCTAAATCATCTGGCTCCTCCTCCTCTTCTGCCTCCTCTCCCGCGTCTTCGACTTCAGCGGCTTTCATACTTGGCTGAGTGGAGATGTCGTATTCCTCATCCCGTTCCTGGAAGGTCTCCTCTTCCTGTTCCTGGTAGGTCTCCTCTTCGGCTTCCTGGTAAGTCTGTTCCTCGTCGCCGACGACGGTGGCAGCCGCAGCCGCGGCGCCGTCTGCTGGTTGCCTCGACATGGCACCGTTTGCTCCATCCATCTTGCGACGTTCCGCTGCGGCCGTTTCATCAAGTTCGTTGAGAAGAGCGTCCAGCGCATCCAGCAGATCGGCGGGGGTCTGGTAACGATAACGACGTCCTTTACCAAGCATCTTTCGGACGACCTTCCATGTCTCCAGCGAGACATCCGGATTCATGCTGCGCAGATCTTTGGGGTTCGTGCGATGATGCCGCTTGATGGTTTCGAGTGTGCTTTGGCCGCGATAGGGTGGCTCGCCCGCAAGAAGCTCATAGAAGATGATCCCCAGAGAATAGATGTCAGAGCGGATATCAAGATCTTTGACTCTCTTGCCCTGTTCGAGGGACATGTAAAGCGGCGATACTGTCTGCTTCCTGTGGCCGTAATCGAGGATGACAACGCGGCCCTCGGCAGTCAGGACAATATTGGTCGGTTCAATGTCCTTGTGAACAATTTCCAGATTCCACGCATGCTCGAACGCTGCCGCGACCTGTCCGATGATTTCTATGGCCTGTCGTTCTGAGAGCTTGCTCCTGGATTTGAGCACCTCGCTGAGCAGGATGCCTTCCACGAATTCGCTGACCACTGCCGGGCCCTTGTCCAGGAGAATCAGGTCGTGTACCCGGGCGATGGATGGATGGTCGAGCTCCTTTGCAGCCTGGATGTCTTTCTTTTCTTTATCACTGACATCTTGCCGGATTCGTACGGCGTAATACGTTCCGTTCCCGCTCGGGCTGGCCTTGAATATCGGACCGGCACCGCCATCTCCAAGTTCGTCGAGTAATTCCAGATCGTCCGGATTAATGCTGCTTTGAAATGAGGGCCGGAGGGCTGTCGCCCCCCTGGTCTTCTGACGACTTTCCTCAATAATGTACCCCTGTTCCTCCATGAAGTCTTCAAAGCTCAGATCTGCAACTTTTTCGCATGCGTCTTCATATTCGCGGAGCAGTTGGGCTTTTTCATCGTCGTCAAGGATGCCCTTGGAGACGAGATTATTGAGAACTTGCGTCGATTCAGACATGACACCTCTCTTGGCAGGGGCGGTGAGATTGGAGGGGGAACGCTGATTGTGCAGTGGGGTGGGACGACTAAATCTAACAGATATTGTCTTTTGTTCTAACCCTTTGGGCGATTAACGTGTAGGTTTCAGAGCCCAGAAAATTGTAGTGCCCGGGACAGACATTCTCTCCGATCGGCGTCCACAGCAGCCAATACACGCACTACAATCTGATCCGCGATTACAGAAGGCTTACTCACAGATAATTTCGCCTTCTCGATGATCGTGATGTGCCGCAGGTGCGAAAGACTTTCATGCATGGGCCGGCAAGCAGACTGTGGCACATGGACTTTTCGCGGAAATGTGGAGTTATCCCTGAGCAGTCCTCTCCTTGCGATCCGCCCAAACCCACCCTTCTACTCTACCAGTAAATCCAGCGGCGAAATTGCTCATGTGCTGCCTCAGGGAGGGCATCGATATTGGGGATGATCCAACGGTTGTCATGGATATCCAGGAGCACTTTGCCGGTTTTTCCGTAGTCCTCCGTACTGTTATAGCTCCACTTCATCATGAGGGTCTGAGGGCCGGAGGCGGTATCGACTTCAAACTCGAGCACGCCGTATATCTTGCGGATGCGACGTATCTGAAGGATGACCCGCTCGAAGTAATGGCGACCAAGTGATTGTCTGATGAGTGACTGCGAATCCACGTTGAACTGGCTCAACGCTTCGATGACGCCTACCTCGTACTCGTGTTCCCCCCGGTCCTCTTCACAGCGAAGCGAAATGAAGGAATCCGGATGCGAAATAGGAAAAGCAAGGACGGCATGAACCCCCTGATGCTCTGACTCCGGCTTATCGATGAGCCGGACGTGCAACAAGCCGGAATTCCCGCGATAGATCCGGGTAGTCTCGGGGTCGAGGAATTGGAGCGTGTGCTTGGATTGATTGTGCATCATGATTCTATTCTCGTATTGGAGAGCTTTGATTTGATGGTTTCTTATGCGACGGATTCCAGGAGCTCGTTCTGAATGTCTACCATGTGGGAATAGATTCCCTTGCGATCCATGAGTTGCTGGTGGTTGCCTTCTTCCACGACGCGGCCGTTGTCGACCACGTAAATGCGGTCGGCATTGCGAAGCGTTGAGAGCCGATGAGCGATGGCGATGACCGTGCGGTCCTCGGCAAGCTTTTGCACAGCCCTCTGAATAGCGAATTCAGTTTCGGAATCGACGGACGAAGTAGCCTCGTCGAGAACCAGCGTCGGCGGATTGCACAGCAGGGCCCGGGCAATGCTGATGCGCTGCCGTTCTCCGCCGGAAAGCCCGGCACCGCGCTCTCCGAGCTCGGTCTCATAGCCCTGTGGCTGACTCATGATGAATTCATGGGCCTGGGCAGATTTCGCCGCGGTCAGGATGTCGTACAGGCCAGCCTGTGGCCGGCCGTATGCAATGTTGTCGCTGATGCTGCCGCGGAAAAGAAACGGCTCCTGCAGAACGAGCCCGACCATACGGCGGAGGTCCTGCGCCCGGAATTCCCGAATGTCCGTTCCGCCAATGGTAATTGTCCCTTCCTGCGGTTCGTAAAAGCGGCACAGCAGATTGATGAGGCTGCTTTTTCCGCTGCCGCTTCTGCCGACGATGCCGACCATCTGTCCCGGCTCGATACGGAGATTTATGTCTTTTAGAATCGGGTGTGCTGGTTCGTACCCGAAGGTGACATTCCGGAATTCTATGGTCCCCGGCTCGGGGGGGCCATGCGCGAGTTCGGGATCGGCATCCGGCTCTTCGGGCGTATCGAAGATCTCGAACACCCGCTGCGAGGACGCGACAAAACCGGTCAGCCAGTTTGTAAGCTGGGTCAGCATCTGCAGCGGACCGTAGAACATTCCGAGATAGCCAAGAAAGGCCATCAGCGTACCGAGCGTGAGACCGGTGTCTGACAGAACAAGCCTCCCGCCTGCGAACCAGACGATGAATCCGCCAAGGCTGAATACAAAAGCCATGAACGGGCTGAACGTCGCCACACTGGTCTGCACATGCAGAGACGCTTCCTGCAGCATGCCGGCCTGACCATCAAACCGCTCACTTTCATGTTTTTCCTGGGCAAATGCTTTTACCAGCCGGATGCCAGCGAAAAAGCCGGTCAACGTGGACGACAACCGTGAACGCCGATCTGAAAGCTGATAATAACGCGGATGCACCCGGTGCCAGTAGTGCATCGCGGCAAGCACAACCGCCGGGATGGGAATGAGGACGTAAATCGCCAGCCGCCAGTCGAGCCAGAAAAGCATCCCGCCGATGGCGATCAGCCGCAGGATGCTAAGCAGGAATCCCCCTGCCATCTGCTGGATGAATCCCTGAAAGGTAGCTGCGTCGTTCAGCAACCGTGTGAGCAGGTTGCCAGAGGGATTCCGGTCGTAATAGGCAATGCCCAGACGTTCAAGCTTTGCGAACAATCGAGTTCGAATTTCTAGCGTCACGGTCGTCCCCACCTTCGCGGAGATGCGTCCGGTGAAAATCGACAGCACATGTCTGACCAACGACGCGCCGGCGAGGAACAGAACAACGACGAGAAGAGTTTGCGTCCGCGCCTTTACGGTATCAGGAGATCGGTTATCAACCGCCAGCACGTCATCCACGAGAATGCGGGTCAGGTAAGGTGGGACCAGGTCGAGCCCGATTCCAGCAACCATGAGCAGCAGCAATATGCCTACCCAGTGCAGGTGGCCTCGCAGGAGTGACAAGGTGCGAACGATTACCTTCCCGCGCCGCACGCAGCGCGGGCATGAAAGGCCCGGTGATTCAAGAGGCAGACCACAGCTCTCGCAGGAACGGCGTCTATTCAGAACTGCCTCATCGAAAGAATCGGCCTCGCCCTTCAGCATCGATTGGAGCATGCGGCATCCCGATGCAAAATCTTCGCGCAAGGCATTGGAAAAACGGACTACGTCGATCCAGAACTCATCTCTCCGGATCTGAAGGAAGCCGCTCCCTACGGTGCTTCGGAGGCGAAAGTCAGATATCTCATGACACGATATTTCAAACAACGGGTCGGCGGAGACTCCATCCGCAACAAGCAGTTGGTCGCCAATGGCGAGCAGCCAGATCTTCACCTGCCGGCCATCAAGATCAAGATCACTCTCGAGCCAGAATCGGGGCTCCTCAGAGCCTATCTCCAGCCGTCCAAGTACAGCGCTTAGTTCCGGCGGTACGGAGCGTGACGGTACACACCGACCCCGGGGATCGACACCAGACATGACAAATAATTCTCAGCTGTTCAGTGTTTCAGGACGCGGAAACAGGCCTTGGAGGGTGTAAGGCGTGGTGGTAGGATGAATCCTGAGCCGGCAAGAAAGGCAAGGGGGACGCGCCGGCTGTTGGTCCAAAACAGAGAGGTGGGGTTTTCCTGGCAGGCCCCCAGGAATGGGCGATTCGAGCGCAAGGCTTCGGAAGCAACACGGATGTGTCTGGTCGCTCCGCTGCCATAAGGCTGGCTGGACATACATATGTCTCGGCGTGAATAAAGGCAGGCTGGCCCCGCTGCCCTCCTGCTCAACGCGGGGGGTTATAAACCCGTTTCGGTTATGTTCAACAGTTACTGAAGAAGTTTCTGATTTTTCTGACCAGAAAAGCCGCCGTATCCTTGTGGGATGATCCATAGTTTCGCATGAAATACTTCGCCTACGGAAGCAATCTCAATCCCAGAAGGATGAAACAGCGCGGCGTGGACTTCACTTCCCGCACGGCGGCGCTGCTGCATGACTACAGACTCGTTTTTGATAAGAGAGCCCTGAAGCCAGGGGCGCCCGAGGGTGCAGGTTTTGCCAACCTGCGTCCTGAACTCGGAGAGTGCGTGGAAGGCGCGCTTTATGAAATCACCGAAGATGGAGCTGCCTTACTCGACACATGGGAACGAGCGCCAGATCATTATTTCCGTGTGGACATTGTGGTCTCTGTAAGCGAAGCCGAGGTGGATTGCTTCACCTATATGGCCAGAGAAGAGGTGACGGCGACGGGCCTTTTACCTTCGTGCAATTATCTGAATCACATCCTCAAAGGGAGGGATGTTCTTTCTTCTGATTACATCAGGCACCTCGAAAGTCTCGCTCTTTACGATGGCTGAAGTACCTGTCGGACCTGCCGACATCTGGTATTGTCCAGAACACGCTCTTGCAACACATGAAAGTCTCCATCACTCTCTTCCTTTTCATTGCCTTTAGCCCAAATATGCCAGCCATCTCTGCTGAGCCTGATCCCACTCATCATTGGCCTTTCGATTCGAGCGGGGCATCCGGGCTTGTTCTGCGCGGTAAGGCCGAACCGGTTGCAGGTGTCGAAGGCAAAAGTCTTGCCCTCGATGGTCAGTCCCTGATTGAGGTCAAAGAATCTCCAAAACTCACGCAAGGCGATGCCGGGTTCTCGCTGACCGTCTGGGTGAATCCCTACGCGCTAGGAACCGACCAGCAGATGATCGCGGCGAAAAACCGCTATTCGCTCAACGAACGCGAGTGGGGGGTGATGATCGACAAGGACGGCAGGCTTCGCTTGTACGTCTGGCGAGGCAGTTGGCGGACGGTTGCCCGCGAAGAAAAGCCGAAGCCCGGCCACTGGTATTTTGTTGGCGTCACGGCGAATGCCAAAGCTGTGACACTTTGGGTGAACGGGAAACGCGTCGGCGAAGTCGCGCTGGCAAAGCCGCTGCCCCAAACCGCTGCCCCGCTGACCTTTGGCGGCGTCAATGACAATGGTCGCATCTGGCAGAATCTTTTCGGCGCACTGGATGAGGCGCGGTTGTTCGACCGAGCGCTTTCCGCGGAGGAAATGGCCTCGCTCTATCGCGCGGTCGAGGCGACGCACGACATCCCCAAGCGGCCGCCAACCGGGGCTCCCAAACCTGACCCGCATTGGGCCACGGTCGCGAAACAGAATGCGAAGGAAGACCGCACCAGGATCATCTTCGACGGCAAAAGCCCTGACAGACTGGCCTGCGACACCACCCTTCGCAAGATGCCGGACGGCTCGTGGGTGATGATCATGTTGGGCGGCGGCAACACCGAGCCGCTTCCGGCCAATCGCGTCTTCCTTACCCGCAGTCACGACGAGGGCAAAACGTGGTCGCCGATGCAGCCGATTGACCTTGGAGTCAAAGCAAAGGACGCGAACGCTGCGCTGGTGCCGTCCGAACTTATGGTTTATGGCAGACGCTGCACCATGTTTGTCGCGACCCATGACGGGACCTTCGCCAACTGGAAGGAATGGATGACCCACAGCGACGATTCCTGCCGCACGTGGAGCGCGCTCAGACCCGCGCCCGGCCGACTCCACGACCGTACCTTTATCCGCAATCACATCATCACTCGCGACGGTCGAATCATGCTTCCATTCCAGCACTACCTGCGCGTTGCTGAAACGCGGGACATCAGCAAGGGGCGTCGATTTTCTCCAACGACCAATCCGCGCAATGGCGTCCTCATGAGCGAGGACGGTGGCAAGACGTGGACGGAGCACGGCGACATCCGCATCTCGCCCAACGACAACTACCACGGCTGGGCTGAAAGCAACATCGTCGAGCTGAACGATGGCCGTATCGGCATGATAATTCGCGCCGACGAGCTTGGGGGCGTTCTGTATTACGCCGAGTCGAAGGACGGTGGACGCACCTGGCCGGAGTTTGCCCGCAAGACCACGATCCCTAATCCGGGATCGAAAGCCACTCTCTATCCGCTTGGCGGCGACGCAGTCGCTATGCTGCACAACCCGAATCCCCGGCATCGCAGCCCGCTCGCACTGTGGGTGAGTTTTGATGGGATGAAAACCTGGCCTTATCAGCGCGTGCTTGTTGCGGAGTCCTGCGACGGGCCAAAAGGCCGGCTCAACTACCCGGACGGCTTTGTCAGCGCGGACAGGCGCCTTCTTCACTTCGCCTTTGACGACAACCGTCATCGCGCGGTTTACGTCGGCGCGAAGCTGCCGGACATGCCAGAATGAAATACATCCTCACAATCCTCAATATCCTGTGGCACGCATCTCCGTGCGCGTCGGGCGCGGCTGAGCCCGAATAAAGCCATGATACACACCGTCCTGATAATCATGTCGATCGGTAGCTTCCCGTCCGACACCAGTGCCGAAGAGCCCCGCCCGAATCCGAGCGTGAAGTTCATTCAGCGCACGATGCGATCGCTTGCGGGAGAGACACGACCAGGCGAGAAGATCCGTATCCTGTTTTACGGACAGTCGATCACGGCCCAGGCATGGTCACGCAAGGTGGCCGCGAATATCAAGAAACGATACCCCGAGGCGGATCTGGAAATCAGGAATTCGGCCATCGGTGGCTTTACGTCGCCCGCGCTGCGACGCACCGCCGAGCATGACCTCTACCCGTTCTATCCCGACTTGTTGATCTTTCATGTTTACGGTGACCTGAAGAACTACGAGGAGATTGTCAAGAAGGTCCGAGAAACCACCACTGCGGAGATTGTGCTCTGGACCGATCATGTGGCTGACTCCAAGCGGATGGCGTGGGATGACAAGCACTCCGCGGGCATCAGGGAGATTGCCAAGAAATACGAGTGCATGCTGATCGACGTTCGAGAGCAGTGGAAGCAACACCTGTCCGATACCGGCAAGGCCCTCGCCGATCTCTTGAGAGACTCCGTGCACCTCAATCCGGAAGGCGACAAGCTGTTGGCCAGGATCGTCACTGCAGAGCTCGTCCGTTCGGATAAGCATGGCGAAAATGCCATAGCCGAGGCCCAGATTGTCCATATCCCTGCCACGGCCGCGGCAGTCAAGAGAGGCAACGACGGCACCGGCAGCGTGACCTTCACAGGTAACCGGCTGGTGGCCATATCTGACGGCAAGCATCCGGATGCCAAGCTGGCTGTTACACTGGACGGCCGGGAACTGAAGACCTTCCCCGGCGTCTGGACAGGGACTCGGCCATCCAAAAGCGTTAACTGGATGCCCGCAATCAAGCAGGTGACCGTGGGCGCAAATCCCGTGGCTGAAGACTGGACATTGACCTGCCTCGACGACTCCACGCCCGACGGCAAGAAGATCCACTTCAAGCTGACGGGCTCAGTAACCGGTGACGACGGCGAAGGCTGGAGCACTGCGGATTTTGTGTCTACTTCGGGCAGAATCAGAATTGCCAGGAGGGACTGGGGCATGGTGTTCCCACTCAAGCACCGCAAAGTGAATTTGCCGAAGGGCTTCACCGTAAAGTGGAAGACGTATCCGATGTTCACCGACACCTTTGCCCCGGGCGCAAAAGGCACGGAGACCGTGCTTCTCCAGGGAGTCGACAACGCCGAACACGCCCTGACGATCATCCGCGAAACCGGGGGAGAGCTTGGTATCAGAAAGTTCAAAGCGTATCGCCCGAGACGAGATCAAGAGTAGGAGCTGCACGGCTATGTTTTCCGTCGCTGGTTGTCTCACTTGCCTCCTGCTCACCACCGTTCTTGTCGGCGTCAATCTGTGATCCCGCTCCTACGTGTTAGACAGTCATGAGCACCCCTGACTCCGAACGCAATATCCACCTCATCGATCTCTCCAACGACTCTAGCCGTCACGTGGTCATCGCACAGGGCACCGAGGATGTCTATCAGGGGCATCCGACCACGGCTCTGATGCCGGACGGCAAGACCATTTTCTGCGTGTGGTGCATCAACCACGGGGGACACGCGGGGCCGATGGCACGCAGCGATGACGGAGGACTCACCTGGACGCGACTCGATGACCAACTGCCACCGAACTACAAAACACATCAGAACTGTCCGAGCATCTACCGGCTTATCGGCCCGGATGGTAAGGAACGCCTCTGGGTATTCTCGGCCGCGCTCGGCGAAAGAGGCGGGCAGGGCATGCCAAGCATCATGAGCGAAGATGGCGGGGCTACATGGCTGGAAATGCCACCGCTCGATTTTCCATGCGTGATGACCTTCAGCAGCACCATTCGACTGACGAATGGAAGCACCATCGGTCTCTACCATCGCCGTGCCGATGCGGCCGGTGGGGAACCGAATCGTACGGTTCCCCTGCACATCGTCCAGACAGAAACAGCCGATGGCGGGTTCACCTGGTCTGAGCCGCGCGTCACCGCGGCAGTGGAAGGCAAGATGCCGTGCGAACCTTTTGCCCTCCGCTCCCCCGATGGCAACGAGCTCTGCACGCTCCTCCGCGAAAACACTCACACCGGCCACAGCCTGGTGATGTTCAGCAGCGATGAAGGAATGACCTGGAGCGACCCGGTCGAGACTGCATGGGGATTGACTGGCGACCGTCACTACGGCGTCGAGACTCCTGACGGCCGGCACGTGATTGCTTTCCGCGATCAAGCTCCCGAAAGCCCCACACGTGGTCACTTCGTTGCCTGGGTCGGCACTTACGAAGACATTCGCCAGCGCCGGCCCGGACAGCGCCGCATCAAGCTTCTTCACAATTATGCAGGCTCGGACTGCGGCTATCCCGGCATGGAACTCTTACCCGACGGAACAGTCATCGCCACCACCTACGTGAAATACACCGACGGCCCAGAAAAACATTCGGTCGTCAGCGTGCGATTCAGACTGGATGAAACCGAGGAAGCACAGGGA
>Ga0207984_1001777_pt1 | contig 10417 bp, 10 predicted proteins | sample ETNtaG_30_FD_185760 | JGI IMG/M metagenome (GOLD analysis project Ga0207984, IMG submission 185760) | Marine microbial and viral communities from oxygen minimum zone, Eastern Pacific Ocean - ETNP201306PF43B (SPAdes) (version 2) | ecosystem: Environmental > Aquatic > Marine > Oceanic ...
CCGTGGTTATTGGCGAGCGCGTTTTCGTAACCGTCGCCACTGACAGCGGCAAGCAACGCCACCTCTATTGCTTTGACCGGAAGGACGGAAAGCTCCACTGGATCAAGACTGTTGAGTTCGAAGCCAACGAGCCCACCCATCGCACCAACCCATATGGCGGCTCTTCACCCGCGGCCGACGCGGAACGTGTCGTTGTCTGGCACTCATCCGCCGGGCTTTACTGTTACGACCATGGAGGCAAGGAGCTTTGGAAGCGCGATCTGGGCAAGTTTGTCCATATCTGGGGGTATGGTGCCTCGCCTGTTATTTATAAGGATAGAATTCTCCTGAACTGCGGGCCTGGCGAGCAGACGTCTGTCATCGCGCTCGACAAAAAGACCGGAAAGACAATCTGGCAGAAGGATGAGCCAGGCGGTGCAAGTGGATTGAAGAAACGGAATCCGAGCGACAAACGTGCGCCCTGGCTTGGCTCGTGGTCGACACCGCAGATCGTCACGGACGGTGGGAAAGAACTGGTGTTCGTCGCCATGCCCCATCACATTCAGGCATATGAACCAGGCACGGGCGAAATCTTGTGGAAGTGCTCCGGCCTCGGCGACCTCGTTTACTGCGACCCGGTTTTTGGAACTGGCAGGGGCGTGGCCATGAGCGGCTACACCGGCCCCGCCATCGGATTCAAGCTTGAGGGCGACGGAGACGTCACCGAATCGCATCGGCTCTGGCGGAGTACCTCAAAGAACCCGCAGCGCATCGGGTCCGGAGTGATCATTGGCAAGCGTCTATTCATGGCGAACGAGCCGGGTATCGCTCAATGCATAGACCTCGAGACCGGGAAGGATATCTGGAAGGCCCGTCTCCCCGGCGGCAGAATCTGGGGCAGTGTTCTGCACGCCGAAGGTCGTCTGTACGTGACGAATCAGAAAGGCAGCACGATTATCTTTGCACCCAACCCGGAGAAGCTGGAGATTCTTAAGGTGAATCATCTGAACGAACCCAGTAACTCCACACCAGCCTTTTCGAACGGGGAGATCTTTTTGAGGACGTTCAAGGCGGTTTACTGTGTTGGGGAGTAATGTTGGAGTGCTCCCTGGGTCGTCGCGTCGGGGCCCCGAGAGCCAACGGAAGCTGGCGACCCCAGAGCTCGTCCGTCAGGCTGCCTTACGCCAATCTCTCCTTCCACGTGCGTAGCTGCCAATCCGTGATGCCGCTGAATTCACGGAATTCGTCCACGTCCATCCAATAGACCTCTTCGGTCAGTTCGCCTTTTTCAGCCAGATCGGAAAGGAAGTCGCGCTGCAATTTGTGGTCATGATCCTGTTGCTGCCGGAATTCCTTGGTTGCCCAGTTCCACGGCCCCAGCGCGGGGTCATTCACGTTGTGGGTGGTGATGCAGGTAGGGCAATTGGGGTGGAAGTTTTTATACCAGTAGTATTCAAGGAGAGCGCGGCCTTCCATGGCGCCTGGATAGCCCTTGGGCTGCATGCGGGCGATTTCATCTTCGGGCATATCGTAGAAGACCTCTGGATCTTTCCGTATCCGAAGCATGCTCAGGAAAGAGCCATCGTGGGTGCGAGCGTAAAGGTGATGCTGGGGATCAAAGAATCCCCACTGCCCATCAATAAAGACCTCGGCGACCGTATGGCCTCCAAGCAGGTCGTCCGATTTTTCACGGTCCTTCCATGCCCACATCAAAGCGGGGCGCGCCTGTATCCCAAGCACCTGGCACATACCGACGAGGACTTTCGCCCTGCACGAGCAGTGCCCGCCTCCCTTGAGAATGGTCTCTTCATCGGATTCACCGTAAAGAAATGCAGGCGGCTTTGGGTGAAGCTTGGGGAGATCGTCGAGTGATTGACTGAGTGCGATCGCCTTTTCGCCATCGCTCATGCCATCGGTAACAAACCGGCCGATATAGCTTTCGAGAATTGGACGCGAGCCAGCCTTGTAGCGTTCGCTGATAAACCCAAATTCACCGTCATATAAGAAGCTTTCAGTCTCCTCATTAAGGAGCATTCCATTGCGTGCCAGGCGACCGAAGGGCGTATCTTTGTGCGCCATCATCTCTGTGAGGAGAGTGAAAGCCATGTGCTCTGCTCGATCTGTCGGGTCATCGAGCCAGGGACGTAGCCCGGCGAATCGGTCAAATGCTTCGGGAACAGAATAGGATGTCGGTTTCATCGGGATTTGGATCAGGCGGAGAGGGCTTCATCAAGGGTGTGGTGGATGTCCACCAGGCGATCTATTTCGCAAATTCTGAGTACCTGCAAGACAGCGGGCGCAGACGCAACAAGGAGAAATGTTCCACCCGCATCGAGGACACGCCGGCGTATCCTGAAGATTTTTCCCACAACCACACTGCTGAGTTTCTTCACGGAACTGAAATCGAGAATCACCGTGGCGTTGCCCGGCACGATGGCCCTATCGAGTTTTTCGCCAAATTCTCTGACCTCTTGCATCCCCAAGCCCTCTGACAACACGGAAACGATGAGCTTGCCGTCTCTGCTGTCTATCTGCAGGTTGACATCCATTACCATGGTTCTGGCTGTGTTGATGGTTGGATCCGAGTGGCCCTGAAGGGAGACATTCCCCCTCCCCCCGAAATCGTCTGGGGATTCTACATGAACAGACGGATCGAAACACCAGTGTTCTGGTGCACTGGTGCACCGGTGCACCAACCAAGGCTATGAGGGGCTTCAACACTGATACTGGATACTGGATACTGGATACTGGATGCTCGATGCTCGTTGCTCGTCGCTGTCAGTTTTCAGCATACTTTGGAACTGAAACCGGGGTCATGAGCGAAACGGAATAGCGAGATTCCAGTATCCAGCATCCAGTATCAGATGCGGCAGACAGATTTCTACACACATATTTCGTGACGGCCCTTTAGCGACTAATCTTCATCCAATGGATAGACACTGCGCCCCAGATTCTTGAAGGGGACATTATCGTCGCTGTGAACGCCAGGCTCTGAAACGACGATGATGTGACCGGCCCAGGATTCAAAGCCGGCGCGGAAATGGGCGGACGATTTCACGCCGATCCACTTCATCCCTTTCACGTTGAGCCCAAGCGTTTCGGCAAAGGCGGTACAGAAAGGCTGTTCTCGAACCGAGACAAGCAACACATGGATGCCGTCCTGCCTGATGCAAGCTGAAGGGCCCATACTGCCCTCCAGGCCCGCGAGCATCGGACCGTGGTAGCGGAATGCCCCATCTGAAACAGCAACGATTTCGGCCGTCATCTTGACCGGTTCGCCCTGCAACGGACTTGATTTGCCTCCGACTTCCAGGTCGATCGTTGCGCCAGTGCCGGCCTCGTGGCATTGCGCGACGGCTTCCGGATCAACGATGTAGAGGATGCAGGCGTCTTCGAGGCCGGAATCGATGAATGCCTGAAGTTGACCCGTGCTGTCGCCGGGTGAGCCGCCTCCGGTGTTGTCATTTCGGTCGGCGAGGATGGCGGGATACTTGCCGATGGCGGTGGCTTCCTCGATGGCGTCCCTGGTGGAAGGCATCGGACCTTGCCAGATTTCTCTGCGCTCATAAATCCATTCCCCGAGCCCATCGGCCAAAGCCTGCGCCTTTTCCTGATTGTCATTGGTCACGATGTAGACCGACGAGCCCATGTGCGGCGTATCCGCAAGGGGGTAGCCTGTGGCGATGGAACCGCAGATAACGTCCGGGTCTTCTTCAATCGCGTGCAATCGTTGAATGGCTTCAAGCATCGGTGGATGCGCGGTCACCTGGTTGATTCCCCAGATCATGGGAATGCAATGCAGAGCCATCGTCGGCTTCAGGCCCTCGGTGAGGATGCGATAGATGACGTCCGCGCACTCGCGCCCGCGCTCGGCCATGTCCACTTCGGGATAGGTTTCGCGGCCGATCAGGACGTCCGCCATCTCGACCATCTGTGGAGAAAGGCTTGAGTGAATATCGAGTTGCCCGACGATGGGGATATCCGGACCGACAAGTTTTCGGACTCCCTCGAGGATGGCTCCTTCACCGTCATCGATGCCCTCAGCCACCATGGAGCCGTGCAACTCCAGCAGCACGCCATCAAATGGCCTGGCTTGTTCCATCAGCTCGAGAATCTGATTCAACAACGAATCAAAATCTGCACGTGAGGCCGGCCCGCTCGGATGAGCCTCCGCAAACAAAGTGGGAATCAGCTCGAAACCGTGGGCCTCCGCGCCATCAATGAATCCACCGGTGACTTTGTTCGTGCCGCGAAACGTCTCGAGTATTTCATTTCCTCGGATGGGCCCGAAGCGATCGTAAAAATCTTCGAGAGGCGTCTTAACGGGCGTGAAAGTGCTGGTCTCGTGAGCAAAGGCGGCAGTGACGATACGCATGTTTATTTCCTCATGACAGTGTCTGCAGTCTCTCAAAGGAGTCTGATACCCAACGCCGCGTGCATCTACTCAGTGGCCACCAACTCATAAACTCTTCCGCGTTGAAGCAGCCAGTCAAGATCCATCTGCTTAGCCCTCTCCTCCACCTCCTTTAAAAAGTTTACGGTTTCTGATTCGTAGCAGGGCTCGGATGGATCATCAGGTGGAATCACGGCTTCGACCACCACGGAAACAACATAGCTTTCGGTCTGCACCAGCCTGGAGCGCTTTACTCTCTTGCCAGGAATTCTCATGCTTTCACTCTTCATCGTAGTAGTGGACTGTTACCTTCATCTGATTAAAAGCCCGGCTTTAGAGCTCCCGCCCTTCCACAGGTCATACTGCGGGTCAGCATATTGGTCAAAAAACTCTGTCAGCCTCCCTCGCATTTCCTGCACGATCTCAGACCGGCTCTCATCGTCTGCCAGGTTCACCTTTTCGCCGGAGTCGTTGACCATGTCGTAGAGTTCGTCCGGGTCGTCTGAATTCCGCCACGTGTATTTCCATTCACGTGTCCGGATCATGCGGACACTTTCATACTCGTGGATAACGACTTCATCGAGGCTCACGGATGCACCGCGCAGTGCTGGTCCATAGCTTGTGCCGGGCAAAGCCGATTCGGCCGCAATCTCTTCACCGAGCTCGAGGTAATCCATGACAGAGGGGAAGAAATCGTAATTGCATGTCATCTGGTCAAATACCGAACCTGTGGGAATCCCGGCCGGATGCCGAAAGATCAGTGGAATATGGACGGCCTCTTCATACGTGTGGATTGGCCGTGAATGGTCGCCCATGCCCCACATACCGTGATGGCCCCCGCAAAGGCCCTGGTCCGCGGTGAAGATGACGAGGGTGTCCTCGGCGTGCCCAAGCTCATCGAGCTTGGCGAGGATCTCGCCCACACCATCATCCACGCCGCTGACAGCCGCAGCGTAGCCACGGATACTGACCGGATTGTTCATCATCTCGCGGTTGTTGTGCAGCCAGGGATGGATCGGCTCTCGTGGGAAGCAGGCGAGATCCTTGTCCGAATAGTATTCCGTGTGCCGATTCCAATGTGTTTCGACCATGTGCCCGCCCAGGCCGTAAGGGCCGTTATAGCCGACGTATAAAAAGAATGGTTCTTCGTGATGACGTTCAAGGAAATCGGTCGCATGCGAAGTAATAGCGTCGGTGTAGTAGCGCTGTTCTTCGTAGACCTCGCCTTCCCAAATTGCCTCTGAGTTGTAGAACTCGGCCGTGTGGCCTTTGGGCTTGGTGAACCAGTAAGAAAAGCCCTCCTGCGGCCGCATGCTGTCGCCCAGATGCCACTTTCCGCTCAGCCCACAGGTGTACCCGTTGTCGGAAAGAATGCGCGGCAGGTTTTTGAATTCGCGGATCGTGCAATAGGCGTCCTCCCCCATTTGGGAGCAAGGCCGCTCGCCACCGAGATAGCTGTGCACTCCGTGCTGGGAAGGTACGAGCCCGGTCAGGAAAGTGGCACGACTTGGCGAACAGACCGAGTTCACGCAATAAGCCTTGCTGAATCGCATACCGTCCGAGGCGAGAGCATCAATATGTGGCGTGCGGATATCTTCGTTGCCGTAGCATCCGAGGGTCCAGGCGCCCTGATTATCGGTGATGATGAAAACGACGTTAAGCATGGTTGATGGTCAATGGTTGACGGCGAATGAATGACGAATGGAATGGAGGAAGAGCTGATTCATGCTGGAGGCTTGTCTGTAATCGACCGGATTCAGCGGGATAGAAGAACCAGACCGGCAGAATCATGCCGTTCACCTGCGCTCCTTTGGAGTGCGGCAACTTGTTGCCGCTTTCACTTTCTGAGGATATGAAGCACGCGAATTAATGCCTCGCCTGGCGAACATAGAAGACAGGCTAAGTCTGATCAGCAAACTATCAAGAGAAACACCAAACGACAAGACTCGGAAATCCATTACATGACCACAAACAACTCCATCCTCAACGCCAGAAATTTTGCATCCAGGTCGTCCACGACGTCCGGCATACAAGAAGCGATCGATGCTTTGCCCGAGGCCGGCGGCACGGTCTTTGTTCCTGCTGGCAGATACCTGATCCGACGCAGTGTTGTTTTGCGCTCGAACGTCACCTTGTGTGGTGAGGGCGCGGCCACAGTCATCGGCCGCCCGAGAGAAAAGATCCTCAAGGTGACGAAGCGTGTCTCAAAGAACAAGACTCACGCTTTCCTCGAAGATACGAAGGGACTGAGGATCGGCGATGAGATCATGATTTCTGATGACGAGCAGCGTGGTTACTGGGCCCGTCATGGAATCATCCGGGAAATCAAAAACGACAGAGTGAATCTCGAGCTCCTCGAGTGCGATCCGGAGAAAGTCTATCTGCCGGCGAAAAATGCCATCGCTTCTAATTACTTCCCGGGTCTCTGGATTCCTCGCGTCGATGGGGTGACGATCAAAGACCTCACCATTGACGGCGGCACCAAGCGGCATCGTGCTCCAAAGGGCAACTTCACCAACGCAGGTATTCACTGTCGTACTTCATACGACGTCCGCATCCTGAATGTCACGGTCCGCAACTGGCAGGCGGATGGTATCGGCGTTCAGAGCGGCGAGAGCGCCATTGTCAGTCATTGCACTGTCGATAATTGTCGCGGTCCCGGGCTGCATCCCGGCACGAGCCTCAAGAACAGTATCTGGTCGAACAACGTCAGCCGAAACAACACGACCGACGGGTTCTTTTTCTGCCTCCGAGTCGTGCAGGCCGTGGTCGAGGGAAACCTTTTCTTCCGAAATCGCGGCCATGGCATGGCCAACCTCACCGACCCGGATCGCTACAACATTCTCAAGGCCAACGTATGCGCGGAAAACGGCCAGCACGGCATCGAGGCGGCCCGGGCCATCGGCAACGTGATCCAGGGAAACATCCTCAGAAACAATTCCCAGGAGAAGCCAGGCAAATATGCCGGCATCTACCTGGAGGAACACAGGGAAAACGACGTCACCGGAAATGTGTTTATTGATGACCAGGACCGCCCGACCCAGAAGCACAAGATCATCTCGCTGAATCCGTCCGGAGAGAATGTCATACAGGAGGGGTGAAGTTTGCCTTGACCTTCACTGCTTCCCAGAGTTCCTCCATGTCGAAGTGAGCGATCCACTTCAACAGATAATCCCACTTGAGCCTCTCCTCGACAGCGGTGACAAGATAACGCGTTCCGCCGTGCATCAGACGCTCATGCAGATCGAAGAGAACAGGCCCGATAAGATTCGTTTGTGAAATGGGCTCGCATCCCTCATCTCACCATCACCATTTCGCCGATCTGAGAGGACTGAAAGATGGCGTCGATAAGGCCCATCGAGGCCCTTAACTGATCCGCTGTCACCAGGGGCGTCGCCTCGCCGCGGCAGGAGGCGATGACGTTTGTGTAGAGTTCGTCGATTTCCCTGATCGGCTCGAGGGTTTCGATCTCGTCCGATTCGCCGCGTTTCAGTTCTACAGGCTTGTTTACTCCCGCGGAGCTCAGCGAGCCCTCGGTTCCGATGACGTACCAGTGCGGGGCAGAGAGCGTGGTCATGTTACTGCATTCGAGGTAGGCCGTGGCGCCTCCGCCGAAACGCATCATGCATGAGAAGTGGTCGTCCACTTCGTCGCTGAACTTGATCCCCCGCGCATCGGCGAATACCGAATGAAGCGGCTTATCAACGAGGCGCAGAATCTGATCGCCGCAGTGCGGCGCATAATCGTAGACCATGCCCCCGCCGTACGCGCGCTGAATCCGCCAGGTAGGATTGAAGCCTTCGATTCCCCACGATGCCCAGCCTTCGCCATATTGGGACCAAATGCGGCGAACGTGCTGAACCTCACCAATCTTGCCATCGGACACGGCCTTTACGATGGCGCGGTATTCCCCGTCATAGCGGCGTGACTGATGGCAGTGGATTACTTTTCCGGCCTGTTCGGCCGCATCGAGCATCTGTTCCGCCTCCGCCTTTGTCATGGCGAATGGCTTGTCGACGAAGACGTGTTTGCCGGCCTCCAACGCCTGTACGGCGAGCTCGCAATGGGAGCTTGGTGGTGTCGTGACGATGACGAGTACAACAGAATCGTCGGCCAGCATGTCCCCAAGATTTTCGTAGATGCTGATGCCGGGATTCTCTTCTGCTGCGGCCGCTTGCCGGACGTCGGTACCGTCACATACAGCGACGAGTTTTGCGCCATCTGTGTTGGCTGCCCAGTTCCGGTGTGCTCCTGCTCCTACTTTGCCATAGCCGACGATTCCGATTCCGAGGTCTGACATCTTGTGTTCCCTGGTTGTGTGGATCTTGAAAGACGGGCGGAGGAGATAACAGAATGGATGGTGTTTTTCTAACGCCTCAGGCCCGTGACGGAAGGTTGCTGGCAGATTCGTTCGAAGAAGTCGAAGTCTGCTGCGTAGCTGCGGCGTCCCGCCGCCGCTGCTACAAGCTGGCACCAGCCTGTAGGCTCATATTGATTAGCCTGGCTCGCAGGCTGGCAGACTATGGCCGCACAGGCTGGCAACAGCCTATGGCTACGAAGCGGAAGCTTCGTCTCTGTCAGTCTCGTGTTGCCCCGGGCTTGGTACCCATCTGAAAAAAAAAATGACGAGACTGACTTTTTTACCAAGGAATCTGGAAGTCATGTAGCCGTGGGGGCACTGCTGCTGGCTCTGCCAATTTGAAGTTGGTGCCGTACACCTGCTTCTGACACCGGCCGGGAAAGCTCACGTGAAAAACTCTGTCCTCCCGTTTTACTTTTCATCTGAATTGAGCGATTCCACCGGAGTATGATAAACCGGTTATCCCCATAGCAGAAGGAGGCAAGGTATGCTCCTGTCCGATGAGCAGGTCAAGCATTTTGAAGAGAATGGATTTCTGATCGCTGAAGGCATCCTCACTGAAGATGATCTGATGCCCGTACAGTTGGAGCTGGAAGAGTTCATCGGTCGCCGGGCCAGGGAGCTTCACGGAGAGGGCAAAATCACGGATCTCTTCGAAGCTGAGCCTTTTGACCGTCGAGCATGGAAATTGCATGAGCAGTGTCCGCAGATAACCGGAGGGATCGACATCATGCAGATGCGCGGCGAAGCCATGTTCGAGTTCCTCCGCAATCCGAATCTGATGGGGGCCGTCTCCTGCCTGATCGGCCCGGAGATCTCCTGTAACCCCATTCAACATCTCAGGGCCAAGATGCCTGCCCAGACGGCCGCGGATGTTCCATGGCACCAGGACCTTGGCGTGACATGGGAAGAAGCCGATGAGTCGGACATCATCACCACATGGATCCCCCTGGTTGACGCGACCAGAGAGAACGGCTGTATGGAAATCATCCCGGGCGTGCACAAGATTGGTTACCTGGAGCATACTCCTGATGGCGGGACAAGAATACGCCCCGACCTCATGCCGGAGATTGCTCCGGTCTGCGCAGAATGCCCCAGGGGAGGGGTGATCTTTCTCCACAACCTGATCCCGCACCGAGGTCTGAACAATCACAGTGAAACGACTCGATGGTCCATGGATCTCAGGTACCAGACGACAGGCCTTCCGTCCGGCCGTCCCTCCTATCCCGATTTCCCCACTTATTCAGAGAGCGCACCGGACCGGGTGCTGACCGATCACGGGGAGTGGTGCCGCCTATGGATTGAGGGCCTGGAGGCCGGAAAGGGGAAGATATGGCACCGGCAGGCCAGACGTGAGGCCCTCGCGAAAGCCGCGGCTGAGGAAGGTTGAAAGGCGCCCCTTCAAAGATATCAACTTGAATCTGTTATCGATTCCCGGAAGTGCTTGGGGCTCTGACCAACCAGTAAACGGAACTGGCGAGAAAAGTAAAACTCAGATCTGAAGCCGAGTGCGTAGGCGATTTCGGACACGCGCAGTTGGGTCATGGTCAGGAGCCGACAAGCCTGCAGGATGCGCAGCTGCAGGACCGTCTGGATGACCGAGGCGCCGACCTGATCTTTGAAAAGATGGGCAAATCTTGACGGCGAAAGCCCTGACCTGTGGGCCAAAGAACCGACGGTGTGCG
>Ga0207984_1001782_pt1 | contig 10401 bp, 8 predicted proteins | sample ETNtaG_30_FD_185760 | JGI IMG/M metagenome (GOLD analysis project Ga0207984, IMG submission 185760) | Marine microbial and viral communities from oxygen minimum zone, Eastern Pacific Ocean - ETNP201306PF43B (SPAdes) (version 2) | ecosystem: Environmental > Aquatic > Marine > Oceanic ...
ACGGGCATGACATCGCCAAGATCGATGTCAATGTCGAGCAGGTTCACCTCGTGCATGAGCTCGCATCTTTCGCCGACGGCTTCGCGGGGAACGATGACCCGAAAGCAGTCTTTGGCATCGCGGCAGGTGGCGTACACGCAGTGGCTGGTGCTGCAGCCGGTAACGATCAGGGTATCGATACTCATGGAGGCGAGCATTTCGAGCACGTTGGTTCCTTTGAGGGCCGAGGCGTATGGCTTGCGGATCAACTTTTCCGTGGGACGCTTATCGAGACGCGGGTCGATGGCCATCAGGTGCTCGTCTCCCGGTTTGAGGGTGAGTTTCAGTTTGCGGTTTGGACTGGGCGGGTCGGCCGGGTCGTATGCGTACGTCGTGAAGAAGATCGGGATTCCGGCTTCTCTTGCTGCATCAAGGACCCGGCGCGTCTGTTCAACAACTGAATCCAGGTTCGCTCCCATCTGGTGTTGAGGCTGGGTCCAGTAGAGGGCGATATCGATGACGATGAGTGCGGGGCGCTCGCCGAATCCGATGCGGTGGCCCCAGTCATTCTTCAGGTAATGCTGGCGGAGCTCTTCGATGTGCTGGCGGAGCGGCTCACGAAGTTGGTCAGGAAGTTGGAGATGGTCGACGCCGAAAGGGTTCTTGGTGGACATGGCTGGGTAAGGTAAGTAACGGGAATCAGGAATCGGGTCATTGAACAAGTGCCGGCTCGTTGGTCAACAGTTGTGGGCAGTATCCATCGCTTGCTTCTGTCCACCGGACTGCCCCGATGCACTCTGGCAGAAGGCCATTTTTCGCTTGCAGCGTGATCGGAAGATCGAACGGGGTGTCTCCAAAGTTGCAGCCGCACAGCCATCCGTCGACGCTGGCGGCCATCACATGTTCAGGCGTATCCAGGATATCGAGCTGCTGTTCCGCGGTCTCTTCTGCGGTTTGATGCGGGCACCAGAGAGCGATGAGGCGGGCTATCTCATCGCCGGCCATGAAGGACTGCGGGCCCGATTGTTCGCTCAAAACCAGGTTGTCCTTGATCGCATGCCAGACTTTGAAGTGATGCGGATTTCGATAAAAGGTCTTGCCGCTGCCGCGAAAGACGAAACCGAACTGATGATCCACGTTGACCCATCGAGTCTCATTCAATTCTACGCACAGGTCTTCGGCATCATCGGAAACGTAGCCGATGAATTCCTGCTGGCCGTTGTTCCAGAAAACCCGGCGATGTCCCCGTAGGTCATCATGATCTCCAAACATGCCATCATTGATAACGCACAGAACGCCCTGGCAGACGCTTTCCACGGTGATGTCCTCATTGGCGATGAGCCGCTCGGCCGAGATGCAATTGCCGTCCGGAAGTGAAGCAAAGAAGAGCTGTCTGCGAACAGAACCTTCAGCGAGGTCCTCGACGATTGCGGCCGTGACACAATCCCTGCCTTCTCGAATCCGAGTGATGACCGGCTCGCAGTTGGACGCCTTCCCTTGCACACTAATTTTCGCGAGCATCGATCCGCTCTCAGGGCCGATGGATTTCAGGCCATCTCTTGGCGCGGGCAGCAGCATGGTGCGATTGCGCCATGAGAGGCTCGTTATTCCGCAGTTGTGTTTGTGCAGGAGAGCTCCACCGTGTGGATATACGTAAACACCATTCATCCGGTCTCGAAAGTCAGAGGCATCCGGAGGCGCCGCTCCTTCTCCGGACAACCGGTGAACGAGGTATGCGTGGGCCAGCACCGAAACCATCCGCTCCCGCATCAGGGACGGGTCCTGTTGGCCGTGGCAATGCTCCACCGTCTCCTCCGGAACCATCCGGCCGTTGTGCGCAAGGGAAGATCGTTCAACTATCTGGAGAGCGGCTTCCTCGAGCAGCGCGGCGTCAGTGTCTTTCAGGTAATGGCTCGCCGCCGCGTGGAAAAAACACTCGCCCTGATAAGCAAAATAGGGCCAGTCCATTCCCTGGACACAATGCGGCGCCCCCGTGTCATCGCACCACCGCTTGAGGAGGTCGTATGATTCCTGCCTCCGCCAGAACATGTGCGGGGGGACTGGCGTTCCGAACAGCTTCAGCAGGTTGATGGACATGCCGTGCAGTGACAGCGCGCTCGCCATGTAACTCGGGTGAACGAATCCATGATTTTCGGCCGTCCCGTCAGGCAGCGTGGTGAATGTGCGGCCAGTGAGTTCGCGAATGGTCTTGCCATCAGTAAATACTGAAGAGTCGTGTGCATCGCGCGGCAATGTCGTGGTTCGGAATAGCCAGAGCTTCGCCCGTTCCATCCACGCATCTGCTCGTTCATGATCCGGGAGGAGCAGGATGCACGCGATGATTCCCAGTGCTGTCCATGCGTTCTCTTCGGTCTGGGTGTCGTGATACACGCCGGCCTTCGGTTCCATCGTTTCGAACCGTTCCATGTAATCGGCCGCAATGTTTGCGAGCATTTCACTTTCTTCATCGCTCAACAGGTCCTTCAGCAGCGCGGCCGTGAGCGCCAGGCCGGAAATGGTCCTGCCGCACTGGCTTTCCCGGAAGAAACCGCCGCCTCGCTCGCCCCATTTGGTCCCGGCAGGTTCCGTCCGCCCCCAGCTCTCTTCAGGTCGAACGCAGTCTTCAGGCCCGGTGTCGTGAACGAAGCAAAGGTAGCGAAGCCCTTTAAGCGCCACCTGCCTGGCCTCGTCCGCGGAGATCCCAGCGAGGGCCTCATCAAATTCCCTTGAGGATGCGGCCACCGCGAACGTTGCTGCGGACATGGCGGTTTCCTGTCCGTACCAGAGCACCCCGCCAAAGAAGTGGCCGCACCGCGGCCTGCCGGGCCATTCGTTAAAGTAGCTCATCCCCACGGGGATCCACCGGCAGATGACCTGCAGGTATCTCCGGCTCATTTCTGTTTCCCTTTCAGGAAGCTGAAGTTTTGAGAAGTCGGTGAAGGCGTCTTGGAGATTCATGACATTCTGGATTCGGGGATCAGGAATTGGGATCTGCACCGCATGAGCTCGTCATTGTCACAAGTGGAAGAGTTCGTTGGAGTAACGGCTTCAGCCGGGTTCTTCCGTCCGGCAATGAAGACCCGGCTAAAGCCGTTACTCCAACATCCATCTGAACATCGCTTTCCGATCTGTAGCTAACGAGGCTGGAACGGACAGGCCCATGTTGCATGGAGGTCTTTACATCCCAGCCCGCAAGGTCCGTGGGGATGCTGAACACTGAAGCCTGAATCCTGCTCCCGCTCAAACAAATCGCGTGAACTTCAATGCTGACTCGGCGAGTATCCATTCAAGATCCTCGTCCGTGAGAAAGCCGAATCCTTCTTTGAAGAGCTCGAGATTCATGGCGACTGTTTCGCGCATGCAGACCGGTGGAAAATCGCTTCCCCACATGATGCGGTGAGGGCCGAACGCGTCGTAGATCATTTTCAGAAAGTGTTCGATGTCTTTGTATGGGAAGCCCTCCTTGCTCGCGCCATACAGACCGGAGTAGTTGATGACTACGTTGGAGAATCGGGCCAGATCGAGCACTTTCTGAAACTTCGGGAATGGCGCATCTTCGTCAAGCTGAGGGTGGCCGAGGTGTTCGATGCGGAAGCGGATGCCGGGGTGGCGTTCGATGAGCTCTGCAGTTTCCGGCGTGCCATAGTTGTCGCGGCTGCCCGAAAGCGAGGCCACCACGTCGTGCTGCTCCAGGGTCTTCCACATGTCCCACGGATCGCCATTCACCGAACGGGCCCCGGCAGGAACTCTGAAGCCGACCATGCCGTCACGCTCGACCGCCTCTTTGAAAAGACGGGCCGCATCCGGACTCGAAGTGTCTACCATCCCCCACGGCGCAAACTTGCCGGGATAGCGTTCGCAGACTTCCTTTTCGTACGTGTTGTCGAACTGGCCCCCATACTGAACGAGAATCGCTTTGTCGATGCCCGCGGCGTCCATCTGTCCGACCAGAGCTTCAACTGGCACGTACTTGGTAACACCGGTATGGACGTGTGAATCGATGATCATGATTTGGCACCTCGATTTTGGTTTGGAAGATAGCGCGCCTCTGTATCAGCGTTCTGACGAGAAATATGTCTGACTCCATCATCGAAACGGAATCCATCTCGCATTACTACGGGCAACGGAGAGCCTTGAACGAAGTCTCGCTCTCGGTCGCCCGGGGCGAGTGTTATGCGCTGTTAGGCCCGAACGGTGGTGGAAAGACGACGTTGTTCAAGATTCTTTCCACGTCGCTGCTGCCTTCCAGCGGCAATGCGAAGATTCTTGGCTTCGATTGTGAGAAGGAACACTTCAGCATCCGGTCACGCATTGGCGTTGTATTCCAGAATGCCAGTTTGGACAAGAGACTGAAGGTGCGTGAAAACCTCGAGCACCAGGCCCACCTGTACGGCCTGACCGGCAGCGACCTCAATAAGCGTGTGGATGAACTGCTCGGCCGGCTCGGACTGACGGATAGAGCGGATGAGATTGTAGAGAAACTTTCAGGTGGCCTGATGCGCCGGCTTGAGCTCTGCAAAGGACTGATCCACTCGCCCGAACTGCTCCTCTTCGATGAACCGACTACGGGACTCGATCCCGGCGGGCGGCAGGACTTCTGGTCTTACCTGAACGAGCTGAAGAACGAACAGGAACTGACGGTGCTGGTGACGACCCACTACATGGAGGAAGCTGACCGCGCCGATCGAATTGCATTCCTCGATCGAGGCAACCTGGTAGCCGAGGGCACGCCTGATTCTTTGAAGGAAAGAATTGGTGGATATGTGATCACGGTGAGTGCAACAGATCCTGAACATCTCTACGAGCAGATTAAGGAACGATTCGGCCATGAAGGGAAAGTGGTGGACGACGCGGTGCGACTCGAAATGCCGGACGGCCCGGAATTCGTGCCGGAGCTGGTGGAGTCCTTTCCCGGTGAGATCGAGGCCGTGACCGTGGGACGGCCGACCCTGGAGGACGTTTTTGTCCACCTTACCGGACATCAGTTCGAATCCGTGGTGGCCGAATGATCATGCCGGAGCAGACACTCGCGCCTGGATTCGTTTTGCCTGCATGGTCCCTGGCTCGCCGGGAGGTCGTTCGATTCTTTCGCCAGCGCAATCGTGTGATCGGCGCACTGGGGACGCCAATCGTCTTCTGGCTTCTGTTCGGATTCGGGCTGAAAGATTCGTTCCGGCCGCCATCGGCTCCGGAGGGCATGAACTACCTCGAATACTTCTTTCCAGGCACGCTGATTCTTATCCTTCTGTTCACCTCCATCTTTGCGACCATCTCCATCATCGAAGATCGGCGCGAAGGTTTTCTCCAGGCAGTACTGGTGTCCCCAGTCTCACCGTACGCGGTGGTGTGTGGGAAGATTTTCGGTGGCACTGTGATTGGTTTCCTGCAGGCGATGCTGTTTCTGCTGCTTGCGCCGTTCGCAGGTTTTACGCCGGGACTTGTATCGTTGGTTGTCTGTGCGCTGTTCATGTTTGTGGTCGGTCTTGGCCTGACAGGTCTTGGTTACCTGTTCGCCTGGAAGATGGAATCCGTGGCCGGTTTTCATGCGATTATGAATCTGTTTCTGATGCCCATGTGGCTCCTGTCGGGGGCCCTGTTCCCTTCAAGCGGCGCGGGCGCCGGGATTCGATGGGTCATGGCTGTAAATCCGTTGACCTATGGTTTGGCAGCCATTCGACAGGCTTTGAGCGAACACAGAGTGGAAGGTCAGCCATCCCTGGGGATTTCAATGGCGGTCGTCGTGGTCTTCGCAATCTTTACCTTCGCAGGAACAGCGAGGCTGGCGGGGCAAAGAGAGCGAGGGGATCGAAGTGAATAACAGATCACGGATATGCATGGCCGGCGTGCTTCTTCTGTGTGGTGATCTGCATTCTGAGTTTGTCGGGGTGGGAAGCATGGAATCACTTCGTCTCAGAGAACTCGGCAATCTCGCCGATTTCGAGCTCCAGGAGCGGCATGGTGGCCTGGTCACCAACAACGACCTCAAAGGGAAGGTGTGGATCGCAGACTTCATCTTCACCCGCTGCGCGGGCCCGTGCGTAGAGCTCACGAAGGCGATGAAGGGGCTGAATGCGAAGCTCTCAGAAGAAATACGGTTCGTCACCGTGACGATCGACCCTGAATATGACACACCGGAAGTTCTGAGAAAATACGCGGATCTCTTCGGCGCCGACCGCCAACGTTGGCTCTTCCTCACCGGCGATAAGGAGCGGGTCAACGCCCTGATCAGGAAGGGGTTTAAAGTTGCTGGTGGCGGCGGCGATTTTCATCACACCCAGAAAATGGTGCTGGTGGACGAACGAGGGATCATCCGCGGTTATTACGATGGACTTGAGGAAGATGGTCTGCGAATGCTGAGGCAGGATGCCCATTCGCTGATCACTATCATGCCGCTCAGGAGCTTTCCGCCTCTGAATGCCTGCCTCAATGGCGCTGCTTTCTGCCTGCTCTTAGCTGGATACATTTTCATCAGGCAGAAAAAAGTCATGCCGCACAAAGTCTGCATGCTGACTGCGTTCGGCACGTCCGGAGTTTTTCTGTGTTCGTACCTGTACTACCACGCCTACAGCGGCAGTACACCATTTCAGGGCGCCGGTGTCGTCCGCACCATTTACTTCACCATCCTTATCACCCATTCGGTCCTGGCGGCCGCGGTGCCGGTGCTGGCCATCATCGCCATCTACCGCGCATTCAAAGGGCAGATGGATAAACATGCACGCATCGCACGATGGGCTCTGCCCATCTGGATGTACGTTTCCGTGACCGGTGTGACGATCTACTGGATGCTCTATCGGATGAGCTTTTAGCGCCCGAAGTCCGCGAGAGTCAAAAGGATGGTGCTTGCAGGAATGCTGCGAAGCGCCTCACTCCATCCTCATACTCTCTGTCCACTGGGTCGCGTAACGGAGGAGCTCATTTGCGCTGCCGATTTTGAGCTTGGCTTTGATGTGCTCGCGATGAGCCTCGACAGTCTTGACGCTCAGACCGAATTCTTCAGCGATGATTCTTGTCTTGCGGCCGCGTCCGATCTGTTCGAGGATTTCCAGTTCCCGATCACTGAGGCGTTCGAGTGGACCTTTGGGGCGTTGGCCTGGCTTGAGCCAGTCTTCCTCCATGCGATCCGAGACGCATTTGCTGAGATAGACGCCGGAATTGAGGATGACTCGGATGGCTTCAAGAAGGTTCTCGGTGGCTTCCTTCTTCATAATGTAGCCGCGAGCACCGGCCCGGAGGGCCCGTTCCGCATAAAGGGATTCATCGTGCATGGAGAGCACAAGAATGGGCAGGTCAGGATGTTTATCCAGGCATCGTTTGATGAAATCGATGCCGTTCGTGCCCTTCAGCGAGATATCGACAATCATCAGATCCGGCTGGCTTGATTCGATATTGTTGAGGGCTGTGAGCGCGTCTTCCGCTTCTCCGCATATGACGAGATCGTCCTGTTGATTGACGAGCAATGCCATTCCCTGCCGAAGGATTGGATGATCGTCAAGCACGAAAATTCGTGAACGTTTTGTCTCCGATGGAGCTTCCGGTGTTTCAACCATTTCTTATTCCTCGAGTGGATGGTTAAATGATCGGGGGGAAGAGGGAAACCGGCCGGGGCCGCGCCCCCCCACTGCAGCCGACATGAGTATAATCGGCAAATGACAAACTTTAAGAAGATACTACTGTAAATTCTTTTATGAAGTCGTTTCTTGCTCAGCCCAAGCCTCATCGGGCAGGTCAACAAATTCTTTCATGTCTTCAAAAATGTCGTGCACATCCTCTTTAAACACATCTCCGACCAGAATGTCAACGAGATTCTTCAGGTGGCGGGGATGGGACTTGATGAAACGGCCAAAATTGAAATCGGGCGTATAGAAGGCGTAGATAAGCTTCCGGAACGCATCCAGGCCGCGGACAAATGTGGGCTCGAATCTGCCAAGCTGCTTTCCGGACACATCGCCGACATCGAGCCCTTCGTGAATCGCATCCGCTGCCCAGATGCCGGACACCATCGCCAGCAGGACCCCCGATGAATAAATCGGATCAAGAAAACCATAGGCATCACCAACCAGCACCCAGCCTGGCCCCGCGCACTGTGAAGAGCGGTAGGAAAAATCGCTCAAGACATTCACCTCAGAGGCAAGCGTTGCGTCTCTGAGCCGTTCACTGACAGCCGGGCACATGCCGATCTCTTCCATGAGTGTCTTTTCCGGATTCCTCTCCCTGCCCTCGAACAGTATCGAAGGCGAAGAGACCACACCGACGCTCACTACTTCCGGTAACGGGATGTACCAGAACCAAGCCTGGTTCTCTCGTGAATAAATGATCAGCGTCGCGCCTTCATCAATCCCGGGGCCTCTATGTGCATTCTTGAAGTGGGCAAATATCGCCGCTTTTTTCAGGAACGGATCCGGTTGCCGCAAATTCAGCCGTCTGGCCAGAAGCGCATTTCTGCCGGTGGAATCCACGATGACATCCGCTCGAAGGGATTCGGTCTGGCCGCTGGCTTGGATGACCACGCCGACAGCCCTCTCACCCTCAAACATGACTTCCTTCACCAATGCTCCTTGTCTGACTTCTGCGCCTTTCCTTGCAGCGTTTTCCAGGAGCATCGTGTCGAATTCCGCACGGGGCACCTGCCAGGTGATCGAGCTCTCGTGCGGGTTCGTCTTATAGAAGTAGAAAGGCTGCGATTCCCTGCCGGAGGAAGAAACAAACTGCACGCTGTATTTGCGCGGGTAATTGCTTTTCCGCATCCTATCGAGCAGGCCGAGTCGCTGGAAAGGCCAGTAGGTCTCTGTGACAAGTGACTCACCAATGCAAAATCGAGGAAAGATCTCCTTCTCCAGAATCAGGACATTCCTGCCATGCTCCGCCAGAATAGCGGCGGCAGAAGACCCGCCGGGACCACCTCCCATGACGATGACATCGAAATCTCTGTTGTCTTTATGCATGGTTGACAGAGAGTTGAATGAAGCCGCTTGATTCCTGCCAGAGTTAACCTTGAATTCGAGAATTCGCCGCCCGGAACGCGACCTGGAACTGACCCAATGCACATCATTTGCTTGAGCCGCAAACCCAATGGCTACGCCTGCCGTAAATTGAGCGAAGCCGCGGATCAAAGGGGCTGTTCGTTTCAGAATCTGAGCCCGGCGGAACTTGATGTCAGAATCGGGGACGGGCTCTTCCAGAAGACAGCAGGCGCTTCAGAGCCCTTCGAGATGCCCGAAGCATGTGGATGCAGGTTGCTGCCCAGATTGGGCGCGCTGCCGGTTGAGCATGCATTGGCTATTGTACGGCAGTTCGAGGCTGCCAGTATCCGATCCGTCAACCGGGCCGACGCCATTCAGCGTACGCGCAGCAAGGTGCATGCGTATCAGGTACTGAGTGACTGTTCCCTGCCGATCCCTGAGACATTCGTTCTGGCCAATCAGCGGGAGTTGGCCTCCGTAACGGACACGCTGCCGGGGGATAAGTTCATCGTCAAACTGCCCGTCGGTGTGCAGGGCATTGGGGTGATGCTGGCTGAGAGTCGTGCATCGCTTGCGTCGATCCTCGATACTTTCTGGGGGTTGGGCGAGCTTGTTCTCGTGCAGGAGTACATTGAAAGTGCGCACACAGATAAACGGGCCTTCGTGGTCGGCAATGAAGTAATCACCTGCATGCAGCGCAGCGCACGCGAAGGCGATTTCAGGTCGAATACGCATCTGGACGGAGACTGCACGGCGGCCGAGCTTTCGGATGAGGAGGAGCTGCTCGTGGTCCGGGCTTCTCAAGCGCTCAATCTCGATATTTCCGGTGTGGATATTGCCGAAACCGACGCTGGCCCGGTCGTGCTGGAGGTGAATCAATCCCCTGGATTTGAGGCGCTGGAAAGGGTGACCGGTGTCGACTGCGCGGGAGCAATCATGGATTACGTCGCAAGTTTCTGAGCTCATGGGTTCACTGCCAAAGCGGCAATGAAGCATATCTTTGCTGATTCGGATTGCGCTGGCCTCAAACATAAACGCCAACGTGACAAGGTTTTGCGTGCGCTGCCGATTCGATAGGCTCGTGGCATAGGCATTGCTAAAGCGGACAAAGTTAATCTCAGAACTGCGGAAATGGCAGAACCACTGCCACAGCCTGCGGGCAGGCAGACAACAACATTTAATCTTCCAACCTCATGGAGAGCACCATGGCCGGTAAAGATATTTATTTCGGTGAAGAAGCTCGGAACGAGCTCCTCTCGGGCATCAATCAACTAGCCAAAGTGGTCGGCAAGACCCACGGCCCCAAAGGGCGCGCAGTGTTATTGGAAAAGAGCTTCGGCGGCCCAACAGTCAGCCTTGATGGCGCAACCATCGCAAAGGAGATCGAAGTGGAGGATCGCCGTGAAAATCTGGGCATCCATCTCATCCGTGAAGTTGCCAAGAAACAGGCCGATGCAGCCGG
>Ga0207984_1001783_pt1 | contig 10396 bp, 8 predicted proteins | sample ETNtaG_30_FD_185760 | JGI IMG/M metagenome (GOLD analysis project Ga0207984, IMG submission 185760) | Marine microbial and viral communities from oxygen minimum zone, Eastern Pacific Ocean - ETNP201306PF43B (SPAdes) (version 2) | ecosystem: Environmental > Aquatic > Marine > Oceanic ...
GCCGCGGAGCGCCAGGAACCTGTCCTTGGACGGCAGGACTGCCGCTTACACTTCTGATCTCACTCAACAGATCTTCATAGGTCTGAAACCGTTCATCAGCTTTTTTGGCGGCCATCTTCTGAATGAGCGCGTCAACCTCCGTTGGCAGATCTGTGCCGAGCTCGCCGCCGGCCGGCAGCTTATCCTGGGAGTGGGCGAGGATGATTGCATATGCCGTCTTGCCGGAAAAGGGACGCTTGCCCGTCAGCATGTGCAGCAAGGTAATACCGAGCGCGTAGATGTCTGCGCGATGGTCGACGGACGCGGCGTCCTTTGCCTGTTCCGGCGACATGTAGTAAGGCGTGCCAAGGGACGAACCCGTTTGCGTCATGCTCTGGTCTTCCTCATCCACACTCTTGGCCAGCCCGAGGTCGGCGATCTTGATGCGTCCCCTGGTACTGAGGATGATGTTTTCGGGCTTGATGTCGCGGTGGATGATCGACTCTCTTATCGCATCGCCCAGAGCCTCTGTAACGGACTCGATAATCTGCAGAGCATCATCCAGAGGAATCTTCCCTTCCCGCTTCATCCGTTCGAGGACTGTCTCACCTTCGACAAACTCCATGGAAAAGAAATGGCATAGACCATCCTGGTCGATATCGAAAACCTGAACGATGTTCGGATGATTCAGTACCGCCGCGGATTTGGCCTCACGCTGGAATCGGCCGAGGAAAAGCTCGTCCTCCGTAAATCTGTGGGACAGCACTTTCACCGCGACCTTGCGCGCCAGCCTGGTCTGGATGGCCTCATACACCGCTCCCATACCACCTTCGCCAATTTTCTTTTGCAGTTCATATCCACCCAGCGTGCCCATACTGATCGCCGCGTCTTTGGGCACACTGTTTTCTGTCTGACAGGAGGGACATTTGACGCTGCGTCCGGATGCATCGTCCGGGCATATCAGTTCGGCTTTGCAGCCTTCATCTGAGCACTGTATGGATATGGGCATAGGAAAGAAATGGTGGTGTCAGAGCACGGTTCGGAAGACGAGGAGCAACAGTATCCCAAGTCTTCGCGAAGTGCCCAACCGGTCACCGAATCTTTCCGCACTGTCGCCGGCCGCCATTGATCTGAAGAGAACTTGACATCTACGTCAGGAGTCGTGGGCGAAGGCCTCCTTGAGTGCTCAGTCGGTGATTGGCGTGATCTTGCCGTCGGGCAACACCCAGAAAAACTGCCCGCCCCGTTTGAAGGGCAGCTTCACTTCTCGCTCAAAGACCGTGATCTCTTTCACGATTTCCGGTTTGAAGCTGACCGTTCGAATAAGTGCTTTCTCCTCTGTCGCCACGCCGCTCCAGGTCGCAGTGGTCTCGTCAAGTTTTGAGTAATCTCCAGTGATTTCGAGATTAAGCACTTTTCCGCGGCGGATGAAATCGTTGAAGGCCAGCATTTCGTTGAAAGCAATCTGAACATCCACAACGTCGTAGATCCACTCTCCAGCTTTGGCGATCTCCGGGTACTTGAAGTCATCGGGAAAGGTACCTCGGAAATAGCCGCCGGTGAACATGGCGAACGTCTCCGTTCCGCGCAGCATCATGTGGCAAACCATCTCCCGCCAGGACTCCCGCGAGGGGAGTCTTACGCCTTTTTGAATACGGGGCTGGTATCGACCCTGATGGAACAGGCTCAGCCAGGGAATGAGAAGCTCATCTTCTCGGAGAACCTTCTTCGCACGGGAAAACGAAGACAGGCAATAGTAGAAAGCATTCCAATCGATTCTTTCCTGAGACCTGCCTGCCCCGCCCCAACCGGCTGGAACGTAGCAGCGCGGCTGTGCCACGTTCATCCCGCTTCCCGGCCATCCGTAGGCGGAGTAGTGGCCCTCGCGCCGCGGCTCTTCGCGGTCCACTGGCCAGGCGTAGAAGTTGCCTATTGGCAGGTCCGGGAAAACCCGGCGAGCAGGATCGCAGAGCCCAACGCGGACAGTGTGGGCACGCGCTTCGTCCACGACCTTGCGGTACTCGTCAGGGCTTGCCAGCCGCTCAGCCCCGAATCGCTTCACACAGCGCGGACACTTTGCTGCTTCCGCGAGAGCTTCCTGCACTCGTTCCTCCTGGTCCCCTCTGTTTCGTAGATATGCCGCGGATTCGTAATCGATGAGGATCATTCGGATGTCCACCCCGGCGTCCCTGTAAATTCGGCACACAGTTTCGACCTTCTTCGCCTCCGCCGGGAGCTTCGGTGTCTCCATCATGTAGGCGGGACAGGGGAAGTCATGATCCCTTTTGGCCGGAGCCGAGTGGGGACATGCCAGGTCAGGCTTTTCGCGATTGATGAACATCCGCTGCACCCAGCCCTGGGGCAGGATGACGATGGGAAATTTTCGGCGGGTGAGGTATTTGAAGATCGGCAGATAATCTTTCGCTGTTTCAGGAGTGTTGGCCGCGATGCACAACGGCATGAGCCCTCGCTCGATATAGGCGTCCCACACCTCCTTGACGCTACCGTCGGTCAGCCCCGTCGGCACACCCTTGCTGTGCCAGGCGAGCAGCGGAAGTCGATCCTTTAGCGGATTCGATAACGGAGGGATGAGATCTTTTATCCTTTGCAGATTCTCGGCCGGATCGCCTGCCGGGTCTTCTGCCCATGAGGTAGCGACAATCAGAAACAAGGCAGCGGATTTAAGCATGGGTCAATATCCCATTTCATCCCGTACGAACTCACGGCTGATACGCAGGCTTTCCCGGAGGGGACGGGTCAGCTCGAAGCCTGGCTCGTGGGCGAGCTCGATGACGGCCTCGCCGCTGAAGTTTGCCTCTTCCAGAGCGCGGGCGATGGCCCCGTGATCCATGTCACCTTCGCCCATCGCTTCAGTCCACTTTCCATCGGATTTCTGGTCCCGTAGATGAATGAAAACGATTCGGTCGGAGTGTCTCTGGATAAAACCGACAGGATCAACGCCTCCGCGCACGAGCCAGTTGAGGTCGGGACCAAGCTTTACCTCAGGAATACGAGCAAGCGTGCCGTTCAGGTCGTGCTCGTTGTTCTCGACTTCGTACGTGTGGTTGTGGAGATTGAGGACGATGCCGTTTTCATTGCAGAGGGCGATGAGCTTTTCAAGGAGCTTGGCCTGGGCATCCAGTTGATCCGGTGTCTTGGGCGCCGACGCGCCGCCGACCGATGTACCGAGCTTTCGGCCGCCGACTTCCGCGAGCCGGGAGATGACGGACCGGGCATCTTCCAGGATGGCGTCGTGCTCTTCCCACTTCCACATACTCCCGCCGAAGGACGTACCGATGACGGGCAGTGAATACCTGCTCGACAGATCGCGAATCGTCTCGACCGATCCAGCATGGCGGAAGGCCGTGTGCATCAGCTCGACGCATTCCATTCCCGCCGCGCTCATGTCCGCGAAGATCTGTTCGAGGATTGGGTATATGTCGTATCCTTCCTGACGAGCCGCATAGACCCAGGGATGTGCGCCGACAAGAGTGTTTTCACCCATCGTTGATGTCTCCTTCAGGATTTCGTCTGTGGCTTGCGTGTGAAGCCGTGATTGCCGAGTTTCTGACCCACGGACCAGTATTCCCCAAGGACATAGCACAATGTGTCCAACTTATCGATTCTGATGCGGAGGTCTTCGTCGAGGGCTTCCTCATCGACATGCTGTGTGATCACTTCTCCTTTGAACATATCGTGGTCACCGATCTCCTCATTTCCCAGCAGTCGGCATTCCAGGTTGATTGGGCATTCATCGATGAGAGGCGGCGCCACTCGCGTGGCAGGGATGGGAGTGAGCCCGACGACCTCAAACTTGTCCACGTCCCGGCCGGACATGGTGCCGCACTGGTCCACCTTCTCGACCATGGATGCGGTAGGGATGTTGACGACGAACTCACCGGTCTGGCAGATCAATGTGTGGGAGTACCTGGGCTTGGCAATGGAAATGCCAACGATCACCGGGTCGAAAATACTCAGGTTGTAGACTTCGCCAAGTGTGATGATGTTCGCCTTACCGTCAGGATCGATGGAAGTGATCAGGGCCGCCGGGCTCGGGTAGACGGGTCTGGATGGTTTAATTCTCTTTTTTGCCATTGGTTCTCAGGGCGTGAAGGTAAATCTGAATTTCGCAAGCTCCATACGGCAGCCGTTGGCCGCCACCGAGGGATTCTTATCACAGATGGCAAGGCATCCAAAGGATTAAAACCGTCTTAATCCGTGGGATGGCTTTGCTATCCGTGGTTAGAATCTGATTAAGGGCAAACGCACATGACGCACAAGTTCGGCAGTAAATCTTTTGTCTTGCTCCACCGACGGGATTCGGCAAATAGCGGGACAGTGACTATATCATCTCAAGGCGCCTGCCAGGGCTTTGGCTGTTGCGTGAATGACCGCTTCGGAGGTCAGGGTCGCTCCGCTCGTCGCGTCGATTCCTTTCAGGCCCTGCTTCAGCAGAATCTTTCGGGGCGTGTCTTTCAACGCCGTGAAATATTGTCTCTCGCGGTGGCGGGTCACTCGAATGGACGTGATCTTCCCTTCTCTCACGGTGACGGCCACGGCGAGTTGGCCAGTATATGCCAGGCTGGAACCTGCGTATGTGCCGTCAGGGATCCGTTTCAGGTCGAGCGTTTCGAACAGAGCCATGTGCTGTAATGCAGCTTTCGCTCGTCCACTGTTTCGTTCGCGAATCCCCTTCTTTTTGCCGGCAGAGAGCGACATCACTTTCTGGTAATAGCCCTTTGCCTGTTCGAATCTGTCGTGCCAACGGCAGGCGTCGCCAGCGCCCATGAGGGGGCCGCTCGGCTCACCATCCGCGGCGGATACCCCGGACAGCCTCAGCCCTTCCTGCAGCTCATCCATCTCAGACCACAGCTTGATCGCCGAGCCGTATCGGGTGTAGTCCACCTGGATTTTCCGGAGCTGTTCCATCGCCATCTTTTTGCTGCCAAGCTGCCAGTAGCAGTTGGCCATCCCGACGAGGTGGTTGATGTTGGAAGTACCTGATTCCCGCCACCAGAAAGCGGCGCGCGCCCAATCCCGCAGCAGGTCGTAATAGCAGAGGCCGAGCGCTTCCATTGCCTGCCACCGCACGGGATTTTCTTCGTTGACCGAAAGAACGTGGTGCATGAACTTCGTTCCCATCTTCCAACGCGATGGATTCTCGTTGATGATGCTGAACATATAGTGCCGGATATGTTTGCGGGGATTCCAACCGGGCGGAGGCTTGGGCCAACTCAAGTCCAGTGTTTTGGGATACTGCAGCGGCACCGCTTCCCACCAGTCCGGCCTCTCTTTCCCGGCCTTGGCGATGAGCTTTTCAACTTCCTCTCTCGTCCGCTTGGCTGCCGGGCTCGAATTGGTGCCGACCTCGCCGTAGGACTGGCACGCCATCACAATGAATGGCACATGCACCGTGAGCGAGAAAGCAGAAAAGAGAAAGGTCCGTCCTCGCTCGAGAACTGTCACAGGATTCCTGCTCTGTTCAAACATCTTCGAAGGGAGAGCCGATTCGTCAGAATGAGTCTTCCGGGAATGGAATCTTGCCTTTCGGTGTACGGGCTGGCAAACAGAGAGAGAGCGAGATTCGAGATTCCGAGCTGGGGATTAAGACGATGGGGGAAAAGGACCGAGAGTCTTGAATCCTGAATCCGCTGAATCCTGAATGACCGTGAATACGCCGCTACAGAGTGACCCACTCAGTCGTAAATGCCACTTCTGTGATCACCAAGAAGGCGAAGCTGCCTTTCGGTCGCCTTTTCGAGTATGGCCCCATCAAACTGAAACCGATTCAGGTAGGGAGGGAATTTCTGTGTGATCATGCGGTGGGCGTAATGCACCTGCAGGAGGAAGCGGATCTGATCGCTCGTATTCGCAGTACCTCTATGCCATACCTCGCTGCGGAAAAGAACCGCGTCCCCTGCGCTGCAAAGAATGCTCTCCGGCTCGTTTCCCTGCCATTCCGTATCATCCCCCGGCGCGCGGCCCGATTTGTGACTGCCCGGAACGAACTGAGTCGGGCCCAGCTCTTCGGTCAGGTTATCCAGGTAAAAATGCAGGGTCGTGATGAAAACCGGCACCTTCACACGCGGATCGGCAACAACATCTGCGGGCAATGGGACAGGCAGCCAATCGACATGCAGGCTCTGCTGCGGACGGCCCGGGCCGGTCATCCAGGCGGTCATGCCGATCAGGTGGCAGTCTTCGCCATGAATGGCTTCGACGACATCGATGATGCCAGGACGGTCAATGTACTGGAGAAAGACCTCGTCCCTGTTGAACGCGTTGTTGACGTGCCTGTTCAGAAAACCTCGCGACTCCGGGGTGTCGTACCTGTCGAAGCTCTCGGGGATGGCCTCCTGACGGTCCATGGTTGCATAGAGCTCTTTGACTTCGTCCGGATTGAGTGCTTCGGGGAAGTAGACATACCCGTCATTCTTCAGAGCATTAACTTGTTCTTCAGTCGTGTGGTAAGCAGTCAGCTTTAGAGCAGGCATGGGGATGGACGGTTGGCGTGGTGTGAGGGAGACCGGGCTGCGATGATGGTTGGGGAATCAAAGATGACAAAACCACCAGCCTATTCAATTGTTTTGCAGGGACACTCGATATACGTTTCACGAGCTATCTTGCCCTGCCTCCGCCAGACAATCCTCTTTCTGAATTGGCGATGAAATCCAGAATATTCTGGATCTCAGGTGCGTCCCTCAACTCCTCAAGTTTGGCCACTGCGTTGCGCACGTTCAGCCTGGACTGGTAGAGAATCCGATATGCCTTTTTGATGGTCAGACGCTGTTCTTCACTCAAGCCGGCCCGCTGCAGTCCGATGAAATTCACACCTCTGATCTTCGAGTTCCCCTCGAGAATCATGTAGGGGGGGACATCTTTCGAGACTCGCGATGCTCCGCCGATCATGGTCATGTCTCCAACCTTGACGAATTGATGAATGACCACGTTCCCCGAGATGAAGTTTCTGTCTCCCAGGGTGACGTATCCGGCCAGCAAAGCGCCGTTGGCGATGTTGTTGATGTTGCCAATTCTGCAATTGTGGGCGATGTGGCAGCAGGAAAGCAGAAAGTTTCCGTCGCCGATGATCGTGCGTTCCCCAGGCTTGCTGGCACGGTGGATTGTCACGTATTCACGGACGAGGTTTCTGTCGCCGATGGTGAGCCCTCCGCCTTCGCCTTCCAGGTCGCGATCCTGTGGAGTGTGGCCCAGGACGGCGCCCATGTGTATTTCACAACCATTTCCGATTTGCGTATCTCCGGAGAGGTGCGCGTGGGAAAGGATCCTCGTGCCCGCGCCGATTCTTACGGGGCCTTCAACAATGACGTAAGGACCGATGTCTACGTCTTCTGCGATTTCGGCCGCCGGGTCAATGATTGCGGTGGGATGAACAGACATCAGCCAAGGAGGGATTCGATCTTTTTCTGCACCGTTTGAAATGCTTCAGGGCTTTTCTCCACAAAGTCGGTAGCGCCTTCCATGTGGAACATATCGCTGAGCTTGCCTTTCGCGGTGAGGATGAGAAACGGCATGTCTTTGAGTTCCTCCCGAGCGCGCACTTTGCGCAGCAGGGAATAGCCATCCATTTCGGGCATCTCGACGTCGCAGACACAAACGTCCGGTCTGAATTCCTCAAGAATCTTCAGAGCCTCTGCTCCGTTTTCAGCTTCGCGAATTTCGTGTCCGTTTTCCTCCAGGATTTTGGTGACCATGCTTCGGATGGTCGGGCTGTCATCTATGACAAGTATGTCTGGCATGTTGTTGTTTCCAATGGTGAATTTACCGAATTGCGATTGGGTCAAGCATCCCCGATGAGACGATGGATCGTATCGAGGAGTCCCGTTTGATCAAAAGCAGTTTTGACTACGTATCCTTCGACGCCGAGCTCGAGCCCCCTGCGCCGCTCTTCAGCACTGTCGTTGCCGCTGACGATGACCACTGGAAGGTGCATGAGATCACGATTCTCTTTGATGCGCGCGATCATTTGAAATCCGTCCATTTTCGGCATGGAGATATCGGTCACCACCAAGTCGTAATCTTTTGAGATAAGTAACTGCAGGGCTTCGAGGCCATCAGTAGCAACATCCACTTCGTAGCCTTGCGCGGCGATGATGTTTCTCTCGAGCTCTCGGGTAGCAAGGGAATCTTCAACGACGAGAACCCGGCGCGCTGCAGATTCGATATGAGAAGGAGCGGCCACCCGCGTGCCGGCCACGCGGGCGGTTTGCTTTGAAGATGTGAAAAGTTCGGGAACGTGCAAGACAACGACCACGTCCCCGCTGCCAAGTACCGCAGCGCCGGCAAGATTGGGGACGTCCTGCAGATGGACGCCAAGCTCCTTGATAACGATTTCCTGCTCACCGACCACTTTGTCCACCACGAAACCGATGTATTCACCCGCGTATTGGAGAACGATGATAGAGAGCTTTCCATCCTTGGAATCACGGCCCGGCAGGAAAAGGACGTCGTTGAGATTCACAAGAGGTACCGTTCGATCCAGAATCTGGATGGCCTCCCGGCGTTCGATGGATTTGATATCTGAGCGACGGATCTTTGCGGTCTTGAGAACAGATGAGGTCGGTATGGCGAAAGTGTTAGAGCCGCACTCGACGAACAGAACACGCGTGACCGCCAGGGTCAGGGGCAGCATCAGGACAAAGCGAGTCCCGTTCCCCTGATCGGTTTCAATATGTACTTCACCTTTGAGCCCTTCGATATTCGTTTTTACCACGTCCATTCCGACGCCCCGTCCGGAGAATTCAGTGACATCGCCCTTGGTGCTGAAATTAGGCCTGAAGATCAGATGCAGACAATCGCGCTCTGACAGCCCGTCCGCTTCCTCACTCGTGACCACACCTTTCCGAATCGCGGAGGTACGAATGCTCTCCGGGTTCATGCCGCGGCCGTCATCCTGAATCTCAATGATGATGTGATCGCCCTCGCCCCGTGCTGTCAGCTTCAGGGTACCTTCTTCCGGTTTGCCAAATCTCAGCCGTTCTGCCGGTGACTCGATCCCGTGATCGATGGCATTGCGGACCAGGTGCACGAGGGGATCTTTGATACCCTCGATCATTTTCTTGTCGATCTCGGTTTCCTGGCCTTCAATCTCGGCCTTTACCTTCTTGCCCATCTCCCTGGCGATATCGCGAATCGTACGGCGGAACGATTCAAAAACGCTGGCCACCGGCACCATTCGCAATGCCATCACGTGGTGCTGCAGGTCACCGGTCATGAGGGACAGATGTACCGTATCGTCTGACACATGCCGCGAATAGCTCGACATCACAGCATCAAGGTCATTCCTTCCTTCTGTATACCGCTGCACAGAATCCAGGAGCGAGTCCGGAAGCTCAGCACCGGAATCCCGCAGGGACATGAAAGCGTCTCGAACGAACTGCCAGCGTTGATGTTGGTCTTTGTGGACCATCGATAGCCGCTTCAACATCGAGAGACCATCTTCAAAGCGAATCTGATTGACCACCATTTCCCCGGCCATGTTGACCAGGTCATCCACTTTGCCGGTATCCACGCGGATGGTCTCCTGAATGATCGTGGCCAGCGGTGTGGTCGTTGATTTCGGCATGAGTTGCCCGAGCTGGATATCGCTTCCCTCTAACAGAGTCATGGGGCCAGCCGGCTCGGCGGCCGGCTGGTCGGTGGATGAGTCCGGGATGGTTTCGGCCTTGCCGAACGCGCTGGCGAGGGGACCGCGGTCGGAGATGGTGCCCGGCGGCTTCGTGCCCGGGTCGGTATCGACCTCCTTCCTCGTTTTTACTACGGTCTGGGTGTCAATATCCGTCTGCGGCTCATGATCTGTATCTTCGAAAGGCGGTGGGGCGCCCCCCTCGAGCAGGGCGTTTATTGCGTCCAGAGAGGAGAAAATGAGGTCGCCGACTTCCGGTGTCATTTGTTCATCACCATCCCTGATACTCATCAGCCTGTCTTCAAGCTTGTGGGCTACAGAGCTGATGTCATCGAAGCCCATCATCTTTGCAGAGCCCTTCAACGTGTGTGCGGCCCTGGCCAGTTCGCTGATGACATCGGCATTGTCCGGGCTCTCTTCAAGATCCAGGGCCCCCTGATTCAGGACCTCCAGCAGCTCCTGCGCCTCCATTTTGAAGATGCCAAGAAATTCGTTGACCTCCGGCTCCTGCTCGCCGACAGGCTCAGGTAATTCGGAAGGTGTCTCAGGCAAGGTGATTGGGGAAATCTCTGCCTCGGGCGAGACAGGCGTCTCGGGTTTGGTTGCCATGTCTCCCTGGTCGGGGTTTGTGAAACGCCCAATCTGTTTTAAGAGCTCAGCAACATTGGGTGTGTTGTCTTCCTCCTGACCCGCGAGTTGATTCAGAAGAACCTGAATGGCATCAAGTCCCGAGAAGAGGACATCGCCGAGTTCCGCGCTCATCTCCAGTTCGTC
>Ga0207984_1001790_pt1 | contig 10371 bp, 11 predicted proteins | sample ETNtaG_30_FD_185760 | JGI IMG/M metagenome (GOLD analysis project Ga0207984, IMG submission 185760) | Marine microbial and viral communities from oxygen minimum zone, Eastern Pacific Ocean - ETNP201306PF43B (SPAdes) (version 2) | ecosystem: Environmental > Aquatic > Marine > Oceanic ...
AGATTTCTTAATAAATCTACAGATGAATTAAAAATAGAATTCGGTAAACCGGATTTTATTGAGGTGGCTAATAGTAAAAATAAAATTTTTGTTTATTACGACTCTAAATTTAAAATTAAATGTGAAAGACGGTTTGAGATCCAAAACTCAAAGGTCGTTGGTTATTCCTCTAAGAATTGCTGGTAAATTTATTTTTCTACGTAACCCTTATTCGTTTTTTCTCTAATTTTTTCTTCGACATAGGCTTTAGCCTGTTCCTCGCTTTTAAACGGTTTTTTCTTAATTTTCCCATCCTTTGTTTTATAAGAAATTTTAATTTCCTTTGTAGCAGGGTTTTTAATACCGATTCTTCCATAAGTTATTTTAACCTGCTTTCCTTTCAAGTTTACTTCCCAAAATTTACTAGAATTGGAAGCAGTATCTTTGTATTCGTAGCGTTTTTTCATACAGAGATACTAATACAAAAGCTTCTTTTTTGGTAATGCTAAATTTTATAAGTAAAATTAGAACTTTTAAGATTTGTGCTTATTGAAAAGTTTTAAAATCCAAGCATACTCAGGAATTAAATCTCTTTGAAGAGAATCCCATCTAGAAGAAGCTCCACCATGGCTAGCATCTATATCACAACGTAAAATGATAGGATTGGAATCTAATTTCATTTCCCTAATTTTATTGATTAGCTTGACGCTCTCATACCAACCGACCCTCGGATCTGCAATGGAATTAGAAAAGTATAGCATAGGATATTTTTGTTTTTTTACCCCATAGTACGAATCATATTTTATAATATAGTCAAAAACTTCTTTCGATTTTAAGGGCGACCCCCACTGTTCCTCTTCAATTTTAGTCAAAGGTAAATTAGCATTGAGCATGGTCAAAATTACTGTAAAAAAACCTACACTGGTACAAACACCTTTAAAGTATTCTGGATGATTGTTCATTAGATAACCATTGCTCATTCCTCCGGCTGAGCCAGAAGTAGTTACAATATTTCCTTTAGAAGTGTATTTTTCTTCAATTAATTTATCAAAGACGCTTTTTAAATCAAAAAATGTTTTCATTTTTTGGAGTTTCTTTGCTTTTAAATAATAATTGTTTCCACCAGCCGAAGAACCTCTGACGTTGCAACTTACGCTTATGAAGCCACGATCGACCAAAGATAATCTTAAAACACTAAACGAACTTATATCAGCCGTTGAGCCATAATGAGAATAATGTGAGACAAGACAAGGATTGCTACCGTCTTTTTTTATCATTCCTTTTTTCCAGAGCAAGGTAATTGGGATATCCACCTCTCCATCTGCACTCTTGGCCAAAATCTTTCTTTGTTCATACAGCCTACTGTTATGTCCACTAGGAATGATTTGTCGTTTCTTAAGAGTTAATTTTCGAGTTTTACAGTTATAATCGTATACCCTTGATTCAGTTTTTAAAGAAGAAAAGCCAATTCTAATAATATCTTTTGAATCATAATCAATTGTTGCCGGTGCAGCACCAACGGAATAACATTCCTCACCTTTAAAATGAACTTTGTGTTCCTTATAAGTTTTTAGGTTAGTGACAATAATTTCTTCATTAAAGTTTTCACGAACCATTCGAACAAGCCAACCCTTAATAACAAACAAACCCAAAATTAAAGTACCTGGCTTATGCTTTAAAAAAGTTTTCCAATTTTCTACACCAGGAGCATTAACACTAGTTTCCATAATTTGGTAATCAATAGCATTATCTTTATTTGTTAAGATGAAGAATCGATCGTCTTCTGGATGGTAACTTACAGAATACTCAAAATCTAATTCTCGTTTTTTGATTAACTTTGGCTTCGGAACGTCTTCATCACATTCAAAGAACAAAATTTCATCGGTATCATGCTGAGATGTATTAATATATAAAAAACGATCATCTTGAGACAAGCCGCAAGATACAAAAAAGCTAGGATCGGCCTCTTGATATACGGTCAAGTCACTTTTTGGATCATCTCCTAATTGATGACGCATGATTTTGTAAGGACGTCTCTTGTCTGAAAGAACACAATAGAAAAGGTAGTCTTTTTTTGCAAAAACAACGTTTCCAGAAGTATTGATAGGTTTTTTTGTTAAAACTTTTTTGGTTTTGATATCTCTTACGTTTGTAACATATTCCTCATTTCCTTTTGTATCTATGCTTACAATTTGCTTTTTTTGATCTAGACTTAGTCCAGTGCCATAAGAAAAATACTTGTGATTCTTAGACTCTTTATCTCCATCAAAAATTATTTCCTCTTTGCCTTTTAAGCTTTTAAATTTTCTACAAGATAGAGCGTAGTGTCCTTTTTTTTTCCCGGATTTCTTTCTATAATAAGAATAATAGAAATAATTTTCATATTTCACAGGTACTGACAGTTGATCTTCTTTGATTCTTCCACGAATTTCTTTAAACAATGCTTTTTGAATTTTTTTTGTGTCCTTTAGAAAATGATCGGCATATTTATTTTCTTTATCAATGTAATTTTTAATGGGACGAGGCAATAATTTAGGATTTTTTACGATTCCTTGCCAATTTTCTTCAAGATAATAGTAATCATCCTCTATTTCACGGTTCCAAAACTTGTGTTTCTTTGGCCTCTTCTCTAATTTCGGGGGTTGCATTAGTATAGGTTATTAAATGAAATTATTATTATTTGCAATATTGCTTATCGTTGTTATTTGGTCACTTAGAGCTTTTCTTCGAGCCAAGCCAGAAAGGCTAGCTAACAAAGTACGAGCATTAATAATTTTTCTTCCTATTATAATTGGTGGAATTTTAATTTTGCTTGGAAAATTTTTATTTAGTTTACCTTTTTTTGCAGTAATTATTCCATTAATCAAAGGGAAAGCAGGGTTAAGTCTTTGGCAGTTCGTAAGAATTTGGAGCTTGCTTAGAATTTTAAAACAACAGGGCCGTTTTCAATTTGGACAAAGAGGAGGAATTTCATCTCAGAGCAGTATGACTGTTTCAGAGGCTTACGAGATTCTTAATTTAGATCCACAGAAAAAATACAGTAAAGATTTTATTCAAAAGAGGGTCCACAGCATCCTTAAGAGAGTGCACCCAGACATCTCACCAGATTGCGCCAAACTCGCTTCCATTGTCAACACCGCAAGAGACACCATCCTTAAAAATTTATAATCATTTAAGCAATTCTAGTGCCTTAGAATACACATCCTCTAACCGTATTAAATGGGTCGAAAGACTATCGTGTTTTGTTTTTCCTTCTAATCCTGGAGCTTCCACAATACTTATATTCTTGGTCCACGAGGAATAGACTCGGGGTGTATCTCCGAACAGGCCTATAACTTTTTTGTTTAGAGCTGCCGCTATATGCATAAAGGCACTATCGTTGCAGATTGCAATATCGGCATTAGCAATAATGGGCATGATCTCACTTATGTTAAGGTCTTTTAAAGATAAACACGATTCTTTTAAGGGTGAGTTTAAAAAATCATCTATAAAACTGTCTTTCGGACCACCTGCAAGAAAAAACCTACATGGATATTGTTTTTGTAATTTTTCACAAAGACCTAAGAAGTTTTTCGACGGCCAAATCTTGGTGTCGCCACTTCCTCCTCCACCAATTACAATATTGGTGGAGTTGCTATCAATATTATATTTATTCTTTGCCTTTTCGATCAAATTTGTAGGAATTTTAATTCGGCTTTCTGTTGAAATTATTTTGTTCAAACATTTTTCCGTAAAAAGTTTTGCGCTTAGAATTACATCATCTTTTTTTTGAAGTAACGGATATTGATAAATTTTTTGAATACCTGCTAACGAAAAAATTAATCGATAACGTAAAGACGATGAAAATAAAAAAGCAGCTTCATAATTTCCCGAGTTTTTAATCTCTTTTGATAGCGTGAAAGCCCCCTTAAATCCTGCATGCTTTCCTCCGTTTTTTCCTCGATCAAGAAAAATAATTTTTTTTACACTTTCGTCATACTTGAAAAGTTGATCCGCACGAGAAGATTTTTTAACCAACAATGTAACAGGACCATATTTATTTGCGAATTCGGTTAAATAATTGGTATAAATGATTGTGTCGCCTACACCACTTTGCTCGAAAAATATTACTACCATTTTTTTTGGAACTATATTACTTTTAAACTAAATTGGAGTAAAATAATGGCTAAAGAATTATCAGGCGTTTTTTCAGCTTCCGCCAGTGTCATTTCGGAGCAAAATGAGCTTGATATTAAATCAACAATTAAGCACGCGATACGAAACGATGAATTGGGAGCCCAACCTGCATTTCTGGGAAGTACTTCGCAAAGTCAATTAATTTCAATTGAAGAAAAGATAAAATTAATAACAGAGATTTCAAAACATAAATTTAAAAAAGAAGTATTAATTGGTACGGGGTGTAACTCACTTAGGGACACTATAAAAATCATTAAACATTCGTTGGATTGTAATTTAAATAAGTTTTTAATTGGAAATCCTGCTTACTATATGTCTGGAACAAGTAATAAAAACGATGAAGCCGGGATATTTGATTTTTTTTCAAAAATTGCCAAAGAGACTAAGGAAGCCAGAATAGTCCTTTATAGCTTTGACAAACTTATGCATTTTAAATTTTCAGCTTCCTTAATTACCAAATTAAAGTCTGAACACCCTTCTTCTTTCATAGCTTTAAAAGATTCCAGCGGAAACAATTGGAACAAATTAAAGTTGCCAGAATTTTCTATGTTTGTAGGAAATGAATCCAAGCTTGTCACCGGACTCAAACAAAAATTTGTTGATGGAGTCATCTCGGCTACAGCGAATGTCCAACCTTTTGAAATTGCCCAAGTGTATAATGATTTTAAAAACAACAAACTAGACGAAAACCTTAATGATAAAATGATTAAGGTTAGGCAGGCCTTTGAAGGTGACGGGAATAATCTTACAAGCGCTATTCATACTTTTTTATCAGAAAGAAATAAAAATTTTTTAAGATTATTGCCGCCTCTATCACTTCTAGGAGAGCAACAAAAAAAAGAACTTTTTTCAAAATTAAAAGAACTTAATTTTATTCCTAAAACAAACATTGCTGCATAAATAAAATGTTACTTGCAAATTTCCTTAATAAAATATTCAAAATTGGGGGGTTTGTCTTGGAAGACGCTAACGGTCGAAAGCATACAATTGGCAAAGTTGATTCAACAGAAAAGCCTCTAACAGTAAAACTTTTAAAGAAAAAATTGCACATTCAACTCCTAATTTGGCCCCAGTGGTATTTTCCACTGGCTTACGAAGAGGGCATTATTCAAATATATAATGGTTCGATCACCGAAGTGGTTGATACCTTCTATCGCAACACAGGCAAGAAGGGAACTACAGGAGGAATTTCTAAATATATTGATAAGCTATTTTCTTTTTGGTTAAGGGTTGCCAAAATCACAGCAATCAAAACAGCCAAGCAACAGATCCAAAAGCACTACGATGTCGATAGGCATAGAGAAGGAAATGAACTTTACAAACTTTTTTTAGATAAAAACCTAATTTATTCATGTGGAGTCTGGCTTCCAGGAGACGATTTAGAGAGAGCGCAGGAGAGAAAAATAAAACTGATTTTAGATAAATTGCACATTCAACCAAATGATAAAATAGTAGACATAGGAAGTGGATGGGGATATGCGACACTCACAGCGGCTAAATTAACCAAAGCAGAATGTCTTGGAATAACTCTTTCGCAAAATCAACTTGATTATTCGAGAAAAAAAGCAAAAGAGTTAAACCTTCACAATCAAGTAAGGTTTGAACTTATGGATTGGAGAAAATTGGACATAAAGGCCGACGCGGCGTTCTCAGTGGGAGCTATTGAACATTTCCAGAGACGAAATTATTTTAAGTTTTTCCAGAAGCTTTATAGTATTCTCAAGGATAAAACGGGCAGAGCTCTTATTCACTCGATTTTTTCTTCTATTCCTTACAAAAGAAGAATAAGATCAAGGTATCTCCAGAAAAAAATCTTCCCCGGAGGCGAAATTTCGGATTTAGAGGGCTTCACTAAACCTATTGCGGAAGCGAATTTTGAACTTATTGATGCTCATATTATCAGGGGAGAAAACGGTTATGTAAAAACACTAAATGCCTGGCTTCAAAATTTGCGAAAGAACAAGCATGAAATCGTAAAGAAATTTGGAGCAAATCTTTATAGACGCTATGAGATATATTTAACAGGGTCGATGTCTAGTTTTCAGCCATATTCCGACCAAAACGTTGTGCAACTTTTAATCGCAAAGCAAAAAGATGCACTACCAGCAATTAATTTTAGTTATCATTGATTTTTTGATATGAATCATATCAATAAAATTTATGAAAAAAAGAAAAAGAAAAAAACCTAAAAAAATCAGAAGAAAAAAGCTTAAAAAAAGTAAAAAGACCAGGAAAAGCAGCAAAAAAAAGCGCTTTAAAAAAAGGCCTTTGAGAAGACGAACCCGCAAGTCTAAAAAGAAAAAAAGGAAGAAAGTTAAGCAACTAATAAGACGTAAAAAGGTTAAATCAAAAAAAACCAAAAGAAGAAAAAGTTTTTTTAAAAAAGCGAGAACAAGCGGCTTTAAAAAATCCATAAAAAAAAGATTTAAATTTAGCTTTAGTTTAGGAGAACTTCTTAAAAAAATCGTATCCCCAGTAGTTAATAGAGTTCGTGATTACCAAAAAAAAAAACAATTACTAATTAAAGAAGAAGAGAAAAGAAAACAAAAAGCACAAAAAGAAATTTCAGATCTTAGAAAAGAGCTACTTAAAAATGAAATCAAAGAAGAAAAGGCCGTTGCCAGAACCAGAATTATCGAACTGAAGAATTTCCTTAAAAAAGAGCAAAAACTTATCAGAGAAAAAGAAAAAATCACACAACAAAAATTTCTTGAAGAAGTACGTCTAGAAAAAACCTTAGAGAAATTTAGAAAACGAGAATTGTCTGAAATCCAAGCTATTTCAAAATATATACTCAATATAGAAAAAGAAGACTTTAAAGCGTTTCAGCAAAGAATTGATCAAGTAAAAGAAAAATACAAAGCGATTCGAAACGAGCGTCTAAGAAAACGTGTTGAGGAATTAGGCGTTACATTTTCCGACCAAGCTTCTGTTGAGGAGATAAGACAAAAGGAAAAAGAATATATTCAAAGAAAAGAGCTGATTGAAACTAGTCTAGAAAGTTTCACTCGGAGCGCCACGTCTCTCGTATACCAAATAAATAAAAAATATTTGCCAAGAAATGCAGACTTAATAAGAGTCATGAATCTTATTTACGAACAAGGTGAAATTATTATTAAAGAAGATCAGGAACAAAATGAAAATTTTTTAATATTAATTTATATTAAAGACCAAGACGTTAATAAAAATTTAATTATTGTGGAAGATAAAACAAATCCTGAAAAACACGAAACAAGAGAATATAACAAGAGTCAAATTTTTAAATTTGGCGAGGATCTTGTTAATTCAATGGTTCGATATTTAGAGGGAATAAGAGAAAGAAGTAAAAAAGCTAGTTAAATCAGGTCTTCTAATTTTTGAACTTCACCAATTTTAAATATAATAGCATCATCCTCGTGATAACCATGCTGATTAGCGGCGTTTTTGAAACGTTTTGGTGGATCCAATATTGGCTCTAGAGATAAAACAACGGTTCCAAAGTGCATACCTAAAACTTTTTTACTTTTTAAATCTCTGGCAATATTTAAAGCTTCCTCAGGGTTTGCGTGATAGATAGATTTATCTTTTTCTGGTGCCATAGGATAAAAATTATAAGCTCCTATGTTTATAAAGGTTAAATCAATAGGACCATATCTTTTTCCAAGATCTTTATAAATATTTCCATATCCAGTATCGCAGGCAAAAAATATTTTTTTATCTTTATATTCAATTAGAAAACTTCCCCACAAAGTTTTGTTTGCGTCCCACAAACTTCTCTTAGACCAATGTACCGCAGGCATAAGGGTGATTTTTAAATCATTTATTTTAATTTGATCGTACCAATCCATTTCAGAGACATTCGAGAATCCATTTTTGGTAAAATATTTTCCAAGTTTAAGAGGAACTAAAACTTTCGATTTTTTGTATGGAAAATTTTTTATAGTTCTAGTGCTTAAGTGATCATAGTGATTATGTGTTAATAAAAATAAGTTTACCTCCGGAATTTCGCTAAGATTTATTGGGGAATCAACATATCGTTTGGGACCAAAAGTTAAAGGGCCCATATTTTTTTCAAAAACAGGATCAGTTATAATTGTAGTATCGCCCAGTTTAATTAAAAATGTAGCGTGTCCAATCCAAGCCACAAAATCATCGTTCTTATATTTTTTTAGTTTTTCTAAAACTTCTTTTTTATTTACAATATGATCTGGTGGAACTTCAGTATTAATTTTTTTCTTTTCAGCATTAAATGCTTTAAAAGACCATTTAAAATTGGGATTTCTTTGAGGCGAGCCTTCCGGGTTTCTGAAAGTCCCGTTTGGCAAATGATGATAAGGTTTTTTATCCATTGCGCTTAAACTATTATTAAAAGAGATGAGAAGGATAAATAGGAATATCCCAGCATTATTTAGTGTCTTTTTTATCATAATCTTTAGCTTTGTCTTTAGACGTAGGCGTAAAGGTTACAATAAAAAAAGTCACTAAAAAACAGCTTACGATTAGGGTAAGCAGACCTATGGTAATGGGTATATTCATACGATTTTTTCTAAACTGTCCTTAAAAAATTAAGATTTTTTAACTACTTTTTTAGGACAATAATCGGCTGACACACGTCTTTTAAATTCTTCCTCGGAAATTCTATCCGATTTCAGCCACAGCCAGCTCCGTTCAAAACTTCCGTTTTGACTGACTTTCGTACACTTGGTTCCCAGAGCGATTCTGCTGCTACAGTTAATAAGTAACAGCGAACATACTATCAAGATTAAAATGTTTTTCATGTTGAAGATCTAACTATAGTTTGTTGCTTTAATTGAGCAAAAGTTTGTTTTTTGTATGACTCAAATTTCGTTTGGTGGTTGAAATAAAAATTTTATTTTAGAATCTTCTTCACCAAGATTTTTTTTATGGCAATTGTGTGACTTATTTTTCATGGTTCTAGCGATCGCTAAAATAAATATCCCTGTAATAAGTAATAACTTTCTGACCTGTATTATTTGAATCCGTGAAGAAAATAATGACATTGCTCCAAGAAATTCCATGAGTCTCTTCAAGTAATTTTTTCACATTAATCTTTCGGGTATGCCAGTCTCCAGAAGAATCATTACTCGCGATAAAATCTCTACTGCCCTTATTGTGCGGCGACCTTTGTATGTATCCTTCTTCAAGAAAAGAGGAGTGGGCTAAACTTACTAGTTTGCTTCCTAATTTTTTAGCATGACCTAAAATTATTTTTGCCGTAAAATCATGACCCTCTTTGGTTTTTTGGAAATTTTTATCAACATTTACGAAATCCTGCTCTATTTTTAACGAAAAATGCAACCAGTTCATCTCCTTGATGATATTTTTATTCAGCTCCATCCCAATTCCCGTGGCGCTGTCATCTGCGACAGCCTTTAGATAATAGCCTTTTTCGTCTTTTCCGTTGGAATATATGGTCTTTTTTCCAAACCCACGCTTCTTAAAAAGCTCCATATCGCTCAAATCAATTCTGAATTCCTTAGCATTTGAAAAACTAGAAAAACTACAAGTTAAAGCCAATATTAAAAGAAAAATTGAAAATCTCATGTTTTGATAAGTTATAACAATCTATAATGATCGCATCAAGTACGTCTGTAAGTGTTTGTATCCCTTAATGACATTTAATTAATCTCATTTACTGTCTTGAACCTTACTGTATCTTGACTTTAGAGATACTTTTTTGCCTGGTTAATTGTTTAATCTTACTTCTTTGTCTAAAAACAATCGTCAATAAAAATAATACCAATAAAGGATATCCTATTACAAATATAATTATATTAAGCAGTTCATAAGATATGCCAATTATTTCTGCCCAATCGTATAAAAGTGTTTCACAGTAATTAAATATTTTGTTTATCATTGTTTAAAACAAAGAATAAAAAATAAATTAAGATATTTTTTTTTCTTTTGGTTCGCTAAGTTCTATGCAGTTGTTTTTTATTCTTTGAAATGCATTAAGCACACCATCTAATTCCCAGTTGTTAACGGTAATGTCAAAAAATTTTTTGGCTTTAAAACCATGACCATCAACTATTTTTATTTCATATTTACCGCCGAGTTTTTGGAGAGCACTTGCTAATACATCGGCTTTATAGCTTCCCAGATCAAACCAAACCATATAGCCCATTAAAAACGGGTGAACATAAAAAACTTCCGCTTTTGGACCCGGCTCATTATTAACTTTAATTGGAATTTTTTGGCCGTTAAGTTCAGATATAT